>Ga0209006_10001924_pt1 | contig 18815 bp, 17 predicted proteins | sample JacPin_JW_Ref_O2_FD_188567 | JGI IMG/M metagenome (GOLD analysis project Ga0209006, IMG submission 188567) | Forest soil microbial communities from Algoma, Ontario, Canada - Jack Pine, Ontario site 1_JW_Ref_O2 (SPAdes) (version 2) | ecosystem: Environmental > Terrestrial > Soil > Boreal...
ATGCCTATGTGCGACCCCTGGCGGATCGCTACCTCGCCAGCCTGCAAACCCAGCTCAAATCGCTCGGCATCGGCGCGCCGCTGCTGATGATGCTGTCGAACGGCGGTTTCACGAACGTCGGCGAGGCGCGCCGCTTCCCGGTCCAGCTGCTCGAGTCCGGCCCGGCCGCCGGCGCGATCGCGGCCGCCTATTTCGCCAAGCGCTCGGGCGTGGCGAATGTGCTGGCCTTCGACATGGGGGGAACCACCGCGAAGCTCAGCATCGTCGAGAACAATGCGCCGTTGATCGCCTACCAGTTCGAATCCGGTCGCGAGCGGCGGTTTGCCCCGGGCAGCGGAATGCCGATCAATATCTCCACCGTGCAATTGATCGAGATCGGGGCGGGGGGCGGAAGCATCGCGCGTCTCGACAGCCTGGACCTGCTCAAGGTCGGTCCCCGCAGCGCCGGATCGCAACCCGGGCCCGCTTGTTATCAGCGCGGCGGTGACCAACCGACCGTCACGGATGCCAACCTGATCGTCGGCCATCTCGATGCCGATACGTTCGCGGGCGGCACGATGAAGCTCAGCCGTCATGCGGCGACACGATCGGTCGAGCCGCTCACGGGTCCGCTGCACTTCGTCGACCCCTTGGCCATCGAGCGCGTGGCCGATGGCGTCGTCGCGGTCGTCAACGAGAACATGGCATCGGCCGCGCGTGTGCACATCGCGGAGGGAGGCCATGACGTCGAGAAGTTTGCGCTGCTGGTGACCGGGGGCGGCGGGCCGCTGCACGGCTGCGACGTCGCGCGCCGTCTCGGCATGGACCGCGTGATCTGTCCCCCTGGCGCGGGCGTGGCCTCGGCCGTGGGCCTGCTCATCGCGCCCGCCCGGATCGACCGCGTCAGAAGCATTGCGCGGGCGCTGCGTGACGTCGGCGTCTGCGAGCTGGAAGCCGCCTTCGCGGCGCTCGAAGCGGATGCCGCGGGGGTCATGCGCGAGACGCTCGGCGACGACGGCGCCTTCGCGTTCGAGCGTGCCGCCGACATTCGCTTCGTCGGGCAGGGGTTCGAGATCGTGACCCGGCTGCCGCCGGGGCCATTCGACGCGATGACGCCTGCGCGCATCGTCGCCGAATTCAAGGATGGCTACGCCCGTATCTTTGCGCAAGTGCCGCCGGTCGACGAGGTCGAGCTCATCAATCTCCGCCTCGCCGCGATCGAGAAGGCGGTCGATCGGCCACTCCGGCTCGCGCGCGCGAGGACGGTGCCGTGCAGCATCAGCTCCGGCAGCCGCGACGTCTGGGATGGCAGCGCCGCCGCGTGGCGTCGTCTGACAGTCATGGCCCGGGAAGCGCTCGAAACCGGCCAGGAATTGATCGGACCCATCGTGGTCGAGGATGCTTCCTCGACGCTTTTGATTCCCGACGGCGCGCGGGCGCGGCGCGACACTTCGGGAAATATCGTGGTGGATCTCAAGCGAGCGCAGGTCGCCGAAGGCGAGAGCGTGGTTACGCCAATTCGCGGGCGAGTGCGCGGTTGACCGCTTCGGGCTCTTTGTCGATGACAACCAGGAGCACGCGCGCGGGTCCCTCCGGGCGCCGGCGATGCTGCTCACAGTCGCGAAGTGTGCCGGGTGGAATGCCGAATCGGTGTGCAAATTCGGTCTGGGTCAGACGAAGTCTGGTGCGAATGGCCTTTACGTCTATATCGATGGGCACATGCACGCGGCAGGTCGAAGGATCGGCCTTGCCGCGCGCAATAGCGCGAGCCTCCTTCGCGGCCTGGATCAGCCGCTTGCCGAGCTTGCTCATGATCTACTCCGTTTCAACCGTGCGACTCTTGCATAGCTATACGGCATTGCCGTATGGTAGTCCAAACCCTGCCACTCTCGCTATTTTATGACCGTCACCCTGAGGCGCTCGGCGCGCAGCGCCGAGCCTCGAAGGGCGACGCCGAGGTGATTCAGCTTGCTCACTTGTGGCGCCACCTCGGCCGATCTCCTTCGAGGCTTCCCCGGATCAAGTCCGGGGTCGCGCCTCAGGATGACGGGTTTGGCTGATCAGTTTTCGGCTAGGCTCCTAGTACCCGGAATCAAAGATTCGAGCCCCGAGGTGCAGGATGCTAACCGACTCTGTGGACTCGCCTTTTTTCATCAAGGCTGAGTCACCTTTGATTGATAGAGGGTACTAGTCTACAAAGGATAATTGAATGCTCCCCTCCCAGCGCGCGCTCTTCGATATCCCGCCCGACGTCTGCTACCTCAGCGCCGCGTCGTATAGCCCGCTGCCGCTGCAAACGCTCGAAGCCGGCCGCGCGGCGGTCGGGCGCAAGGGACGGCCGTGGCTGATCGACAATGAATTCGCGCACCGGCAGCACGAGCGCACGCGGAAGGCGGCGGCAGCGCTGATCAATGCCGCGCCGGAGGATGTGGCGCTGATTTCTTCCGTCGGATATGGCGTCGCGACGGCCGCAAAGTCGTTTGCGGTGCCGGCCGGCGCGCGCGTCCTGGTGCTGGAGGACGATCATTCCTCGGCGGTGCTGGAATGGATGTCGCGGGCGCGCGAGGGCGCCTTCACGGTCGAGACCATTCGCCGGAGGGATGATGGCGACTGGACGGCCGCCGCGCTGGAGGCGATCGAGCGGCCGGGCGCGGCGCCGATCGCGATTGCGTCCATCTCGTCGGTGCACTGGTGCGACGGCGGCCTCGTCGATCTCGATCGCGTGGCGCCGGCGCTGCGCGCGCGCGGGGCAGCGCTCCTGGTCGACGCGACCCACAGCGTCGGCGTGCTCGCGCTCGACGTGCAAAAGCTCGATCCGGACTTCGTCGCCTTCCCGACCTACAAGTGGTTGCTCGGCCCCTACGGCCGCGCCTTCCTGTACGTTGCCAATCGCCATCAGGGCGGCGTTCCGCTCGAGCAGACGAGCTACGGCCGGCGCGCGGTGCGCGCCGAGCAGGAGGTCTACTTTAAGGATATGACATATGTCGGCGACGCGCGGCGCTTCGACATGGGCGAGCGCGACCATTTCGTTTCCATGGAAATGGCGGCGATCGGCATGGAGATGGTGGCACAATGGGGCTCGGGGCGAATCGTCGAGCGGCTCGCCATGCTCACGGCGCGGCTGGCCGAGCGCTTGCGCGATGCCGGCGTTGCGATCCCGGATCCGCGCGTGCGCGCGCCGCATATCCTGAGCCTGGGCTTTCCGAACGGCATGCCGCCGCAGCTGGTCGCGCGCCTTGCCGCCGAGAATGTCTACGTCGCGCCGCGGCTCGGCCGCCTGCGCATCAGCCCGCACGTCTACAACGACGAGGCGGATGTCGAGCGCTTCGTTGCGGTGTTCCGGAGAGTTGTCGGGGCGACGTGATGGCGGACGAAGCGTAGCCCGGATGAGGCGCGAAGCGCCGACATCCGGGAGCGTCCGTCCCGGATGTCGCCTTCGGCTCATCCGGGCTACGGGCTGCCGCAGCAGTAGCGAGTAGCGAATAGGGAAGGGCGCCTAGACCAGAGCTTGTTGCCCTACTCGCTATTCGCCATTCGCTATTCGCTTCTTGTTCACTGCTTCACCGCCGACGTCGTCTGCGGTCCGATCGTGAAACTGTGCTCCAGCAGCTTGCGGTCGCCCTGCCAGATTTCGATCGTCCAGGTGCCCGGCACCACTTCCCACGGCTGGTCGAGGCCGTAGCCGCGCCAGTGCACGCTGCCGATCGCGGTGGTGAAGTCCACCACCGACTCGCGATACGTATTGTCGTTGTTGGGATTGTGGAGCCCCGGCGCCGGTATCTTCCACACCGAGCGCAAGGTCGCCTGCGCGCCGCGCGGCTCGCCGGAGGAGCGGAAACGCACGCCGAAGCCGATGCCGACGCGCGCCGTGTCGGCCGGCGGCTCGCCCATCAACGCGACATCGGCGAGCTGGTTGGTCTTGCCGCCGGCGGCGGTCGGTGCCGCGATCGTTGCGGCGACCTTGGCGCTGGCCGCGTCATAGAATCCGGCCGCCACGAGATCGACGCGGTCGATGCGCGCGTCATCGGCACGCGCCGAAGAAAGCGCCACGAGAATCAAACATGCCACAAGCGAACGAACGAGCATCTGCGAACGCGGTGCCGCACGCATTATTGTCCCCATGACGCGCTGACGTCGTGATCGGCGAGCGTTAGCAGGTCCGTTTGCGCCCGCAAAGCCGCGATCGCGTGGCTACATTTTTTCGTTGCTTTCGCCGCCTTCGACAGCCGGAAGATGAGACCGAGGTGCGGCGGTGACGGCGCTATTGCGGCAGCGCTGTGGCACCCCCGCCATCCACCGCCAAGCGGCCTTTTCCGCCTAACCCCCTGTTGACCAAGCGTAATCAGTCTCATATCGTTGATATTTAAGAAAGAACGCTGCCGTGATTGGGGCTGGGCGATGACCGGAAAGACAGTCACCCGGGCGGATTTATGCGAGGCGGTCTACCAGAAAGTCGGCCTGTCGCGCACCGAATCATCCGCACTGGTGGAACTCGTGCTCAAGGAGATCACCGATTGCCTCGAACGGGGCGAGACGGTGAAATTGTCGTCGTTCGGCTCGTTCGTGGTGCGCAAGAAGGGCCAGCGCATCGGGCGCAATCCCAAGACCGGCACCGAGGTGCCGATCTCGCCGCGCCGCGTGATGGTGTTCAAGCCGTCCGCGATCCTCAAGCAGCGCATCAACAACGGGCCCGACGGCGTCGATACGTAAGGCGCCAGCGAGCGCAAGCAAGACGCGACCAAGACGAGGGGGCTCGTGGACAAGGCGCCGGAAGCCTTTCGCACCATCAGCGAGGTCGCCGACGACCTCGATGTGCCGCAGCACGTGCTGCGCTTCTGGGAGAGCCGTTTTGCCCAGATCCGCCCGATGAAGCGCGGCGGCGGCCGGCGCTACTACCGGCCCGACGACATCGATCTCCTGCGCGGCATCCGCCATCTGCTGTACGGCCAGGGCTACACGATCCGCGGCGTGCAGCGCATCCTGCGCGAGCAGGGGCCGCGCTTCGTGCAGGCGGTCTGGCAGGAGGGGGCGCCGCAGCCGCCGGTCGGTCATGGCGGCGAGGAGCCCGGCGAGACCGCGCGGGCCGGCGAGCGCGGCCTGTTCGGGCTGTGGCCCGCGATGGGCGCCAAGGAAGAGATCGACACGGGCGGCAGCGACGAGGCGGCGGCCGAGCAGGCCGCACCGGCGCCGCATGTGCGCCTCGCGCCGCCGCCCGCAAAGCCCGCGCTTGGTGCCGACGACCTCAAACGGCTGCGCGCAACCCTCGATGATCTCGTCGCCTGCCGCAAGCTCCTCGATTCGGCGTTCGCCGATTAGGGTGGGCAAAGCGAAGCGTGCCCACCATCTGAAGCGCCTGACCACACGTGGGCACGGCGCGTTCCGCGCCTTTGCCCACCCTACGAATCTACCAGTCCACTCGCCCATCCGCCCTTCCCGGGGAATAAATGTGACCTTTCCACAGTCCTTCATGGTCAGCCGGACGGCTTCGCGCCGCATGGAGGCGCGGTGAGCGACGAAAGGACACGGTTTGCCAATGTGGTGCTGCCGCATCTCGGCGACGCCTATGCGCTGGCGCGCTGGCTCGCGCGCAACGACAGCGACGCCGAGGACATCGTGCAGGAAGCCTGCCTGCGCGCGTTTCGCGGCATCGCGGGTTTCGGCAACATCAACGCGCGGGGCTGGGTCTTGAGCATCGTGCGCAACACCGCCTACACGTGGCTCAAGCGCCACCGCGACCCGAAGCTCGTCGCCGTCGACAGCATCGAGGAGGTCGAGCCGGCGGGCGCGGATGCGGGGATCGACTGGGCGAGCCCGCCGGCCTCGCCGGAGGCCGCGCTGATCGAGCGCGCCGACACGGCGCGGCTCGAGGCCGCGATCGCCGAGCTGCCGATCGAATTCCGCGAGACCCTCGTGTTGCGCGAGGTCGAGGGGCTCGACTACCGCACTATCGCGGAGATCACCGGCGTGCCGATCGGCACCGTGATGTCGCGCCTCGCGCGCGCCCGGCGCCGGCTGATGGTGCAACTGGGAAAGGACGAAAAATGACGGGAGGCTCGGACGATCCGTTCCTGCTCGTGCACGCCTATTGCGACGACGAGCTCGATCCCGCGAACGCGCTGGCGCTGGAGCGCCGCATGGCCGAGGATCCGCGCCTTGCGGCCGAGCGCGACCGCATCCAGGCGCTCAAGCGCGCGATGGGCCGTCTCAAGCGCGCCCCGATGGCGCCGCCGGCGCTGCGTGCCAAGGTCGAGCGCGCGGTCGGCATGCGCCGGCCGGCGGTGCGCCCGACCTGGAGCGCCATGGCGGCCTCGGTCGTGCTCGCGGCGGCGATCTCGGTCGGTGCGACCTGGTCGGTCGTCACGCCAAGCGGCAACGGCGGGCTCGTCGGCGACGAGGTGGTGGGCAATCACATCCGCTCGCTCATGGCGGCGCAGCCGATCGATGTGGCGTCCTCCGACCAGCACACCGTCAAGCCGTGGTTCAACGGGCGCATCCCGGTGTCGCCGCGCGTGGTCGATCTCGCGACCGAAGGCTTTCCGCTCGTCGGCGGCCGCATCGACGTTATCGCCCAGACGCCGGTGCCGTCGCTGGTCTACCGTTTCCGCAAGCACCTGATCAGCCTCACCGAGATGCAGGGCGGCGGCGCCCCGCCGCCGGAGCGCACCACCGACGGCTACCACACGATCGGCTGGCGCGCCGGCGGCGTCACCTATTGGGCGGTCTCCGACGTCGACCTCGACGCGCTGCAGAAGTTCGTCAAGCTGTGGCAGGCGGCGCCCGCGAGCGAGGAGCGGTGAGGGCGAGCAGACGTGGTCGTGCGTTGCATTCCGGGATTGGTCTAGAGAGAGAAGACAAGCTCTTCATAGGTTCTCTTCTTCGAATGGACGAAATCGGTGAGATGGCGGAAACCGGCGGCGAGTGCGTCCTTGCCGTTGCGATGTCTCGCTTCCTCGCGCAGCACCTCGGCGTAGAGCGGAACGATAATGTCGTCGACGATGCGGCGCGCCGGCACGCGGCGATTGGAGTGGAAGCCGATCATCTTTCTGTCCCGGCCATAGGACGGCGTCACATGGGCGAAGACCCAGTAGTAGGCCCCGGACTTGGCGAGGTTCTTCACGTAGGCAAAGACCTCGTGGCCGTCTTGTATCGTGTCCCACAAGAGCTTGAACACGGCGCGCGGCATGTCGGGGTGGCGGATGAGGCTGTGCGGGGCCCCGATCAGCTCCGGCAGCGAATAGCCCGAGACAGTGCAGAACGCCGTATTGGCGTAGGTGATCTTTCCCTTGAGGTTGGTCTTCGACACGATGATGTCGGCGGTGTCGAAATGCACCTCGACATTGGTCGGCTGGATAATGGTCGCGGCGGATGTCATGCGGTCCCCGATAGGTCGGCGCGCGCACGCGCGTGCCGACAACGTCCATGGGGGCCAAAAGGACGATGAACGCGACGATTGTGGATTACAAAAGCTGCGCGTCTTTGGTTGAAGAAGCCTTAAAACATCCAAACCATGGCGGTCGCGGCGGTAAGTGGCGGCGGGTTCTTCACCGGCGCAGGTGCAGTATTGAGCGCCTCGACGCATCAGCGCGGACGGGGCGTTGCGAGGCACTCCGCGCTACACCCGGAAAGTCATTCGCAGTCATCCGCCGACACGCGCGACCAGCGCGCAATTGACGCATCCGCGCGGGCGGCGGAGCGAATTGTTGCCAAGCGCCGGTCGCGAATGGGAAGCTGCGCCGTGTTGAGCGCGACGTGAAAGGACAGAGCGTGATGGTGGCAAGACGCGCATCGCCGCGGGGGCGGAGAAATTGGCGCTGGCTCGCGGCGGCGTTCGTCGTCGCATCCGCGCCGGCGTCCGCGCAGACCTGGCCGAGCCGGCCGATCACCATGGTGGTCGCGTTTCCGGCCGGCGGCTATGCGGACAACTTCGCGCGCATCGTCGGCGATCGTCTCGCGGCGCGGCTCGGCCAGAGCATCGTGATCGAGAATCGCGGCGGCGCCGGCGGTAATATCGGGGCGGGCAACGTCGCCCACGCGGCGGCCGATGGCTACACGCTGCTCGTCACCACGGCGAGCATCGCGGTCAACGAGACCTACTACAAGACCAAGTCCTATGCGACGAGCGATCTGCGATCGATCGCGATTCCCGCAGGCGGCGCCGAGAGCCTGTCGGTCGGCGCCGCCGATTCGGCGAAGACCCTCGCCGACCTCGTGCGGGACACCAAGCCGTTCGACTATGCGAGCCCCGGGGTCGGCACCTCTTCGCACGTCGCCGCCGCCTACTTCTTCAAGGCGCTGGCGAAGATCGCGCCCGTGCACGTGCCGTTCCAGGGCGGGGCGCCCGCCGTCAACGCGGTGATCGGCGGTCATGTGCGGGTGCTGGTCGGGACGCTGCCGGGGTACGCGGCGCAGTGGCACGCCGGCACGCTGCGCGGGCTTGCGCTCGCGAGCGAGGCGCGCCAGGCGGAATTCCCCGACGTGCCGACCTATACGGAAAGCGGCTATCCGCTCGTCGCCGAGACCTGGGTCGGCGTCTTCGCGCCCGCCAAGGTCGACGATGTGGTCGCCGCGAAGCTCAATGCGGTGATCAACGAGATCGTCCGCGAGCCGGCGACCGAGGCGAAGCTCAAGACCTTCAGCATGCAGACACGTGTGCGCGACTTGCCGCAGACCGAGGCCTACTTCCGCAGCGAAATCGCCAAATGGGGCAAGATGGTCGAGGCGATTGGTATTTCCGTGGAGTAGCGCTGCCGCGCAGTACCTCAATCGCCGCCGATTGCCGAGATCATCGTTAACCCGGCCGAAGCGAGTGCGACTTACCCTGTGCCGCCGGGCGGAAAGATTCACCACACGGGGGCCACCACCTCGCGCTCGGCCTCGCGATTGGGAAATATCCGTGTTCAAGCGCATTAAGATTTCGTACCGGCTCTTGCTGTTCGTGCCGATCCTGCTGTTGAGCCTGATCGTCAGCGTCGGCTTCGGTATGACGGAACTGCGGCGCAGCCTGATCGAAAGCCGCCAGGACGAGATCAATCAGCTCGTCAACGTGGCGCGCCACATCGTCGAAATCTGGTACGCCAAGGAACAATCCGGGCAGCTGACGCGGGAGCAGGCGCAGAAGGGAGCGCGCGACGAGCTGTGGAAGCTGCGCTTTGGCGACAACAACTACTTCTTCATCCAGGACTATGACGGCGTCACGTTGCTGCAGCTGAATCGCTCGCTCGAGGGCCGGAACCGCATCGACGTCGTGGATTCGGCCGGCTTTCCGACCGTGCGCGCGCAGATCGCGGCCGCACAGCGCGGCGGCGACTACAGTTACTATCGCACGGCCCGCTCGGGCGGCACCGGTGCCGACAAGAGCCTGCCGAAGATGGCCTACAGTCTCGGCTTCGAGCCGTGGCGCTGGGCGATCGGCACCGGGGTCTACCTCGACGACGTCGACGCCGTGTACGATCGCACCCTCCTGGTCTATGTCGCGTTCGCGGTCGGCATTCTGGTGGTTGGCGCCGGTTTTGCCTATATGATCGCGCGCAGCATCATTCGCCCGCTCTCGGCACTCGGCGGATGCATGCGGCGATTGGCGGGAGGCGAGCTGCGTACCGACGTTCCGTTCCGCGGCGAGCGGCACGAGATCGGCGAGATGGCTGCGACCGTGCAGGTCTTCAAGGAGGGTATGGCGGAGACCGAGCGGCTGCTCGCCGAGCGGGAAGCCGCCAAGGCGGCGACGGACGCCGAGAAGAAAGAGACGATGACGAAGCTCGCGGCGAGCTTCGAGGCGTCGGTGAAGAAGATCGTTTCCGTTGTCTCGGCGGCCGCGGCCGAGATGGAAGGGACCGCACGCTCCATGTCCTCGGCGGCGGACCAGAGCCAGCGGCAGACCTCGATCGTGTCGGCGGCCGCGACCGAAGCCTCCAGCAACGTGCAGACGGTTGCGTCGGCGGCCGAGGAGCTGTCAGCATCGATTGGCGAGATCAGCCAGCGCGTGGCCAAGGCTGCGGAAATTGCCCGCCATGCGGCGGCGGAGGGGGAAAAGACCGATCGGACCGTGCAGGGTCTTGCCGACACGGCCAAGAAGGTCGGTGACGTGATCGCGTTGATCAACAATATCGCGTCGCAGACCAACCTGCTCGCGCTCAACGCCACGATCGAGGCGGCGCGCGCGGGCGAATACGGCAGGGGCTTCGCGGTGGTCGCCAGCGAGGTGAAGACGCTCGCCGCCCAGACCGCGAAGGCAACCGAGGATATCCATGCGCAAATCTCGGCCATCCAGAGCGAAACCGCCAGCGCGGTCGACGCCATCCGCCGGATCTGCGAGACCATCAAGGGCGTGAACGAGATTTCCACCGCGATCGCCGCCGCGGTCGAGGAACAACAGGCCGCCACCCGGGAGATCGCGCGCAACGTGCAGCTGGCGGCGCACGGGACCGGCGAGGTGTCGAGCAACATCGCGGATGTATCGAACACCGTGTCGGCGACGGGCGCCGCGGCAAATCAGGTGCTCGTCTCCTCCTCGCGCCTTGCGCACGAGGCCGAGAACCTGCAGTCCGAGGTCGACCGCTTCATCGCCAGCCTGCGCGCCGCGTGAGCGCTGTTTCGGCGCGATCTCGGGATCATGCTTTATCTCAGGTGACACGCGACCATTTGCCCCGGCTTGACCTCGCGCAGCGCTGGCGACTCGACGCGGCAGCGCTCGACCGCGTAGGGGCAGCGGGTGTGGAAGTGGCAGCCGGGCGGCGGGTTGATCGGGCTCGGCACGTCGCCCTGCAAGAGCCGCCTCTGCCGCTTGACGCGCGGGTCGGGCACCGGCACGGCGGCGAGGAGCGACTCGGTGTAGGGGTGCAGCGGCCGCGCGAATAGCGTCTTCTTGTCGGTGTACTCGACGATGCGGCCGAGATACATCACGGCGATGCGGTGGCTGATGTGCTCGACCACCGCGAGATTGTGCGAGACGAACAGGTAGGCGAGGCCCATCTCGCGCTGCAGGTCCATCATCAGGTTGAGCACCTGCGCCTGGATCGACACGTCGAGCGCCGACACCGGCTCGTCGGCGACGATCAGCTTCGGCTTGAGCGCGAGCGCGCGCGCAATGCCGATGCGCTGGCGCTGCCCGCCGGAGAACTGGTGCGGGAAGCCTTCCATCTGGGCGCGGCGCAGGCCGACGCGGTCGAACAGGCTCGCGACCAGGTCCTTGAGCGCGCGGCCCGACGCGAGGCCGTGCACGCGCAGCGGCTCGGCGACGATGTCGCCCGCAGCCATCCGCGGATCGAGCGACGAGAATGGATCCTGGAAGATGATCTGCATCTGCGGCCGGTAGGGGCGCAGCTCCGCCTTGGAGAGATGCGTGATGTCGCGCCCGTCGAGCCGGATGGTGCCGGCGGTCGGCTCGATCAGGCGCAGCACCGTGCGGCCGACCGTCGACTTGCCGCAGCCCGACTCGCCGACGAGGCCGAGCGTCTCGCGCGGCGCGATCGCGAAGGAGACGCCGTCGACCGCCAGCACCTTGCCGCCGCCGCGGCCGAAGAAGCCGTGGCGCACCGTGAAATGCGTCTTGAGGTCGGACACCTCCAGCACCGGGGTGGCGGCGTCCGTGACGCTGCGCGCATCGGCCGCCGCGAGATCAGCCATCGCGGTCTCCGAAGATCTCGTGCGAGCGCCAGCAGGCGGCCCAATGCTGCGGCCGCTTCTCCGCGTAGTCGGGAAACGCCTGCAGGCAGCGGTCCTGCGCATAGGCGCAGCGCGGCGCGAAGATGCAGCCGGGCGGCAGGTCGGTCAGCGCCGGCACCATGCCGGGGATCTCCTGCAGCCGCTCGGGCGCCGTCTCCCCCGAGCCCAGCATGGCGGCGAGCCGCGGGATCGAGGCCATCAGCCCGTGCGTATAGGGATGCTGCGGATGGGCAAACAGATCGTCGACCGAGGCCTCCTCGACCTTGCGTCCCGCATACATCACGATCACGCGCTGCGCGGTCTCGGCGACGACGCCGAGATCGTGGGTGATCAGGATCACGGCGGTGCCGAGCTCGCGCTGCAGGTCGAGGATGATGGCGAGGATCTGCGCCTGGATGGTGACGTCGAGCGCGGTGGTCGGCTCGTCGGCGATCAGCACTTTTGGATGGCAGGCGAGCGCCATCGCGATCATGGCACGCTGGCGCATGCCGCCGGAAAGCTGGTGCGGATAGGCTTTGGCGCGCTGCTCCGGCTCGGGGATGCGCACGAGGCGCAGCATGTCGACGGCCTTGTCCCAGGCCGCGCGGCGGCTGAGCCGCTCGTGCAGCAGCAGGATCTCGGCGATCTGGCTGCCGATGGTGAGCACCGGATTGAGCGAGGTCATCGGCTCCTGGAAGATCATCGCGACATCCTTGCCGCGCACGTCGCGCATCGCCGCCTCGTCGAGCGCCAGGAGGTCGACATCGGCGAGCTTCACGGTGCCGCCGACGATGCGGCCGGGCGGGTCGGGCACGAGCCGCATCAGCGAGAGCGCCGTGACGCTCTTGCCGCAGCCGGATTCACCGACGATCGCCAGCGTCTCGCCGGCCGCGACCGAAAACGAGACGCCGTCGACGGCCTTGACGACGCCGCGCCGGGTGAAGAAGTGCGTGCGCAGGTCCTCGACCGTGAGCAATGGCAACGCGCCCGGCCGCTCGGCCGGCGCCGCGGCGGTCTGCTCGCTGGTGGTGACGGTCATCGCGGCATCATGGGTCAATGGCGCAGCCGCGGGTCGAGAATGTCGCGGAGCGCGTCGCCGAGCAGGTTGGTGCCGAACACCGCAAGGCTGATGGCGACGCCGGGAAATATCACCAGCCACGGCGCGGTGCGCACGTACTCGGCCGCCGACTCCGACAGCATGCGGCCCCACGAGGGATGCGGCTCCGGGATGCCGAGGCCGAGGAAGGAGAGCGAGGATTCGGTCAGGATCGCCGAGCCGAGCTGGGCGGTGGCGAGCACGATGAGCGGCGCAAGCGTATTGGGCAGCACGTGGCGCAGCGCGATGCGCGTTTCGCTCATGCCGACCGCGCGCGCCGCCTCGACGTAGGGCATCTCGCGCAGCGCCAGCGTGTTCGAGCGGATGACGCGGGCCGAATAGGGCACGAGCGGGATCGCGATGGCGAGAATCGTGTTCTCCAGCGACGCCCCGAGCGCGGCCGCCATGATCAGCGCGAGAATGAGGACGGGCAGCGCCTGCATGATCTCGACCAGGCGCTGGATCACGAGGTCGGTCCAGCCGCCGACATAGCCTGAGGCGAGGCCGAGCGCGGTGCCGATCGCGCAGCCGAGCAGCGCCGAGCCGAGGCCGACCGCGAGCGAAATGCGGGCGCCGAAGACGATGCGGCTGTAGACGTCGCGACCGAGGAAATCGCCGCCGAGGATGTGCGCGGCGCTCGGGTGGGCGAGCGAGAGCGCCGCGTTGGTGCTGGTCGGATCGTAGCGGGTGAGCAGGTCGGCGAAGACGGCGGCGAACACGAACACGGCCATGATCGCGGCGCCGACGACGCCGAGCGGGTGGCGCGCGATATGGTAGCGCAGGTGCCGCCACAGGCTTTCGGCCGGCGGTACCGCGGTCGCGATGATCTCGTTGTCGTCGAGGGTCGTCATGCGTACTTGATCCTCGGGTCGAGCGCTGCGTAGAGCAGGTCGACAATGAAGTTGATCGACAGCGCGACAACCGCGACGAACATCACCAGGTTCTGCACGATCGGATAGTCGCGCCACTTGATCGCTTCCACCAGAAAGCGGGCGACGCCCGGAATATTGAACACCGTCTCGGTGACGATCAGGCCGCCCATCAGGAAGCCGGCCTCGACGCCGATCAGCGTGATGACCGGCAGGATCGCGTTGCGCAGCGCGTGATGATAGTTCACCGAGCGCTCGGGCGCGCCCTTGGCGCGCGCCGTGCGGATATAGTCCTGGCGCAGCACCTCGAGCATGGACGAGCGGGTGAGCCGCATGATCAGCGCCGAGCTGCGAAAGCCGACGGCGGCGGCCGGGACGGCGAAGAGCTGCACCGTCTCGAGGAACGTCTTGGGCGCCTGCGTGTAGATCGGAATCTCGCCGAACCACGCCGCGAAGGCGGTCAGGATCAGGAGGCCGAGCCAGAACGCCGGCATCGACAGGCCGCTGAGGCTGACGATGCGCAGCACGTAGTCGAGCGGCGTGTTCTGCTTCACGGCGCTCATCACGCCGAGCGGCACGCCGAGCAGCACCGCGAACGTGATGGCGAGGCCGGCGAGCTTCGCGGTGATCGGGATGCGCGGCAGGATCTCGTCGAGCGCCGGCTTTTCCGAGATGTAGGAATAGCCGAGGTCGCCGTGCATGAGTCCGCCGATCCAGTGCAGGTACTGCACGACGATCGGCTGGTCGAGCCCGAGGTCATGCTCGAGCCCGGCCTTGTCGGCCGGATCGACCATCCCGGCGGCGGAGAACAGGATGTCGGCGATGTTGCCCGGCACGAGGCGGAGCAGCACGAAGATCAGCACCGAGATGCCGAACAGCGTGAGCAGCATCAGGAGCAGGCGACGGATGATGTAGGTGGCCACAGACGTTTCCGATTGTATTCGCCGTCATTGCCGGGCATAGCCGTTCGAAGAACGGCGTCGCTTCGCTCGCCTATGTCCCGGCCATCCACGTCTTACAGCGCGGCAAGGAAGACGTGGATGCCCGCATTCGCGGGCATGACGCCGGGGCGCCAAGGGCGCCCTGGCGTCACTTATCCAGCCACACGTCCTCGTAGCGGAAGCCGTTGTAGGAGCTGTTGACCATGATGGTCATGTTCTTCACGTAGGGCTTCCAGCACGTCGCCATGTGCGAGTAGAGCAGGATCGGCCGCGCCACGTCCTCCTGGATCTTCTTGTCGATCTCCCACACGAGCTGCTTGCGCTTCGCCAGGTCGGTCTCCTGCGACTGCTGGTCGAACAGCTTTTCGATGTCCTTGTTGCAATAGTGCGTGTAGTTGCGCTCCGAGCCGCAGGCGTAGTTCTCGTAAAAGGCCTGGTCGGGATCATCGATGCCGTTGCCGGTGAGATTGAGGCCGACCGTGTAGTCGCCGCGCGCGATCTTGGCGAACCACACCCCGGTCTCCACCACGTCGAGGTCGGCGTCGATATAGATGTCCTTGAGCTGGTCGATCAGGATCACGGCCGGGTCGCGGTAGTCGCCGAGGTTGCGCGTCGACACCTTGATCTTGAGCATCTTGTCCGGCCCGTAGCCGAGCTTCTTCATGATGGCCCGCGCCGCGTCGCGGCTCTTCTTCACGTCGGGATCGTAGCCCGGCAGGCTCTTGAGCATATCGGGCGGCAGGCCCCATACGCCCGCGGGCGGCGGCAGCAGCGAGCCGCCGATGTCGGCCTGGCCCTCGAACAGCGTCTTGACGAAGGCGGAGCGGTCGAGGGCGAGCGCCATGGCGGTGCGCAGATCCGCATTGTTGAACGGCGGCGAGTCGCGGTTGACGATCAGGTTGGTGCTCACATTGGTGGGCTTGAGCTCGCAAATCGCCTTCGGATCCTGCGCCTTGATGTCCTTCTCGAGCGCGACCGTGGTTGCGGTCGGGAACGTCATGTCGACCTTGCCGGTGACGAAGGCGAGCACCGCCGTCGAGCGGTTGGGAATGATCGTGTACTCGATGCCGTCGAGATAGGGCAGGCCCTTCTTCCAGTAGTCGGGGTTCTTGACGAGCTTGATGTCCTCGTTCTGCTTGAACTCGACGAAACGGTAGGGACCGGTGCCGATCGGCTGCACGCGCATCTGCGCCGGCGTCACGTGGCACGGATAGACCGGCGAATAGCCCGATGCCAGCATGGCAAGCAGCGAAGGCTGCGGCCGCTTGAGGTGGAACGTGACCTCCAGGTCGCCATTGATCGTGATGTCGGTGACGTTGGCGTACCAGTCCTTGCGCGGGTTCTTGCGGAACTTCTGCGTCGACACCCCGCGCAGCATGTCCCAGGTGCACTTCACGTCCTTCGCCGTGAACGGCTGGCCGTCATGCCATTTCACGGCGTCGCGCAGCTTGAAGGTGAGCGCCATCTTGTCGGCGCTCCACGACCAGCTCGTCGCCAGCTCCGGCACGATCGTGTCGAGGCTGTTCTGCTCCTTGTGCTGGTCGTAGACCACGAGGTTGTTGAATACGCCCATCATCGGCGCGTTGGTCGAGAAGGTCGCTTCCTCGTGGATCGAGATGCCGCCCGGCGTCTCGCGGTGATAGATGCGCAGGATGCCGCCCGGTTTCGGCGTCGGCTCGGCGGCCGCGGCGGACACGGCCGCAAGAAGCGTTGCGCCGAACAGCGCCGCAGCCCCGATGTCCCTCGCTTGCATCCCGTCCTCCCGTATGGTCTCGGCTTCTTGATGTTCGGCCGCGCATGTCCCGGCGAAAGCCTGCCCCCGACCTGATCGGGGGTGGATACCGGTTCGCCGATAAGGACATGCGCCAAACATGCTCTAGCCGCTGCGATTTCGCGGATCAACCATGCTTGCCAATCTGGCGCCGCCGCCGCACCATGCGGCAACAGCGTGGCGCGCACGAGCGAGCAGGGACGAACGTGGCCGGGAGCATTGTCGGCGAGACCGCGGCGCGGATTTTTGCGGATTTGGCCGATCCGCAGATAATCAATCGGGCCACTGACGATGCCTGGAGCGCCAAGCTCTGGCAGACCCTCGCGGATGCGGGCCTGACGCTCGCATGGGTGCCCGAGGCGCACGGCGGCGCGGGCGCGGGCATCGCCGAGGGTTTTGAAATCCTCACCGTTGCGGGTCGATTTGCCGCACCGGTTCCGATCGCCGAAACGCTGCTCGCCGGCTGGCTCTTGTCGGGCGCGGGCTTGGCCGTGCCGGCCGGGCCGCTCACGATCGCACCCGCACGGCCGACGGAGCGCATCGCGCTCGACCGCGACGGCACCTTGAGCGGCCGCGCTCGCGCCGTACCGTTTGCCTCCGCGGCGGAGCATCTCGCCGTGCTGGTGAGCGGGGAGGCCGGCCCGTCGGTCGCGCTCGTCGCGCGCAAGGCCGTTCGCGTCGAACGCGGCGAAAGCCTTGCCGGCGATGCGAGCGACACCGTCACGTTCGATCGCGTTGCGCCGCTGCGCATCGCACCAGCGCCGGCCGGCATCGACGCGGGCGCGCTGATGCTGATGGGAGCGGTCACCCGCAGCGTCGAGACCGCGGGCGCGCTCGAGACCATGCTGGCGCTCACGCTGCGCTATGCCGAGGAGCGCGTCGCGTTCGAGCGGCCGATCGCCAAATTTCAGGCCGTGCAGCACAACCTCGCGCGGCTGGCCGGCGAGGTCGCGGCCGCCATGACGGCGGCGGGCTCGGCCGCCGACGCGATCGCGAGCGCCGAAGAATTCGATGACGCGATCTTCCTCGAGGCCGCCGCGGCAAAAATCCGTTCCGCCGAGGCCGCGCAGGAGGGCGCCGCGATCGCCCATCAGGTGCATGGCGCGATCGGTTTCACGCGCGAGCACGTGCTGCATCGCTTTACGCTGCGCGTGCTCGGCTGGCGCGACGACTTCGGCAACGAGAGCCATTGGGCGGTCGAGCTCGGCAACCGGGTGGCGGCGCGCGGCGGCGATGCGTTCTGGCCGCTGCTGGCGTCAAGGTGAGACGGAGCATGGCAACGGAGCTGCGTTTCGACCCGATCCGACTGCCGCCCGAATGCGAGGCGCTGCGCCAGGAGGTGCGCGCCTTCCTCGCCGCCGAGATCGCGGCCGGCACGTTCGACCCGGACCGGCCGGGCCATGGCGACTCGCATGACCGCGCCTTCAGCCGGCGCATCGGCGCCAAGGGCTGGATCGGCATGACCTGGCCGAAACGGTATGGCGGCCGCGAGCGCAGCTTCCTCGAGCGCTACGTGGTGACCGAGGAATTCCGCGTCGCCAACGCGCCGGTTCGCCTGCATTTCGTCGCCGACCGGCAAAGCGGGCCGGTCCTGCTCAAGTACGCGCGCGAGCACGTCAAGCTGGACATCCTGCCGCGCATCTGCCGCGGCGAGCTGTGCTTCGTCATCGGCATGAGCGAGCCGGGCTCGGGCTCGGATCTCTTCGCCGCCAAGACCAAGGCGACCAAGGTCGACGGCGGCTGGCGCATCAATGGCTCCAAAATCTGGACCAGCAACGCGCATATCGCCGACTACATGCTGGGCCTGTTTCGCACCTCGCCGCCCACCAAGGAGAACCGCCGCCACGGGCTCACCCAGTTTCTGGTCGACATGAAGACGCCCGGCATCGCCGTCAACCCGATCTACCAGATGACCGGCCAGCACGACTTCAACGAGGTGGTGTTCGACGACGCCTTCGTCCCCGACGACCATGCGCTGGGCGAGATCGACGGCGCCTGGAAGCAGGCGACGAGCGAGCTTGCCTACGAGCGCAGCGGTCCGGAGCGCTATCTCGAAACATTTTACGTGCTGATCGAGCTGATCCGCGCGCTCGGCGACAAGCCGGACACGCGCAGCGCCGAAGGGCTCGGCCGGCTGGTCGCGCAGGCGCATACGCTGCGCCGCATGTCGCTCTCGGTCGCCGGCATGCTGCAGGCCGGCAAGGAGCCGGTGGCGGAAGCCTCGCTGGTGAAGGACCTCGGCACCGCCTGGGAGCAGAAACTGCCCGCGCGCGTGCGCGAGCTGTCGGCGTTCCTCAGTTCGGAGACGCGCAACCGCGCGACGCTGGAGGAGCAGCTCGCCTTCGCGACCAAGGTCGCCGCCAAGCTGACCATCCAGGGCGGCACCACCGAGATCCTGCGCGGCATCATCGCGCGCGAGCTGGGGATGCGATGATGCCGATGCGCCGCACTGGATCACCTCACTCGTCATGGCCGGGCGTGGCCCGGCCATCCACGTCTTGCCGCGGCGCAAGCAAGAC
>Ga0209006_10001925_pt1 | contig 18813 bp, 16 predicted proteins | sample JacPin_JW_Ref_O2_FD_188567 | JGI IMG/M metagenome (GOLD analysis project Ga0209006, IMG submission 188567) | Forest soil microbial communities from Algoma, Ontario, Canada - Jack Pine, Ontario site 1_JW_Ref_O2 (SPAdes) (version 2) | ecosystem: Environmental > Terrestrial > Soil > Boreal...
GGAAGAGTTTCGCGCGGGCATCGGGCATCAGGTTTTCGGCTGCGATATCTGTCAGGACGTCTGCCCGTGGAACCGCAAGGCGCCAGCCTCTGCCGCACCCGAATTCGAGGCGCGTCCGGGGCTAGTGAATCCGGCACTGGCATGGCTCGGGGAAATGTCCGCTGAGCAGTTCCGGGAAACCTTCCGCGGGTCGCCGCTCCGCAGAACAAAGCACGCTGGGTTACGGCGGAATGTGGCGATCGCGATGGGCAACAGCGGAAACCAAGATTTTTTACCGCTGCTGAACAAAATGGCTGCTGATCCCGACGAAACCGTGGCCGAAAGCGCCCGCTGGGCGGCAGAGCGGCTTTCCCCAGAATAAATTACGCAATCTTCGCCATTTGTTTCTGAGGATTTTTATTCTCGGCTGGCGCTGATCTTCGTGCTTTTGTCTTTTAGCTCTAAGACTTTCCCGTCAGGTTTGAGACTGAAGTGGTATTCCAGGTCGTTCCCACCATTCATAATGAGCATGCCGCCATGAACCTCATAAGTCCCATTTACTCGTTTCGCATTTGGCTTTGGCCCTTGCATGATCCACGTCGCGTCTGCGTTCAGTTCTAATATCCATTGTCCGGGCTTGAAATGAACCGTTGCACCGCTGGAAATAGTCAGGGACGCATAATCCCATTTTCCAATTACGTCCCGCGGGTTCCATCGGCGGCTCTAGCTAACCTAAAGCCAAAAGCCAGATACAAGCCATAATCAACGGAATCTTATTTTTCACTCCCTACTTCGGTTTGCCGAACGCCTGATGCCGATTTTGTGTTCTCAACCCTTCCTTCGCTCTACAGCGTTTTCCCTACCTTTTTCAGTACACCTCAGTAACTGGTTTTTCCGATTCGTAGCAACTAACCTTTCGGTAAAGGGTTCTAACTAGAGCAGTTAGACTCTATTAGCGTTTCTTCGTATGTTTAGCCGCCACTTCCAATTCGCGCGGCCCGGTTTGGGCAGATTTGCCCTGCTGGCTGTTGTTGCGGGAGCGCTCTTCGGTTGTGTCTCCGCCGTCGGAGCCTCGGCCACGTTGTTGCTTGAAGAACCCTACGGCAAACTTGGATTCTTTACAGCCACAGGCCATGCCGCCGTGTATCTTTCCGGCGTATGCGCGGAGACGCCCGTGGTGCTTCGCCCCTGCCGCAAGGGCGAGGGCGGGGTGGTCATCAGCCGCTATGACGGCGTCAACGGCTATGACTGGGTCGCTATTCCTCTGATCCCTTATCTCTATGCCGTCGATCGTCCTGAGGACGTACCTCTGTTCTCCGACGCCAAAATGACGGCTTTCCTTCGCGACCGCTATCGTCGCAAATATCTGGAAGACGTTGTCCCGGATGGAAAGAATGGCGAGACGCCCGGCGGAAACTGGTACGAGCTGGTCGGGTCGTCCTATGACAGAACCATCTATGGTTTCGAGATCGAAACCACCCCGGCGCAGGATGCAGCCCTGATCCGCAAGCTGAACGATGCCTCGAACCAGTCGCACTTCCACACGGTGTGGCGAAACTGCGCCGACTTCGCCAAAGACATTATCGATTTTTACTATCCCAGGGCGCTGCACCGCAGCATAGTTGCCGATGTGGGCATCGCGACGCCGAAACAGATGGCGCGGGCGATGGTGAAATATAGCGCTCACCATCCGGACGTTCATTTTTCGCGGCTGGTGATCGCGCAGGTTCCGGGCAGCGTGCCGCGCAGCACGGCGGTTCACGGTGTGGTCGAATCGTTCTTTAAATCAAAGAAATATTTCGTGCCCAGCGTCGTGGTGAGCCCGATTTTTGCCGGATGCGTCTTTGCGGTTTACGAAGGTACCGGCGCAGGACGATTTCAGCCCGCGCTCAATGCCAAAGTTTATGTGGTCGGAGGCGAGCCGGAAAAGCAGCTCGATCACGAAGATCTCCGCGCCTACCAGCTGGAGTTGAAGCATATGCTGGCGGGGGCTTACCCGGAGGCTTCGCATCATGCGGACCGGGATTGGGAAAAGCTGCAATCGCACGCGGAAATTGGCGTCGATGAGCACGGTCGTCCGACGCTCGAAATGCAGGTTGGAGATGATCTCGTGCAGGTCGGCGACTCAGCCAAGACTGCCGATAGCGCTCCGCCGCAGTTGATGCGACAGCTGCTCGAAGCCCGCCTCGAGTCGGAGCTGATGCATCGCTCGCCGCATGGAATCACGGAATCGGAAATCAATCGCGACTGGAAACTGCTCGAGCAGTCGATGGGCGAGACCGAGCCGCCTGTCGCCTCCCGCTTGACGCCGCGCCCCGATGCACGCGGAAACATCCAGTAATCCGCCCGGCTCACTATCAATTCGGTTTCGATTGTCATCCCGAGCGTAGCCGCTTTTCAGGCGGAGAGAGGGATCTGCCTGTGCACAGGCCCGCATTAGGAAGGACACCGTAAGGCAGTTCCTAATTCCCCTACTGGTTTTGATTCTGATCCGGCGGCATCTGTGGTTGCTGCCCCGGTAGCGTAGGCCGTTGCGGATATCCCTGGCCGGGCTGCTGCGGCGTTCCGCCTTGCTGCTGTTGCTGGAACTGCATCTGGCGCTGCTGCATCTCTTGCAGCATCTGCTGCGGAGTCTTCACGCCATTCTGATCGGCCGCCGGCTGTTGTTCGGCTTCCGCGGCTTGCTGTTGTTGCTGCTCCGCGGCTGCGGCGTCATCCGCAGCGCTGTTGTCTTCCAGCACCTCGGCATCGTTCGCATCCTGATTTTCCGGAGCTGCCGCAGGCGGAGCAGCTTGCGCTTGAGCCGCACCCGCTGGCGCACCTGGAGCTGGAGGAGGATTATCCGGACCCGATTTTGCGACCAGCACCACGCGGGTCAAAACATTGGCGTCCTGAGGCGAGCCCAGCAGCACATAGTTGAAGCGCGACCCATTGAGCAACTCGGCGACAACCGCGCGGGCGGGGCCCGGACCAAGCTGGGTTACCACGCGCTCCTGCGCTTCGGGAATCTCGATCTCGGCCCCGGTCTGCTTCCGTACCGCCCGCAGAATGTCCCCCAAAGTGGAATTGGGAGCGGCAATCGTCAGTTCACCATTCTGGAAGGTCACAGTGGGCATGATCGGCTTAATCGAATCCAGAGGCATTTGCGGTACAGCGCGGCCGGTGGGGCCGGAGGGCAGAGTGGGCAACTCGGGCTTTTTGGCTGTTTTCTTGTGATGCTGGGCAGGCGCGGTGTCGGTGGCGTGAAGAGTTCCAACGCATACCGGCGCGCACAGGAGGACGACGACTCCAGCCAACTGCTTGAATTTTGATCCTGCGCTCATTCCGCCTTCTCCTGCTCAACTCTCATTCGCTATTTTACACTGCACGAACAACTCCCAACCGGGCGCGGCACCTTACTTTGGAAGGAACGAAAGTATCCCCCAATCTTGCAGAGGCATTGCCTCGAACCGCCTCGATAAACTCAATAAATGCTGTATAGTCAGCGACTTCCGGGAGGACTACAATACTTCGCGAATAGGCCCCCGCAGAAGTAGACCATGCGAGCCAATTCGGAATCGAAGAGTCTGTAATGCTTGGAACCGCCAATCGAAAGCCAGGTTCACCTATCATCATGCGCCATTTCGACCTAAATCCGCTCCGTCTTCGTCGTTTTGCATACTTGCCATCAGCCGCCTGCGCCGGAATTCTGGCCTTATTTTTATTGGCCAGTTCGCCCCTTTGGGCGCAAAGCTGCGACACCTCCAGCGATCTCGAAGAGGCGGTCCGTACCGCGATTACGGCCACCGGCCAGCGTTATTTCGATATGGCCTCCCGGGGCGACACCGGCTCCCTGCGCCAGAACGCCGTTCCCAGCCTGGCCTCGGATTTTTCCGGCATCGAAAATGCCGTGAAAGAGCGGCAGAAGGATTTGACTGGCGCCAAGGCTATGCAGAAGTCGGTTTTCCAGCTAGGCGTCGAAGGCACCGGTCCATTGGCTCACGGAGAATTTTATTGCGGAGTATTTGGCAAGAACGGGCAGACCTCGACCAGTGCGGTTTTCTATCTGGATGGCCTTTCGCCCGGCAAATACGCCGTCGATATTTTGGAAACAACGGCGCAGACGAAGCTCAGTTTTTCACTGATTCTGGTTCAAACGGGCAGCAACTGGAAGCTGGGCGGCCTTTATATCCGTCCGAAAACCACCGCCGGACACGACGCCGACTGGTTCACCACGCACGCCCGCGAGTATAAGGCCAAGGGACAGCTGCACAACGCCTGGTTTTATTTTGCCGAGGCCCGAAACTTGATCTCGCCCCTGAGCTTCATGAGCACCGCGACCACCGACAAGCTCTTCGACGAATCGAAAGGCGCGCAACCCGCCGATGTGCCGGGCGACGGAAAGACAACCGACCTCGCGGCTGGCGCTACAACCTACAAACTCACGGCGATCTTCCCCCAAACCGTCGGCGACGATCTGGATCTGGTTGTGAAATACCAGGCCGCCGATGTGTCGAATACTACGCAGGCGTATCAGAGCAATGTAGCCGTGATCGGCGCGCTGATCGCGAAGTATCCCGAGTTAAAAGAGGCGTTTGCCGGAGTAGTGGCTCGCGCCGTCGATCCCAGCGGCCGCGACTACGGCACGTTGCTGGCGATGAAAGAAATTAAATAACGGGAAGGGCGCGGCTTGAGGCGTGCCGTTAAAAGTACAAAAATGGCCCAGGGCTTCAGCCCCTGAGGGACGTGCAGTCTCGGTACTCGGTACTAAGTACTCGGTACTTCTTCCTCCCAAACGCATTCCTTTGGCTCTTTGTCATCCCGCAAGCCGAGAAATACTGGCGCGCGCAGCTTGGGACCGCTGCCGGCGTTGGTGCCCTCGGTCCAGTCGGTATATTCGATTTCTGCTACCAGTTCCGGTTTCACCCAGAAGACTTTGCGCAGCGCCTCGACTTCGCCGAAGAATGGATTTTTCTTCGTCTCCAGCTTTCCGAGAATCCCCCAGATTTCCTTTAGCGATTTTTGATCGAAGCCGCTGCCTGCCTGGCCCACGTGAATCAGTTGTCCTTTCTTGTCGTAGAGGCCGAGCACGAGCGAGCCGAAGTGGGCGCGGGTGCCTTCCGGCTCGGTGTAGCCGCCGACCACGCACTCGATGGTGTGGCGAATCTTGATCTTGAGCCAGTCGCGGGTGCGGCGCTCTTCATAAAAGCTGCCACGCTTCTTGGCGAGAATTCCTTCGAGCTTTTTCGTTCGCGCAACCTCGAACAGCGCTTTGCCATGCTCTTCATAGTGATCGGAATAACGGAGCCCGTCGCCAGCGGTCAGGATCGATGCCAGCTTTTGCTTTCTTTTTTCCAGCGGTACGCGGCGCCAGTCGAAGCCATCGAGATAGAGAAGATCGAACGCGTAATAGAGAACCGCAACGTCGGTCTTCTCTGCCGCGCGTTTGCCGTGAGCGCGAAACCCGGTGCGCTGCTGCATCCGGCTGAACGACGCGCGGCCGTCTTCGTCGAGCGCAACCACCTCGCCATCTAAAATCGCGCTCTTTGCTTGGATGAACTCCGGCAGGTCTTTCAGTTCGGGATAGCGCGGCGTCAAATCGTTCTGATTGCGCGATACGAAACGCACTTTTCCATTTTCGATGAAAGCGACGGCGCGATAACCGTCCCACTTGATTTCAAACAGCCAGTCTTTGCCGTCAAACGGTTCCTCGATCGATTCGGCCAGCATGGGATGGATAGCCGCGGGCATCGGCCGCTTCACGGGGGCAGTTGCGGGAGAGCTTTCGGCTAAAGCTTTCACCACCGAGGGCGCGGAGGGCACAGAAGATTTTGCGGCACTCGCCGTTGCTACGGGGCTAGACTTTTTTTTTACCGAGCTTTTTTTAGCAGGCTCTTTTTTAGTCGAACCTCCGTGTTCCTCGGTGTCCTCTGTGGTTGACTGGTCGTTTTTCTTTTTATCGAGGCGAGCCACAGCATCAGCTAGCCAAGCCGCCTTCAGCTTCCCGCGGGCCGGAGGACGGCTCTTCCACTCGCGCGATCCGTCGTCGCCGGCAATCTCGGCCATGCTGCGCTTGCTCAGTACCGATTCGTCAAAGTCGACCGCGTCATATCCATCCTCCACAAACTGGTCGTGCTTCTTGATCATCAGCCACTCGTTGCCTTTACTCCCAGGACGGCGTCCTTTCATCTTGATCAGCGCGAAGTCGCCTTTCAGCCGCTTGCCGTCGAGGCGAAACTTGAGATCACCTTTGGCCAGCATGGCCGCGGCTTCGGCATCGGTGCCGGGCACATACTTGCCGTCTTTTTGAATGGGCGACAAAGGCTGCCACGTGCCGACATCCCACACCATGACGCTGCCCGCGCCATAATTGCCCTCCGGAATATTGCCCTCAAAATCAAAATACGAAACTGGATGATCCTCCACGTGCATCGCCAGGCGTTTGTCGGCAGGATTGAGCGATGGCCCTTTGGGCACAGCCCACGACTTCAGCACGCCTTCCATCTCCAGACGAAAATCGAAGTGTAGCCGCGTGGCATCGTGCATCTGCACCACGAAGCGATGCTGGGATTTGCCCTCGACTTTTCCCTCGGGCTCGGGTGTCTCTTGAAACCGCCGTTTTCGTTTGTATTCTTCGAGAGGCATGATCCGATTATTTCACCACGGATGCACCGAGGCACAGAGAAAGAGAAGAAGATAGACTGAACACTGTCCACCAGCCACTGAGCCCTGATTTATGAAACGCGAATTCCCTGAGCAGCCCTTCATCGGAGTGGGCGCAATTATCATCGAAGGCGCCCGAGTGGTGCTGGTCAAACGCGCCCATCCGCCGATTCAAGGCCAGTGGTCGATTCCCGGAGGCGTGCTCGAAGTCGGAGAATTGGTGCGCGAGGCCGCCATACGCGAGGCGCGGGAAGAAACCGGACTGATCGTCGAACCTGGCGAACTGCTGGGTGTCTATGACCGCGTGCTACGCGATGCGGAAAACCGCGTGCAATATCACTACGTCCTGATCGATTTCCTCTGCCGCCCAGTCGGAGGGGAACTGCAGGCCGGTTCCGACGCCGCCGAAGTCCGCTGGTTCACACGCGAAGAACTGCCCGCGCTGAATCTCGCCGAAGACACGCAGGATGTGATCGGCAAAGGATTTCGCGCGCTAGGCTAGTTTCCGAATATCTTCCCAGACCATCCAATGCGGCTTGAGATCCACTGCGCCGTGAGCGGAATAAAAGGCGCGTGCATCCGCATTCGACGGCTCGACATCCACGCAAATCCGGCCTGCGCCTTGATCGCGAAACCATCCCGCCAACCGGCGCAGCAAACTAGACGCAACCCCACGGCGGCGATACTGCGGCCGGATGGAAATCCACTCCAGTTCGCCGTCGCAGCCGAAGCGCTGTGTAAGATGGCCGGCGATGAAGCCGGCGACGAGATTGTCATCAATGCTAACGAATGCGACGCGGGGAGCTAAGGCCTTCTGCGGATGCAATTGACCGGTGAGGTAGAGCGCAATCCGTTCCCGCCAATATTCCTCCGACTCCCAGTCTCCGGCGCGAACCTGCGCCATTCCTGGAACGTCGGCGAGTGTGGCTTCGCGATAGAGCATGTTATGCAGATGGCTCTGTCTCGCGCGAGCTTCGATCGTCTTCCCACTCGACATGGCAGCTGCGGCAACGCCACGCCTCGCGGTGAAAGGGAATCGGCACATTCAGCGCAAGGGTCAGATAAGCGGCGGGATCAAGCTCCTGAAAACTCACATCCAGCGAATTGCACTTCGGGCAGCGCGGCTGCTCATACAATCCCACACCCTGCACGTAGAGACCTTCTAGAATCGGCTCATCGAGCAAATCCCGCGCGGTCTGCGCATCTTCCAGCCGGACGCACAGCTTGATGCCTCCCACAAAGTTCGAGATGAACCAATCGAGCCGCACCAGATTGTCGTCGCGCAGGAAGCACTCGATCCCAGCCGATTCGAGGCAGCCCTTGGCCAGCAGCGCTTCGGGCAGATCGCGAAATTGCCGGATGGTTACGAGCGTACGGAAATCGAGTGTGCGCACAGGCTCGGAATCTTCCGGAACCTCAAGATGACGGCGGTCGAGTTCATCTTCCAGCGCATCCCAGGCCACGTCGGTGAGCGACTCGGCATTGCGCGCCAGCCGCAGAAGTTCGCCGTCAGACATAGCGGCATAAGTATCCGCCAGGCGGATGCGCTGCCGGGAATCGTCGAGATCGGGCACTGGGCAAGGATACCCGGCGGGGACCGATCCTTGCCAACGAAAAGCTATTCGGCCGAGTCCGACTCCTCAGGAGTGGCAGCGGCCTCGGCAGCCGCTTCTTCGAGCACCTGATTGGCAGCATCGACATTTCCCGCATCCACGCGCAGCTTCACGCCGCCGAGGGCGTTGGCGTTAAACCAGTCGAGACGGACCATGTTGTCGTCGAAAAGAAACGATTCGATTCCGGCGGAGTCGAGCAGTCCTTTGGCCAACTCAGCCTCCAAAAGATTCCAGAAGGCGCGGATCGTGACCAGGTCGCGAAATTCCGCGTTGTCCTGCTCTGGGGCTGTTCCTTCCAATTGTCCGACGTAGAGTCCCCGCTTGCTCAGCTCCGCACGCAGCGCTTCGCGTGCCACCTCAGTAAGTTCATGCGCCTGTGCCGCGACGTTTTCCAGTTGCTCGTCAGTATCGCTGGCGTAGAGCTCTTCCAGGCGGAGCTTCTCCTGCTGCGGATCCATCATGGCCATGGAGGGGAATCATACTCTAGTTGTTCCCAGAGAGATTTGATCCGTGGAAATCCGCGTAAATCCGTGGCAAAGAAGTTCAAGCAGAAGTTTCGTAGAAATAGAACGGCCCGCAAGCCGCTCGCCTCTGTATGAGAGAAACAAGCAAACCTGCGGGCCGCCCGGTGGACTGTTTGGGATTGACCAAGAGGTGGTCACTCTAACGTGGCCTCTTCGGCAACTCCGGTATGCGCCTTGCGACGCTCCTGACCGACCTGCGTCAGGCGGAATCAATCCTTAAATCACCGGTAGTGTGCGGGCTGTAGCCTTCGGAATTCGTTATACAGGCTGTATAACGAATCGTCCGAAAGCCCCGCTCAGAGCGACCGCTCTAAGTCTCAGCCACCTCACCTGGTCTTTGGGTACATCTACTACTGCCTTCTGAACTTGTCATCCGACCACCTCCTTTCCGGTGTTAAACGCAGATTAGTACGAAAGCGAGGTGGCGTCAATTGGGAGAGACAAGAATATGTACCAAAAGTTTCATGAGCTTGATCGGTTTCATGATTTTGGTCGGGGGACGGAAGAAAGATGAGAAGAAAATTTTAACGATTGCCGAGCGTGGCAATGTCGCCGAGGCCGAGCAGGTTCGCATCTGCGGTCACGAGCGTGAGGCCGAGAACCTTCGCTGTTGCAGCTAAAAAGCGATCCGCGGGATCGCGCTGCGGCATTTGCAATCGGCGAGAGGCTGCCGCAATCTCATGGGTGAATGGGGCTTCACGGAACGGTTTTATCGAATCGGCTACCCATTTATCAGAATCTTCGGCCACACGGATGCGCCCTTTTTCAATCAGGATCAGAGCCTCCCAGGTACTCACGGGCGAGAGCCAGAGTTCGTTCTCCGGGTTACGCAGCTCCTGCCGGGTTCTGTTGCCAAGTCGGCCAGGCTCGCGAAGGCTCCATAGCCAAATATGTGTATCGAGCAGAAGCTTCAATCGCGAAGAACCTCCCAGTCGTCCTCCTCACTCGCCGGTGAAACAATATCGCCAAGAATTTCCATGCGACCTTTCATCGAGCCGATCCAGTCGCGATTGTCGATGGGCTTCGGCGGCCCGACTTCGGCAATGGGACGCCCGCGGCGCGTTACACGGATTGGCTGCTTCGTCTTCTGCACCTGATCCAGGATGGCCAGGCACTTTGCCTTGAACTCGGAGATGGCGATTTCCTTCATGACTAATTAATTAGATCATAGTCGTTTCAAGTGGTCAATTCCCTGAACGCGAAAAAACAGGCAGGGAGCAAACTCCCTGCCTGCTGAGTTGTAAGGCTAACGTTTAAATCTACGGCTGTACCAGCTTCCAGTCGTTCACCAGGTTGGCGGCGTTGACTGTGCCGATACCGGTGGCGAAGTCCCATCCGACGGTGGTTCCGTAGGCGGGAGCGTAGGCCGTGTTCGACGTGGAGAGCACACCTTGCGTGCCCGAAGGCCGATAGCAGTTGTGCGTTCCGGTGCAGTTCACGTCCATGTCGCCTTGCGTGACGTCATAGAAGGCGCAGTTCTTAGCGACCTTGTTGCCCAGCGTCGAGTTGCAGGTGGCGCTGCCTTTGGTGCCGTATTCCTTGGCGGCCAGTTTGTAGAGCGCGACGTTCGGGTTACCCTGACGCGAACCGTTGACCTGATTGACCAGAGCCATAATGCCGGCCATGATCGGCGAAGAGAACGACGTGCCACCCGCACCAGACCACGTGTCAGGAGCTCCGGCGCAGGACGCACCGCCCTCGGCTACATCGGAGTCGCAGAACACATAGTAGTGTCCCCAAACTCCGTTGGCTGCGAAGAGCGAAACGTCTGGAATATCGCGGAGACCGTCATTCGGAAGTCCGATGACGCCGGTCTGCCACGACGGTTTCGGATAGCCAGCGCAGGTTCCGCTGACTACGCCTGAGATCGACGGCTTGCCGGTTGCGCACTGGCTGGGACCGCCGCTGCCGCCCACGTCATCGAGGAATCCAGCGCCGGCTGAGGTGTTGCAGAAGCCGGTTGAGCCGTAGGTGGTCGTTGATCCTTCGATCGTCGCGATCAGCACGCTGGCGCAGGAATCGTTCCACGGAATTTCCGGAATATAGGAAAGCGCGGAACCGAATTCTGCGTTGTTGGTCGAGCTCCAGTAGGTGCTGTTGGTTCCGGCGAAGGTATCGCCGAAATCGGTGCCGCCGACGGCGACGTTATATTGCGTTTCACCCCAGCCGGTAACAGCGATGCCGTGAGTCGCGGATTCCGCATCGCGATCGCAGCCTGCCGCCGAATCATCGCCGGAGGAAACGAAAACCGAGACGCCTTCCGAAACAGCCTGCTGGAAGGTGGTGTTGAACGCCGCATTCAGCGTGGCGCCGGTGAGCTCTTCGCACTCGCCATAGCTCATGCTCATGATCGCCGGAGGTGTGGCCGAAGCGTTCAGCACATTCTGAATCGCGATCAAGCCGCCGAACAGGGTTGCGGTATCGGCGCAGGAGATCAGCTGAATCGCCGCTCCAGGAGCTGCCGCGCTGGCCCACTCTGCGTCGAGTGAAGCTTCGCCGTCATCCCCGTTGGTTCCAGGATTGCCGCAGTTGTTGGTTCCGCTCGAGGCCGGATTCGTCTCCGTGAGCGAAGCCGTGGGGAACTTGGAAACCGGGATGCCCAGGCGGTTGCGGAAAGTCGTCCAGTCGGCGGAGTTGAAGTTCGTGTCTTCCGTGACGACGATGGTCTGGCCGCTTCCGGTCGTACCCTTAGTGACGAGCGGCAGGATGTTGTAGATCTTCAACAGATCATAGGGAACGACAGCCTGGAAGGTGCCATTGCCGTTGGTGAAGGTGTAGTCCGCCTTCTTCTTATAGTTGGAGTGCGGACGGAAGTCGTTCAGCGAAACCACGCCCACGACTGCTTCCGAAAGAGCCGAAGGAATCTTCGGATCACTCATGTTCGAGATGTGCGTCTGGCCCTTCACGTTGAGCCAGTGCATCTCGGTCTGGAACGCGTTGCGGATCTGTCCGGCGGTGCCGGAGAAATCGATCTGCACTCCATTGGCGAAGACCGAGTTCACCTTGAAGCCGTAGCCTTCCAGCCAGGTCTTGATCGCCGAGATGTCTTCCTTCGCCAGGCCGTACTGGTCGCCCAGTTCCTGAGCGGTCAGCCAGTGCTTGTAGTTCGCTGACTTCGGATCCTGCAGTGAGTCGATGTACTTCTGCAGCGCGAGCTCCTGCTCGGCTGGACGGCGCAGCAGCAGCTGCATGTGGTCGATCTGATAGCCCTCGGGAAGCGCTCCGCGATCATGAGTCGCGTTGGCTTCAGGGCGAGTATTGCCTTCAACAGTGACGCGCGTCGAGTCATTGATCGGCCCGGTAATCAGCACACGAGAGTGCTGTTCCGCGGCGGTCGCAAAACTCAGGCAGAGCATCACCGTCAGGGTCACGGCTGAAAGCCGGAGAAAAGCATTACGCATAGACGGTCTCCTATAAGGATGAGTGTGTGGTTGGGTATTCAGTTCCTGGGTAGACATCATTGACGATTCAGATCAGCAACATCTTTAGATCAGCAACCTGGGGAGGCAGGGGTAATTCCACCAGCAGCGCCGAACTTTGCACGCTTAAGATCGGCTTCAACAGTAAGCCATCGAATTGTGGTGCGGTCAACTGAAAACGCGGCGCGAGACAAATAATTACATTGTCAGAGACCTTCGCCTTGAGACGAAGGTCTCTGTTCTTAACGTTTAGGGCAGCGCGAAAGCATAGAGCGCGCTGCCGGCTGCGATGGCGACGAATTCTTTTCCGTCAACCGCGAAAGCCATGGGCGCAGCGTACACGGCACCGCCCATCTGAAAATGCCAGAGGGGTTTCAGTGACTTCGCATCGAAGGCGATGAAGTTTCCTTCCGCGTCTCCGCTAAAGACGAGTCCGCCCGCGGTTGAGACCAGGCCGGACCACGTGGGTGAATTGTGCTGAAATTTCTGTTTCACTTCACCGGTCGCGGGATCGATCATCTTTAGAAATCCGAGATAAGGCTCGGCGTCTTCGGAAGGAAAGTACGCGCTGCCATAGTAGGCGTGGCCGGCTTCGTACGCCTGTGGAGCGGTCGAGAAGATGTCGCACTGATCGCGCGAGGTCACATAAAAAAGATTGGTCTGCGGGTCGTAAGTCGGCGGATACCAGTTCGTCGTTCCGAGCGCACCGGGACAAACCGTGTGACCTTCGAGAGTCGGCGAAGCTTCTTTCTTCGCAACCGGCAATCCGTTTGAGTCTTTAGTATCGCTCCAGGTTTGTTTGCCGTAGGCGTTAGCCGATATCAGTTTTCCGTCGCTGCGATCGAGCAGGTAAAAAAATCCGTTACGATTCGCCTGCGCGATCAGATGCTTGCCGCCGGCATCGATGAGGATTGGAATTTCCGTCGCGTCCCAATCATGCTCGTCGTGTTTGGTGAACTGGAAATGCCAGTTCAACTTCCCGGTGTCCGCGTTGAGCGCCAGGAGAGAATTGGAATAGAGGTTGGCGCCTTCGCGTCCTTCGCCGCGATTCGAGGGAGACGGATTTCCTGTCGGCCAGAAAATCTGATTCGTCTTCGGATCATACGTTCCGGTATTCCAGGCAGGCGCGCCGCCAACTTTCCACGAATCGCCTTCCCACGTGTCATGTCCGGGTTCCCCTGGACCCGGCACGGTCCAGAATCGCCATTTGCGTGCGCCGGTATCGGCGTCGTAGGCGTCGATGAATCCGCGAATCCCGTATTCGCCGCCGGAGATTCCGACCACGATCAGATTTTTTACCGCCAGCGGCGCCAGCGTGTAGCTATGTCCGGCGCGGTAGTCGGCGGAGATAACGTCCCAAATCACCGCTCCAGTCTTGGCGTCGAGCGCGATCACGTGCGCGTCCAGCGTGGCCAGAAAAACTTTGCCGCCGAGAATCGCCAGGCCGCGGTTGACGTGTCCGCAGCAGGGGCGAATGTCGGTCGGAACCTGATGCTGGTACATCCAGATCGGACGGCCGGTGCGCGCGTCGAGCGCGAAGGCACGGTCATCCTGCGCTGTGGCGTAAAGAATTCCGTCAACCACGAGCGGCGTGGTTTCAATTCTTCCGGCTCCGGCTGTTTGATACGCCCACTTCGCCTGCAAGTTATGGGCGTTGGCCGCGTTGATTTGATCGAGCGCGCTGAAGCGCTTGCCGGAGTAGTCGCCAGAGTAAGTCATCCAGTTCTGCGGTTCTTTGGCGGAGTTGACCAGGCGTTCGAATGTCACCTGGGCATCTGACAAGGCGCCAACCCCGCAGATCAACAATCCGAGGTAGAAGCAAAAAGCGAAACGGCCCATGTGGCGACGGACGCCTCGTCCGTCCCGCGATGGCGAAGCCAAGCGGCCCAGGGCACGAACCCGGCGAAAGATTGCTTCCACCGTCACGGCGCAATCTTGTGACGCACGATGAAGCCGATCCCGATCCTTCATTTCGCCCCCACGCTGACCAGATAGGCCACGATGTCTTGCAGATCGTTGTCACTCAAAAGGCTCGTGTCATATTTCGGCATCGTCGACTTGCGGCTCTTCTCAAACGAGCGCAAGTTGCTCTTGTCGAGCAAATGAATATGTTCGTCCGCGTCCATGATCTGCACGGTGAAGCTGTCTTCGTTCAGGGTGACGCCTTTGATCTGCTTTCCATCGGAGGTCACGACCGTGACGCTTTCATACTCCTGCGGAAATTCTTTCGAAGGCTCCGTCAACCCCCACGCAAGATGGTTGCTGGGATTGCGCACCGAATCGATGATCGCCGCGCGCGTTCGCGATCCGCCCTCGCCGGTGAGTTCCGGCCCCAGACGTCCGCCTTTGCCCTCGACCATGTGGCACAGCGAGCAATTCGCATCGCCGTAGAACAGTTCTTTGCCATGCGCTACGTTGCCCAGCGCTTTCGCAGGAGCCTTCACTTCCTGGCTGCGAATGTAGGTGATGATCTGCCAGATTTCTTCCTCGGTCATGCCCACGCCCTGGCCGTTGGTGCCGTTGGCGGGCATCGCCGTTCCCGCGATGCCGTTGCTGATGACTTGAAACATCTCGGCATCGGAGTGCGTGTATTTCTTCACCGCGCGAGTCAGGTCGGGACCGCGTCCGCCGCCGCGCGCGCCAAGGCCGTGACATAACGCGCAGTTGATGCGGAACTCAGATTCGCCAGCCTTGGCCGCCTTAGGATCTCCGGCGAAAGGATTCTGCGCCGCGCAAAAAGTCGCGATCAGGAAAACCAACGCGCCAGCAGCGACACGAGAGAGACTGACACGAGATAGATAGGGAAATCCCACGGCTCGCCTCCGCGCCTTCCGAACAAACTAATTATGAGATGGAAGGATACGGGATAGTATCACCCCGGACGAATGCGTCCGAGCCTACGAGTTCAGGCGCACGAACCTGAATGTAGGGGCGGGCACATTCGTCCGCCCCGCTGAGCGAAGCGGTACGCTTAGGCTCACCAGCTGTAATGCGCGGTGTATGCGATCGTCTTCTCTTCATCCGGCGCAATCGTGACCGGAAATTCGATCGTCTTGCTATCAGTTTTGTTGAAGGGATCGGAGTGCATGGCCACGTCCCAGTTCATCCAGCGATAAAGATGTTCGACCACGCGAATGTCGACCGGCCCCTTTTTATGATTGCGCAGCTTGATCTCGAACGACTCGTCGAGCGTGTGCTTGTTGTTATCGACTCTGTAATCGGTGCGGCGGCGTTCGCCAGTGAGATCGAAGGCATTGCCGGTGTAAATGCGAATTTTTTCGTCGCGCGGGGTGTGGTCGATCACGTTTTCGCCCGTGAATTCCATCTGTCCATCGTCGTTGCGGCGGTAGAAGCGCACGCGCCCTTTGGGCAGGGGCATACCCAAATGATTCGCCTCGGAGTTCGAAAATTCCCGCATTACCCAGATTTTTGGATTCGACTCTGTACCGTATTCAGAGTTATTACGGATCATGTCGATGTTCCAGCCGTTATATCGATTACCGTCAATCTTGACTCCGTCGTAGATATAAACCTGCTTGGTCGCGACGCCGTTGGCGCGCACGAATTCCACTTGCTTGGTCTCGCGATCATGCAGCGTGGTTCTGCGGGCGAGTGAGTAAAGGTGATATTCGTCGAAAGCTTTTTCGGTCACTGCCGGTTGCATTCCTGAATCTAAAGCCGCAAATTGTGCGAAGTTTCTGCCATTGATTGCACCACCCGCCGACCCAGGCTGAAGCTTATTTACATCGCCTGCCATTAATTTAATTCGCGCGTTCTCAAAGTCTTTGCCGCTCTGATTGTCCATCGTTACCCATCCGACGATGTCGACGAGATCGCCTTTTTCCGGGGCGACGATGTTGTAGTCCGCCTGCCAAGTCATGCCGCCGGTGACATACGACAGCTCGGCCAGCATCGGCCCGGATTTCTCTGAACCGAGCAGCCACTGCAATGTAGGTTTGAGCACGGCATCGTCGGCGAGCGCCGGGAACATTGGCGTGCCGGGCAGTCCGAAGCGCACCTTGCCGTCGATCTCGACGATGGGCTGGCTGTTTTGCGCATACGCCATTTGCGACTGGTAATACTGTGCGCCGAAGCGGCTCTCCGCCATGGAATCGTGGGGCACGTAACCGCTGCGAATGATCTTGCCGGGAATGACTTCCTGCTTGTCCCCGGTCCGCACTAGAAAGCTGATCGTCTTGCCTTCATACAAAGAGAGCAGCAGCGCCTCCGACACGGGATCGGCGCGATAGTTCTGCTCCAGCACTTGTAATGGATGTTTGCCGCTGGGGTCGCGAAGGATGACGGAGTCGGGCTCGACGTGGGCAGTAATGTCGGTCAGTCGCACGCTGGTGGTTCCGGCCTGCAAATCCAAAGGAACTTCCTGCCGTACCACGGCGAAGTCCTGGTTGTAAATGGTGAGAGACGGTGCTGGCGCTTCATCGGCGCCAACACAGAAAAGCGAAACCAGCAGACAGGCCAACAGAGAAAACGAGTGGCGATTCACGTTCACCTCCGGCGGAAATTCAGTTAAACCATAGCTTGAATAGAACGCAGACGGGAGTGTTCTTTGCAGAACGTATTTGGGGCTGAAAATTAGAGATGCGGCAAGTTTTCCGGAGTGCGAATGTGCTCCGGCCGAAAGCCCATCCCGATCGCGCGGGCGGGAATGCGGCGCAAAGCTGGCCACACCTGCAGTAGTTTGATCGGCCACGGAACCGAGAGAGCATGGTCGGACGCCAGCACTCGGCCGATCACGTTGTTCTGAATCAGCACCTGAACTTTCTGCGTCACGCGCGTCGGCAACTCGCGCCGCTTCTGAACGGCTTCGAGATCGCGATCAGTGAGTTGGTTGGCAGAAAGTTTTGGTGCAAGTATGTTTGCCGCACCGACTGCATCTTGAATTGCCAGATTGATCCCGACGCCGCCAATCGGCGACATCGCGTGCGCGGCATCGCCGATGCAGAGAAGCCCAGGACGCCACCACTTCCGCAAACGGTCGACCTTCACCGTAAGCAGGCTTACGTCTTTCCAGTCGCGCAGTTCGCTCACACGGTCGCTGAGAAATGGCACAAGGTCTGCCAGTTCGCGGCGAAAATTCTCGATGCCCTGATTGCGGATCTCGTCAAATGCACCCTTCGCGATGACGTACCCGGACTGCCAGTAATCTTCGCGGTTGATCATCACCAGAATCTTTCCCGATTGTGTGTAACCGAGAGTCTGCGGCGGATCGCTCCCGTGCCGGCTCATGCGAAACCACACAATGTCCATGGGCGCGCCCAGATCGATCACTTCCAGCCCAGAGCGATCGCGCACGATGGAACCCCGCCCATCGGCGCCGACGGTCAGTGCGGCACGAATCTCCATTTCGCCATTGACGGTTTTCGTCTTGACGCCAACCACGCGGCCATTTTCTTCGAGCAGGCCAACAGCTTCGGTCTGCATCAGTACGTGAAAGCCGCTATAACGCTTGCCTTGCTCCACCAGAAAATTCAGAAAATCCCATTGCGGCATGAGCGCCAGAAATTTGCAGTGTGTGGGCAGGTGCGAAAAATCCGCCAGCCTGACGGGATGGTTCGCGATCTCCGCGCCGAGTTGGGTCACCTGCTGATGCGGCCGCTTCAAGAACTCTGCCAAAAGCCCAAGCTCATACATCAACTCGAGCGTTGAAGGGTGGATCGTGTCGCCGCGGAAGTCGCGCAGAAAGTCGGCATGCTTCTCCAGAATGACGACGTCAACGCCCGCGCGCGCCAGCAGAAATCCCAGCATCATGCCGGCTGGGCCTCCGCCGGCGATGCAGCACGAAGTCTGAAGATTGTTGGGCACAGGCGATCGTCTCACTATATAAGGTGGCGCGCCGCGCCGCTCCTGTTGCCGCGGATTTGAAAACGCGACACGCAACGTACATGTCCGGCGGGTATCTGCCGCTGGCCCCTCTGGCTCTCTACACTGAATTTCTCCCCTGAATCTGCCGATCTTTGTACTTAAAGGGTACTTAACGGGCTCAAGACGCAACTGTAGAGCGGACTCTTTCTTCGTTTGCGCGCCAAGTGATTAGAGCGGTCAGCCTTTCCAGCGAAAAGCGTTGACCTGAACGAGCCCCAGGTGGGCCAGCACGCGATACGCAAACTCGCGCGCCATCTCATCTAACGAGGCAGGGCGGTAATAAAACGCCGGGATGAGCGGGAAGACCGTCGCGCCGGCATCGGCTGCACGGTACAGGTTGCGGATGTGAATTTTGTTAAGCGGCGTCTCGCGCACGCACAGAACCAGCGGACGCTTCTCTTTGAGTGAAACATCGGCGGCGCGTTCGATCAGATTCGACGCGATGCCGTTGGCGATACGCGCCAGAGTTCCAACGCTGCATGGGAGCACGATCATCGCGTCGGCGGGATAAGAGCCGCTGGCCACGTTGGCTCCGATGTCGTCGTTGGATTGCAGTTGGATTTTTTTCGACGGCTTGCTGCCAAGCAGACGGCCAATGAGGTTGGAGCGGCCCTTCAGGTCCAACTCTTCGGCCATGACGCGCAGCGCGCTGTCGGAGGCGATGAAGTTGACGGTTTGAATGCGGTCGTCGTGCTCAACCGCCAACAGCAGGTGCCGCAGAAAAATCGCTCCGCTGGCGCCAGTAGTGGCGAC
>Ga0209006_10001926_pt1 | contig 18811 bp, 18 predicted proteins | sample JacPin_JW_Ref_O2_FD_188567 | JGI IMG/M metagenome (GOLD analysis project Ga0209006, IMG submission 188567) | Forest soil microbial communities from Algoma, Ontario, Canada - Jack Pine, Ontario site 1_JW_Ref_O2 (SPAdes) (version 2) | ecosystem: Environmental > Terrestrial > Soil > Boreal...
CCCAATGGGCGGGCAAATTCGGTCACGAATTGTCGGGCGGCATGCAGCAGCGCGTGGGTCTGGCGCGCGCCTTCGCGACCGACGCCGATATTCTGCTGATGGACGAGCCGTTCTCGGCGCTCGATCCGCTGATCCGCGACAAATTGCAGGACGAACTTCTCGTGCTGCAAAAGGAGTTGAAGAAGACGATCATCTTCGTCAGCCACGATCTCGACGAGGCGCTGAAGATCGGCAATCGCATCGCCATCCTCGAAGGCGGCCGCATCGTCCAGTGCGGAACGGCGGAAGACATCCTGCTGCGACCGGCCGACGATTATGTCGCCGAATTCGTCAAGCACATGAATCCACTGAATGTGCTGCGCGGCGGCGCCCTGATGACTCCCGCCGCCGCGTTGAAACGAGCCGACGGCGAAGTGCATCTGGACGCCAACGGACGCATTCGCGTCCAGCTCAGCCCCGAGGGCAAGCCGATGAGCTGCACGCTCGACGGACGGGCGGGACGGATGGCGATGGCGGATGGCGAGATCGGCCTTTCGCCGGGCGCGGCGGCGGCGTCCGACGTCATTGTCGCGCCGATCGATCTCAAAATGCGCTCGGCGATCGAACTGCGTCGCGCCTCGGGCAATCCGATCGTGCTCGTCGACCAGCTCGGCCGCATGGCGGGCCTCTGCGGCGACGATGAGATCTATCGCGCGCTGCTGCAACAACGCAAAGCGGTGGGGGCGTGAGGATTGGTCGTTCCTTGCGAACGTCGCGCCGCCCCTCATCCGTCATGCTCCGCATGACACCTTCCCGCTTCGCGAGAGAAGGGGCGCGCGTCTTGCGGCGCGACGCTTGGATAATGCTTGCGAAAGGGCGCTCTCACATCCTCTCATAAAGCGTCACCACGCAGGCGCCGCCGAGGCCGAGATTGTGCTGCAGCGCCAGCCGCGCGCCCTCGACCTGCCTTTTATGGGCGCGCCCGCGCAATTGCTGGACGAGCTCCGTGCATTGGGCGAGGCCGGTGGCGCCGAGCGGATGGCCTTTCGACAACAGGCCGCCGGAAGGATTGGTCACCACTTTGCCGCCGTAGGTATTGTCGCCGTCGCAGACGAATTTTTCCGCCGCGCCCCGTAGACAAAGACCCAGAGCCTCATAGGAGATAAGCTCGTTCTGCGCGAAGCAATCGTGCAGTTCGACGACGTCGATGTCATCAGGCGCAACGCCCGCCGCCTCGTAGACCTGGTCCGCCGCAGCCTGGGCCATGCTGAAGCCGACGACTTCGCGCATGTCGCCGGATTCGAAGGCGGCGGGTGAATCGGTGGTCATCGCCTGTCCTCTGATCCGCACCGACGCGTCGAGCCCGTGGCGCGCCGCAAACTCGCGCGAGCAGAGGATCGCGGCCGCCGCGCCGCAGGTGGGCGGACAGGCCATCAGCCGCGTCATCACCCCGTCCCAGAGCATAGGCGAGGCCATCACCTCCTCCTCGCTGACGAGTTTCCTCAGGAGGGCGAGCGGATTGTTCACCGCGTGTCGGCTCGCCTTCGCCCTGATCTTGGCGAATGTGCTGAGCTTGGTGCCATATTGCCGCATATGGGCGAGGCCGGCGCCGCCGAAATAGCGCAGCGCCAGCGGCAGCTCCTCCTGGCCGACGAGGCTGCGCGCCTCCTCGTCGAACAGGTCGAGCGGACCCGGCCGATCATTGAAGATGATGTCGAGCGCGCCCGGGCGCATCTGCTCGAAGCCGACCGCCAGCGCGCATTCGACGGCGCCGCTCGCCACCGCCTGGCGCGCCAGGAAGATCGCCGTGGAGCCCGTCGCACAATTGTTGTTGACGTTGACGACGGGCACGCCGGTCATGCCGATTTCATAGATGACCCGCTGGCCGCAACAGGAATCGCCATAGACATAGCCGGCATAGACCTGCTGTACGGAATCATAGCTAAGTCCGGAATCTTGCAGGCAAAGCTTGACGGCTCGCGCGCCCATCTCAACGTAAGACGCATGGGCGCCCGGTTTGACGAAGGGGATCATGCCGACGCCGGCGACCAACACGCTCATCGGCATCGACGTGGCCCCTCTCCCGAAATTTCACGCTTTCAATCGCGCCCCTGCCCGGCAAGCAGCCTGGCGCGGATTTCCTTCTTTAGCACTTTGCCGACTTTCGAGCGCGGCAGGTCCGGCCAAATGTCGACTTGTTTGGGCGCCTTCACGCTGCCGATGCGCGACTTGACGAACGCCTTGATCTCATCGGCGGCGAGCGTGCGCCCAGCGTGAAGCTGCACGACCGCGGCGACCCGCTCGCCCCATTTGTCGTCGGGCAGGCCGAACACCGCGCTGTCCATCACGTCGGGATGCTGCAACAAAGCCTGCTCGACCTCAATCGAATAGACGTTGAAGCCGCCGGTGATGATCATGTCCTTGGCCCGGTCGACGATGAAGAGAAAATTCTCGTCGTCGAGATAGCCGATATCGCCGGTGTGGTGCCAATGAAAGCGCGAGACTTCCGCCGTCGCCGTCGGGTTCTTGTAATAGCCCTCCATGACGAGAGAGCCGCGCACGACGATCTCGCCGCGCTCGCCGGCGGGCAGAAGCTGGCCCGCCTCGTCCATCACGCCGACCTGGACCAGAGGCGCCGCCCGGCCGGCGGAAGCCAGGCGCCCGCGCGCAATCGATCCGTTGGCGTTGAAATGATCTTTCGGCGCCATCGTCGAAATCATCATCGGCGCCTCGGTCTGGCCGAACAATTGCGCCATCACCGGGCCGATCCTGACAAGCGCCTCTTCGAGCCGAGCCGCCGCGATCGGCGCGGCGCCATACCAGAAACATTGCAGCGACGAGCGATCGGTCGCGGCAAGTTCTGGATGCTCCAGCAGCATGTAGATCAGGGTCGGCGGCAGGAACGTATGGGTGATCCGGCGGCGCGCGATCAGGTCGAGAAATTCGGCAAGGTCGGCTTCCGGCATGATGACGACGCGCCCGCCGAGCGCCAGGATCGGAAAACAGAGAACGCCGGCGGCATGGGTAAGCGGCGCCACCGCAAGATAGACCGGGCGGCCTTCGAAGGGATAGCTCATCAAGGTCAACGCAGACATCGTCTCAAGGTTGCGTCCCGAAAGCATCACGCCTTTGGGCTGGCCGGTGGTGCCGCCGGTGCCGGCGATCATCGCAATATCGTCCGTCGTCGCGATCTCGATCGAGCCGTCGCTTACGCCTTCGAGCCAGGCCTCGAGCGCCGACGCGAACGGCATCGCCTTGTCGAGGCAGACGAGGAGCGCGAGCTTGGGCAGATCGGCGCGCATCTGCTCGACCAGCGGCGCATAGGCGCTGTGAAAGATCAGGGCCGCGCAATCGAAAGCGTCGAGGATGAAGCGATTTTCGGCCGCTTCATTGCGTGGGTTGATCGGGCACCAGACAGCGCCGGCGCGCGAGATCGCGAAGACGCAGGCGAAGGCGATGGCGTCATTGCCCGACAGCACCGCCACCTTGTCGCCGGGCTTGACGCCGGAGCGTTGCAGGGCGCGCGCGACGCGATGGGTGAGGCGCTGGACGTCGCGATAGGAGAGGTCTGTCTCGCCCATCGTCAGGCATGGCGAGTCGGCGCCGAGCATGGCGCCCTTGTCGAGATAATCGATCAGTCGCATGGGAGCTGCTCCAATGCTTGCGCTTCTGCAATGCTTGCGACGTCGCGCCGCCCCTCATCCGTCATGCTTCGCATGACACCTTCTCCCCGCTACGCGGGGCGAAGGGGCGCGCGTTCCCTTCGCCCCGCGTTGCGGGGAGAAGGTGGCGCGAAGCGCCGGATGAGGGGCGGCGCAAACCTCAGCCCGTTACCGATGCACGGTGACGATTGGCTCCATGACAAGCCCGAAGCTCTTCAGCACGCCGAGCAATTCGCGATGTCCGAACGCCTGGCACGCCGAGGCGAAGCCAGCCTTCTTCGGCGGCGTCTGCAGCAGGGAGAATGCGGCATGGGCCTGCAAGAGACCGGTCTGCTTGTAGTTGCTGACGCCATGGATCACGCAATGGGCGCGCCCGAGCGGCCCCGACGCATAGACCGAGTCGAGCGAGATATTGACGCGCGGATTCTCGCGCGGCGGCATGCCGCCCTGGATCGAGGCGGCGATATTGGCGAGCGCCGCCTGCTGGGCGTCCGGCGGCAGCGGCTTGATCTGCTCCTCGAACATTTTTTGCGTCGCGACGAAGCCTTCCATCACTTCGCGCGCGAAAACGCCGCCGAGCGCCTTGCAACTGGCGACCCTCGGATCGTCCTTGAACCAGATCGGGTGCGAAGTGCCCGCCCATGGCGTCACCAAAGCATGCTGATGCTGACCGGGCACGTTGACGTCGAAATGCGCGTTCTGCGGCCATTCGACGAATTTGTTGTGTTCGAGATAATACCATTTGGCCTGCAGGATCGCGAAAATCGTCTGCGTCGAGGCATAGGTCGGAAAGCCCTTCCACAGGACGAGAATGTCGAGCGTGTCGAGGCCGGGATTCTCGAGACAGATATTGGCGGCGATTTCGCCGGTCGTATACATCTGCGCGATGCCGGGCGACAGCAAGAGGCCCTTCTTGGCGAATTCCGCGCCGTAGCGGGTCTTGGCGTCGAGCACCCAATCCTGCTCGCCTGTCGTATCCGTGTAATGGCAGCCGGCGGCAAGGCAGGCTTCGACCGTCTGCGACCCGTATTTGCTGAACGGGCCGACCATATTGCTGACGACTTTGGCGCCGCGGAACAATTTGGTCAGCGCGTCGACATTGTGCTCGACCTCGACGACTTCGTAGTCGGCGGTCTCGATGCCGGGAATTTTGTCCATCACCGCCTGCGTGCGCTTGGCGTCGCGCCCAGCGGCGATGAACGGCAGATGCAATTCGCGCAAATATTCGCAGACGAGGCGGCCGGTATAGCCGGACGCGCCATAAACGATGACGGGTTTCTTGTCGCTCATTTGATCATCCTCCTGCTGATTTCCTCTTCGCCGCCCGGATTCTCTCTAAGGTCCGGGCCGGCGCTCACATGCCCATGCCGCCGTCGACCGGCAGTCCGGCGCCGGTGATGAAGCGCGCCGCGTCGGAAGCCAGGAACACCACCGCGTCGGCCATATCGGCGACCTCGCCAAGCCGGCCAAGCGGCGTCTCGCCGATCACGCCGCCAATCGCCGCTTCCGCATTGGGGAACAGGCCCGCCGCGACGACATCGCCGGCGAGCTGCATGCCCATATCGGTGGGGACGAGGCCGGGATAGATGCAGTTGACGCGCACGCCATAACCGAGCTTGCCCGATTCCATCGCGCCGACGCGGGTGAGACGATCGACGCCCGATTTGGTCGCGGAATAACCGGCGATGCCGGGGAAGGCGATGGTGGCGGCGACCGAGGCGATGTTGACGACCGCGCCGCCCTTGCCCGCCGGGCCGCTGGGCCGCATGGCGCGGAACGCGTGCTTCATGCCGAGAGCCGTCCCGACGACATTGACCTCGCACATGCGGCGCAGGTCCGCCGCCTTGACGTCGACCACCAGCGAAGTGATCTCGATGCCGGCATTGTTGACGAGAATATCGAAGCCGCCGAGTTCGGCGATGGTTGCGGCGACCGCCTTTTCCCAGCTTGCATCGTCCGTCACGTCGAGATTGACGAAGCCGGCCTTGGCGCCGCTTTCACGAAGCGTCTTCGCCGTCGCGCCGCCGACATCGGCAAGGATATCGCCGATCATTACCGCCGCGCCGGCTTTCGCCAGCGCCTCGGCCATGCCGGCGCCAAGGCCGCGTGCGCCGCCAGTCACCAGCGCCTTGCGGCCCGTCAAATCGAATTTGCTCATGGGCTCCCTCCTGATGTTGCTCGATGCCCTTCTCGTTGGGGCTTGGTGAGGGAAGAGAAAATTTTGACAAGTGTCAAGATTTATTTATACAGATGACCAGATAATTTTGGGCGTTCGTCCAAATACTATGCCGAAACTGATCCGGCCTTCGCATCGATGAGGGCTGCGCGGACGGCGCAAACGGTTGGCGTTGGCACGAAACGCATTGATATTGAACGCGTTCGTGCTATCCCTCTTCCGGGAATTGACAGGCTGAAATGACTTCACAATCCGTAACCAAGCTCGACAGAATTCCGCGCCGGCGCGTCGACAAGTTCGCCGAACGGCGGGCTGAACTCGCTGAAGCCGCGCTGCAGACTCTCTCGGAGCTCGGCTATGCCCGCACCAGCCTGCGCGAGATCGCCCAGAATTCCGAATTCTCGCATGGCGTGCTGCATTATTATTTCACCGACAAGGTCGATCTGATCCTGTGCAGCGTGCGCCAATACAAGGCGCGTTGCGTGACGCGCTACGATCAGGTCACCGCCGATTCGCAAAGCTATGAAGAGCTGATGTCCGGCTTTGTTGCGGCTCTCGGCCAGACGCTACGCGATGAAGCGCATATGCATCGCCTGTGGTACGACATTCGCGCGCAGACTTTGTTCGAGGCGGCGTTCCGCGCCGATGTCGCCGAACTCGACAAGAGTCTCGAGAACATGATCTGGCGCATCATGTGCCGCTTCGTCGACCTGACCGGCGAGCCGCAGACGATGCCGCCGCCGGTGATTTATGCGATGATCGACGGCCTGTTCCAGCAGGGCCTGCTCAAGCACCTGTCCGGCGACGCGCAAGCGATCGACCAGATGCAGACCGACGTCCGGCTGGTTCTCGCGAAGATTACCAACGACCCCGCCGGGGCGTGAGCGAAACCTCGTCGGGCGTTTTTTAGCGCGGGTTCTTGCGTCTCGACGTCGGCGATCACGCAATCCCTGTCGCGTCCCCGCAGTGCAACCCTAAAAAGTCATTGCGTCGTGATTCAGCAGACGACCGGTCCGGCCTAAAGAAGAACCAGTTACAATTTACGCTAGAAAGTTTCCTTAACTATGTCTATCCTTCGATTGCGGCAGCCAATGACCTTGGGGGGAGAAGCGTAATGACGTCGAAAACGAATTGGCACCTGGCGATGTCTGCAGCCTTTTTTGCTTTGGGAATGTGGTCGGGGCCGGCGTTTGCATGCAAAGGCGCGCAGACCCTGCTGCGGGACGATTTCACCGATGAAGATCCTGCGTGGGGGCTTGCCGATCACACCGTCGCTCAGATCGGCGACGGCGCTCTGAAAGTACAGTCCGCGGTCAACACGTATTTCAATATATTCTATCAGGGCATGAACTTCCCCGGCGCCGACGCCTGCATCGATATCGTCTCTCCTGCGACGCCTTCCAAAACGGTGACCCAGGCCGGAATGGGGCTATGGACCGGCAGAGGCTGGAACTTCATCTATATTACCTCTGACGGAAGCGCCGGCGTTACTGGCCTGCAGGACAATAACTGGGTGAACCCGGTGCCGGTCCGCAAGTTCGACGGGGTCAAGACCGGAGCTAACGCCGTCAATCAGCTGAGGCTGGTCTGGTCGGCGCCTCCCGCCCAGAATGCGACGGCCGCGCCAAACCCCTATGTGCAGATATTCGTCAACGACAAGCTGTTCATCAAATACAAAACGGTTCAGAACGCGGATCGGGCGCTGGGGATTTACGCCGACACGGAGGGCGCTCAATACCAGTTCAAGAACCTCGCCGTCACCGAATAGGCGTTGGCTGAGAAACCGCTCTCGTTCCCTTGCAGGATGCGAGAGCGCCGGCCGGCATCGAGGTGAAATCCCATGCAAAGGAACATGCTTGTTTATCTGGTCGGCTTCGCGATGTCGTCGAGCCTCGGCGCGGCGGCGGAAGCCCCATCGACAAATCCGGCTGTCGCCAAGCTTGGAAGCACGATCATAGACCCGCGCGCCCTGGCGGCCGTCGGAATTCACGCGACGCCAGGCTCCGGCAGCGCCGCGCGGCAACAGAGCCCCGCGGTCGGGACAAAGGTCGCCTCAGCCATTTTTTTCGCGACGGCGACAGGGAGCGCCGAACGACCCGCGCGGGATTTGGGAAAGTTCAGCATGGCGGACACCGCCCGTCCGGGATCGGTTCCGCTCGGACGGCCGAATCTGATGAATGCGAACGCCACGCCGCGAACGGCCACGCCGAACGCCGATGAGCGCACGCTTGTCGGAGCGCCGCGCGCAACCGCGCCCAACATCGCTCAAGAGTCGGCGAACGTTCCGAGGCCGCCGCCGGCGAGGACGATTGCGAACGGAGCCGCCGCGCGCGCCAATCCCTCGCTCCTCGCCGTATTGCCCTCTTCCCGCGCGAATGACGCCGACCAGGGCGCGCGGTCGAGGACGGCTATGGGCGCGCCTGCCGCGCGCGCCAATCTCTTGGCCCTCGCCGAACTCACCTCGTCCCGTGCGACTGACGTCAACCAGGGCGCGCGGTCGAGCACGGCCGTTGGCGCGCCTGCCGCGCGCGCCAATCCCTTGGCCCTCGCCAAGCTCACCTCGTCCCGTGCGACTGACGCCGGATCGCGGCGGAGCACCGCTGTCAACGCGCGCACGGGGCCGGTGAGGTCGTCGATATTCGTTACGCCAGGCGCGGCGCGCCAGTCGCCCCTCGCAGCCGCGCAATATGGATCGCTCGTGCATGGGCGTCCTGCGCGGAAGCTACCTGTGCCTGCCGAGCTGGGCCATCGCGCGCGCCCCTGATCCTCAACCAAGGCCGTCGAGGACGGGTTCTCGCAATAATGGGGTCGCCGGAGAGGGGCTGCGATGAAACGCTTGATTTTCGCTCTGGCAAGCTACCTCAGCCTTTTTCTGACGGGCTCCCACGCGCCTGCCGCGGCTGAGACGTTGCGCAACGACAATGTTGAGATCGCTTATGTCGAGCCGCGCAACCCCGATTACGAGCGGTTCTATCAAGGGTTGCAGGCGCGCAAGGTTCTTGAGGAATTGCGCGCCTTTCTGGCGCCCCTGAAACTGCCTCGCAAAATCCTGATCAAGGTCGATCAATGCGACAAGCCGATCCAGCTCTATCAGTCCGGCGGGCCGGTCGTCATCTGCTACGAATATGTCGCGCGGCTTCAGGAATTGGCGGCGGCGATACCGGCCGACGGCGCGAACGCGCGGGGCGTGACCCGCGACGACGCGGTTGTCGGCGCTTTTATTCAGGCGGTCCTTCAGCAGACCGCCAGCGCCGTATTCGACATTCTCAACACGCCGATCTGGGGGCGCGAACAAGATGCCGCCGATAAGCTGGCCGCCTTTCTCATGCTGCAATTCGGACCGCAGGCCGCGCGCAAATTGATGAACGGGGCGAGCTATTTTTTCGAAGCCTCGGACCACACCTGGACCGGCGTCGATTTTTCGGACGTGCGCGGAACGGAGTCGCAGCGCTACTATAATTATCTATGTATCGCCTATGGCGAAGATCCCAGCCTGTTCAGCGACTTTTATAAGGGCGAGGCCAACATGAACGCCGGCGCGGCGAGCGATGTGCTGCCGCCGAGCCGCGTGTTCTGGTGCCCGAAAGAATATGCCGACACCAAATGGGCCTTCGTGGCGCTCATCCTGCCCTATGTCGACCAGGACCTGCTCCGCCAGGTTCTCGCTCGGGATTGGCTGAAACCCTACGAGGAATAGCCGCGACGGCAAGGGGATGGCAATGGCGCATTGGACATTTCTCGGCAACCAAAACCTTCGCCGCTGGGCGATGGCGGCAGCGGCGCTCTGTGCCGCCTGGGGGCCGATCGAGTCGCGCGCGCAATCGGATCCGAAGCTTGAAAACGATCAAATCGAGATTTTCTACTCCCCGCCTCAGTCGTCCTATCTTCGGCCACTCTATCAGCGCCTGCAGAATCGCAAATATCTGGAGCAGCTCAAGCAATTTCTATCACCGCTCATCTTGCCCGCGGGCATCACGCTAAAGATCACCACCAAGGAATGCGGCACGGTCAATTCATGGTGGTCCGGCCGCAAGGACGGTTTGTTTCTCTGTTACGAATGGCCTGACTATGCCGAACGCGTCGCGCCGTCGGACGCGACCCCGCGCGGCATGACGCGCGAAGATGCGATCCTCGGCGCTTTCCTGCAGGTCACTTTCCACGAATTGGGACATGCCATGTTCGACATTTATGAAGTGCCGATTTTTGGCCGCGAGGAAGACGCCGCCGATCAAATGGCCGGTTTTATCCTGTCGCAATTCGGGCCCGGCGTCGCGCACCGGACATTCCCCGGCACGGTCCATATCTGGAAGGCGCTCGCCAAAGCCGACGGAGACTGGAGCCGCGACGCGTTTTCGGACATTCACGGCCATCCGTTGCAACGCGCCTATAATTATCTCTGCATGGCCTACGGCTCCGATCCTGACCTTTTTCAATATGTCGTCGACCAAGGGCTTCTGCCCAAGGAGCGCGCCGTCCTGTGCGGGCAGGAATTCGCGCAGATCCGTCACGCGTTCGCCAAAACAATTTATCCGCATATCGATCTGGAAAAAATGAAGATCGTTCAAACGACGCAATGGTTGCGCCCGGAGGGCGGCGAACTCGATCCGCAATGACAGGCTGTCCGCGAGAACCTCCGTCGTCCTCAGCACGCAGGGCGTTGGGGATCGCCTTCCCGGCAGAGCAGCGCCGCTAGCTAAAGCGCCAGCCGCGCCGCAGACTCTTCCTCAAGAACTCTTTTGACGGATTGGGGCCGGCAGCGTGGCGACGAGCAACAGGCAGACATAGGCGCCGAGCGCGGCGGCGAGAAAACCATCGATATAGGAGAGCACCGCCGCCTGGCGCGCGACCGAAGTCGCCAGCAGGCCGGTTGCGCGGGCGGTAGTCGTCGCAAGATCGGCGGAGTGGGAGCCGAGAACATTGCGGTAAAGCGCCAGCCGGTCGGCGGTGACCCCGGCGAGGCTGTCGACATGCAGGCCGATTAGATTGGAATGGATTTGTTCGCGGATGCGGACGAATGTCTGCATGAAGGCGGTGCCGATCTCGCCGCCGAACAGCCGGCTCGTCTGCAACAGGGCGCCGACCGTCAAGGCGTCGGCCGGATTCATCGAGCCGACGGCAAGAACGATCACCGACGTCAGCGCGAAGGACTGGCCGAGCGCCTGCAGGACCTGCGAGGCCAGGAAATCACCAGTCGCCCAATCGCTGGTCAGATTGGTCGCCATCAGGCAGGCGATGCCGATCAAAGCCGATCCAAAGCCGAGCACCCATCGGCCGTCGACACGCTTCAGCAAAGCGCCGAGCGGCAGGACGATGATCAATTGCGGCAACGCGATCCACAGCAGCACGGAGCCGACCTGCAGCTCGCGGTAGTTCTGCACCGTTTGCAGATAGTTCGGGATGATATAGGCGGTCGACAGGATGATGAAGCGGTAGCCGGCGAGCAGCAACAGAATGGTCAGAAGGTGTCGCCGCGCCAGCAGCCGCACATTCAGGAAGGGCTTGCGCGTCACCAATTCGCGCAGGAAAAACGCCAGCGTCACCAGCGCGCCTGCAATCAAAAGCCCGTTGACGAGGCCGTTGCTCGTCCAGTCGAGACGATTGCCTTGATCGAGGCCGGCATAGAGCAGGCCGAACCCGAGGCTGGCATAAGCGAGCCCTGGCCAGTCGAGGCCGTCGAGCAGGGCCAAATTGGGCTTCTCGCGCGGCACGCCATACCAGATGCAGGCGAACATCAGCGGCAGCGCCGCGCAATATTGCCAATCGATCCAGCGCCATGACAGATTATCGGAATACCAGCCTTCGAGTGAGGCGCCGACATTCTGCGACAGTTCGGAATTCGTCGCATACACCGCGATCCCATAGATGATCAAGCGCGTCGGCAGGTTGCGCACGACGAAACTGATGGTCAACGGGATGAAGGTGCCGCTGCCTAGCCCGGCGAGAAATTGCGCCGTCAGAAACGCATCGGTATTGGGCGACAAAGGACCGAGCAGGCTGGCGATGAAGAACAGCCCAATGCCCATCAGCAGGATGCGCCGCACGCCGAAAATCGCGCCGAGATAGGGACAGGCGACGCCGACCAGCATCTGGCCGACGCCGAAATTCGTCGTCATCCAGGCGCCTTCGTCGAAACCGAGATGCAGCCCGCCGCGCAGGTCGGATATGCCGAATGTCGTGATGCGGCTGCCAAGCGTCGACATGATCGCGCCGAGCAATACGCCGAGGATGCCGATATAGGGACGCAGCGTATCGCTGCTGAGGCGCGGGTGGGCGTCGGCGATCGGGTGAAGCACCGCGCCCGCCGCGGTGGCTGGCGCAAGGTGGAAATGAAGCCTCATTGCGGCGCCGCGGCCGGCGCGGCGCCGGTGTCGATCGTCGCCTCAACCGACATGCCCGGCCGCACCAGCGAGCCAAGCGCGGGATGCTTGTCGAGCGCGATCTTCACCGGCACGCGCTGCACGACCTTGGTGAAATTGCCGGTCGCATTGTCGGGCGGCAGCAGCGCGAACGTGCTTCCCGTGCCGGGCGACCAGCTATCGACATGGCCGGCAAGGACGAGATCGGGAAAAGCGTCGACGGTAATGTGCGCGGGCTGGCCAAGGCGCACATTGGTCATCTGCGTTTCCTTGTAATTGGCGATCACCCACACATTGGGGAGCGGCACGGCGGCGATGACCTGCGTGCCGATGTTGACGAACTGGCCCGGCCGGACCTGACGCTGGCCGACGAGGCCGTCGGCCGGCGCGACGATGCGCGTATAGTGCAGATTGTCCGAAGCCAGCGTGACCTGCGCCTCGGCGGCGCGAATTTGCGCCTGGATCTGCTTTTCCTGCACGTCGAGGCCGGCCAGCAGCGCGTGCTGCTGGTCGAGCTGCGCCTCGTTCAGTTTACGCTGGGCATTGGCGCGCTTGGAATTGGCATCCGCCTGTTCGACCGATTGCGGCGTGCCCGCGTTGCCGAACCGCAAGAGCTCGCGCTGGCGCTTGGCCTCCAGATCATAGCGCGTCACGTCGGCGTCGGTGGCGTCGATCGTCGCCTCGGCCTGGCGGATGAGCGATTTCTGGATGTCGCGCTGGATGGCGAGGTTGGCGAGGCTCGCCTGCGCCGCGGCGAGATTGGCCTGAGCCAGCGCAAGCTGCGCTTGGTAATCGGAGGGATCGATAATGGCGATCAGGTCGTCCTTATGGACGCTCTGGTAATCATCGACCGCCACCTCGGTGATATAGCCCGACACGCGCGCCGACAGCGGCGTTACGTCGCCGGCGATAAAGGCGTCGTCGGTGTCCTCAAGGCGCGCGGAGCCGGTCCAGCGGCTCCAATGTCCTGCGACATACCAGACCAGCCATGCCGCGACGAAGAGGAAGATCACCCGCAGCGCGGCGAACAGCCAGCGCGATCCGCCGCTCTCGGGCGGCGGCGCTGTCGGGGCTGGCGCCGGCGGCGGCGTCTGGGACGGATCGGTCATCGCTTCGCTCGCGGGGCTGTCTGCATCATCATCCGCCTCGTTTTCGGTATGGCGAATTAAGAATTGCATGAGCGATCCGCCGAAGAAAGCGCCTTCGAGCGGACCCGACCGCGACATTGCAACGCGCCGCCAAAGGCTCGCGGGCGACTTGCCGTAAGCCTGCGCGATCTGCCCGACGAGATTTGCCCAGGGCATGTCCATGGCTTCGTAGACGGCGCCGACTTCGGGGTGCGCATTGTCCTTCAGGATCTCGTCCATCAAGGCGGCATAGTCCGAGTCGATCAACTATCCGCTTCCCGGCGACGCGCATTGAGCTTGACTAATATATCGCCATACGGCAATATAGCCGAATGGCAATGTACGAAAATGACGACCCCCTCAGCCTGGCCTTTGCGGCCCTTGCGGACCCGACGCGACGCGCCATTCTCGCCCGTCTCGCCTTGGGAGACGCCGATGTTTCCGAGCTGATGAAACCGTTCGTCCTTTCCCAGCCGACGATTTCCAAACATCTCCTGGTACTCGAACGCGCCGGTCTGGTGATGTGCGGACGCGATGCGCAGCGCCGTCCGCGCACCATCGTCGCCGTCCCGCTCAAGGATATCGCCGACTGGCTCGAACCGTTCCGCCGCTTCTGGGAAGAGAAGTTCGTCAGCCTGGACGGCTATTTGAAAGAGACGCAAAAGAGGGAGAAGAAAAATGACCGCAAGAAACGCTAACACACGCGCGTCGGCTGAGAATACCGAAGCCGCGAAGATTGCGACGCCCAACGACCACGAGATCGTGATCACGCGCTTCTTCGATGCGCGGCGCGCACGCGTCTTCGCCGCCTGGACCCAGGCCGAACATGTCGCCCATTGGTGGGATCCGAGCGGTGCGCCGCTCGCGATTTGCGAAATCGACCTGCGGCCGAATGGCGCCTTTCGCTGGGTCCACCGCGCCGCTCATGACGAGGGCCATGCGTTCGCCGGCGTCTATCTCGAAATCGCCGCGCCCGAAAGGCTCGTCTTCGCGGTTGATATGTTTGCCTCGCGCCCCGCCCCCATTGCGACGCTAGTCTTCGCCGAGGAGGGAAACCGGACGAAGCTGACGATTGTGATGGCGTGCGAGACAAAGGAGGATCGCGACGCTTTGCTGCAGATGCGCGTCGATTCCGGCACGGCGCAAACTCTGGAAAATCTGGCCGCCTATCTGCCCGGGATCGCCTGAAGCCGGGCGGCCGAGTGAATGATGAAGGCGGAGCGAGTGGGAGGAACGATGCAGAAGATCGCGGCTTTAGACATTGCCGAGCGGAAAGCTCCAAGCCTCGCGCAGGCGACGACTTCCCTCATGGCGCGAAAAGCGATCTCGAAAGACGGCGCGACGATCGCATTCGACCGGCGCGGTCAGGGATCGCCGGTGATTCTGGTCGATGGCGCGCTGTGCTGTCGCGGCATCGGAGAGAGCGCGCGATTGGCTACCCTGCTGGCGCCGCATTTCGCCGTCTTCACCTATGACCGGCGCGGTCGCGGCGACAGCGGCGACGCCACGCCCTACGCGGTCGCGCGCGAGATCGAAGATATTGCCGCGCTGCTGAACGAAGCGGGGGGCGAGGCGTTCGTCTGGGGTGTGTCCTCTGGCGCGGCTCTCGCGTTGGAGGCGGCCAAAAGCCTCTCCGGGATCAAAAAGCTCGCCTTATACGAAGCGCCGTTCATCGTCGACGATTCCCGCGCGACGACTGAAGACGATTGGGTCCAGATCGGCGAAGCGGTCGCAGCGGATCGGCGAGGCGAGGCGATCACGCTTTTCCTGAAGTCGGTCGGCGCGCCCAGCCTGTTCATCGCCGCGATGCGGCTGACGCCGATCTGGTCGAAGCTGAAAGCGGTGGCCCACACCCTGCCCTATGATGGCGCGATCGTGCGGGACAACCAACAAGGCAAGCCGTTGCCGGCCGACCGCTGGGCTAGCGTCACTACGCCGACGCTGGTTATCGACGGCGGAAAAAGCCCCGCATGGATGCGCCGCGCAAACCAAGCGCTCGCCGCGATATTGCCCAACGCTCGATATCGCACGCTCGAAGGGCAGACGCATCGGCTGAAGGCGAAAGCGCTCGCGCCGATATTAGCGACGTTTTTCAAAAGTTGAATCGAATGCGGCGCGAGGCGGCGGCGCGGCTCAAACCGACTTCACTTCGCCGCCATCCATACGGAGCGCGGAACCCGTCATCCATTTCGCGCCCGATGAAACGAGGAATGCCATCAGCTCGGCGATTTCGTCGGGATCGCCATAGCGCGCAATGCCCGCCTCCTTAGGGAAATTGTCGGTCGCCTCCTCGACCGTCATATTATGCAGCGGCGCCCAGTGCTGGAGATAGGAACGCCGGCGGCCGGTCATCACCGGCCCGGGCAGGACGCTGTTGACCTGCACGCCATCGGCAATGCCGCGATCGGAGAACGCTTTGGCCAGCGCGACGATCGCGGCATTGATCGTACCCACCGCCGCATAGGGCGCTTTGGGAAACAAAGCCGAATTGCCCGACATCAACACCACCGAACCTTTGGTCGCTTTCAAGGCCGGCCATGCTGCGATGGTGAGACGCCGGGCGCCATGCAGCTTCAGCGCCATGCCGTCGTCCCATTGTTCATCGGTCATTTCGAAGAGATCGATCTGCGGCACCGCGCCCGCGATATTGAGCAGCGCGTCAATCCGTCCGTAGGCGGCCAAGGTCTGATCGACAATGGCCTGCGCGGCCGCGCGCTCGGCCAGATCCGCATCGATAACCAGCGCTTGCGCGCCAGCCGCCTTCACCGCCGCAGCCGTCTCTTCGAGATGGCCGCGGCTGCGCGCGACGAGCGCCAGCGCCGAATAATCGCGCGCGAGACGAATGGCGGTCGATCGACCAATGCCCTGGCTGGCGCCGGTGACGATAGCGACTGACTTTGACATGTTGATACTCCCTGGCATCGCGCGCCCTCATCGGACCGTTGCTTAAATCAGCGCGGGAGAAAATCGCGGATCGCCGCGGCGATTTCCGCGGCATGGGTCTCCAGCGCGAAATGACCGGTGTCAAAGAAGCGCACGATCGCGGCGGGAATGTCGCGTTTGAACGCCTCGGCGCCCGGCGGCAGGAAGAACGGATCGTTCTTGCCCCATACCGCCAAGAACGGCGGCTTGTGCGTGCGGAAATATTTCTGGAAGGCGGGATAGAGCGCGACGTTGCTCTTGTAATCGCCCATCAGATCGAGCTGCACATCGTCGGCGCCCGGCCGCGCGAGATAATAATTGTCGAGCGAATAACCGTCGGGCGAAACCGTCGTCGGATCGGCGACGCCATGGGTATATTGCCAGATCGTCGTCTCAGGCTTGAGGAAGGCGCGAAGCGCTTCGCGGTTGGCGGACGAGGCGTCCTGCCAATAGGCGCGGATCGGATTCCAGCCGTCGCTCAGGCCTTCCTCATAGGCGTTGCCGTTCTGCGAAATGATCGCCGTAATCCGCTCGGGATGCTTGACAGCGAGGCGGAAGCCGGTCGGGGCGCCGTAGTCGAAGACATAGACGGCGTAGCGATCGAAACCGATGATTTCGGTGAAGCGGTCGATCATGCTGGCGATGCGGTCGAACGTGTAGCCCCGCTGCGGCATATCAGACTTTCCGAAGCCCGGCAGATCGGGCGCGATGATGTGGAAGCGATCGGCGAGCAGCGGGATGAGGTCGCGGAACATGTGGCCCGCGCTGGGGAAGCCATGCAGCAGCAGCAGCTTGGGGGCATCGGCGGCGCCGGCTTCGCGATAGAAGATTTTGAAGCCGTCGACGTCGGCGGTTCGATATTTGATGGCAGCCATGATCATCTCCCGAGGTTTGTAACTCTTTAACGTAATTTTGAACGGTTATTCAGCGCGCGCCGACCGCTGCGATCGCCTCGCGGATGATGGCGACGACTTTTTCCGGCGCGGTGATGATTGGCGTGTGATCGACGGGATAGGCGCGCACTTCAGCTTTCATACGCTCGGCCATGAAGCGCTGGGTCTCGCGGACAATCATGCGGTCCTGCTCGGCGATGAGAAACCAGGCCGGCCGGTCCTTCCACAATGGCCGGGGCACGGCGACCGTGATGCAGGCCGGCGAGATCGGCCGCTGAACCGCGGCCAGCACAGCCTGCTCCTCTTCGGTCGCGTTTGGGGCGAAGGCCGCAGCGAAGGCGTCGTCGGGCAGATAGATCAGGCCATGATTGTCGGGCGCGAGCTTGGGAGCCTGAGGATGCGGCTCGGCGCGGTAGAAGACGTCGGCGACAGTTTCGCCCTCGTCCGGGGCGAGCGCGGCGACATAGACAAGCGCTCGCACTTTCTCATCGCGCGTCGCCGCGATGACGGCGCCGGCATAGGCATGGCCGACCAAAACGACCGGCCCGGTCACGCGCTCCAGCGCACGGTCGAGCGCCGCCACATCGTCGGCGAACGAGGTCAGCGGCAGAGGCGCCGCGACGGTCCTGGCGCCAGCGGTCGCCAGCGGCGCAATCACCTTCGCCCAACTCGATCCATCGGCCCAGGCCCCATGGACCAGCACAACGTTCACGTCACCTGAGGACATCAAGGTTCTCCTTCGAGGCAGGATGAGTGCGTAACCTCATTGATCGCTACATCACGGTTACATTAGGCGAATGTAACTTGTCAAGAACGATTTGAGAGGTTATTTGTGCTTAGGGTTCCAAGACGCACCTCGGCGGGAGGTAATGCGTTGGCGGAACAGGAGTTGCCATGGACCATCATCCGCCTGCGATTTTTGTCGGCGACGCGGTCGGGTTGGATTTCCTGAATTCGATCGCGACGCCGGTCGATCGAGCAATCGACTGGATCGACGACGGCGAGGGATTGTTGCGTTGGCTTGAGCAGGCGCGGCTGGCGCCTGCCGATGCGCTCGCAAATATTCGGGCGCAGGCCCTGCCCGGCGAGCTCGACAAGGTCGCGGATCAGGCGAGAAGCTTGCGCGAATGGTTCAGAAGCTTTGTGCGCGAGCACAAGGGCCGCCCTCTCGCGCTGAAGGATCTCAGAGAACTGGCGCCGCTAAACCGCCTGCTCGAGCGCGACGAGGCTTTCAGCCGGATTGTTCTCCAGCATGGCGCCAAGCCCGCTGCTCCAACGCTTCAAGTCACGCGCCGGTGGCGTTCGCCGGAAGCGCTTCTCCTGCCGATTGGCGAGGCGCTGGCGCGTTTCGTCTGCACCGAAGACTTCGGTGATGTGAAGGCCTGCGAGGGACCGGTTTGCACGCTGCTTTTCGCCGACCACACGCGCGGCCATGCGCGGCGATGGTGCAGCATGGCTCTATGCGGGAACCGGGCCAAACAGGCGGCGCACCGCCATAGGCTCAAGGCGAAACAATCGTAGCGGCGGGTCGCCTCCAATTGTCGCGCTCTATGCCGCGCGCGAGCAATCTGTCCGTTGCGGGAAGGGATCGGATAACGAGGGCTCCGACCAGCTCAACCGGCGCCCAAACAGCTAGAGCATCCTGCCTTCTATTGGAACCGCCTCGCCGTCGTTGCTGTGCAGGTTTACGAATTCG
>Ga0209006_10001927_pt1 | contig 18802 bp, 13 predicted proteins | sample JacPin_JW_Ref_O2_FD_188567 | JGI IMG/M metagenome (GOLD analysis project Ga0209006, IMG submission 188567) | Forest soil microbial communities from Algoma, Ontario, Canada - Jack Pine, Ontario site 1_JW_Ref_O2 (SPAdes) (version 2) | ecosystem: Environmental > Terrestrial > Soil > Boreal...
AGTTGAAGACAGTCACGTCGCGGGTGAGAACGCCGGAGGCCGATGCGCGAGACGAGCCGGGATCGCGGTTCTGCATTTCGAGGGTCACGACGCGCTGCTTGGGAGCATCCTTCAGAAAATTGATTCCCACCGACGTGCGATCCGCCGTATCTGTTTTCTTCGACGTGTAGTGGATTTCGAGCACCAGGTCGGCGCCTGCCGGCATCTTCTTGCCCATCCCGAAAGGCCAGACCGAGGATGGGCTGGCCGGAGGCGCTGGTTCCGCAACCTGCCATGTTGACGATGGTGACTGAGATCTCATTGGGGCTTGCAGGGCCTGCTGGAGTGTACGGCATTGTCGAGGACGCCGAGGGGTTCAGGAACAACTGTAGGAATCCAATCACCTGTACCGGGTTAGTTGGGGTGCCAGGCGGGTTGTTGATAACCGGAATAGTGACCAAAGAATCGCTAACCATAACATTCTGGCTCGCCGCGCCTGCCACCGGATACTGCGCGCCTCCCACGAACTCAAGCGGAGGTCGCAAAAGAGTTAACGGGTCGACGCTGTCGCTGTCTCCGGGACTGCTGTAGTGAATGAGGCAAGAGGCCGCTGCCACCGTATCGGCGTCACGACTGCCGTTAGTCGCGACATATGGTGTTATGTCGATATGGATGGATGAGTTGTTGGCAGCCGAAGCAATGCCGCATGAGATTGGAACCTGAACGCAGCCCGCGACGGCAAGTTGATAGGCATTGAACGCACCGCTGCACGTGGGGGACGCCTGAATGGGAGAAAAATCAGTGACGTCGCCAGGGTAGTAGGCGCCCGGTACTGGTGGGGTAGTGCTGCACGCTCCGCCGTCGCAGACAGAGTAAAGCCCATTTGCGTTCGTGTTAGTGTTCGGCCAACCTTTACCAACGAGGTCGGTCGCAGTGATGGAACCATCGGGGCCAAATATCGCTCCTGAGGTGGTCTGCGTGGGATCCATGTTCGGCAACAGCCACGGTTTTACACAGATTGGAGCGACGGGAATCGTCGTTGCGCCCAATGCGTTAGCGCCGGAAGGATTGTAGGCTTCCGCTGTCGCGGATGCGCCTACTGTGTTGGCGGTGCGTCCCCACATGCGCGCGAAGAAGGTGGGTAAATCGGTTCTCTGGACCGCGACTGTAACGCTGGGGTTGGTATCGAACGAGGGGTCGCGTTGGTTCGGGAAGGTGACGGTAACCTCACCGCGATTAAGCGTTCTACCTCCGACTATATTTTGGGTGGCGACCTGAGTCGCAATGGTGGTGGCGAGGGTTCTGGCGTTTCTGGTTGTCCTGCGAGACGCGTCTGACGTTACCCCTGAGTTGGCGAATGCACGAGCGCCCGCCAAGGCGGCGGCGTCGGCTGCAAGTTGCGCCTCGCTGCGCGTGGTGTAGAGGGTGACGACATCGATCGAAAGCGCTGCCATGGCTCCCACAACGAACAGCATCACGACCGCGACCAGCACGATCACGATACCGTCCTCGCGGTTACGGGGTGAGGTGGCAGGCGGAATGTTTCGACGCAGTCGCAAGCATCCTCACATTTGGTTGTGGACGGTAGCGGTTTCCGTTAACTGCGTGGGAGTTGAGTAACCGTTTGGTCCAGGAAATAGCAATTGAAGGGCACTGCCGAACCGCCAATGATAGGGATATTGTACGGTCACGATGGTGCCGATCGAGGCTGGGGGGCCGGTTGTAGCCATCCAGCCACGATTGATGATGATGGTTAACACATCACTTGCAGTGGTGGTGCATCCGGAGATGGTGTAGGTCCAAGTCAGACCTGTGCCTGCGGCGGCGGCTGGCGCCCCGCAGGTTCCACTGGTCAATATTCCACTCTCGACGAGCGAGTTAAAGATCGCACTCACTACCGGCTGGAGAGATGGCGGGTTGGTGGCACCGTTTTGGATATCGCTCATGGGTTGGGCGCCGGCGATGATGGCGCCTTCCTGGGCCGCCTGCGCGATTTTCTGTTTCTGATCGAAGGCGGCGCTGAAATCGTAAATCCCGACTATGAAGACGACAAGTATGGGCAGGGTAACGGCGAACTCCAAGAGCGCTGCTCCGCGTTCGTCGCGAGCGAGTTTGGTTAATCGCGATGGTCTGGATTTCGCACCGTCGACAAAGCTGCTTTGATGGCGTCGAGGTGAAATTTGCAGGCAAGGCATCTAGTCTTCCATCCTGCTCTGCGCCTGAGCTGTCATCGTAATCTGAGACATGTTAAGCGAAGTAAAAGGAAGGTAGAACGTAAACGGATATTGAAAGCTCACCACGGACCCACATTGGATGGGCTGTCCAGCGGCAGCGGGATTCAACACCACATTTTGGCAGACATACATATTGGATAGAGGTGAGCACGGGCCGGTGTTGGGCGCAGGGGGAAACGGTATAGGGCAAGGAGTGCAGGGTTGACCAATCGCGCAATTGGGAGGCGGAGGCAATTTGACCTGGCTGGGGGTGAGGTTGGACGCCTGTAATACTGCGGTGATCGTCGCAACGGCAACGTTCGCCGTTGGGGTGCATGTAGCACAGCTCGACCGGGCGGCGGTAATTGCGCCTTGCTGGGCGGCCTGCTGGATGGTCGAGTAGATGTTGAATGCTCGTCCGAACCAGGCGATGCCTAAGAGAAACATGAAGACCAGGGGCAGCACGACCGCAGCCTCGGCGATTTCGGCTCCGTCGGTGCTTTGGAGTTGACGCACGATTTGTTTAACGTTCGGCAGACAACAGGTCCTTCGCTTGGCTCAGAATGACAATCGATTGTTACGATGACAAATCATACGACGACTACCCATACGACGACTACGAAGTTACAAGTTACATCTTCCCCATGGCTCTGCCCGCAGCGTAAAACAAAACTGCTGCGGCCATGGCGACGCCGAAGGGAATTTTTGTCGATTTTGGGTCATCCAGCGATACCTCGGGACCGGGCAACCTGAGACTGAACAATGCCGCCAGCAAATGGGCCATGTTCCGCAGCGTTTGTTTCATTCGACCTTTCCAGATGATGGTGGCCAAGGCCATTACTCCCGCGATCAAGATCGTGACTATCAGCACGGACAGCAATTGGCTGGGCCCGAGAGATGCTCCCAGAGCGCCAGCCAGCTTCCAGTCTCCGGCACCGAGGCTGCGGATCAGGACCAAGGGCAAAAGTAGACCCAGACCTACTGCCATTCCCAATAGCGCGGCCTTTAGCCCGGGCACGCGGAACAGGAAGGTGTTGGCCGCGATTCCGGCTAGAGCTCCCGACACGGTAAGCCAGTTGGGAATCTTGCGGTAGCGCCAATCCAGAATGCCAGCCAAGAGAGCCATGAGGACGGCCAAAAGCCAGGGCCCGGATTGAAGCAAGATTGACGCTGGCAGACGGGCGCCTCCGCGCATTCGCTTTCAGTACTTTAGGGCTTTCCGGGCTGGCACTCAAGAGGCATTTCTGGAGGCTCAGGTTCAGCCTCAACTCGGAAGCGGGGATAGATCGGTCTTGGCACTTGCGGGATGTGACCCGAAAACAAAAGGCCCGGTTGCCCGGGCCTTGATTTAGCTACTCTGTCCGATTGTTTCTTAGTGGTTGCTCCGCGGGTTACTTAGCGGGTTAACGGAGCGGCATTTCGTTCGGCTACGACTTTTCTGGCGTTGTCGACGAGCGCTCGGGCTTGCGGCATCAGATCCAGCGCTTTGATTACATCGGGATCGGTTTCTGCCCTGACTTTCAGGCCTTCTTCTTGGCCAAAGGCGTCGACGAAGATTTCGCTCTTGATGTTGGAGCGCAGCCAGTCGTTGCTCTCGATCAGCTCGGCTTCAGTGTAGGGAATCTTTTCCGAGTCGAGGAACTTGCGGAAGTCTTGCAGCAGCGCGTCATCTGCTTCGAAGCCTTGGGTGACTTTGTGAGTCAGGGCGTAGTGTTTGGCGAAATTGAAAAGCGCATAGTGCTGGAGCAGGGAGTCTTGGAACTTGTTGGCTTTGTAGGGGGGCAACTTGACGTCAGGAGTGATTCCTCCACCGCCGTAAACGGTGCGTCCGCCGTCGGTGAGTTTCACTTCGTGGTTGGCGTTATTTTCTTCTCCCTCGCGGTTGTAGTAATAGTCGTAGAGAGAGAGGTTGGTGTAATCGCGCTGGATGAGGCGGCCGCTGGGAGTGTAGTAACGCGCCGTGGTTAAGGCCAGTCCGGTATTTTCGGCCAGGGGATATACGGTCTGGACCAATCCCTTGCCGAAAGTGATTTCGCCGACGATCAAGCCGCGATCGTGATCCTGAATGGCTCCGGCAACGATTTCAGCGGCGGAGGCTGTGCCTCGATTGACGAGGACTACCAACGGATAATCTTTTCCGCCGTTTCCATGCGGCGCTACGTAGCGCTTTTCCGGTGAGGAGCGGCCGTGGTGGGAAACGATGAGTTGTCCCTTTTTCAGGAATTTGTCGGCTACGCCCACGCCTTCGCTGAGCAGACCTCCAGGATTCTGGCGCAGATCGAGGACCAGACCTTTCAGATCTCCCATTTGATCGAGCGCTTCGGCCACTTCATGCTCGGTTGTTTCCTGGAAGCCGGAAACGTGCAGGTATCCAATGCCGGGCTTGATCATGAAGTGCAGGTCGACGCTATAACGGGGAATCTCGTCGCGGATGACGGCGAATTCCAGGGGACGATCGGAGCCTTCACGCAGCATGGTGATGCGAACGGTGGTTCCTTTGGGTCCCTTGAGCAGATCGGCGACGTCGGAGGTGCTCATGTTGTCGGTGGGCTTGCCATCGATGGCGGCAATGATGTCGCCGGGACGGATGCCGGCGCGATAGGCCGGAGTTCCGACGAAGGGAGCGATGACGATGACTTTATTATTGCGCGGGCCCACGGTCATGCCGACGCCGTAGTACTTGCCGCGCTGTTCTTCTCGTAGCGCCGAGTAGGATTTCGGGTCGAAGAAATTGGAGTGCGGGTCGAGCTGGTGAAGCATGCTCGGAATGGCACCGTTGTAGATTGCCTTGTCGGGATTAACGGGGTCGGCATAATTCTCTTCGATTTTTTCGTAGACGTCGGTGAACTGCTTAAGGCTGTCACGAACGTCAGAGTCGCTGCTGGGCGTGGTTGCCGGGCTAATTCTCTGGGCAAACAGCATGCCGAGGAATCCGAAAAGGGCGAGAACGAAAACGATCAGGAAGAGGGAACGAGAGTTGGAACGACGAGAACTACCGGCCATGTTCAGAAATCCTCGGGCAGGGACGTGGAGGGACCCGGCCACTCCATTATTAGCGTAAGTATAGCATGTGCAAACGCTTGCTTAGTTGGATGCAGGCGGGAGCCGGCGGTTACATCAGGGCGATATCTTTTGGGGAATAGGGGCGGATTCGGGGGTTGGTAATGCCTTTTGAGTGACGGGCCGGCGAGCGACGCGCCGAGGATTTCGGCTTCTGGATCGGTGTTCGCTGAAGGCAATGCAAGTAGGTTTCTTACTACTGCAAGCGATTGCGATCAGCTGAACCGGGAGTCGATTGAGGGTTGCAATTCAGAACTGCAACCGTCATTATTACCGACGACATTACCGACGACATTACCGACGACTCTAACGGCGACACTACGATCTACACGATATCCGACGACCTTGAGGAGCTAACGAATGCGACGTTTCGGTGCAGTGGTTAAACATTTTGGAGTGATGGTTGGCGGGGCGGCGGTTTTGCTCGGCGTTGCGGTAGTACCGTCATCCGCGCAAAAGCGAACTGAATCGGTTTTCGAGGGACATAAGATCATTATTCCGGCGTCGAGCGTTCCGCAGGCCGGGCGTCATCATACAAATTACTTTTTCGTGGACACGGACAAACCGCAGGGCGGACCTCCGGCGGGGAATGAGACTCCGGGATCGCTGGCTTGCGTGTACCAGTTGGTAACTGGGCCTACGGGTTGTCCGATTGCGACGAGCAAGAATGTGCCATCGGGCGGCATTGGAGCGATTGCCATTGTGGATGCTGGGGATTATCCGACGGCGGCGTCGGATCTGGCGGCATTCTCGACTCAGTTTGGAATACCTGCGGCGGATCTGACGGTTACCTGGCCTGGTGGCAAGAAGAAAAAGCCGCCCGTGTACAACGACTGGATTGTTGAGGAAGCACTGGACATCGAATGGGCGCATGCGATGGCTCCTCACGCCAAGATTTTCCTGGTGGAGTCAGTGGAAGTGAATACGGATCCGACGTGGGCTGCGGTGAAGTTAGCGGCGAAGTTAGTTGCTGAAAACGGCGGCGGCGTGGTGAGCATGAGCTGGGGCGATCCGGAAGTGAAGAACGAGAAAAGCTGGGACAAATTTTTCACGACTCCGGGCGTGGTTTATTTTGCGGCGGCGGGGGATTCGGGGCTGGGCGTGAGTATTTATCCGGGAGCGTCTCCGAATGTGGTGTCGGTGGGAGGCACGTACTTCAATCGCGACGGAAAGGGAAATTTTCTCAGCGAGATTTACTACACGGGCGGGGGCGGCGGAGATATCAGTCCCTATGAGCCGATACCTAGTTATCAGAGTGGGGTCGCTAGTATTGTTGGGACGCATCGCGGGTATCCGGACGTGGCGTCGGATTTTTGTTGTGCCGCGATTTATGTGCAGGGTGGGTGGTATTCGGTGGGTGGCACGAGTTGGGCTTCGCCTACATTTGCGGGAATCGTAAACGCAGCGGGCAATCAGCAGCAGTCGACGGTGGATGAGCTGACCTGGATTTACGGCGAACTGGCGAATCCGACGGAGTATAAGGCTGATTTCAACGACATTACTCAGGGGGATTCTCGCTGCAAGACTGGGTTTGACCAGTGCACAGGAGTTGGATCGCCTCGAAGTTATGTCGGGAAGTGATTCGCGGTTGATTTCAGGCTCGGGGAGCGGCTTCTCGATGGTGGGGAAGCCCTCCCTGGACTACCTTGCCGGGTGATGTTCAGGGTTTAACGGCGGGGCTCACATCGTGGTATCCCCCTTCTTTCTTTATTGTTCTCGATCCTCAACATTTTTCTTGATCCTCCACGCGATGATCATGCGAGCAGATTTATGAAGAAGCTTCTGAAATTCTGGGTGGTACGCGCTGCGGGAGTGATGGTCTGCGTTCTCGGCGGTGTGGGATTTGCGGTTGCCGGTCCTCAATATGTCATTACGAATGACGATCCGGGAGTCAGTTTTTATGCGGTAGCTCGGGACGGTACTTTGAAGTTGCAGCGGCAAGTGCAGATCGGAGGATTTGGCACGGTCGCGGGGTTTTTTGGGGCGAACCGGATCGTCATGCTCAATAGTAAAGATCAGCAATGCGTCTACGCTTCTGTACCTTCTCTCGGAGAAGTTGTGGGCATAGCGGTCGGAACTTTGACCATCGGGGGTAGCGCGTCCGGTTCTGGCAATGACAATGGTGCTGCAAATGGGATTGGCCTGGCGGTGAATGGCAGCTATTTGTACGCGAGCTTCGCAGATTCCAACACGATCGCCACTTTTCAGGTGATGGCGGGATGTGGAGTTGCATTTGTCAACGACATTGCTGCGGGTGGGCTGGCGGGCGGCTTGATTAACGGCATGGCGATCCATGGAAATTTCATGATCACGAGCTTCACGGATGGGTCGATCGAGTCGTTCAGCATCTCGGCGGGTGTTCCGGTATCGAACGGCGATGAACAATATTCCAGCGCAACGCTGACCTCGCAGGATTCCACGTATCCGAATGCCATCGATATCACGAGCGACGGTCACTTCGCGATTTTCGGCGACACCTCGACTCTGGAGTCGGTGGAAGTGTCGGACATCTCTTCGGGCAAGCTGGGCCAGACGGTGGTACACAAATCGAAGGCGAGCATCAGTGCCAGCAACGTGATACTGAGTCCGGACGAGACGTTGCTTTACGTGATCAACACGCAGGGCGATACGGTCAGTGCGTACAACTTTGATAAGACTACGGGGAAGCTTTCGGGTGGGTGCATCTCGGGGCCGATCCGGGGGCAATCCGCGAATTGGTCGTATCTGGCGGGGCCAAGTTTAATCAGCACCAGTGGAAACGGAGGCGGAGTCTATGTTGCTGAGTTCGGAGGCCCGTCTGCGATTGCCATGGTTACGCTCACTTCTTCGGGCAAGAATTGTTCACTCCAGGAATCGACGCAGTCGCCATTTGCGGATCCGGATAGTCAGGGACTGCTCTCGATTGGGATGTTTCCGCCGCGGGCTTTCTAGTTGCCGTCAGATCAGTTGCGATCGTACTTGCGACAGTGGTGCGCGTTCCTGTTACAACTACTTGCACTCGGAATTGTCATTTTCTCGTAACGTTTTTGTTGTTGCTTGTTCGGTCCGCAGAAGTGTGGTCTACTCGCTTTTGAGAAGGCCCCCCGCCTGAAGTTACACCGCTTATGAGGAAATCCCAGCAATTATGCTTTTGGCGCAGAACTGCACTGTTGGCGGGTGTTCTAGCAGCAAGCTGTCTGGCTGCAGCCGCGACCGGCGCCGCTCAGTACGTGATTGCCAATGACGACGTGGGGTTTCCGTTCGTAACGACGGTGACGTTTTTCGCGGTGTCGCCGGGTGGTGCGCTCACGAGGATGCCACAGATCCAAACGGGCGGATCGGGAATCTCGGGAGGATTTTTTGGAGCGAACAGGATCAGCGTCCTGAAAGGCAACAGCCAGGAGTGCGTTTACGCTTCGGAAGCTTTCACCGGGGACGTGGTTGGGATTTCGATCAGCAGCATGACGATTGGGGGACGGGCTTTAGGTTCGCCTACTGACGGAGGCACTTCGAACGGGATCGGATTGGTAAACAACGGAAAGTTCGTCTACGCGAGCTTCACCGATTCGAACACCATCGGGACATATCAGGTTATGGCGGGATGTGGTCTCGCATTCGTCAACGATGTAGCGGTCAGCGGACTTGCATCGGGCGTGATTAACGGGATGGCGGTACGAGGCAACATGCTGATTGGCACATACACCGACGGCACCATCGAATCTTTCGACATCTCGGCCGGGACGCCCGTGTCGCATGGTGACAAGCAGTACTCCGCCGCGACGCTGACTTCGCAAGACGCGACCTATCCTAATTCCATCGACATCACGAGTGATGGTCATTTCGCGATTTTCGGTGACACCTCAACGGCGCAGGTTGTGGAGGTGTCGGACATTTCCTCGGGCAAATTAACAAGAACGGTGGTGCACACTTCGAAGGCGACCATCAGTTCGAGCAACATCATGCTGAGTCCGGACGAAACGCTTCTATACGTGAGCAACACGCAGGGCGACAGCGTGAGCGCCTACAATTTTGACAAGAGTACGGGCAGGCTTTCAGGCGGATGTGTTTCGGGGCCTGTCGGTGCCGAGGTTACAAACTGGTCGTATCTCACTGGGATGAGCCTTATCAACCCAAGCGGAAATGGTGGCGGGGTGTATGTTGCGGAGTTCGGTACGGCGTCTGGGATTGCGATGATCACCCTGACTACGTCGGGGAAAAAGTGCACGTTACAGGAAGCGGCCGGGTCGCCGTTTCTGGATCCGCATAGTCTGGGGTTGCTGTCTATTGGTACCTTCCCCCCGCGTGCTTTCTAGGAAATAATTGAGGGTGATTTTCATCTTCTGAAGATCTTATTTTGGATCAGCATTACTGAGTAAATATGAAGTTGGGAAACCTGAAGGAGCTGGATATGCGCTCGCTGTCGCGGTTGTCGGTAGCTATCTTATTGTGTGGATTTACGTTTTTGAAACCAGCGGCGGCGCAGTGCCCTGCGCGCCCTGACACGGGTACCGTGGTGAGCGATCCATACAGCATTTCGTCGCAGAACGGCGTTCTTAAAGCTCAGTTCAATCTGGAGCACTCGGTTGATAAAGACGGGTACACGCACTATTGCTACAAATACAACGCGGGCGGCCAAGTGGTCGAGGCACCCACGCTGCGGGTAAATCCTGGAGATCAGTTGCAGCTTGAAGTGTTCAATCGGATTAAGGACAGCGAAGCATCGACCATGAAGATGGATATGGATATGGGAAAGCAAGGGCCGACGTGCGGCGACGGCGGTCCAGTCACCGTAAGTTCGACCAATGTCCACTTTCACGGATTGAATGTTCCGCCGGTTTGCCATCAAGACGATGTGATCAACACCATCATTCAGCCTGGAGGGCCGGGATTTAAGTTCGATGTTCAGATTCCGACGACTGAGCCGCCTGGATTGTATTGGTACCATCCGCACATTCATGGTTTTACTGAGTTCCAGGTGAACGGCGGTGCAGCGGGCGCAATCGTTGTCGAAGGGATGGAGAAGTTTCGGCCCGAGGTGAAGAACCTAACGGAACGCGTTTTCGTGATTCGCCAGCAATACCTGGTTCCCTGGATTCCGGGGCCGTATTTGCTGACGCTGAACTACCAGACCGCCCCGGCTCTGGGAGTGAAACCGATCATCGAAATGCAAGCGGGGACGAAAGAGTTCTGGCGGGTTGCGAACGCGTCGCTGCAAGATTTTCTGGTATTGCAGGTACTGCAGAATAACAAGCCGAAAGAGCTGGAGATGATTGCTCTTGACGGATATCCGCTGTCAGAGACGCGCAAGCAAACTACGATTCTGGTGCCGCCGGCGGGACGAGCGGAGTTTATCGTGTCGGCTCCGGCGTCTGGGCAGCCCGCGGTTTTCTACACTCAGTCCTACTCGACCGGGCCCACGGGAAATGCCGATGTCGCCGATACTCTCGCCAACATTCAAGTAAACGATGGCAGCGCGTTGCCGCGAAAGCCAGCGGAGACGGCGGTGGCCACCGGACCTGCGCCAGCGATCAAATTTGCCGATCTGGCCCATGCGCCGGTGACGGCCGAGCGCAAACTGTTTTTCTCGGAGGAATTTGGCGGAACGAACGGGCCGATTCAGTTTTACATAACGGTGGAGGGGCAGAAGCAGAGGGTATTCGAGGCTAACGAGAAGCCGGTGATCACGACGAAGGTTGGAGCGGTTGAGGATTGGACGATTGAAAATCGCGCCCTGGAAACCCACGCCTTCCACATGCACCAGATTCACTTTCAAGTGCTAGAGGTTGATGGTAAAGCGGTCGCGGATAGCGACATGCGGGACACGATCGAGGTGCCGTTCTGGGAGGGCAAGGGGCCGTACCACAAGGTGAAGGTGCGGATGGATTTCCGGGACCCGACGACTTCGGGCACGTTCCTATTTCACTGCCATATTCTGCTGCACGAGGATTTGGGCATGATGCATAAGATTTTGGTCGAGCCTTAGTCGCCCAGATTGTTGTCTGAGGGAATGCCGATCAGACGCCGTAACGGAGTATCTAAAACGAGTATCTATATTTCTATTTCGGCGGAATAGCGGTGGGCGGAAGTTGCGCCTTTCTCGTTCCTCGATAGTTCGGTGGGTGCGAATAAGCGACTGGAATGGAATCTGGTTGCGCGCTCCCTTAAACTCCTAAGCATCAGGCAAGTTCTTGAGAGGTTTGATATGCAGCAACGGATAGTTCTGTTTATTGGAAGTGCAATTTTAGTTGCGGCTGGATTCTTCTTCGGAACTCGTAACGGGGTGGTGGTGCACGCGCAAGCGCCGGAAGCACAGGCCCCGGATTACGCGAGAACGCCGACCCGGGGCGAGGTTCCGAAATCCTATGGCAAGCTGGTGGCTGCGATAGCTGACTCGATTGGGACCGGACTGGTTTTCGAAGATGGCGATGGGGTGATCCGTTTTGTGAGTGTGACCGGCATGAAGGAAGGCGAACTGGCTCGCTATGATGGAACTCCTACGCATGGCGGGGTTCCGCGATCGTATGGTCATCTGGTGAGTGCGGTGGTAAACAACGGGGCGACGGCCCTGATTTTCGAAGACGCTCAAGGCGTGATTCGATTCGTGACGCTGACGGGAGTGATGGAAAGCGAACTTTCGCGTAAGTAGGATCGAAGGTGAAGACTTCCAGTAAGTTCCTGAAGTCTGAATACTTCCGTTATTTTCCGTCTACTTGCCGTCCGTGGAATCGAGTTTGCCTGGACCCAATTTCTCTTCTTCCAGACGCTCTTTGCGGCGAAGGGCCTGCAACTCAGTTAAGGTTTCTCGGCGAAGCTCGCCTATCCCGCGTTTTTCGTCGCGCCATATTTTGTATTTTTCCAGAATGGATCCTGCAGTCTGAGTTTTTGTTTTGCCGCTCAATTTCTGTGACTGCTCGGCGGTTCTTTCCCTGACTAGAATGTCGCGCTCTTGTTGGCGGAGGCTGCGGCGCATCTCGATTTCACGTTCGCGTTCTTCATCCAATTGTTCACCGAGTTTGGCGTTCGCGGATATCACAGTGACCAAGGAACTTGTTGTCCAGGCGAAGGTGAACAAACCGGAAATGGCTATGATCGGAGTGATATTGCGCCACGCCGTCGCTAGATCTACGGCCCCGTAGCCCATGGTGGTGTAGGCGTTGGCGCAGAAATAAATCGCGTCGCCCGGCCGGACAATCACGCCAATGTGGCCAAGAACAGCGGCCCAGATCAGAATTTCCGCGACATGCAGATCAAGCATGAGGAAAATGGCCCAACCAAACAGAAGCGAGGCCGCGATACGATGGGGGCGTCCGATCAGCAACCACTGAACGCCGCGCCGGTGTTGCGACAGAATGTAGTGGAGGCAAGTTCCGTGAAACAGAACGAGACATACCAGCATGAAGGCACCGATACAGAGGGATGCGATTGGCTTGAGATCGTCCGGAATGCTGCCCACTAACGCTGGAATGCTCGACACGCCACCCTCCCTGGGTCGCGGGTTGGATATTCTCAGGAAATAGTACAGATCGGTGGTGTGTGCCGCCAGTGAACAGGTTGATGAGTCAAGAAGAGCGGCTTCCGTTCCTGGCAATTGTTCGAGCTGACCAAAAAAAATGCCAGCCTCATGTCGAGGCTGGCTGGAACATGCTTAACGATAGCGAGTTTAGTTGGTGAGAACTTTCTCGCGTTCCTCGGCGTCGCGCAGTTGGTCTTGAGGCGTGCTGGGCAAGGCAAACGCGAGCACCTCGTCAATGGTCTTGACGTAGTGGGTGGTGAAGCCTTGCAACTGTTCTGGAGTGAGATCCTCTTCGACGTTGGTTTTGTTCTCCGCCGGAAGAATCACGTCGTGCACTCCGGCGCGTTTCGCGGCAAGAACTTTTTCCTTGATTCCGCCAACCGGAAGCACATTTCCACTCAGCGTGATTTCGCCGGTCATCGCGGTCAAAGGACGAACCGGCTTGCCCGAGAGGAGCGAAACAAGCGCGGTTACGATGGTGACACCGGCTGAGGGTCCGTCTTTTGGGATGGCACCTGCTGGAACGTGAATGTGGATGTCGTGATTGGCGAAGAACTCTTCGTCAATACCCAACATCGTGGCATTCGAACGCACCCAGCTTAATCCGGCCTGCATCGACTCACGCATCACGTCCTGAATCTGGCCGGTGATGGTTAGTCCACCTTTGCCCTTCATCTGATTCGCTTCCACGAATAAGACATCGCCACCAGAAGGGGTCCATGCCAGGCCGACGACCACGCCGGCACGCTTGGTACGTTCAGCGATTTCACCTTCGTTACGCACCTTGATACCACCAAGAAATTTCTGAACGACTTCTTTGGTGACGATCAACTTGTCGGTCTTGCCCTCGGCCAGGCGCCGGGCCTGTTTACGGCAAATGGTGCCGATGGTACGTTCCAGATTTCTTACTCCGGCTTCGCGGGTGTAGTGACGGATTACGTAACTTACGGCTTCCTCCGGAAACTCAATCTGATCTTTGGTGATTCCATTTTCGTCGATCTGGCGCGGGATCAGATATTGGAAAGAGATGTGAATCTTCTCTTCCTCGGTGTAACCCTGGAGTTCGATGATCTCCATACGATCGCGCAATGGTTCGGCGATCGGATCGAGCATGTTCGCAGTGGTGATGAAAAGGACTTTCGAGAGATCGAAGGTGACATCCAGATAGTTGTCGCGGAAAGTTGCGTTCTGCTCCGGATCGAGGGCTTCGAGCAGGGCGGATGCGGGATCTCCACGGAAATCGCGGCCGACTTTATCAATCTCGTCGAGCATAAAGACAGGGTCTTTGGTTTCGGCGCGCCGTATTCCCTGAATGATTTGCCCTGGCAGCGCTCCAATGTAGGTGCGGCGGTGCCCTCGGATTTCGGCTTCATCGTGCACTCCACCGAGGGAGAGACGCACGAACTTGCGTCCCAACGCGCGGGCAATGGATTTGCCGAGGGAGGTTTTGCCGACTCCGGGAGGGCCGACGAAACAAAGGATCGGACCTTTCATGCCGGGCTTCAATCTGCGGACGGAGAGGAAATCCAGAATGCGGTCTTTCACTTTCTGCAAATCATAGTGATCCGCATCGAGAATTTCTTTAGCCTTCGGTATTTCGATTTCTCCACCGGAAGTTTTGGCCCAGGGCAGGACTGCCAGCCACTCGATATAGTTCCGGGTGACGGAGTAATCGGCGGCCATAGGAGACATACGCGCGAGGCGTCCTAATTCTTTGAGGGCTTCCTTTTTCACTTCGTCGGGCATGCCGGCGGATTCGATCTTCTGCTTCAGTTCTTCGGTGTCGCGCGCGCCTTCATCCTGCTCGCCCAGTTCCTTCTGGATGGCTTTCATCTGCTCGCGCAAGTAGTATTCGCGTTGAGTTTGTTGAACGCGATCCTGCACCTCGGACTGAATCTTGTTGCGCAGTTGCTGAACCTCAAGCTCTTTAGCCAGGTGCTGATTGATTTTTTCGAGGCGAACGCGAACGTCGGTTGTTTCCAGCGTTTCTTGCTTATCCGAGGTGGATAGGGAAGGCAACGAGGAGGCAATGAAGTCGACCAATCTTCCCGGCTCTTCAATGTTCATGGCCACGGTGGAAAGTTCGTCTGACAGCGTCGGCGAGCCGGCCACAATTTGTTGAAATAGCGTGAGGACGTTGCGTTGGAGAGCCTCGATTTCGGAATCCTTCGGGGGAATCACCTCGGGAATCGTCGTGACCCGGGCACGCATGAACGGGGATAGCTGAGCAAAGTCGGCGAGCCGCACACGCTCCAAGCCCTCGGCGAAAACGAATAGGCTCTGGTTGGGCATCTTGACAACTTTGTGCACTACAGCCAGAGTTCCGATGGTGTAAAGGTCGGTGGGCTGCGGCGAGTCCACACGGGCCTCGCGCTGCGCAACGACAACGATGGTTTTGTCTTCACCCAGTGAGTTGATTAGTTGCACTGAGCTTTCGCGTCCCACCGTCAACGGGAGTACCGCGTGGGGGAACAGAACCGTGTCGCGAACCGGCAGGATCGGCAGCGAACGCTCAGTAGTTTCGTAAGTTGTTGGCTCGGAAGTTACAATTTCGCTCATATTTTTGCCTTGAGTGACTTTCACTCAACTTGGATGAACTAAGCCGCTAAAAAGATGCAAATCCTCGGGCTAGGTTGTTGAATTCTAGACCTTTTTTAGCCTTTTGCAAGAGTCACTAGATACCCGATCCCACTCCGGTAACGCGGCTTTGCCGCAGATTGCGTTGGCCTGTCATTTATACGGCCAAGGTTCAGGCTAGACTGCAGAGTCCATGGGTTCAGTGTCTTACCGCACAGTGCGTTTGTGTTGAACAATTTTGCGCCGACCGCTCCTTATCGCCCCCTATCGCCCCCTAGTCTTGCAAGACTCATCGGCTGCTTCAGGAAGAGCGATAAATATCGAGGGGCTCGTGGATCGCCTCCGGCTTTCTACCCTTTTGAACTTATGCGCGGGGATAGATTCCCAGGACCTTGACCAGTTCCGCCACCTCGCTGAGGTGTCGGAGCGCGTTGCGGGAATCCTGGTCGTCACCGCGCAACAAATCGACGAAAAAGACATACTCCCACGGACGCCCTCGCATGGGTCGCGACTCGATCTTGCTGAGACTGATGTCTCTGAGTGAAAACACGCTGAGCGCTTTGAAAAGAGCTCCGGGGGTATTTTTCACGCTGAATGCGAGCGAAGTTTTGTCGGCTCCGGGGGCCGGTCGCGGTTTTCCGCGCCGGATTTCGAAGAAGCGGGTAAAGTTTTTCTTGTCGTCTTCGATACCGGCCTTCAGGATCTTTCCGCTATAAACTTCCGCAGCTCGGCGGCTTGCAATGCCAGCGGCGTCCCGCAAACCTTCTTTTACAACGTGTTTCACACTTCCGGCGGTATCGTAAAACGGCGTTGGTTCGAGACGTGGATTCCTAGCAAACAAGTCGCGACATTGATCGAGCGCTACGGGATGCGAGAATACACGCCGGACGTCGCCGAGTTTGCTTCCAGGCGGCGCGATCAGGTTATGGACAATGCGCAAACGAAACTCGCGCAGAACGTGGACATCGCGGCTGAGCAGAAGATCGAAATGCTCCGCGACCGACCCCGCCAATGAGTTCTCGATCGGAATCACAGCCCGATCGACTGTTCCCCGCTTGACCCGATCAAAGACTTCAAGAGAGCGCGCGCAAGGAACAATCACAGCACGCGGCAACATGGTTTCCGCTGCCTGGTGGCTAAAAGAACCGAGTTCGCCCTGAATCGCAACCTTCATCAAACTTTCCTTTAGGTGACGCCATGGAGACGCAAAAAACTTGTTGGGCCGATTCTGGCTAGACTCGCACCCCGGGAGAAGTTGCTTGCGCCCGCGTCAACTCCTTCGTCATTACCAGGGCGTCCAACCGCCCGGAATAGTAACCTGCGATGGTTTTCTCCACGAAATATCCCTGACGCTTATAGAAACGGATTGCTGCCTCATTGCTGACAGGAGTTTCCAGCGCCACCATGAGAACTCCCGCCTGTATCAACCGCTTTTCCGCCGCCTGTAACAACGCCGAACCGACGCCGGACCGGCGAGCGTGCTCTACGACATCGATGGTTATGATATGCCCGGTCTTGCGGCGAGATTCCGCCACTACGAACCCTTGAATCCCGGCATCGCCTTCCGCCACCAGCGTAAAGGATCGGGGCCGGCGCATATAGACGGCCATTTCTGTTCTTGAGTAAGCTAACTGAGGATCGAAACACGCCTGGTCAATGCGCCAGAGAATATCGAAATCGGCCTTCTCAGATTGACGGATGCGAAACGACACGCCGCCATTGTAGCGGCATTGCCGACGAGATTCAGGAAGAGAAACGTTCGACATTAGAAAATAATTCGTGAAGCCGAGTCGATCGGCAGAATCAAGGGTTCATAGTGGGGTAGACATTTTAGGGCAAACATTGAACACGAAAAGAGACTGATACAGCGATGGAACATAAACTCAGCATTCTCGGGGGCTTCATCCCTATTGCACTTTTTGTTGCAGTCTCCGCTGCCCAAGTCACTCCTACACTTGCCAACGAACCGTCGAAGGTTCCCAGCCTCAAGGCCGAACTCGATGGCGCTCGCACCGCCGTTTTCGAGACGCCTCAGGACTCATGCAATCAATATGACATTCCAGACGCAATGGCCCGCGCCTTTCGCGATTACACGGGAACGGTCCACTTTGTTGCCGCCAGTTCTGAAATGTTCCAGAGCCTCGGGCCCAGCCTGGACAACGTGACACATAGTTGCGAGGCGGCGCATCATTCCGCGAACGATCCCAATCCCGCCGATTACAACGATCAAACATGGCTGGATTCCTTCTACACGGAAGACGGCAAAGCCATCGCGGCGCTGACCCATACGGAGTATCACGGCTGGGCACATCCGGGGGAATGCCATTCCCAGAATTTCAACGAGTGCGAATACGATTCGGACACTTATCACTTCTCAAAGGATGGCGGCTATCATTTCGATTCGGCTAAGGCGCCGGCAAATCTCGTGGCTGAAGTTCCATTTAAGTATGTAGTCGATGAGGGCCCTATCGGCTACAGCGTTGATAGCAACGTTGTGCAATATGGAGGTTGGTACTACGCCGTAGTCACGGATGATGGGAGTTGGCCGGTAAATTGTTCGGGGACGACGGGACCGCACCATTGCCGCGTGCCGTACGGAGGGGCGCCTATCCGTACCAGCAACGTTTTCGATCCATCGTCGTGGCTCGGCTGGAATGGAAGCGATTTTTCTGTCTCATTTGCGGACCCCTACCCCGGCCCGGTTTCGCATGCTCAAGATCACGTCTACACACCCGTTCCTTACATGTTTGCCGTGAACGGTCTGAATGTTTATCAGCCGGCGAACGTGGTGGTCGCTACTCTGTGGGACTACTGGGATAAGGAATTAGGACCACCGGGTCTATACCTCACGACCTCAACGGATCTGATTAACTGGACCAAGCCCACGTTGGTAGTCACGCTGGCGGAGATTCTGAAAAACGACCCTAAGGGGAGCTGGCTATACGCATACTTCTCTTTGATCGACCCAACGGCTCCAGATCTGAATTTTTCGATTATCGGCGACCATCCCTACCTCTACTACGTGCGGCTGGACAACAACGGGCAGGATCGCGTTTTGTTCAAGCAGCCGCTCAAATTGACCCTGACCCAGTAAAGCTGCGGTCAGCTGCGGCTTCCCGTATCGACACTTTCTTTGACCGGCAGATCACCGACAAACGGGCTGAGTTTTTTCGGTTCTTCCCCTTGCGCAGTCGCATCTATTGGAAGTAGGATTTCTGACCAGAGGCAGTACCTCCCGTGGCCCGCTTCCTTCTGATCGACGCAACCGTGGCGCTTGTATTGTCGTGCGCGTGGTATGCCTGGTTTGTGCGTTACAACCGGCGGCGCGCATCTCACGTGCTGCACTGGGTTCAAACGGCCTGTTTGGGGAAGGGAGAAGTCGTCGATCTGCGATGGCAGGCCAGCAGTTCAAGACTGAAAGCCAATCTTAATCTGTCTTCGCGGTGGTTCGAAGATGCCCGGCTGACGATCCGCCTCTTGC
>Ga0209006_10001928_pt1 | contig 18801 bp, 11 predicted proteins | sample JacPin_JW_Ref_O2_FD_188567 | JGI IMG/M metagenome (GOLD analysis project Ga0209006, IMG submission 188567) | Forest soil microbial communities from Algoma, Ontario, Canada - Jack Pine, Ontario site 1_JW_Ref_O2 (SPAdes) (version 2) | ecosystem: Environmental > Terrestrial > Soil > Boreal...
CTCGCTGGAGCAGGCGCCGGCCGTCCTGCTGCTCAGTGATCCGACGCGCGGCGTGGATGTGCGGGCCAAGAGCGACATTCACAAGCTGATTGAAACCCTAGCGGCGGACGGGATCGCCGTCTGCTTCGCCTGTTCTGGCATCGATGAGGTGCTCGCCCTTGCCCAGCGGATCGTCTGTATGCGCGCCGGCCGTATCGTTGCCGACGGACCGCGGGGAACGTTCGACGAGGCGCGCGTCCTTGCAATTGTTTCGTCGGAGGCGGCTGCGCCCTCGTAAGACGTCATCCGATAACCGCGCCGCGTATGGACCGCCTCCAACCAGCTTCGACCGCTTCGACCAATGGTCACAAGCTCCCTATCGATCGCTCCGATGGCCTCATCCAGCGCGTCGATTTGGCCGACAAGCGAACGAAGTGCGCCGCGCACGCAATCGGGGAACACGATCTCGCCATTCTCGTTGAAACCGTCGGCAGCCATGCGCTTTAGGCCATAGGCATGCTGCGCGCCCTGCGGCGCGATGAGGCCGATCTCAGCCAGATGGCCGCGCAAAGCATTGAGCGCCGCCGTGCGCTGGCCGGCGAGAAACTCGCGTGCCCGATGGTGCATCAGCTCGGCCTGGTTGGCGATCGAACGCACCGGCATGAACCGCTGGCCAGGACGACTCATCGCCTAGATCGCCGCTGCGTCAACTTGGTCGCTTTTGTTGCGGCGCACGTAGGGCTTCGCGTGGCAGCTCGGCGCTGGCAGTCCGGGAAACGGGGTAGGCAACCTACGGAAATGTCGTGCTATCCTGTAGAGTAGGAAATCACGTGGGTTTGCGCACACTTCCTGGCGGAGCCAGTCCTGCGCAACCGGTCTCCTATGGGACGCCGAGAAAAGAGTTTCCCTGGTAACAGCCTAATTATCAGGGAAGTTGGCTTGCTGAGCCGACTACCGCTGATCCTCGGCTCGATATCGTATTGTTTTCCCTTGAGTCTGGCCCAAGACGGTCTGTTGGTCAACGGGCAAGGCGTTTCTTCAGGGATTCGCCCGCTTGGTCACTTGGTCGATGTGGTTATCGCAACTTACGACGAAGTCGGATTGCCTAGATCTGAGCCGGAGCAGTCTGCCAGTCGGCATTTTTGCGCGCCAGCAGTATATTTACCAATTGTTAATAATTGGCACATCTTGAGACACTCATTCGTTGGAAAGATATAGGATTATTTATACCAATGAGGCTTATCCTACTAATCGAGACACTGTATAGAGCGAGATGCTTCTTGTAGTCCTGCGCTACCTCGTCTGACGCTCCGTCGCCATCCACGAAGTCGATCTCACAATGAAGCGCCGCATTGTGTATCCTTCTGCAGGCTCTCTTTCCCCGCGCGCTATCGGTTAGAGAAAGTGCGAAGCTCTCCACCGCGGGGCAGCGCGCTGGTGCGATTGCGGGACACTAGCCCGCCGAGCCATCAACACCACCCAAGCCGCGTTGTTCCCAGCTTCCAGACCTCGTGGGCTTGGCTCTTGATGTAGGCTTCCGATGCCTCCCGCTGACTTCTTCTGGCGGCAGATAGAAGCTGAGGCAACAACGTCATGATCTGGCCCCCTTGCGTTTGGCGACATGCTCGCCGGCTGTTGCCTGCAGCATCATGCTGTCCCAGACGCCGATTAGGGCTACAACGGCGACCAACAAAAAGGCGATCCGAAAGGGCAGCGTCGCCGAGTCTCCTGGCGATACGGCAAGCTCGCCGATGCGCCAGGCGATCGCGCCGAGCGCCACGCCCAGCCCCATGGCGAGCTGGAAGGCGACCGAAAACAGCGTATTGGCCGCCGCCATTGCCTTTTGCGGGATGTCGGCGAAGGCAACCGTGTTCAGCGCTGTGAACTGCATCGAGCGCGACATGCCGCCCACGAACAGGATCGCGCAGATGACAGGCAACGGCATGTGCTTTGCAATCGCTGCGCAGGCGGCGATCGCAGCAGCGTTGATTAGACCGTTGACTACCAGCACCGGCCTGAACCCGAAGCGCCGCAGCACTGAAGTAGTCATCGGCTTCATGACCAGATTGCCGGCGAATACCGTCATCATCATCAGGCCGGCACCAAAGGCGTCATAACCGAAGCCGATCTGGAACATTACCGGTAACAGGAACGGGACGGCGCTCACACCCATTCGAAACAACGAACCGCCCCAGATCGTTGCGGCGAAAGTCGGTACCCCGAGCGCGGAGAGATCGACCATCGGATGCGCCGATCGCTTAAGATGGCGCACGGCGAAGCTCAGCAGACCCATGCCGACGACTGCAAGAGCGCCCGCCGAGGCCCAAGCAATCTGCGACCGCCCCAGTAGCTCGGCGACATAGAGCAGACAGAACAACGCGCCGCCGACAAGCACGAAGCCCTCCCAATCGAAGGGCTGCTCGAGTTCGAACTTCGTATTCGGAACAAGCAACAGCGCCACTACAAAGGCGATCAGCCCGAGCGGTAGGTTGAGATAGAAGATCCAGCGCCAGTCGGCGTGCTCGGCGATCAGGCCGCCGAGCGGCGGCCCGAGAACCGGCGCGACCAACGCCGGCCAGGTCAGCGTCGCAATAGCCCGGATGAGCTGATCTTTCGGCGTCACGCGCAGCACGACCAGGCGGCCGACCGGCACCATCATCGCGCCGCCGATGCCCTGCAGGATGCGGACGAGCACGAAGATAGATAGCGTGCCAGCCAGGCCGCAGAGCAGCGAGGCGATGGTGAACACCGCGATCGCTGTTGCGAAGACTTTGCGCGCCCCGAAGCGGTCGGCGACCCAGCCGCTCACCGGAATGAAGACGCCGAGCGTCAGCATATATGCGCTGACGCCGGTGTTGAGGTCGACAGGCCGCACCGCAAAACTCGCGGCCATCTGCGGGATCGCCGGCGTGATCACCGTGGCGTCGAGATTCTCCATGAAGAAGGTTCCCGCAACGAGCAGGGCCACAGCCGTGCGGCGATCGGCGGTCATCGGTTCATCCCCTCGGCAGCCGCAGGAACCACGATCGATAGCAGCCGGAAGCAGAAGGCGCGGACAGCTCGACCCGATAGCAGTCGCTGGCACAAGAGCGCGATGACGTGCGGGCTCGCTGGCGACCGACACCCAGTCGGGGCGCGCGGGTCCACGCTGGACCTGGCGGCACAATTTCGCCAAAAAAACTCATGTAGTGTCGCCTCTTCGCGGCCGCGGTTGGGCGAACGATCCGGAAAGCGGGGAGAAGTGCCTGAGCGTAGCGTGGCCACAACACACCGCCAGGCCGGCGTTCGCGGCTGGAAGTGCGTTGGTTGACGTAAACGCTTACGGCTCGATTAGGTATAATCACCGTTGCGGGCAAAAACACTGTAGCTGACCCGCCCTCGCCAGCCAAAGGACCTTCCCGTGCCCGTTTGCGACTGCCTCATTAGGCCAGCCGCTCGGCAAGCGACTCGCGCGGACTATGAGTCTTCGGGCGTCGTGCATGCGATGCACCATCTCGATCTGTTGTGGCGTCGGGTCGCGCATCAGAAGTCCATGGGGACGAAGAAGCAGTACATTCCTGACTGCCCGTCGCTCCGATCGTCGCGATAGAAAATCCAGTAGTCTCCATCCTGGCTCGGCAGCGCCTGTGAGACAGGAACGCGACGATGATAGCCGTCGACCTCGTAATAGTCGTCGGAGACGCGGTGCACTTGGTCGGGCCGCAGGTGATGCGCATCGGCCGGCCCGCAGCACGAGGCCTTGACCCAGTTGGGAATCGGCTTGCCGTCGGCCCAATAATCATGCGCCGAGGCCGGCGCGGCGAGCGCGAGGATCGCGCCGAAGGCGGCGAGCGCGCGGCGCATCATCGTCCCGCGTACAAGGCCGGAATTCCCATGCCGACCGGCAGCGCGAAAAACCGATAACCGGCGGCGACGCGCGCACGTGACCGGAGGGCTTTCGCATGAGGGAAGTTATGGAGGTGAATGATGCGGATTGCAGTGGAATTGCTCATCGACTCATCCGAGGTTTATGGCTCGAAAGCTGACCTCGGGATCTAATGGCCGTGTTGAACTTCAGGAGCCGATCTCGGCTTGTCAACGAATTTAACCGTGCCCTGCGCCATTCGTTACCCTACGTCGGTGGACGCGAGTCGTGCGTTAGTTGTGCGAACCCAAACGTTGGTATGCGCTCAACGTTTCAACTCTCTTTGAGACAGGGGATTGCGGGCACGCGACAGAGCTGGCTCCGCTTGTCAGGCCAACGCCCTGAGGAGTTTAGGTGGATTTTGCCGGGTATGCTGAACGCGTGGCTTTGCGATTTTGTACCGCCGTCGGGAGAAGGGACGGGCTTTCCGCTCGGAAGGAAGCATTGGTGTCTGTCAGACGCGGGACGAGAAGCGCGTGTGACCCAACCCCCCGTCTTGAGCAACTTCTCCCGCTCCTAAACGAAGGTATGTGACGTCCCAAACCAATACGGCATTTGAATCAACCTCCGTAGGCTTGGTCTCTACCTTGATAAGATTAGGCTGACCTGAGAGCTGGTTACCGGTCGCTTATCGCGGCGTCATCTATATCGGCACATCGTCGAACGAAGAGCATGAGGCGACCGACTCGAAGTATGCGCCCGATGTGGCAAAGCCGTGAGGAGATGATGATGGCGATATCTGGCAAAGGCCGGCTTGGGGTCAGTTTATTGGTCGCTCCTTCTTTCGCCGTTCTGGCGGCGATTGTCGGCATGACCGCCGGCGCCAGCCCGACGCGCGCTGACGCTCCGGCGCAGAAATCAGCGTGCCAGGGCGACAACGGCGGCCTCACCCTTTCGCCGGGATTTTGCGCCACGATATTTGCGGACAATCTCGGCCATGTCCGCCACCTTGTCGTGGCGCCGGACGGCACGGTCTACGCCAACACGTGGAGTGGCCGCTACTTTCCTAATGCGCCCCCGCCGCCTGGCGGTTTTCTCCTCGCCCTGAAGGACACCACCGGCGGGGGACGAGCCGACGTGGTTCAGCGCTTCGGCGTTACGGTCGACGCGGGCGGGACAGGCGGCAGCGGCATCGCACTCTACCACGGCGCGCTATTTGCCGAAGAAAACGGCCGCATCCTGCGCTATGCGCTCGCTCCAGGAGCGGCGCTACCGATCGGACCGCCCACCGTCGTGCTGTCCGGCCTGCCACAGACCGGGGACCACCCCATGCACCCGTTCGTGATCGACTCGAAAGGCCAGCTGTTCGTCGATGTTGGCTCGGCGACAAACTCCTGTCAGTTCAAAAATCGCATACCCAACTCGCCGGGCCACGACCCATGCACCGAGAAGGAGACGCGCGCCGGCACGTGGCACTATGACGCCAACAAGACGGGACAGGTCTTTTCGCCCAAGGAGCGGTTCGTGTCCGGTCTGCGCAACGGTGAGGGCTTCGCCTTCGACGACGCCGGGCGCCTATTCGCGACCCAGCACGGTCGCGATCAACTCTTTCAGAATTGGCCGCGCCTCTATACGGCGGCGCAGAGCGCGGATCTGCCGGCCGAGGAACTGGTTCAGCTCGTCCCCGGCGCCGACTATGGCTGGCCCGAGTGCTATTATGACCAGGAACAGAATAAGTTGGTGCTTGCGCCTGAATACGGCGGCGATGGCGGCAAGACGGTCGGGGTCTGCGCGCAGCGGCAGGCGCCGGTCGCCGCCTTCCCAGGGCACTGGGCCCCCAACGACCTGGCTATCTATCACGGGACGGCGCTCCCGGCCGGCTATCGCGGCGGCGCCTTCATCGCGTTCCACGGGTCGTGGAATCGAGCGCCCTTGCCCCAGGGCGGGTATAACGTCGTCTTCCAGCCGCTTGCCGACGGCAAGGCCTCGGGCCCCTTTGTGGTTTTCGCGGACGGCTTTGCCGGAGCCTACAAGGACCCAGGCCGGGCGGCGTTCCGTCCAACCGGGTTAGCCGAAGGCCCGGACGGCGCGCTCTACGTTTCCGACGACGTTCATGGCCGGATCTGGCGCATCACCTACAATGGAGACGGCTCGGACAAGGTTTCCGCTGCGCCGGCGCCCGCGGTCGTCGCGATCGAGCCCGGATTGGCGACGCCGCCCGAGGGGACGCATCCTGACGCCGGCCGAAGCACCCCCGCATTGCCGATCCCTCCCGGCGATACTGCGGATCAGGTGGCGCTCGGCAACCGGATCTTTCATGGTGAGGCGAGCGACGGCACGTGCAGCGGATGTCATGGGTCGGACGCCGGCGGCAGTACGGTCGGACCTGCGCTCAATTCAGGCCATTGGCTGTGGAGCGACGGCAGCCTCTCGGGGCTCACCGCGACGATCGAGAACGGCGTGGCGCAGCCGAAGCAATATCAGGGCGTCATGCCGCCGTTGGGCGGGGCACCCCTTTCGCCGCGGGACGTAGCGGCGGTGGCGGCGTATGTTTGGGCCGTCGGCCATGCCGGAAGCCGCGAGGCCTCCCATTGATCGGACGCCTTCTCTCCAGTTTTCAGATCGAGGAATTCCGAAATAGCTAAGGTCTTGGCATGCTCTACAATGTTCCAGGCAAGGGCTACCAAAAATCGTATGCTTGCGCCGACCAATCCTACCGGGCGGCCAGGCCCTGCCTACGCTTTTAGACGGCTCGGCGATTCAGTGAGAGCGGCGTCGGCGCAATGCTGCCCGACACAATGCGCCTCGTTGCTACCGACGTGCGTGGCGGCGTGTCGAAGGCTGTGGGCACTACATGCCGGAAAAAGCGCCACGTGCAGTCGCCGAGCAGATCATCAGGTTCATGTGCGCATAAGAGACCAGCGACGCTCGGCGGCGGGACTCGGCGCTCCGGCTGAGCCATTCCGAAGGCAGTTGCCCCTGGCCGGCCACAAGAGCGGTTGGTTCCAGAAGGACGGCGCACAGCGCCGCCGCCGTGAACTGGCGCTTGCGGCTCCCAGTAGAGGGAAGTCTATGGTAGCGTATAGTGCACTACGAAACCGGCTAGTGCACTACGAAACCGGCGACCTCATGTCCGCTCGCCGTCTGCGCCGCGGTGATCGGTGGAACTTGAACTCCGGCAAAAGCGCGTAAGCGCAACTGCAAGGTCAAACCCGTGCTCCGCCACCGAAGCGCTTCGTCTGGTCCGTAACCATATGGGGTTAAGCGGACCTGCCATGCGAGTTGAGGTGGCCGAATTAGAAGGTCGAAAAGAAAATACCTCGCGGACTGAAAGGCGAGAACCGTCAAACTGCGACGGGCCTTGTAGGTCGGGATCGTCGCTCGAACAAGACCAAGGCTGAGGTGATGAAGCAATCGCGCTCACGAGGCAATGCTGCCTCCATGGCCCTTCCTATCGCGACCGCCGCCGCCGCGATTGCCATCTTTATTGCTGACACGGTGACTGACGTCGACATAGCGTATGCGGTTCTGTACGTCGTCGTTGTGCTGATGGCGGCTCGCTTCTTGAGCGCACGGGGCGTCATGCTGGTCACAGCCGGCTGTGTGGGCTTGACGGTGGTGAGTTATCTGCTCACGGCGACGACCGGTCGGCCATTCGAAGGGATCGTCAACGCGCTTATCAGTCTTGGAGCGATCCTTTTGACAGCCGTTCTCGCCATGCAGGCCCAAAAGGCCACGGAGGCGTTGCAGAAGCAGGCCAGCCTCCTCAACCAAACGCATGACTCGATATTCGTTCGCGATATGAACGACATCATCACCTACTGGAATCGCGGAGCGCAGGAGCGATACGGATGGAGGGCGGAGGAAGCGATTGGGAAGTCCTCTCATGAGCTCCTGAGGACAATTTTCCCGATCCCGCTTGGGGAGCTTCGCGGGCAGGTGCTGCGGACAGGCCGGTGGGAAGGTGAGCTCAAGCATTATAAGGCAGATGGAACCGAGGTGATCGCAGCCAGTCGATGGGCGCTGCAGCGGGACGCGCGTGAGCAGCCTGCTGCGATCCTCGAGACGAACAATGACATCACCGAACGCAAGCGCCGCGAGGAGGAAATTGATAGGCTCAACCAGGAACTTGCTAAGCGGGCTGAGGGGCTTGATCAGGAACTCGCAAAGCGGGCCGCGGAACTCGAGACGACCAACAAAGAACTGGAGTCGTTTGCCTATTCAGTGTCGCACGATCTGCGCGCGCCGCTTCGCCATACCGTTGGCTTCGCGGAGTTACTGCAGAAGCAAGCATCTTCTTCGCTGGACGACAAGAGTCGCCGATACATGCAGCTGATTCTCGAGTCGTCAAAGAGAATGGGCAACCTGATCGACGACCTCCTGGGCTTTTCGAGGATCGGACGCGCCGAGACCAACAAGTCGGAAGTGGACATGGAGAGCCTTGTCGGAGAGGTCGTCGCGGAACTCGGACAGGAGACAAAGGATCGGAACATTGACTGGAATATCGGACCGCTTCCGGTTTGTTACGGAGACCGTTCCATGCTGAAAGTCGTCCTTATGAACCTGCTCTCCAATGCGGTTAAGTTCACGCGGATACGAAAACGGGTCGAAATCGAGATTGGCTGTGCGGACAGATGCGAAGATCAAGCAGAGCTGTTCGTCAGGGACAATGGCGCGGGCTTTGACATGCAGTATGTCGACAAACTCTTCGGTGTGTTTCAGCGGTTGCACTTGGCTGAAGAGTTCGAAGGCACCGGAATAGGACTAGCGACCGTTCAGCGGATCATCCACCGGCATGGAGGAGAGGTCCGCGCCGAGGGCGCGGTCGACCAGGGCGCGGCCTTTTATTTCTCACTTCCAAGAGCACGGAAACAGGAAAGAGAGCGGGGGGGCACCCTATGAACAATCTTGGACGCATACTCATGGTCGAGGACGACCCGAAAGACGTGGAACTCACCTTGACGGCGCTGGAGGAATATCACCTGGCCAATGAGGTCGTGGTTACCCGTGACGGACAGGAAGCTCTGGATTATCTCCGCCGCCGGGGTCAATACAGCAATCGCTCTCAAGCGAACCCTGCGGTCATACTGCTCGACCTGAAATTGCCCAAAGTGGATGGCTTGGAGGTCCTACAGCAAATCAAAGCGGACGAGCGCCTGAAGATGGTGCCTGTGATCGTGCTGACGTCATCCCATCAGGAAAAAGACGTCATGCGGAGCTACAAGCTCGGCGTGAACGCCTATGTGGTAAAGCCTGTTGACTTTCACGAATTTGTCAATGCTGTCAAAGAACTAGGCGTCTTCTGGGCGGTTGTTAACGAGCCCCCGCCGGGTAGTATTCGAAAGGGACAATGAAGTCTTCTCTCCAAATTCTATTGCTCGAGGACGACTCCAGTGACGCAGAGCTCATTCAACAGCTTCTTGAGGCGGAAAATTTCGTTTGTGAAATCACTCGCGTTCAAACCCGAGTCGAGTTTCTGACCGCACTTGGAGACGATGGAATTGACCTGATCCTCGCTGATTACAAGCTTCCGTCGTTCGATGGCGCTGCGGCGTTGAAACTGGCATCCAGCGCCCGCCCCGATGTGCCTTTCATCTTTGTCTCCGGCACAATCGGCGAAGAGCTGGCGATCGAAGCGCTCAAAATGGGCGCCACGGATTATGTTCTGAAGACCCGTCTATCGAGATTGGCGCCGTCGGTGCGGCGCGCGATGCGTGAGGCCGAGGGACGAGCCGAGCGGAAGAAGGCTGAGGAGGCGTTGCGTCGCAGCGAGGCCTATCTCGCGGAAGCGCAACGGCTGAGCCACACCGGCAGTTTCGGCTGGAATGTCTCAAGCGGGGAAGTCTACTGGACCGACGAGACGTATCGAATTTTTGATTACGAAAATAAGACCAAGCCCACCCTCCAAATGGCGATCGACCGTTGTCATCCGGACGACCGGATGCGCCTGCAAGACGTCCTTGAGCGCGCGGCGACGGAGAAAGACGATTTCACCGTGGAGCATCGTCTAATGATGCCCGATGGTTCCGTCAAACATGTTCGGGCGGTGGCTCGTCTCTCAGTAGGCGATGATTCGCAGAGTTGGGTCTACGTTGGGGCCGTCATTGACATCACCGAGCGCAAGCGCGCCGAAGGGGAGCATGAGAGGCTGCGCCAATTGGAGGCGGATCTCGCCCATATGAACCGGCTGACGACAATGGGCGAACTCACCGCATCAATCACCCATGAGATCAACCAGCCGCTCGCCGCTATCGTGAGCCAGAGCGAGGCCGCGTTGCGGTTCCTGAACCGCGACGACCCCGATCTTGACGAGGCGCGGGATTCGCTTTCCTCTATCATGGCGGACGGCATGCGCGCGGGCGAGGTGATCCGCGGTCTGCGGGCGCTCGCCGGGAAATCCGGGCCGCAACTGACCAGGCTCGACCTCGACGACGTCATCAGGCAAGTGCTGGCGCTCGCCCGCGGCGAACTGCTGCGGCACGACGTCGTGCTGCGTACCGATTTGGCCATGGACGATCGGCCGGTCACGGGCGATCGCGTTCAATTGCAGCAGGTGCTCCTGAACCTGATTATGAACGGCGTCGAAGCTATGAGAGGGGTAACGGAACGCACGAGGGAACTGACGGTATCCTCGATGCTCGCCGAGCCAAGCGGCGTGCTCGTTGCCATCAAGGACACCGGCGCGGGGCTAGACCCGGCGGTCGCGGAACGTATGTTCCAACCCTTTTTCACCACGAAGTCGGACGGCCTTGGCATGGGACTCGCCATCTGCCGGTCGATCGTCGAAGCCCACGGCGGGCGCTTGTGGGTGTCGCCCCGCGCGCCGCATGGCGCCGATGTCCGCTTCACGGTTCCCTTATGGGCAGAACCGTAGCGCCCATAGCTAAAGATAATAAAGATATGAAGTAGGCGCGTAACAGCCCGAAGCCCACCGGCCGGTCGGTCACCTAGACTCACCGATGAGGCGCGCAGAAGCTCTGGCGCGTAAAGGCGCTGGCGCTTCAATACGTGATGATGGTCATGCCCGAACTACCCCGCGCCGCAGGTGGTCTTCCGTCACAGGCGCCGAGGGCGAAGAAGGACAAGCAGTTCGTCGTCTGCGCGCTTCGGCTAGGTTCCAGCCATAAAGGCGAGCGCGGTCGATTGTCCGAGCGAACCGCATCGGTACGCATGGCCTCGTTTTGGATGATAACGGGCTCGTGCGCTTGTTCCGCAGCGCCTGGGCTGGTGGAGCACAGCTAGTCCAGTCGGAGCTAGCCCGAAACGCGAGACGGTGGAACCGATTGTTGCGCTAGAAGGAAGCGTTCAGGCGAGGTCTTCCGATGGTGGAGTTGCGGGCGATTGGGTAGATCGGGTGCCGACAATTTCGGCGGACGAGCCCTCTTCAAGCTCGCGAAGGCTCTACACCAGCCGCGGCGCGTGATGAGCTGACGCCTATCAATTGTTAAGCCTTGGAGCCTAGCCTTCCGCGAACGGTCGGGCGGCCCGGCCAGCTTTTGCGTCGCCAAGACATCGATGACGTTCGCCCAGACGCTCCTCTCCCCGCTCCAGCCGGTCGTCGCGGCCCTGCTTGCGCCGTCGTCGATCTGCTCGATTTATTCGCTTGGGCTCGCGATCCTCATCGCCTTCGCTTGGCTCGCCTGGCGGCGGAAAAGTCGCGGCCGACCGGTCTTACTAGGGACGTTGGCCCGCGCTGTTTTCTCACGTCGGGTTCTCCTGCATCGTTCAACCTTCGCCGACCTCGCCTATTGCGTCATCGGGCTTGCGACTCTCGGCGCAATCCTCGGCTGGGCCGTCGTCTCGACGTCATGGATCAGCGACGGCGTCGCCATGCTTTTGACGCGTGGCCTCGGCCCGGCGCCGCATTGGCGCGCTTCCGATTGGCTGCTCAACACCGTGCGCACGGTCGCGCTGTTTCTCGCGTATGAGCTAGGCTTCTTCGTCGACCATTGGCTCAAGCACCGCATTCCCGCGCTGTGGGAATTGCACAAGGCGCACCACTCGGCCGAAGTGCTGACGCCGCTGGTCAATTTCCGCGTTCACCCGCTCGATTCGCTGATTCTCGCCAACAATCTCGCGCTGTTCATAGGGGTGATCGGCGGCGTGGCTCAGTATGGGCTTGGCCGAAAGGCGGTGTCGTTCACCCTATTCGATCAGAACGTGCTGATGCTGCTCTACATCTACCTGACCGCACAGCTGCAACATAGCGAGATCTGGATCCCGTTCACCGGAATGTGGGGGCGCGTGTTCATGAGCCCGGCGCACCATCAGCTGCACCATTCCGCCGATCCTGCGCATTTCAACTGCAACCTGGGCGCCAGCCTGGCGATTTGGGATTGGCTCGCGGGCAGCTTACGGATGCCTTCGATCGAGCCGCCGGGCCTCGCCTTCGGCGCGTTGGGACATAGGCATGACCCGCATGGCGTGATGGGGCTTGTCGTCGACCCCGCCCTCAACGCACTGAAAGCACTCGTTGGCACCAGCGCTTTCAGCCGTACGGCGGCGGGCTCCGAACCCCCTTCGGCGGGCCGCGCAGGCCTGCCCGCCGCCCATTCCAACGTTTGATGCGCGGCTACTTCGCCGCGCGCGCCGCCTTCTTCCTTGGCACAGGCTCGCCCGCTTCGCCGGCGACGTGTCCGTTGACCACGGCGTAAGCTGTCACCTCGCGCTTGACCGACGGGATCTCCACCATCATCGATTTCGACACGTCGTGAACGATCTGACCGCACTCATTCCCTTCATGAGTGAAGTAGAAGCTTAGATACTCGATGAGCCCTGTGCCGTCCTGGTGCGGCGGCAAGCCGACCTTCAGCTCGCCCGCATGATAGCAGGTGTCGGTCGTTGTAACTGTTACAGTCGCCTTGTATTCGTCGCCGTGCTCCCATACGAGGGCAAGCTTAACCTCGAGATTGTGTTGAGCCTTCGACATCACTTTCTCCTAATGATGCGCGCTCTCGCGCGCGGCTAAAATTGCGTTTCGAACGCTCTCGACTTTTAGTGGGCCCGAGCGGGCTCGCTGTGAGAGGCGTCACATTGCGGCTAGGCCGTTTGCGCGCCGTCAAGAGTCAGCGTTTCATGCATCCTGGGGTTTGCGCCGCGCGATGGACCTGCACGGCGCGACGGGCCTCGTCGCCGACCGGGCGCTCAGCCGCGACCCGGCTTAGCCGGACCTATTGCATGGATTGACCCACCGAAGCCCAGGAAACCGGGCGAAATCAGAAGCGGTCAAATAAAGGGCGCGCGTGCCACCAGCACCGCGCCGGCAGGCGAACCGCAGAATCAGAGCTGTCCGAGCCTGTCGAGATCAACGCCTGGGCGGAACCCGAAGGAATGCGGCGCGGTCTTCGGCGCAGCCGCCGCCCAGCCGACGCCGCATCGCCAAGACCGGCGCGGATCGTGCGATTGACTGCTTCCTTGAACGGGACGCCGAGTTCCTGGGCGCGTTGCTTCAAGAGGCCTGCCAAGTCGTCATCCAGCGTTAGGGTGGTCCGCATATTTAGGATGATTGGTTAGGCCAATCGCTGATGTCAAGACACGGCTATGCGCCCCCTTACTCCGCCGCGACCGGAACCTCGGAGGCCGGCCGCGGCCGGACTGCGGGCAATGAGCCGGCGCGCGCGGGCGTGGGTTCCTCCGCTTCGCCCACGAGGCGGCTGAACAGGCGCCAGGCAAAGCGGCCGACGTCGTCGAGCACCGTGAACACCGCGGGGACGAAAACGAGCGACAGCATCGTCGACATGATGAGCCCGCCGATCACCGCGATCGCCATCGGCGAGCGGAAGCCGCCCCCGTCGCCCAATCCCAAGGCTGATGGGAACATGCCGGCCGCCATCGCGATCGTCGTCATCACGATCGGCCGCGCGCGCTTGCGGCCAGCCTCGACCAACGCCTGCAGGCGCGGCGTGCCGCGGCCGATCTCCTCGACCGCGAAGTCGACCAGCATGATGGCGTTCTTGGTGACGATGCCCATCAGCATCAGAATGCCGATCACCACCGGCATCGATATCGCCTTGTGGGTGATGAACAGGGCGATGATCGCTCCGCCGATCGAGAGCGGCAGTGAGATCAGGATGGTGATCGGTTGCAGGAAACTGCCGAACAGCAGCACCAGGAGCCCGTAGACCATCATGAGACCGGCGCCCATCGCTGCGGCAAAGGAGGCGAACACCTCGCTCATGATCTCCACGTCGCCGGTCTCGCGAATTTCGACGCCGGGCGGCAGGGTCTCGGCGGTGGGCAAGGCGTGGATCGCCGCGACCGCGGCGCCGAGCGGGGAGTCGCCGCGCAGATCGCCTTCGATGGTCACGCGTCGCGTTCGATCGTAGCGGTTGATCGCGGTCGGTCCGTGGGCGATCGAGAAGTCCGCGACCGCGGATAACGGCGTCGTTGCGCCGCCGCTGGTGGGCACGCGCAGATCCTGCAGGAGCCCGGGCCGGGCGCGCGCCGCTTCGTCAAGCTCGACCCGGATCGGAACCAGCCGATCGCCGGCGTTGAACTTGGCGAGATTGGCGTCGATGTCGCCAAGCGTGGCGACGCGGATCGTATCGGATAGCGCCTCGGTCGAGACCCCGAGATCGGCCGCGACCTGAGGTTTCGGCACGATGCGCAATTCCGGCCGGTCGAGCTCCGCGGTCGAGATCGGATTTTCGATGGTGGGAATCGATCGCATCTCGCTGGCGATCTGGTTGGCGGTGTCGTTGATGACGTTGGTATCGGGTCCGGCGATGATAAGCTGCAGGTCGCGCTGGCCGTTGTCCTTGAGGAACCAGAATCGAATGTCCGGCTGATCGGCGAGCATCGCGCCGATCCTCAGCTGCATGTCCTGCTGCGTCGCCTCGCGCTTCGATTTGTGCACGAGATTGATGACAACCGTCGCCTTGCGCGGCTCGTCGTCCGTGCCTCCGAGGACTTTGCCGCCGAAAATGAGCGCCGAACGAACCTCGGGCATGGCGCGCAATTTATCCGAGATCGCGCGGGTGACGCGATCGGTGTCCTCGAGCCGCGAGCCGGGCGGCAGCTCGATCGCGAGCAGCGCGCGGCCGTAGTCGTCGGGGGGTATGAATCCGGACGGCAGCAATTGCGTCGACCACAGCGAAGCGGCGAAAATCAAAGCGCCCGCGAACAGGGTCAGCCAGCGGTGGCGCACGGACGCCCGCACGAGCCGCGTATAGGAGCGCATGACCGCGCCGTCCCGGTGGGTCTCATGGTGAGGCGCGCGCATGAAGTAGGCGGCGATCACCGGCGTGACGAAACGCGCGACGAGCAGCGAGAACATGACGGCGATCGCCACTGTCAGGCCGAACTGACGGAAATATTGCCCGGCGATGCCGCCCATGAAGCTCACCGGCGAGAAGATCGCGGCGATCGAGAGAGAGATTGCGATCACCGCGAGCCCGATCTCGTCGGCCGCCTCGAGCGAGGCGCGATAGGGTGACTTGCCCATGCGCATATGGCGGACGATGTTCTCGATCTCGACGATCGCGTCGTCGACCAGAATGCCGGTCACGAGCGTGATGGCGAGCAGGCTCACCAGGTTGAGCGAGAACCCGATCGCATCCATGGCCCAAAAGGTAGGGATAACCGACAACGGCAGCGCAATTGCGGTGACCAGCGTGGCGCGCAAATCGCGCAGGAAGATGAAGACGACGACGATGGCTAGAGCCGCGCCCTCGATCAGCGTCTCCATGGTCGAATGATAGTTGCCGACCTCGCTGTCGACCAGGGTGTCGACCTTGGTGAATTTCACCTCCGGATGCGCGGCCTTGATTTTCTCCAGCCGCTTCTCGATCAGCGCGTCGACCGTCACGTCGCTTGCGCCCTTGGCCCGGGTCACGCCGAAAGCGACGATCGGCTCGTCGAACAGACGGGTGAAGGTGCGCGGCTCGGCCGCACCGTCAGTGACGGTCGCGAGTTCGTCAAGCCGGACCCTGCGCCCGCCTGGCAGCGCGATCGGAAGCGCAGCCAGATCGTCCAGCTTTCGCGCGCCCGCGAGGGTGCGGATCGCCTGCTCCTGGCCGGCAAGCTCGCCGCGACCGCCGCCGAGATCGACATTGTCGGCCCGCACCTGCTCGTTGACCGTCGCCGCGGTGACCCCAAGCGCCAGCAGCTTCTCCGGATCGAGCGCGACGCGGATCTCGCGATCGACCCCGCCGAAGCGTTTGACCTCGCCGACGCCATGGATGCTTTGCAGGTCGCGCGCGACCGTGTCGTCGATGAGCCATGACAGTTGCTCGACCGAAAGCCCCGGCGCCGATGCGGCGTAAGTGACGATCGGCAGGCCCTCGATATCGACGCGGCTGATGATCGGCTCGTCGATGGTGCGCGGCAGATCGGTGCGGATCTTGGCGATCTGATCCTTCACGTCGTTGAGCGCCCGGTCGATGTCGACCGACCCGACCGTGAATTGAACGATCGTCGACGACGATCCGTCAGTGACGGTCGAAACGATGTGCCAGACGCCGTTGACGCTGGCGACGGCGTCCTCGACTTTTTTCGTCACCTGCGACTCGAGCTCCGACGGCGCGGCGCCCGACTGCGTGATGAGCACCTGAACGATCGGAATGTCGATGTTCGGAAAGCGGGTGATCGACATCGTCCGGAAGCTGATGAGGCCGAGAATCGTCAGAACTGCGAACGCAACGATCGCGGGGATGGGCTTGCGTATCGACCAGGCGGAGACGTTGAGGCGCATCTGTTTGGCCCCCTCAACCGTTGGCTGCGGTCGCTTCGGGCGTCGGACGCACCCGGTCGCCCGCTCGCAGGAACGCGGCGGCGCGTTGGACCACGCTTTCGCCGTCGGCGACGCCCGCCTCAATTTCCACCCAACCGCCGTCGGAGACGCCCGCCTTCACTTGCCGCACCTCGACCTTGCCGTCGCGCACGACATCGAGGCGCGCCTCATCGCCATCCCGCTCCAATGCGGTCGCCGGAACGCCAACGCCCTGGCGACGGGCGAGTTCGACCGATCCTGAGGCGAAGGCGCCGATATGGGCGCGCGAAACATCCCCAAGCGCGATCCGAACCTTGCCGGTGCGGCTCGCCTTGTCGACCTCCTGGTTCACGAGGCGGACGCGGCCCACGATCGCGCCCTCGACGCCCGGCAGCTTCAGTTCCGCCGGCATGCCGACGGCAAGCTGGGCCAGCGTCTGTTCGGGCACGTCAGCCTCGAGATCGATCGCTCCGTCCTCGATGATGCGAAACAGCGGCTCGCCCGAAGTCGAAGCGGAGGCGCCGAGCTTGGCCGACCGGCGGCTGACGATCCCAGCCACGGGCGCCTTGACCTCCGTGCGATTGATTCGCACCTGAAGCTCCTGCCGCTCTGCGTCGCGGCTCTTGCGGTCCGCCTCGGCGAGGCCGAGCGCGAACCGAGCGGCGGCCAGTTGGGCCTGCGCCGTCTTCATCGCCATCTCGCGCTGCTCGATAGTCGAGGGGGCCATGATCCCCGCGTCTAGCTTGTGCGCGCGATCGAAATCGGCGTTCGCGAATTGCACCTGCGCCTGAGACTGCGCGATCAGGCTCCCCGCCTGATCGATCGCAGCGTCGGCGCGCTTCGTCGCCGCGTCGTTCTGCGCCATGAGCGCATCGAGTTGGCTGCGATCGAGGCGGGCGAGCACCTGCCCTTCCTTCACCCGGTCGCCATCCTCGGCGTCCAGTTCGACGATCGCGAGCCCGTCGATGCGCGCGGCCACCTGCGCTTCCTCGCGCGCCACCAGGGTGCCCGAGACGAACAGCCGATCGACGAATTCGCGCTGAACGGCCGGAACTACGGTGATCGCCGGCGGTTCGATCGCGCGCGGCGTTTCCGCAGCGGCTGCAGCCGGCGCGGGGCAATTGGCCGCTTTGCCTGGCGCGAATTTGTCCATGAGCGTGCGGGGCAAGGCGCAGGGCGCAACCGCGCTCGCCGCCCAGACGCCGCCAAGCGCGGCGGCCGCGGCTGTGATGGTGATCAGGGTCCGTCGCATGAGTCAGCTCCCCCGTCGGGCGCCGCCGGCTCGGGCGCAAGCTTGCCGGCGAACAGCGCCTTGAGGACGCCGAGCGCCATCGGCGTCTCGGCTTCGGGATCGAAATCGGCTTCGATCGCGATTCGCTTGAACAGGCCCGCCACAAAGGTGAAAAAGAATCGCGCGCCGAAACACGAATCGAGAGCCGGCGAAGCCGCGCCCGCGGCCTTTGCTACGTCCATCAGCCGCTCCAGCCCGATGAGCACGTCGGCATCGATCGCCCGAGTGATCTCGGCGACGCGCGGATTACGGCCAGCCTCAGCCCAGATCTCGACGATGAGCCGCGCCTTCCCCGGCGGCTTGCCGAAGACATGTTCGCGCAGGCCCTTACGCATGGCCTCCGTGAGGTCGCCGTTGCGGGCCATGAGGTCGGCGAAAGCGGCGAAGGACTCCGCGCGGCGCGCCTGATCGAGCTCGCACAGGCCCTCGACGATCGCTTCTTTAGAAGGGAAGTAGCGGTAGAGATTGCCCGCGCTCATGCCAACTTCGTCGGCGACACCCTGCATCGTCGTCGCATGGAAGCCGTTGCGAACGAAGGCGCGCTCGGCGGCTTCGAGGATTCGAAGGCGTCGCTCGGCTTCGGCAGTTCGACGTCCCACCGAAACGGAAGTTACCGACATGTCACGGCCCATGAGAATGAACGTTCATTCTCAAAGAGCGCCGCAAATGTGGCTTCAGAGTGGCGCTGACGGCGGACGGACGCTCTCGGCGGTTCGCTTGAATCGCCGAGGCTTCTGTTTGTCTGTGATTTGGCAGGCTTTTTGCGAAAAAACAGGCCGCTTTTCGCAAGCGCCCTTCTGAAGCGCGGGCGCTCTTAAGCGTTCTTCGCCTCAGCGACCCCCTTGCCCGGCGTCGACGGCAGGAAGCCGCCCAATAGGCCGACCGCGGGTAAGAAAGCGCAGACGTGATAGACGAAGGTGAGGCTGGTCTTGTCAGCCAGCATGCCGAGCAGCGCCGCGCCCACGCCGCCGAGGCCGA
>Ga0209006_10001929_pt1 | contig 18800 bp, 17 predicted proteins | sample JacPin_JW_Ref_O2_FD_188567 | JGI IMG/M metagenome (GOLD analysis project Ga0209006, IMG submission 188567) | Forest soil microbial communities from Algoma, Ontario, Canada - Jack Pine, Ontario site 1_JW_Ref_O2 (SPAdes) (version 2) | ecosystem: Environmental > Terrestrial > Soil > Boreal...
ACTTGTTAAGCCCAACGCGGCGAGAAAGGGACGAGTGCACTTCGGGGGTGGCCTTACCGAGCCTGTGGGGCAACGACAAGGCGCGGCCAGGAATTGTGTGAGGCTAAATACCTGTGCCCAATATGTTGTGGTCGCGACGCCCAAAAACCGAGTGCCCACACAGACTCTGTACTTACCCCCCTCAGCCAAACTCTCGCTGCCTAGCCAGACTATTCACTGCTCACCACCCACAACCCACTTTTCTCTTCTGCTATCCTTATGCTCTTGAACAACATCCAACTCCCCTCTAATCCGCGATATAAAGGAGCCCCATGCAGTCGCTGCGGCTGAATCCGATTCTCAACACCGACTCCTACAAGCTCACCCACTGGTGGCAATACCCGCCGGATACGCGACACATCTATTCCTATGTCGAATCCCGCGGCGGCATGTTCGACGAAACCATGCTGGCCATGCTCCAGTACATCATCAAATCCAACTTCGCCGGCCAGGTTTTCACGCTAGCGGACATCGAGGAAGCCCGCCGCATCGCGCACGCCCACTTTGGCGGCCACCCTAAGTCCTTCAATTACGAAGGTTTTAAATCGCTGTACGCGAAACACGGTGGCCGTCTTCCCCTGCGCATCCGCGCCGTCAAGGAAGGCACCGTCGTCAAGAGCCTCAACGCTCTGATCACCATCGAGAATACCGACCCGGAGTTTTACTGGCTTACAAACTGGGCCGAAACCGTGCTCCTGCAAGTCTGGTATCCCATTACGGTCGCGACGCTTTCCCGGGCTATCAAACAAGTCATCGGCAAGGCCCTCGTCCGTACCGGCGATCCGTCTCTGCTCCCCTTCAAACTCATCGATTTTGGATTCCGCGGCGTTTCCTCCAAGGAATCTGCGGCCATCGGCGGCGCGGCCCATCTGATCAATTTCTTGGGTACGGACACTATCGCCGCCATTCAGCTTCTCAACCAGTTCTATTCCGCGGACCTCAGCGCAAAAGATCCGCTCAACTGCGCCGGTTACGCCATCCCCGCCTCCGAGCATTCCACGATCACTGCCTGGGGCGAGGCCAATGAGGGCCAAGCCTACGCGAACATGCTCGAAAATTGTCCGGAAGGTGTCGTCGCCTGCGTCAGCGATTCCTACGACATATACAATGCTGTCCGTAACTTGTGGGGAGGCGCGCTTCGCGAAAAAGTTCTTCAACGCAAGGGCACGCTTGTGATTCGCCCGGACTCAGGCGATGCCATCGCTGTCCTTGAAGAGCTATTCAAGATCGTCGCGGAAGTTTTCGGCTACGAAGTCAATAAAAAAGGCTGGAAGACCACCGTCCCCAACGTCCGCTTCATCCAGGGCGACGGCGTAAATTTCTACACCATTCAAAACATAACCGGCCAGCTCACACGCAAAGGCTGGTCACAAGACATCTGGAGCTACGGAATGGGCGGCGCGCTCCTCCAACAAGTGAATCGCGACACCCTGAAATTTGCTTTAAAATGTTCCGCCATCGATCGCGGCGGCAAATGGCACAACGTCTACAAGAACCCAAAAACCGATCCATCGAAAGCCAGCAAGGGCGGCCGATTCAACCTGATCCACAACGGCAGAGAATTCGCCACCGTGGAAGTCCTGAACGATTCTCCCAATCCAGACAGTTCCGCGCTCGGCCAGAACGCCCTGGAAACCATCCTCGAGGACGGCAAAATCCTCCGCGACATGACCCTGCAGGAAGTCCGCGACATCGCCGTCAGCTACGACACCTACAATGAAGCTAGTTGACATCCTCCCCCTGGAGGCCTACAGGGAGGGGATTCCTGCTGGTTCCACGCCGAAACGGGCTGACCTCACCTGGAGACGACGTCAGGCTAGCGAGGCGAGTCCGCCTCTCTGATATTCACGACACCGACAAAATCCGCATGGGCCGAGAATCCGCACCGGCCACAAACAAACTTGGTTTGCGACTTGCGGTTCTCCGCCGCTACGTGCCTACACTCGGGACACTTGCGGCAGGTGTTTGGTGGTGCTACCGCGACCAGCAGACCTCCTTGCGACCGCGTTTTGTATCCCGGTTGGCGGCGCCATTCAAACGGCTGGCATCCAAAATGGCACGAATCAGCCCAGACTTTTGCGCCACTTTCTTTCTTGCCGATCTACTCATGCTCTGGACTCGTGGCGGGTTTCCTGGCCAGCGGGCAGCCACTCGAACGCGAAGGCCTGCCGTCTCAACATAACTCGATTACTCTCCTTGGTCTATGCAACTGTCAAAGGACATCCGTCACGGCAGACATTTGCGTATCCGCATTGCATGTCTACTTGGTCTTCGTCACGAAATATCGAAGAAAGGTGTTGGACGCTGACGCCCTCGAGCGGCTCCAAGCCATTTTCGAAAAGGTCTGCCGCGACTTCCAGGCTCAACTGGTTGAAATGGACGGCGAAGCCGAACACGTACACTTGCTCATCAACTACCGCCCAAGCACTCGGTGTCGAGTGTGGTCAACAGCCTCAAAGGTGTTTCCAGTCGCCTGCTCCGTATCGAACGCCCGGACATGGAGAAACGCTATTGGAACAATGTCCTGTGGTCGCCTTCCTACTTCGCCGCCAGCGGTGGCGGGGCACCGCTGGGCATGATTAAGCAATACGTCCGGCAACAAAAGACCCCGCTCTGACGGGGCCAGCCCGGGCCTGAAGGCCCCAGACTCTACCGCCCGAGCGGTAAATCATGTCTTTCTTCGGCGAGCCTGGTCGCGCATGCGAGGGAGGCACAAACGCACGCTTTCATCGCCGCTGGTAGCGGCCTGTCTCTAGACTCACGCTCTTTGCTCTCGCGGGCAATTTTCGCCGATCACGCCCTTATGACTTCTTCACAAACAAAACGCAATAATTATTCGCGGGCCAATCATCGACAATTTCGCCGAGCTGAAAACCCGCCTTGGTCAACTCGTCGATCAGGATTTTTTGCTGGATGCCATGATCTTCGCGGTCTTTCGGCACTCCCCGCACCTTGCCGTACTCGGGATGAGGCGGAAAATCGATAACCGCCAGTTTCCCTCCCGGCTTGAGCGAGCGAATCAGGCTGGCATCGAACTCCAAAGGCTTCGTCAAGTGATGGTATACGCGCCGCAAAAAGATCGCATCGCAACACGACGTGGGCAAATTCGTTTCCGCCTCCCCGCTCTCGACAACGGTGATATTTTGCAATTCCCGTTTTTTGACTTCGGCTCTCAGCGCCTTGAGTTTTTCCTGGTCAATCTCGGTCGCAAACAGTTTTCCCGTTGCACCAACATGTTCCATCGAAGCGAACGCGTAAGTTCCGTCTCCCGCGCCGATGTCCGCGACGACCGTCCCCGGCTTCCAGTCCATCAGCGCGGCGAGCTTCGGAATTTCATCCGACGCGGAGGCCTTGGCATGCAGCGCGAACGCCAGAGTCGCCGTTGCCAGGCAACTCAGTACAAGCAGAAACCACATTTTCCTGCTGACTTGTCGGTTCATATACATTTCGCTCTTTCGTCGGATGCTCGTCGCGGTTTCCGCGGAGCAACTCACTCTTCGCCGATGTCTTCGTGCCACAGTACGGAGTTTTCCGTGATGAACTCCGCCAGCATCTCTATGCATTCTTTAGACGCGAGATCGATCACTTTGATTCCGTTTTCTTGAAGCCAGTCGATGCCCCCGCGAAAATTTACAGACTCACCCACAACCACGGTTCCAATTCCGAATTGGCGGATCAGCCCGCTGCAATACCAGCACGGCGCGAGCGTGGTTACCATCACTTTGTCGCGATAACTCTTCTGACGTCCCGCTTTGCGAAACGCATCCGTCTCGCCATGCGCCGAGGGATCGCCGTCCTGCACCCTGCGGTTGTGCCCGCTGCCCAAAAGCTTCCCATCGCGACCGAAAACAGCCGCGCCGATGGGGATTCCACCCTCCGCAAGTCCACGGCGCGCTTCCTCGATCGCCGTCGCCAGCATCGACAAATAGTTCGCCCGGTCCATTTGCGCTTCCTCGAAGTTGCCGAACTTCCCGCGGTTTAAGAAAATTACTGGGCAAAATTGCTCAGCACCACTGTTCCCCAACGTGTGATGCGGGCGTTTGAAGACGGCCGTCAGCAGTCACCTCAAGGAGGCTTCAACTTTTTTGCCGTATTCGCGGGCTTTGGCAAGAATTTCGGGCTCGTTCAGCGTCAGCAGTTTTTTGTCGCGCATGACGACGCGGCCGCCAATCACGACCGTTTGGACGTCGCTGCCTTTCAACGCGTAGGCCAGCTGCGCGTAAATGTCGAACATGGGAACGGCGTTTGGCTCATCGAGCGAAATCAAAATGATATCGGCTTTTTTCCCGACCTCGAGCGAGCCAATTTGTTCGTCCATATGGAGCGCTTTCGCGCCTTCGACGGTGGCCATCTCCACAACAGCTTTTGCGCCGAGGGCTCGCGGGTCCATCTTGGAGATTTTTTGGAGTTTGGCCGCAAGGTCCATCTCTTCCATCAAGTCGAGGTCGTTGTTGCTGCCGGCAGGGCCGTCTGTCCCGAGGCCGACCGCGATGCCTGCGGCGCGCTCCTCGATCACCGGAGCGACGCCGCTTGCGAGCATCATGTTGCTCGAAGGATTGTGGACGCAGCCGACCCGGCGGTCCGCAAGAATCTTTCGGTCTTTTTCGTCGACGAAAATACAATGTGCCGCGAGAACGTCAGGGCCGAGGATGCCGAGCTTCTCGAGATACTGAACGGGCGTCAATCCATTCTCCTTCAGGCTGTCGTCCAATTCTTTTTTCATTTCGGCGACATGCATAAGAATTGGCGCGCGGAATTTTCGCGCGAGAGCAGCGGACTCCTGGAGAGTTTTTTGCGAGCACGTATAAATGGAATGCGGAGCCGCGGCAGCATGGATCAGCGGATCGTTTTGCCAGCGCTTCAGAAATCTTTCCGTGTATTCAAGCATGGCGGCGTTGGTTTTATTGTCGGGCGCGGGAAAGTCGAGAAGCGTCTCGCCGAGGACGCCGCGCATTCCAGCGGCTTTGGTTTCTTCGGCCACGGCGTCTTCGAAATAGTACATGTCCGCGAAGGTGGTTACGCCGGAGCGGATTTGCTCGGCCGCGGCGAGGCGCGTGCCCCAGCGCACGAAATCTTCAGTGACGTTTTTCGCCTCGGCAGGAAAAATGTACTTTCGGAGCCACTCGTCGAGCGTAACGTCATCGTGCAGGCCTCGAAGCAAGGTCATGGGAACATGGGTGTGGCCGTTGATAAAGCCCGGAAGCGCCAGCTTCCCCTTCGCGTCGACGGTCTGAACGCCCATGAAGCCCTTCATAGCTTGCGCGCGGAGTTCCGACGCTGTTCCCACAAAGGAAATGGTGTCGCCACGAACACCGATGATCCCGTCCCCCATAATCCGGCGGGAGGGATCCATGGTGACGATGGTAGCGTTGGTGATGAGCAGGTCGAAGCCCATGGCCTGTTTTGGAGGAGCTTGGTTTGCCGGAACTTGGGCGGTCATGAGTACAATTCCGAGCACAACAAGAACGAAGAGGAGAACGGCTTGTTTGGGAGCAGAACGCATTTTTGTCGGCCTCCTTCCGTGAAGCGCGGCCGGAAGACCGCGCCTATAAATTCGACGAATCAAACGGCTTCGGAAATAAATCGCGCATCTGGAGCGTTTCGGTTTTGCCTTTTAAATTTGCCAGAATCACGGGGACATCGCCGCAAAATTCCCAGATCAACTGGCGGCATGCACCGCAGGGCGGCGTGAGCGTGTCTGTATCCGTGACCACGGCGATGGCGTCAAAGCCGCGCTCTCCTTCGCTCATGGCCTTGAAAATCGCGACGCGCTCAGCGCAGACAGTCAAACCGTAGGTGGCGTTTTCCACATTGCAGCCGCCGAAAATTCTGCCGGAGGTGGCGCGCAACGCAGCGCCAACACGAAAGTTCGAGTACGGCGCGTGGGCATTTTCGCGCGCTTGCCGCGCCGCTTCCACGAGTGCTTCATGTTCTATCACGCTGCGGCCCTCCAGAAAAATCTCGCGGATCAGTCCAGCTCCGCGGCGATCCGGGGAATCACGGTTTTCAGCAACGCGATGAACTGGCCTTTGACGCGTGCTGCGATCTCGAGAACTTCTTTGTGGTCGAGCGGCTGATCGAGGATGCCCGCGGCTGCGTTAGTCACGCAAGATATTCCAAGCACGCGCATGCCCGAGTGGCGCGCGGCAATCACTTCCGGAACGGTGGACATGCCCACCAAATCGGCTCCGATAGAGCGTAAATATCGTATCTCTGCCGGAGTTTCATAGCTGGGACCGGGCAGTGCGGCATAGACACCTTCATAGAGGCCGATGTGGTTGCGATTTCCCTGGCCGACGGCCATTTCGCGAAATCTCCGGTCGTAGGCCACGGTCATGTCCGGAAAGCGCGGGCCGAAGCGCTCGTCGTTGGGACCGGTGAGAGGACTCACGCCTTGGAGATTGATGTGATCTTTGATCACCACGAGCTGACCCTCGACAAATTCTCGTTTGATACCACCGGCGGCGTTGGTGAGGATTACCGCTTTGGTGCCCATGCGCGCCAAGACGCGGATGGGGAAGGCCACGTCTTTGGCCGAATAGCCTTCGTAGAGATGGACGCGGCCTTGCAGGCCTGCTATGGGGATTTCGCCGACCTTGCCGACAACCAGTTGGCCTGCGTGGCCGATGGCGGTGGAGCAGGGGAAGTGCGGGATTTCGCTGTAGGGAATTCTGGTGGGGGTTTGGAATTCGTCAGCGAACGCGCCCAGGCCGGAACCCAGAACTAGGGCGATTTGGGGGCGGAGCCTGGTTTTGGAAAAAATAAGACTTGCGGCAGATTCCGCGCGGTCGAATTCGGATTCGGCCTTTGCTTTCTTGGCAGATTTTTGTGGTGGGCTCATGCGGTCGTTGGGATTTTACCGTGAGTTCAAGCTAAAGGATGCCACTTTGTGGATGCCTGGCCCGTACGCTCGGCGCGGTCACGGCGGGCCGAGCCCCCAGCAAACTCATGAAAGGATACCGACGATGGAGGCAGACATCAGGTTGGCCATCGTGCCGGCAAGCATGGCGCGAATGCCGAATTTGGCGAGTTGGCCGCGTTGTTCCGGCGCCAGCGCGCCGATGCCGCCAATTTGAATGCCGATGGAACTGAAATTTGCAAAGCCGCAGAGAGCGAAAGTGGCGATGGTGAAGGTGCGCGGGTCGAGCCTGTCTTTTATTTCGCCGAGGTGTTGGAAGGCCACAACCTCGTTGATGACCATGCGCGTGCCGAGGAGATTGCCCATCTCCAGGCAATCCCCCCAGGGAATACCGATAAGCCACGCCACGGGAGCGAAGATCCAGCCAAAAACCTGCGAGAGGCTCGAGGGAAACCAGGTCAGGTGCAGACGGGGATGCCCACCGAGCCAGTTGTGAATTCCGCCCATGACGCCGTTGACGAGATACAGCAGCGCGATGAAAGAGATGAGCATGGCGGCGACGTTTAAGGCCAGATGCAGGCCGTCGACCGTGCCGCGCGAAATGGCGCCAAGAAAATTCGCTTCCTTTTCCATTTCGGGCATTTCGACGCGTCCTGCTGTGAGAGGTTGCTCGGTTTCCGGCACAAGCATTTTGGCCATGAGCAGCGTGCCAGGGGCCGTCATGATTACAGCGGTGAGAAGATGCTCGGCTTTAATGCCGAAGGCGATGTAGGCGGCCATGATGCCGCCGGAAACGTGGGCCATGCCGCTGGTCATCACGACCATGAGTTCGGATTTTGTGAGCTTATTTAGGAAGGGACGGATGGTGAGGGGGGCTTCGGTTTGGCCCATAAAGATGCTGGCGGCGACGTTGAGAGATTCCGCGCCGCTGGCGCCCATGATGCGGGTCATGAGCCAGGCGGCGATGCGAATGACGAGCTGCATGACGCCCAGGTGATAAAGAAGCGCAAAAAAGGCGGCGATGAAAATAATTGTGGGCAGCACCTGAAAGGCAAAGAGAAAGTGTTCAGGGGAAGCGGCGAAACCGGGAGTGGGAGCTGCAGGCAGGCCGAGCTCGCCAAAGACAAATTGCGAACCGTAAAAGGCGTAGCTGAGGAGCAGATTAACGTAGTAGCCCGCCTTTTCAAAAAGGTACCGGCCGATGGGGAAACGCAGTACAAACACGGCGAAGGAGAGTTGCAATCCGAGACCCCAGAGCACGGTTTTGAGCTTGATGGCCTTGCGATCGGTCGAAAAGAGATACGCAAGGCCGAGCATCGTGAGCAGGCCGAGCACCCCGGTGAAGCGTCCCATGCGTGGACCTCTTTCTGCTTTCTGCCGAACAGATTTATGCCAAACGCGTTACAACGAAATGCTGGCGCTAGGCCCCGATAATGCGGCGGATGAGCGGAAGCCTTCGACCAGACGCGACTTCTCCGATTTCATAGCTGGCAGCGATGAGACTCTGCGCCCCGCCCAATTTTGCGCCGCTATTGTAATGAATTGTGGCCAGAGGCTGGCCTTTTTCTACACGGTCGCCGATGCGTTTGTGAAACTCTAACCCGACGGCGTGATCGATGCTGTCTTCCTTTTTTTCTCGACCGCCACCGAGTGTAGCGAGCGCGGTGCCAAGTTGCTCGCAATTCGTTGCGGTGATATAGCCCGCGGAAGGGCTGGGGACATCGACGCGGGAGCGCGCTTGCGGAAGGAGTTGCGGGTCGTCGACAATTCGTTCGTCGCCCCCTTGAAGCCTTATGGCTTGCTTGAATTTTTCCTTGGCCTCACCCGTAGAGATCATGGCTGCGGCGAGAAGACGTCCCTCGTCGAGGGACTTTGTGCGGTCGCCAAGGAAAAACATCCAGGCGGATAGTTCGAGGCTCAATTCGACGAGATCGGCTGGGCCGCCGCCCCCGAGAACGTCGATGCACTCGGCGATTTCATTCGAATGGCCGGCCATGCGGCCGAGAGGCTGGTTCATGTCGGTAATGAGCGCAACAACTTTTTTGCCCATGTGCACGCCGGTTTCCACCATGAGTTCCGCCAGCAGCACGGAATCTTCTTCGCGCTTCATGAAGGCGCCGGAACCGGTTTTGACATCGAGAACCAGAGCGTCGATGCCTTCGGCGAGTTTCTTACTCATGATAGAGGCACAGATGAGACCGGTATTTTCGACAGTAGAAGTGGCGTCGCGGAGCGCGTAGATCTTCTTGTCGGCAGGAGCAATTTCCGCGGTTTGGCCAATCAGCCCCATACCGCATTCGCGGAGAACGCTCAAGAATTCTTCGAGTGAGAGATTCACGTTAAAGCCAGGAATGGATTCGAGTTTGTCGAGCGTGCCGCCGGTGTGGCCAAGGCCGCGTCCGCTGATCATGGGAACAGTGAGTCCACCCGCGGCGACAATAGGGGCGAGGATGAGCGAAGTCTTATCGCCAACGCCGCCTGTGGAATGCTTGTCAACTTTTCTGCCCGGAATGCGGGCGAGATTGAGGACTTGGCCAGAGCCAAGCATGGTCTCGGTGAGCGAGGCGAGCTCGGAACGATTGAGGCCGCGAATCCACACGGCCATGAGCCAAGCAGCCATCTGGTAGTCAGGAATTTCGCCGTGCGTGTAGCCGGAGATCAGGAAATCAATCTCCTCGCGGGAGTGTTCACCGGAATCGCGTTTTTTGCGGATCAGGTCGACGGCGCGCATGCGTCATTGGAGACTGCGGCGCGAGCGTAACATTGGCGGTATAAGGCGTCAACGTGAGAGGGAGGGGTGAGAGGGAGGGGATGGTGCCTGCCGCCGAGCGTTCTGATTCCAGGAAAGACTAGCCGGCGTCTCCCGGGACTGGCTTTTTGCCCGAGTCTTTGCGGGTTGGCGGATCGGTGGTCTTGAACAAATTCTCGAAGACCTCGCGGAGCTTGTCGGTCGCCTGTTTCGAGAACATGCCAGCCAAGCCAGCTAAGGCACCGATGCCGTACGGACTTAGATCCGTGGCCCCTGCATTTCCGGAGACCAGGCCGCCACGGGCAGCAAAATAAACCATGATGGCGAGTGCCGACCCAATGAAGGGCCGCAGCCCATACCACCATTTCCAACTGGCGTAGAAATTCCGGTTGCCGAGGAACTCGGTAAACGAAGTGGCCAAGTGAATGTAAGCTCCGAGTGCGCCGACGATTGCGACTATCGACAAGTAACGAGCTTCCGGCCACAGGCTCGGTTCGAAGTAACCGGGAATTATTGTCACACGGGCGGGATCCAAACTGACCGGGACTTTCCCGGGCCAGATTCGGAAAAGAAGATAAATGAGAACGAGATTCAACACGATCAGGTAAAGACCAAAGATCAGGATCCAAGGGTTCGTGGCTTTCTGTGGATTGTCTGCGGCCGTTATCTGGGCATCGGTTGTAGGCACGGGCGGTGTCGAGACAGTTGACACAGAATCCTCCGAAGAGCGAGTCGGGCCGAGAGCTGGAGGCCAGGCTAGCACTCGGGCCGCTCAGTGACAGGCTTATATCACATTGGCGTCGTATTTATTCAGGCAAAGAATCGATGCGATTGCGGCAAAGAGAAAGCCGGCGCGGATCATCGGTAAGATCGGCGGATGTCGCAGCTTGCTTCGAGGGCTGGCGCCGCTTCGTTTCGCTGGGGCGGTCTGTGAACGATACGGTGAGCTTACGGCACCAGGCTGAAATTCACCGTGATGGTAGTGTCGACTTCGATAGGTTCTCCGTTGAGTAGCGTGGGAGTGTAGCGCCACTGCCCTACCGCTTCGACGGCGGAGCGAGCGAGTTCGGGGGCGGCCTGACTGTTCATGACGCGGACTGAGAGAGGTTTGCCGTCCATGCCGATGACGGCATGGAGGACGACCGTGCCTTGCAGGCCCGCCGCTTTGGCGGATTCAGGATAGACAGGCTGAGCTTTCGTTATGAGTTTGGCGGCCTGGACATTCCCGCCGATGCTGAGGCTGGATGGCTTGCCCGAGGTGGTCTCAACGGGAACAGGTTTTGTGGGGTTTTCAGGGACAACCAACACATGTTCGGTGATCGCTCCCACCTGCAAAATGAATGTTTCAGAGAAGTCGCGACCGGCGTCGAGCGAGACCTGTGGTAGGCGATACGCTTCGAACCCGGGTTTCAAGACCTGCAGCTCGTAATTTCCAGCCGGCAACCCTTTGAAGGTGAAATTGCCTTCGCGGTCGGTAGTGGTCATATCGATGGTATTGGCCTCATGATTCGACATGATGATGGTGGCGTTGGCAACGCCGGCGTTGCTGGGGTCGTGGATGGTACCAGTGGTTTTGCCGGTGAGGTTTTGTGCGGGAAGGCGCAACGCGGCGAGCGGCAGGAGGAGACACAGAGCGAAGAATGGAATGAGAAATTTCGCTTCTAGAGATAGACGACGGCGATCGATGGACGGATTCAACATGGCGGCAAATCTCCTTTCAAGATTTGTTGGACGCGCGATGGCGAGAGCGGTCGACCAGGCACGGCCGGATTTTTCAAGGGTCCTTGCGAGATCGAGGAGCTGGCTGGCGTAGTGGGATGGGGCGATTCCGGAGAGTAGGACCGCGTCATCGCAGGCGCGTTCGCTTTCCTGGCGCAGCTGTCGCGCGGCCAGCCACACGAGAGGATGGAACCAGTAAGTGGCGCGGGCGAGTTCGGCGCAAATTTGCAAGAACCAGTCATTGCGGGCGATGTGCGCGAGTTCATGAGCGAGCACGATGCGGCGGCGGTCTTCCGGCCAACGTTCAGCGCTGGATGGCAGCACGATGACGGGGCGGAAGATACCCCACGCGAGGGGCATGGCAAGCGGACGGCTGCATTGCAAAAGACGGACAGAACGGTCGATTTTGTGGAACTTGGAGATTTCCGAGACGGTGCTCCTCCAAGAGTTGTCCAAGAGCGGCTGGGCATGCGCAGAAACCCAAGCTAGACGCGCGAGACCAGCGAGGAGCCTGAGGAGGACGAAAGAGAGACCAATCGCCCAGGCGAGAAGAGTCCCGCTGGCGACCTTGCTGAAGGGCGACGAAGTTGATGCCACCTGGATGATGGTGGAAGGAATGGCCATCGAACGGGAATCCGTTGCATTCGCGTGCATGGGAGTCCGGAAACCTGCCGCGCTGCCGAATGCGGCGGAATGCCACGCGGGAAGCAGCGGCGTGAAAATGGGAAGCGCGAGCGAGCAGAGAATCGCGGCGGCCCAGAGGTGGTGGCGTTGGGCGGCCGAGGAACGCCGGCGAAGTGCGATTGCCATGATCCATGCGCACACGAGAAGGAAAGTGACCTTGGCGCAGCACGAGCACAGGAACGCAAACGCAAGTGCGGAGTTAGCGAGGGTGTTCATGATGAGTTCTCCTTTCGTCCTTTCGCAATGAGGCTGGCAAGGCGATCGAGTTCTTCGGTGGAGATGCGCGCAACCTCGCCGCCGAGGAGAGCGGCCACGACCTTTTCCGTGGAGCCATCGAAAAATGTTTCGACGAGATGGCGAAGAGCGGAGCGGCGGGCGACATCGCGCGGGATCGCCGGGATGTAGACGTAGCGGAGGCCGTGTTCTTCGTGGCGGACGTGGCCTTTTTCTTCGAGGACGCGGAGTTGGGCGCGAACGGTGGAATAGCTGGGCTTGTCGGGGAGCTTTCTGAGGACCTGGCCGACGCTGGCGCGCTCGAGCTTGTAGAGAATGTCCATGATCTGGCGTTCGCGGCGGGAGAGGGCGCTTGGTTTGGGCTTTTGTGTCATGTGCTATTTTTCTAGCATGTATGCTAGGAAACTAGCAGGGCGGCTTTTTCGTGTCAAGCGAAGTTTTCTACATGCTCTTTTCGGACCATTTCAGCGGCTTGCGCCCACGCCGCCGGAGCCCGCCGCGGCGCCCGAGACATTAGTTGGTAACTCAAGGCGCGTGGGATGCGTAGTAACATCGAGGGAGGATGATGACCACCGATGATGGTATGGCTGTGCGCGCGGAGCGCGTTTCGCGGCACTATGAGATGGGAGCCGCGGTGATTCGAGCGGTGGATGAAGTCACGCTCGGGATTCGCACGGGAGAGTTTGTGGCGCTGCTGGGAAGCTCTGGATCGGGGAAATCGACATTGCTGAATTTGATGGCTGGGCTGGACCGTCCAACCGGAGGGGCGATTTTCGCAAATGGCAGGAATCTCTCGGGATTGAATTCGCTTGAGCTGGCCCGGTATCGAAGCCGGACGATAGGGATGGTGTTCCAGTCGTTCAATCTACTGCCGCGCATGACGCTCGAAGAAAATGTGGAACTGCCGCTACGGTTGGCGGAGGTGGACCGAGCGGAGCGCGGTGCGCGGGTGCAGCAAGCGCTGGAGCGCGTGCGGCTGGAAAAGCGGCTGACTCACCGGCCGAGTGAATTGTCGGGAGGAGAGCAGCAACGCGCGGCATTGGCGCGCGCGCTGGTGAATCGGCCCACCCTGTTGTTCGCGGACGAGCCCACGGGAAATTTGGATAGTGCCACCGGAGAATCCATCATGCTGCTGCTGAAAGAAATTCAGCTAAAGCTGGGCATGACGATTGTCATGGTGACGCACGAACGCCCGCTGGCGGAGCGTTTCGCAGACCGCATCGCGGCGCTTGCGGACGGGAAACTGTTGACCGACGGGGTGAAATCATGAAGGCGGGGGATCTCGGCGAACTGGCGCTGCGGAACCTGCGCGAAGCGGTGCTGCGAAATTCTCTGACAACCCTCGGCGTTGCGGTGGGAGTTGCGTCGCTGGTGGCCATGCTTTCGCTCGGAGTGGGTTTACAAGAGTTAGCGACAAGGCGGCTCTCGAATTCCGGGCTGTTTGATACGGTCATCGTGACGGCGCGGAGGAATATGCAAGGGATGCGCCGGCCCGCCGCGAATCCCGTGCCGGCGAAGCCGGAGCGCGCGCTGGATGATGATGCGCGAAGCGAGTTCGCGGGCTTGCCAAACGTGCTGGAAGTCTACCCGCAGATTCGCTTTCCAACGGAAGTGCGCTACAACGGAAATCCTTACTCCACGATAGTGGCGGGAGTCCCAGATTCGGCCCGCGGGAACGGCTCGTATGATGGAATCCAGGGAAGTTTTTTTTCAGGACCGCATGCGGACGAAGCGATTCTGCAAATTGAGTTTGCGAAGGATTTATCCGAGCAGACGGCTGCGCTGATCGGAAAAGATTTGGTGGTGCGCTACGCGGAGCGCCAGGCTCTCGTGCCACAGGATGGGGAGGGAAATGGCGGCAGCGCCAATCAAATGGATGGCGGCGCAGGAGGATTTTCCATAGTTCCGCGAGAGAAAAAACTGCGCATCGTGGGGATAGTCGAGACGGAGCCTGCGGCCGGATTCGGCGGATTCGGAAGCGGACGTTTGCTGATTCCGCTGGAGGTAGCCTCCGCACTGCGAGCGGCGCAAGTGAACGATCTGCGTGACGCCGTCCGCGCGACAACTGGAAAACCCGTTTATGCCAGCTTGACGGTGCGTGCAAAGAGTCCCTCACAAGTGGAAGCAATCGAGACGGCCATCAAGAGCATGGGGTTCGGGACCTTCTCGTTGCTGGATGCCACGCGCAACCTGCGCTTGTTTTTCACGATCTTTGACCTTCTGCTGGCGATTTTCGGAAGCCTTGCGCTCGCAGTGGCGACCCTAGGGATCATCAACACGTTGGTGATGGCCATTTTGGAGCGGCGGCGCGAGATTGGCATTCTGAAAGCACTGGGTGCGGCAGACCGCGACGTGATGCAACTGTTTTTCGTCGAAGCGGGCGTGATGGGACTGTTCGGCGGAGTGCTTGGAGTCGGCTTCGGCTGGTTTATCGGTCGAGCGCTGACCTGGGGCACAAACATTTATTTGCATCGGCAAAACTTGCCATCGGCGCATGTTTTTTCCGTCCCGTGGTGGCTGGTGCTGGGTGCGATCGTGTTTGCCGTAGGTGTGAGCCTGGCTGCTGGGCTTTATCCGGCGACGCGGGCGGCGAGGCTCAATCCCGTTGAGGCCCTGCGGTATGAATAGAATGTGGGGCGCCGGATTCGCGGCGCTGCTGATGGGTTCGGCGGGAAGTCTTCTATGGCCGCCTGCGGCGCAGGCCACCGGACGTGCCGAATGCGTTTCCCTCCCAAGCAAAATTCTGGCGCGAACTGTCCCGTACTGCGTGTTGCTGCCGCCAAGCTACGATGCAGAAAAAACGCGGCGCTATCCCATTCTCTATCTTCTCCACGGTTTGGGTGATAACGAACAAATGCTCATCCATGCAGGCGGGATGAATCTTGTCGAAGACTTGTGGGAGCAGCATCAGTTGGGCGAGTTCCTGATCGTGACCCCGGCTGGCGGAGCGAGTTTTTACATCAACTCACGCGATGGACAGCGGCGCTATGAGGATTTCTTCTTGCAGGAGTTCATGCCTGGGGTGGAGAAGCGTTACCGTGCGCAAGCGGGACGCGGCTCGCGCGGAATCGCCGGGATTTCGATGGGAGGATACGGCGCATTGCATATTGCCTTCCGCCATCCGCAGCTTTTCGCAGCGGTGGGAGCGCACAGTGCGGCGCTGATCGAGAAGATGCCGAACATCAGCGCGCAAAATTCGCGGCAGCTGACCCGTTTGCGCGTGCTCGGCGATGCCTTTGGCTCTCCATTCGATCCTGCGTTCTGGAATCAAAACGATCCGGTGACCCTCGCGCGCACTACAAATCTCGCCAGGCTGAAGATTTATTTTGATTGCGGATCAGAAGACGACTACGGCTTCGACGCCGGCGCCGAGGCTTTGGACAAGCTGCTAACCTCGCGGCACATCCCGCATGAGTTTCACTTGTATCCCGGCGGCCATAACTGGAGCTATTTCGCGGAACACTTGCCGGCATTGCTCGAATTCCTTTTCCATGCGCTTGCATCCGGGACTGTCCATCCGAACTGATCTCACGAGTCATAAACAGCTAAATGGCGAGCGCTGAGTTTGGGATCCACGCAAATCGGACCGCCGTCAAGTGACGGGCTCAGCTGGTCGTAATTCCTGCCCAGCGACTAGGATGCGGCCAAGGAGCCCAGTCCGCTCCAGGCGGGGGACTCCCAACACCGGCCGCATAAACGACAGATTCCCTTACACCGTCGATGGCCAGTTCTTTTTCCACCAGAGCCTGGTCGAAGGCCATAGTGCAAAAGGGGGCGAGACCCAGCCAAGTGGCAACAAGGCTAAAGGTTTGGCAAACATGCCCCGCATCGATCATCACGGTGCGGTAAGCGGCGGCATCCGGATATTTCCACTGGGTGCGCGGGAAAACAGCGGTCATCAACATGAGCGCCGCGGCTGGAGCGTACCACCACTGATTTCCAAGAAAGTTCACGATGTCACGCGAACTCGAGTTGCGCTTGAGGAGTTCGAGGCGGTGGTTGTCGGCAGCATAGTGATAGATGCCGCGAGTCAGACCCTCCACGTTGACTGCTAAGACGTAGACTTCGATGGGATGACGCGCACCAGCGGACGGTGAAGTCTTCAAGGCGACACGTCCGACTCCGGGGAAATTGACCCATTGCTGCACACCCCAGGTCAAGCCGAGGAGAGTTGCAAGGTCATCCAACCGGATTGCGCGCCGGGAGAAACGCCTCCACGTCCGCCTTGCCAGGAGAATCGACGTGAATGCGCTATCCTTCCGTGGCGAGGGAAGGGCCACCTGCGGGCAACGAGGATAGTGCTTAACGGGCTGTGGCGGCGGTGTTTCCTTTGCTCGCTTCAAGTACCGCCGACGTACCAGCGCCAGGTTTGACTCGTATCGAATATTTCGCGTTCCGAATTGCAGCATCCCGGCAGCCGGAAGCCAGGACGACCAAATCTCTTGAATGCGTTCGTCAAGGCGGGCCGCTGCTGAGTCTTTGGGCAGAAGGAAGTGGCGTTCCTGCAGTTGCCGAAGAGTGAGCGCAAGACTAGTTCGCTCATAAGTGGCAAATTTGCGGTAGAACTCTGAGGGCATGCGCCAGCGACTAAAGAAATCGAGAACGTTTACCGTGAGGGGAGCGGCGGCTACACGGTTCCCGCTGAGATAATTCTCGATGATGAGTTCGTTTTTCTGCCAGTAAATCGCGAGGGTAACGGCACGACGGAGACGTGTTTCTCGAAGGTTCACAAATTATGCCGGTATGAGGTGATGGAACAGCAGCAAGCTCAGATTATCCAATTATCCAAAACGAGGACGATTTTGTCATGCCTTTCAAATCGCGGAGCATTGTCTGCATTTCCTCGACCTGGCACTCAATTTGTTTAAGCGCGGTCATAAACTTTTTCTTGTCGGCAGGTGTCAACTGCTTGTATGGGACTTTTGTTTCTGCGACGGCAACTCTCTTTGAGCGGGCGGCCATACCATCCTCCAGGCGGTGCTGAAGCTACATTAATTCTGGACTGCACATTGATGAAGAGCCAAGTATAGACGTAACTCCGGCGAAACTAACGCACACCCCTACTGATGTCAACTCATTTCCTCCTGCCGTTGGAAAAAATTCCGTCAGATAATTACAGAGGGAGGCCAATTCGCTTTAGAAGCTCATGAAAGCGCGGGTCCTCCCGAAGGGTAAGAAACATCGGCTCGGTTTTCGCTTGTGGTAACTCAGAACTTCGATTCCGATAAGCACGTTCCAACCAGGTGAAGGCTTCTTCTTTTTTCCCGAGACCGGAATCAACGATAGCAATGTAGTAGCTGGGTAGATAGGCGTCCCCTGAGGAGCTTTGCAACCGGCGGACGATATCTGCGGCGTCCTTTCCCTTTCCAGATAGGGCAAAGGCATAGCCCAATGCGGAAACGGATTCGGGGTCACCCCCCGATAGGCGCACGGCAGTCTGAAATTCAGCCACCGCCTCAGGAGCGCGGCCCGTCTGCAAGTAGGCGAAGCCCACGCAATCATGGGCAACGATAAAAGTGGGGTCCATATCGAGGGCTTTCTGGCACTCTTGAAGCGCTTCTTGATTGCGACCAGCGCGAAGGTACCGCCCTCCATAGTTGGCCTGAATGATCAGCGAAAGAGGATCCAGCTCGAGTGCCCGCTTTGCTTCTAAAATGGCTTGGTCATGGCGGCCGACCACAGAAAGATAGATGGAGTACCAGTGTCTTGCAGTTGCGTAATTCGGGTGCAATTCGATCGCTCGTTTGTACTGCAACTCCGCCCCACCCCAATCCCATTCGTTCTGCAGTGCTCCCGCTAGTGCGGTGTGAGCTTCGGGCAAACTCTCGTCCAATTCGACGGCTCTGAGCGCCGCGGCCTTCTGCCTTTCCCTCGCATCTTCCGACCGAAGCCCTAACTCAGGGGCGAAGGCATAGGTATACGATAGACCGGCATAAGCAGGTGCGTAGTTTGGATCCTTCTGAATCGCCTGCTGGAAGTAGTCAAGGGCTCTCTTGAGACCTTCGGGAGTCCTCTTATTCCAGTAGTACAAGCCTTTCAGATAGGCCTCGTGCGCCACGGGGTCGACCACGCGCAGTTTTTGAGAGCCCGCGGGCGTGAGGGTTACTGCGATAGAGCCTGCGATCGCTTCCGCGACCTCGTGTTGCAAACCCAGAACATCGCTCAGGTCGCGCTCGTAGCTATGAGCCCATAACTCTTGATCAGTGCGCGCCTGAACAAGCCTAGCGTTGATTTTGACGCGGTCTCCTACGCGCTGGACCGAACCTTCCACGACCGCATCGACACTCAAAGAGCTGGCAATCTCCGGCAGGGATTTGTCCGTGTTCTTGAATCGCATGACGGAGGTCCGTGAAATGACTCTGACGGCATTCAGCTTCGCGAGTTCTGTAATCAATTCATCGGTCATTCCGTCGGCGAAATAATCCTGCTCAGGGTCATGGGAGCGATTTTCGAGAGGCAGCACTGCCAGCGAGCGAATTTGCGCCGGCCTGGGGCGGCCCATCAGGCGGTCGCGCC
>Ga0209006_10001930_pt1 | contig 18794 bp, 20 predicted proteins | sample JacPin_JW_Ref_O2_FD_188567 | JGI IMG/M metagenome (GOLD analysis project Ga0209006, IMG submission 188567) | Forest soil microbial communities from Algoma, Ontario, Canada - Jack Pine, Ontario site 1_JW_Ref_O2 (SPAdes) (version 2) | ecosystem: Environmental > Terrestrial > Soil > Boreal...
CGACACGCTCGGCGTCAAGCGCGACATCAAGCACTACGATTTCGGCATGCCGTTCTGGGAGGCGACGCGGCAGAAGAAGCTCGTCATCCAGTACTGCAAGGTGGCGAAGAAATTTCAGCACTTTCCGCGGCCGGTGAGCATCTTCACGGGCCGCCGCCGCGACATCGAATGGCGCGAGGTCTCGGGCAAAGGCACGGTGTTCTCCTTCACGATCGCACACCGCGGGCCGCCGGCGTTCCAGGGCGTCGAGCCCTACGCGATCGCGAGCGTCACGCTCGACGTCGGCGTCAACGTCATCGCCGACGTGGTCAACTGCACGGCACAGGAGCTCAAAGTCGGCATGAAGGTGAAGCCGTACTGGCATCCGCTCGCGAACGGCGAGCACCTCTTGATGTGGCAGCCCGACAGGGACGCCGCATGAGCGCAGAGGAAGGCGCGCGCGGCGCGCCGGCGGTCGCGCGCTTCCTGCGCCCGCGCTCGGTCGCGATCATCGGCATATCGACGCGGGCGGGCAGCGCCGGCCAGATCATCCTGCAATGCCTCAAGGGCAACGATTTTGCCGGCGACGTGCATCTGGTCGGCCGCACCGACGAGCCGATCGACGGCCGCCAAGTGCTCAAAAGCGTGGACGAGCTGCCGCAAGGCGTCGATCTCGCGGTATTCACCCTGCCGGCCGCGTCGGTGCGCGACGCGATGGAGGCCTGCGCCCGGCGCAAGGTCGGCGCGGCCATGGTGTTCGCCGCCGGCTTCGCCGAGACCGGCGATCACGCGACGCAGGACGCGGTCGCCACGACCGCCCGCGCCGCCGGGCTCGCGATCGTCGGGCCGAACTGCCTCGGCGTCACCAACAATGTCGACGGCCTGTGGCTGCACATGCTCTACGCGCGCAAGGCGCTGCGCGGCGTCGCCGACGGCGTCGCCTTCGTCGGCCAGAGCGGCGGCCTGCTCGGCCACTTCCAGCGCGCCGCCGACGGCCGCGGGATTCCGCTCTCCTATGTGATCTCGACCGGAAACGAAGCGGGGCTCGAAACCACCGATTTCCTCGAGTTCCTCGTCGACGACCGCGCGACCCGCGTGATCGTCGCCTACTGCGAGGAGATCAGGCGGCCGCAGGCGTTCCTCGCCGCGCTGCGGCGCGCCCGCGCCGCCGGCAAGCCGGTGGTGCTGATGCTGGCGGGCCGCAGCGCGCGGGCGCGCAAATCAGCGCAATCGCACACCGGCGCCCTGGTCGGCGACTTCGCCACGGTGCGCACCCAGGTCGAGGATGCCGGCGCGATCGTCGTGTCGACCATGGACGAGATCATGGACCTGATCGCGATCCTGCAGCGCTTTCCGGTGCCGCCGACCAAGGGGCCGGGGATTCTCACGGCGTCGGGCGCCTATGTCGGGCTGACCAACGATTTCGCCGAGGAAATCGGCCTCGATCTGCCCGAGCTCGAGCCGGCGACGTTGCAGAAGATCCGCGCGACGCTGCCGCCGTACGGCAACTACGGCAATCCGCTCGACACCACGGCCGGCTTCGTGCCCACGATGCTGCCGGCCGTGACCAAGGCGCTGATCGACGATCCCAATGTCGGCACGCTGTTCATCTCGTTCCCGATCAACACCGGCATCCCCGTGAAGGCGTTCAACGAGGGCATGGCGCATTCGGAAAAGCCGAAGGTGATGGTCGCGCTCGGCGACACCTTGCCACTCGCCGACGACGTGCACGCGGCCGTCAAGGACAGCCCGGCGGTGTTCTCGCGCTCGTCCGACCGCATGCTGCGCGCGATCGCGCTCTACACGCGCTATGGGCGCCTGCTCGCCCGCCCGCGCGCGGCGCCCGCGCACGCGCCGGTCTCCGGGCTGCCGAGGCTCGGTCAAGGTCCACAGCCCGAATGGCTCGGCAAGCAGGCGCTCGCCGCGGCAGGCATTCGCGTGCCCGAGGGCGCGCTCGCACGCACGGCGGACGAAGCCGCCGCGGTTGCGAGCAAGATCGGCTATCCGGTGGCGCTCAAGGCGCAGGCCGCGGCTCTGTCGCACAAGACCGAGGCCGGCGGCGTCGCGCTGAACTTGCGCGACGACGCCGCGCTGCGCGCCGCCTGGGACCACATGATGGGCAACGTGAAGCGCACCGCGCCCGATGTCGTTCTCGACGGCGCGCTGGTCGAGACCATGTGCCCGCGCGGCGTCGAGCTGATGGTGGGCGCGAAACGCGATCCCGGCTGGGGCACGGTGCTGCTGCTCGGGCTCGGCGGCATCTGGGTCGAGGCGCTGGGCGACGTGCAGCTGCTGCCGGCGGGCGCCGACGCGGCGCTGATCCGCGAAGCCATCGGCAGGCTGCGCGCCGCCAAGCTGCTCGCCGGCGTGCGCGGCGCGCCGCCCGCCGACGTGGACGCGGTCGTTCGCGTGGTGCAGGCGATCGATCGACTGATGCAAAACCTTCCCGACGTGACCGAGATCGACGTGAACCCGCTGATGGTGCATGCCGAGGGCGAGGGCGCGACCGCGCTCGATGCGTTGTTCGTCGTGGGATGATGACATAGAGCGTGGCGTTTGATCACATCAACAAGGGACGTAATCCGAATGCGCATCCACAATCTCTACGTCGACGCCACGGGCGAGACCCATTTTCGCGACATCGAGGTCGAGTGGGCCGAGGAGAATCGCGCCGGCAAGCTGTCGCGGCGCCTGCCGGCCACGGGTATCATCTTTCGCCAGACCGGCGGCGACTACGACCTCGACTGGCATCCGGCGCCGCGCCGGCAGTACATCATCAACCTCGACGGCGGGGTGCAGATCACGGCGAGCGACGGCGAGAGCCGGGTGATCGGTGCCGGCGAGGTGGTGCTCGTGGAAGACATCACCGGCAAGGGCCACCTGTCGCGGGCGGTCAATGCGCAGATGCGGCACTCGATCTTCGTGCCGATCGATTGAGTCGTTGCCGTAGCCCGGATGACCCCGCGAAAGCGGGGGGAAATCCGGGAACATTCTATCCGCGGAGAGGCTTTCCCCGCATTCGCTTCGCTTCATGCGGGCTACGGTTCGAGCGCTGGGGAAATCATGACCAAGCAGCTGCAGGGCAAGATCGCGATCGTCACCGGCGCAAGCAACGGGATCGGCCGCGGCATCGCCGAGGCGTTCGCGGCCGAAGGCGCAAAAACCGTGCTGGTGGCGCGGCGCACCGCGCTGCTCGAGGAGGTCGCGGCCGGCATCAAGCGCGACGGCGGCGAGGCGCTCGCGCTCGCGGCGGACCTCACCCGCGAGGACGCGATCGCCGAGCTGTTCGCCACGGTGCAAAAGACCTTCGGCCGGCTCGACGTCCTGGTCAACAATGCGGGCATCGCCACCCATCGCGAAACCGAGGACATCACCCTCGACTACTGGCGCGCCGCGCTCGACATCAACATCACGGCGCCGTTCCTGTGCAGCCGCGAGGCGATCCGCATCATGAAGGCGCAGACGCCGCAGGGCGGCCGCATCATCAATGTCGGCAGCGTGTCGGCAAAAACGCCGCGGCCGGATTCGCTGCCCTACACGGTGACCAAGTTCGGGCTGCAAGGCATGACGCATCAGCTGACGATGGACGGCCGCAAGCACAACATCGTCGCCTCGATCATCCATCCCGGCGCGACGCTGTCCTCGTTCTCGACCCGCCGCGGCCGCACCAAGGCGGGCGCGGGCGAGCGGCCGGACGACTACATCATGGCGGCGGAGGACGTCGCCCGGGTCGCGGTGCTGATGGCGGCGCTGCCCGGCGAGGTCAACCTCTACGAGGCGACGATCCTGCCCAACCACATGCGCTCGTTCATCGGGCGCGGGTAGCGAAAAGCGACAGCTTCATGTCTTCTTGCTCTTGCGCACTTTCGCTCGAGCACCCGCAGGCGCATTTTTCTTCAATTTGGTGTGATTGTAATCAACTGCGGCACGGACGAGATTTTTCAGCGCACGCTCATTGATCGTGTCACCCTCGAAGAAATCGATCGCGCGTCTCGCGTTGCCCTCGAGGCCCGCGTTGAAGAGCTTCTCGGGATCCGGAAGATTCGCGCCGTAGGCAAAGGTAAGCTTCACCTTCCCTTTGTGGGCGTTGGCGACCGCAATCATTCCGTCGCGCGACCACAGTGGACTTCCCATCCACTTCCATTCCTCGATGATCTCCCGATCGGCCGCAAGAATGCTCTTGCGGATGCCGGCGAAGGTCTTGCCACGCCAGTCCGTGAGTCCCGCGATCAGCTGGTCAATACGTTCAGATGGATCCATTGGACTTTGTGGCTCTGGCGTGGCTTTGAAATGTGCCCGCAGACTTTAGTCGATCCGCGCCAAGACCTTGTCCAGGTTTGCAAAGAACTGCTGCCACCCGCCGTTGGCGCCCCCGTAGGCCTGCTTCTGCTCCGGCCGGAAGCCCGACTGCTCCATGCGCAGGCGCGTCCCGGCGCTCGTTGGCGTGAGAGTCCAGGTGACCACGCTATCGAGATCAAAGGCCGCCCACGTGTAAGACAGCGTCTTGTTCGGTTCGACCACCAGGATCTCGCAGTCGACGACGATGTTCAAGTCGGGTCGAGGGGCCCTGCGGAGGTTGAAGCGATGACCCACGACCGGCATGAAATCGTTCTTCATGAGCCACTCCTCGATCAGATGCGGTTGCGTGAGCGCCCGCCAGATCTTTTCCGGCGGATAAGGGAGCTCACGCTCGACGACGACGGAGCGCATTTCGGTCGATGGTTCGTTCATCGGTCCATCGCTTTGAGCGCCGTCGTGCGCACGGCGGGACGCCCGCTCGCCGGGCAGGCGTCTGAGCGGCCGGCCTACCAGCGCGCCAGCTGGGTGATCTGGATGAGGTTGCCGCAGGTGTCGTTCAGCTGGGCGATGGTCGAGCCGGTCACCGCGGTCGGCGGCTTGGTGAGCTCAGCCCCGCGCGCTTTGATGCGCTCGTAGTCGCCCTTGATGTCGTCGGTGAAGAACATCACCGCAGGCTGGCCCTGCGCAAAAAGGGCCTGCTGGTAGGCCTTGCCGGCCGGGTTGTTGTTGAGCGCGAGTTGCAGCTCGGTTCCGTCCGGCTCATCGGGCGAAGCCACCGTCAGCCAGCGAAACGGCCCCTGGCTGAAATCGGCTTTCTTGGTGAAGCCCAGCACTTCGGTGTAGAAGCGCAGCGCCTTTTCCTGATCGTCCACGTACACGCTGGTCAACTTGATCTTCACTGGGCATTCCTTTCGGTTGTCACGGTGTGTGCCGCATCGTTCATTGACGGTTATTGACGGTTATTGGTCCATCCTCTTGAGCAAGTCCTCGAGCTGATCGAATCGGCTTTGCCAGAACCCGGTCATCTGGCTTGTCCAGTCGATCAGCGGAGCAAGCGCGCCAAGCTGCGCGCTATAGTGCGTCTGACGGCCCTCGTGGCGGTCGCGCACCAGCCCGGCCTGCTTGAGGACGCCAAGGTGCTTCGAGACGGCCGGTTGCGAGACCCCGGCCCGCGTCGTCAGGGCCCCGACCGTCTGCTCGCCGTCGCGGCACAATCGCTCGAAGATAGCCCGCCGCGTCGGATCGGCGAGCGTTCTAAAGAGCACATCGTGAGCGTTCGGCATTCAGGATTGATAACCCGTCAGCTATTGATCGACATATAACTGCCGAGATATGCGTGAGTCAAGCGGGAACGTGGAAAGGGCGCGCTACCATCCGCCGCCCGAATACGCGACCGTGCCGCCGGCGCGGAATTCGATCGTCAGGCCGGTCTCGATATCGGCCGCGTGGCCCTCGATCGTCGGCGGCTTGAACCGCCATTGGCCGAGCGCGCGCTCGATGACGCCGCGCTGCTCGTCGCTCGCGCGGATGACGTGCACGTCCCTCACGTCGCCGTCGGCGCCGATGACGATGCGCACCGGGATCCTGGTGAACGCGGGGTCACGCGCCGGCGGATCGACCTTGCTCACGAGATGTTCGGCGCCGGCGCGGTCCTTGAGGCACGCCGGTTCGCGGCGCGCGCCGGCCGCATGCGCATCGACGAGCTTGTCGAGGCTGACGGCGAGCGCCGCGCGTCCCGCGCGGCTGTTGGCCGTGAGGTTGAAGCTCACCAGATGGCAGCGGATCGCGGTGACGAAGGTGCTGCGAAAGAGCCCGACGCCGCTAAAGTCGAGCCGCCCGAACGCATGGCCCGCAAGCGTCGCGGGCGCGGGCGGCCGGTCGATCGCCATGCCGGGAAGGCGCGCCATCGCGTCCGCCATGGCACGCGCGGTCGCCATGGCGTCGTCGGGCGCCGCGGCGAAGAACAGGTCCTGCGCGGCAATCAGGATGGTGCCGGTGAGGGCTTCTGCCGGCACCAGGTTCGCGAGCACGTAATAGCCGCCTGGCGACGGCGCCGGCCCGGCGAGCCCCGGCTTGAACCCGGCCGGTATCGCATAGCGCAAGGCGAAATAGGCGTTCGCATAGACCTCGTTCGCGACCGCGCCGCCGTCGGGGCGCGGCATCGGCTCGGAGGCCGAGCCTTGATGCCACGCCGCGACGACGATCAGCCCCGTGCAGGCGCACGTACGCAACAACCACCCCATGGCTGCACGCGGCGGATCAGAGCGAACGCAGGTAGACGAGCAGCGCCTGCTTGTCGGTCGGCGCCAACAGCTCGAAGTTGTTGATCACGGCATTCGCCTCCGAGCCGGCGCTGGCGTGATCGCGGATCGCCTCGACGAGGTCCTCGGTGCGGCCGTCGTGCAGGAAGAAGATGCGCTGCCCGATGCCCCACAGCGGCGCCGTGCGGAACTGCTGGCCGTTGGCGCCGCCCTGCGAGATGTTGTCGGCGAGGCCGAAGCCCATGTCGTGCAGGGCGAAGTCGCTGAGCGGCGAGAACGTCACGTTGCTCTGCCCCGTATAGGCGGATTTCGCCGTGGTGAGCTGGAGCGCGTGACAGGCCTGGCAGCCGATATTGGAGAAGACCTGCTGCCCGTGCGCCGCCACCGGCGACATCGGCGACACCGGCGTCGGCGCGGCCGAGAGACGGGCGAAGGCTGCGAAGTTGACGATGTCGGAGGAGAAGTCCGAGGCTTGGCTGCCGGAGTTGAACGTGTTGGTCAGGTTGGTCGTATCCTCGGGCGTGCCGTTGAACTGGCAGCTCGGGTCGGGCTCGCGCTCGTTGGGGAAGAGCTCGTTGGTGACGCCCTGCTCGACGTTGTAGGCCTCGCCCGCGAACATCAGCACCGACTTGTTCTGCGCCTTCCAGCCGAAGCGGGTGATCGAGCCGTCATTGCCACTGTGATTGAACTGGCCCGTAATGCCGAGCTGCTGCTTGAGGAAGCCGTTCTCGGCGAGCCCGTTCTCGAGGCCGAGATCGGAGACGCCCTCGACCAGGCCGGCGCCGAACAGCGGCGTCGGGATGCGGAAGATGACGTTGTTGGCGGCGAGCGCGGCGGCGAAATTCGGCTGCTGGATGTTGCAGCCCGGCGCGTCGCTGCGGCCCGTGATGACGAAGAGATCGTGCACGCCGCCGTCGGCGGTGCCGTTCGGGTTGTTCACGAAGCGCGCCTCGCGCACCGGACCGTTGAGGCTGATGAAGGACGGAATCGTGTTGCGCGCCCCGGCAAGTCTGGCGACCGCGATCTGCGGATTGACGGCCGGGCCCGTGCCGCCGACGGCCGGCTGCGCGTGGCAACTGCTGCAGCTGTTCGAGTTGAAGCGCGGGCCTAAACCCGAGCCGGCCTGGCCCGAGATCGTGCCGGAGACCGAATCGATCTCCTGGAATCGATTGGCCGCGGCCGTGAAGAAGGCGAGCTCGGCGGAGTCGAGGCCGGGCAGCGGCCCGCCCGCGCCCGGCGACCCGCCGCGCACGCCCGGGTCGTGCACCTGCGGCATTCCGAAGTTCGGTGCCGGCTGCTGCGCCGACGCCCAGCGCGACAATGCGGCGGCTCCCAAGAGCCCGCCGGCGATTCCAAGCAAGAGCCACGAACGGCCTGCGCTTCTCTTCGGCATTCGCCCCTCCCGTTGTTGATGTCAGACGGAATTGCACTCCCGATTTTCCAATCCAAGATTCAATTTCGCGCTGGAGCATTCCCGTGCGCTAACATGCTGCCATGCTTTTGGCTCGGCGCCGCTGTATCGGAATAAAGTTCAAAACTTTTTTTCAAAACCTCGTTTATTCGTGCGTACGCGACGACGCGTCGAATAGATCACTGGCGTAAGGCGGTGAAAAGCGCATGCACGCAAGAGTAGAATACCACCAGAGCCTTTTGCGATACCTTGCCACCTTATTATGCTGCGCCGCAAAAAGGTATTTTAGCAAATCGCAAAAGCTTCACAGCTTCCTGGGGATGTTGCCGCTCCGTCAGCGCAGCCACAAGTCCTCGTCGCCGGCGTATTCATCGCTGCAGAACGGGCCACCCTCGTACCAGTCGGCGATGCGGTCGGGCGCGATCTTCGCCTGCCCGGCCAGCGCAGCGTCACGGAAATCCTCGCTGCGGCCGGTCGGGCGATAGCCGAAGCGGAACGCATCCGCATTGTCCCACCAGCCGCGCGCATTGTCGGAGGCGCCGAAGAAGATCTCGCAACGAATGTCGGGATGCTCGAGGCCGATGCGCACGAGCTGCACGAGATCCTCGGGCTTGAGCCAGATCGACAGCCGGCGCTGATCGACCGGCGTGTCGCCGAAATTGCCGATGCGGATCGAGGTCACGCGCATCCCGTGCTTCGACGCGTAGAGCGAGCCCAGCGCCTCGCCGAACGCCTTCGACACGCCGTAGCGCGAATCCGGCCGCACACGGTGGTCGGGGCCGATGCGACGGCTGCGCGGATAGAAGCCGACCGCGTGGTTCGACGAGGCAAAGACGATGCGCTTGACCTTGGCGCGCCGCGCCGCCTCGAACAGGTTGTAGCAGCCGACGATATTGGCGCTGTGGATCGTCTCCCACGGGCCTTCGACCGAGAAGCCGCCGAGATGGATGATGCCCTCGACGCCGGCGACCGCCTTCTCGACCGCCGCCATGTCGGCGAGATCGGCGGCGATGAATTCCTCGTCAGATCCGAGGTCGCGCGGGGTCGAAAGATCGCTCAGCCGCAGGCCCGGATAAATGCCCTTGAGCAGGCTGCGCATGCGCGTGCCGATGCCGCCCGCGGCGCCCGTCATCAGAACAGATTGCATCGAATTTCCTCCTCGTTTTCTGCCGTCATCGCCGCGGCCGATCGGCTGTTCGGGCGGCCTTGCCGCATGATACGATCTTGCCGCCGCGAAGGGGAGCAGGAGCATGACGGTCCGTCCATGCAGGCGGCACGAACCGGAGGAGCGTGGAATGAAAGCGGCACGTCTGCTGCGCGTGGCATTCGTCGTCGCGGCGACGGCCGGCACAGGCGCACGGGCGCAAGACTGGCCGACGCATACGATGACGCTCGTGGTGGGGTTCGCGGCGGGCGGCTCGAGCGACGCCATCGGCCGCATCATCGCGGACGGCATCAGCAACAATCTCAAGCAACCTGTGGTAATCGAGAACATCACCGGCAGCGGCGGCATGCTGGGCGGAGCGCGCGTCGCGAAGGCCGCCCCCGACGGGTATCAATTCATCATCGGCAATGTCGGCACCTTCGCGCAGAGCCAATGGCTCTACAAGAAGCCGCTCTACAACGCGATCACGGATTTCGCGCCGGTCGGGCTGCTGACCGACGAGTCCCTCGTGCTGGTCGTCCGCAAGGACCTGCCGGCCGACAACCTGCAGCAGTTCATCGCCTACGCGAAGGCGAATCAGACGCAGATGCACTTCTCCTCGTCGGGCGTCGGCGGCTCCAATCACCTCGCCTGCATGCTGCTCAATACCGCGATCGGCGTCGAGGTCACGCATGTCCCCTATCGCAACGTCGTCCAGGGCATGCAGGATGTCATGGCCGGCCGGATGGACTACGACTGCCTGAGCCTTCCGCTGGCGCTGCCGCAGATCGCCGCGAAGACCATCAAGCCGATCGCGATCCTGCGCAACACGCGCTCGGCGGCGCTGCCGGATCTGGCGACCGCGCAGGAGCAGGGGCTGGCCGATTTCGACATCGCGAGCTGGTATGCGCTTTTCCTGCCGGCCCGGACGCCGCCCGCGATCGTGCACAAGCTCAATGCCGCGACAGTCGCGGCGCTCGAGGTGCCGGCGGTGCAGCAGCGCCTGCGGCAAGTCGGCGGCGACGTGATTGCGCCGGAACGCCAGACGCCGGAGTATCTCACGCAATTCCTCGCCGCCGAGATCAAGAAATGGGAAGGCCCGATCAAGGCAAGCGGCATCTCGTTCTGACGCGTGCCGCTTTGACCAGACGCCCGTCACGGGTCGCAAGGCCCTAACATCGCGATATGTCATCTCGCGGAGAAAACGTCATGACGCTTGCCATCAAGCCTCTCGAGGCGCCGCTCGGCGCGGAAATTTCCGGGGTCGATCTCTCCCGGCCGGTTGCGCCGGCCGACGTGGCAAGAATCGAAGATGCCTGGTGCAAGCGGCTCGTCGTCGTCTTCCACGACCAGCAGCTCTCGGACCCGCAGCTCATCGCCTTTAGCCGGAATTTCGGCGACCTCGACCCGCCCGGACCCAATCCTTTCGGCCAGCCGTTCCTCAAGGACCACCCCGAGCTCAACGTCATTTCCAACGTCGTCCACGACGGCAAGCCGCTCGGGAATCTCGGCGACGGCGAGGCGGTGTGGCACGCCGACATGACCTACGTCGACGTGCCGCCCAAGGCCGCGATGCTGCACGCGCTCGAAGTGCCGCCGCCGGAAGCGGGCGGCAACACCTATTTCGCCGACATGTTCCTGGCCTATGCGGAATTGCCGCCGGACCTCAAGCGGGCGGCGGAAGGCAGGATCGCGGTGCACGACGCCTCGACCAACAGCGCCGGCATGCTGCGCAAAGGCTACAAAGCCGTCACCGACGTGCGGCAGACGGTCGGAGCGCATCACCCCCTGGTGCGCACCGAGCCGGCGACCGGCCGCAAGGCGCTCTTCCTCGGGCGACGGCCCAATGCCTATGTCCTCGGTCTCGAGGTAGCGGACAGCGAGGCGCTGCTCGATGCGCTGTGGGCGCATGCGACGCAGCCGCGCTTTGCGATGTGCCACGAATGGCGGGTGGGCGATCTCCTGATGTGGAACAATCTTTCCGTGCTGCACCGGCGCGATCCGTTCGACGCGAAGACACGACGCGTGATGCATCGCAGCCAGATCAAGGGGAGCGAGCGGGTCCATTGACCCGCTGCACCGTGCCCGCACGCACGTTCTGCATGAACCCCTGCAGCGCGGCGCCGATCTCGGCGGGTGAATCCTCCTGAATGAAGTGAATGCCCCGCACCTTGACCTCGTGTTGATTGCGCCATGTCCGGCAGAACTCCAGCGCGCGGCCGACCAGGATCGCGCCCGGTTCGGCCGAAATGAGCAGCTTCGGCAGCTTGCTGGCGGACAGCCACTCGCCGTATTGCGTCACGATGGCGACGACATCGGCGGGCTCGCCTTCGATCGGCAACTCGCGCGGCCAGATCAGCAGCGGGAGCCGCGCCTCGCGATCGCGGAACGGCGCGCGGTAGGCATCCATTTCCGCCGCGCTCAGCTTGCGCAGGATGCTGTTCGGCAGCACCGTCTCGATGAAGAAGTTCTCGTCGAGCACCAGGCGCTCGCCGTCCTGCGAGCGCATCGCGCGAAACATGGCGTCGCGGCCGCTCGGGAATTCGGACCAGCGGCGCGGCTGCAGGATCGCCTCCATGTAGGCGATGGCCTTCACCTGGCCGGGATGGCGGAAGGCGCGATGGAAGCCGAGCGCCGAACCCCAGTCGTGCAGAACGAGCGTCACGTCGCGCGTCGCGCCGACCGCCTCGAACCAGGCGTCGAGATAGCGCGCGTGGTCGACGAAACGATAGGCCGCGCTTGGCGATCTCCCCGATTGGCCCATGCCGACGAGGTCGGGGGCGAGACAGCGCCCCTGCCCGCCGAGATAGGGAATGATGTTGCGCCACAGGTAGGACGACGTGGGATTGCCGTGCAGAAAGACGATCGGATCGCCGTGCCCGGTCTCCACGTAGCTCATCTCGGTGTCGAGCACGCGGGTGCGCCGCCGCGGGTGATCATCCTCGGCGTTCACTCGCTGGATCTGCATGACGTCCTCAGCAGCGATAGAACTCGCGCCGCGGCCCGACCTCGTTCGGCACCTGCACCATGCGGCGGCCGTTGCGGCTGAATTCGGAGAAATCGGTGTGCACGTTCTCGCCTTTTTCGTTCTTCCAGGTCACCCGGATCATGTCGGATTGATAGTCGTAGCTCACGATCGGGTAGATGCGCCGGTCGCCGGTCGCGGCGACGATGGCGACGAGGTTTTCCTTGTCGAACTGCTCGCTGCCGCCCTGGGTGCACCATTTTCCGTTGATGTTCTCGAACGAAAGCGCGGCGGCGCCGGTGCAGCTCAGCGCACCGATCGCCATGACGGAAGTCCCGATGAGTACTGCGTTGCGCAATTGCCTGCCCACGACCCTTCTCCCTCTGCCTGTCAAACGCGGCACGCGAACCATAGCACATTCGCGCTCGGCGGCGCAGCGTGCTTCGCTCATTGAATGGCGCATGTCCTTGACGGCGAACCGGCGCCCACCCCGGATCAGGTCCGGGGCAGGCTTTCGCCGGGACATGCGCTAATCCCTTGCCGGCTCCTTTGCGGCGAGCGCCGACACGATGCTGAGGGCGGAGAGCACGGCGAAGGCGTGCAGCGACAGCGTATAGTTGCCGCTCCAGTCATAGAGCACGCCGGAGGCGAGCGGCCCGGCCGCCTGCGCCACCCCCTGGGCCGGCAGCGCCAGGCTGCGGATGGCGCCGTAGTTGGCGCGCCCGAAATAATCGGCCCAGGCGACCGGCAGCATGGTCAGCATGCAACCCATGGCGATGCCGAACAGGCCGGCACACAGATAGCCGTCGGCGGCCGTGCTGATGCCCGGCATCAGCCAAGTGGCGATCGCGGCGAACAAGCCCCCGGCCGCAAGCGTGAAGCGGATGGGCCAGCGCCGCGGCAGGAATCCGCACGCGACGGTCGCGACCGCCGACATGAGCGAGAAGAAGCTGACGATCAGCGCCGCCGTGGTCGGATCGAGGCCGCGGTGCACCAGGTGCGAGGCCTGGTGCAGGCTCACGCCGGCCTGCACCGGATAAATCGTCACCGCATAGAGCATGAGCAGCCAGAAGCTCGCGCTGCGCAGCGCCTGAGCCCGCGAGAACCTGGGTTCGGGGCGCGCGCCCGCGCCGGCGCGCGGGCCGCTCACCCGGGCAGGGTCGGGCATGAGGCCCATATCCTCGGGCTTGCGGACCAGGAAAAGCGCGACCGGCAGGAAGCCGACGATCACGACCACGGCGCCGAGCGCGATCCAGCCGCCACGCCAGCCGCCATTGAGGATCGCGAACTGGGCGATCAGCGGCATCGCGACCAGCCCGAGCATCTGGACGAGGCTCGCGATCGAGGACGCCGTCGTGCGGCGGGCGATGAACCAGCTGTTCACGGCGGCGTAGATGCCGAGCTCGAACGGCGCCGCCCAGTTCATCCGGGCGATGCAGAACAGGAAATAGAAGCCGAGCAAAGACGACGTGAACCCGAGCAGCGACAGCGCCACGCCGTTGACGAGCACGGCGAGACAAAGCACGAGGCGTGCACCGCGACGGTCGAGGAACGGCCCGATCAGCGGCGCGACGACGGCGGCAAGCACGCCGCCGAGCGAGACCGCGCCCGCGAGCGCCGTATGCGACCAGCCGAACTCGCGCGACAGCGGCTCGATGAAGACCGAGAAGGTCGCGACCGCCGATCCCTGTCGCGCAAAGCCGGCGCAGCACACGCAAGCGAGCACGATCCAGCCGTAGTAGAATGGCATGCGTGCCGCCAGCGCGCGCGGCAGGGCCGGGCCGGCCGGGATCTCGCGTCGTGTATCGGTCACGGCCATAAGCGTTACTGTGCCGGGCGGCCGCTCCGCAAGCGGCTTGCGCCGGCACCACCATGATGGATGATCGGGCCGCGCGCCGCCGGCGCGCCAACGCATGGACGCCGAGATGAAGAGGTTGCTCGCCGCGATGAACCTGCGCGGCCGCTGGGCCGCCGAGCGGCCCAAGCTGCGCTATTGCGTGCGCGCGACCACGGTCGCGCTGGTCGCCTTCTGGCTCGGCCACGTCTCCGGCCTGCCGCTGCACGGCCTCTGGGCGGTGCTGACCGCCGTGGTGGTGACGCAGATGAGCGCCGGCGGCTCGGTGCGCGCGAGCCTCGAGTACATGGTCGGCACGCTCGCGGGCGCGATCTATGCGGGCGTGCTCGGGGTGCTGCTGCCGCACGCGACGCCGCTCGCGCTCGTTGGCGTTCTCGTCCTCGCCATCGCGCCGCTCGCCTTCGCGGCCGCGGCCCATCCGAGCTTCCGCGCCGCGCCGTTCTCGGCCGTGCTCGTCCTGCTGATCGCCGGCCAGCTCGGCGAAAGCCTGCTCGGCTCGGCAGCCGTGCGCGTCAGCGAGGTCGCGCTCGGCGCCGGGATCGCGATCGTGGTCTCGGTCTTTGTGTTTCCCGAGCGCGCGCACAGCTTGGCGCTCGATACCGCCGGCCGCATCCTGCGCGAGATGGCGCGCATTCTGCCGCTGCTGATGCGCGGCTGCCTGCAGAAGCTCGACCCGGCCGAGATCCGGCGCATCCAGGACGAGCTCGGCGCCGCCGTCGCCCGCCTGCAGGCGATCGCGGCCGACGCCAGCGGCGAGCGCCTCCTGCGGCTCGCGACCGATCCGGACCAGGGCCCGCTGTCGCGCACGCTGCTGCGCATCCGCCACGACTTCGTCATCATCGGCCGCGCCGCCGCAACGCCCCTGCCCGCCGCGCTGGCATCGCGGCTCGTGCCGCTGCTGACGCGGATTGCGGCAAGCGCGAGCGATTTCCTGCTCGGCTGCGCGACGGCGCTGACACTGCACACCCCGCCGCCCTCCCTCGGCGAGGTTGAGGCGGCGCTCTTGGCCTTCACGGCCGAATTGGACGCACTGCGTCGCGAAGGCCTGCCGGAAAACCTCTCGGCGGTCGACGTCGAGCAGGTGTTTGCCCTCGGCTTCGCGCTCGAGCAGATGCAGCGCGATTTCGCCGATCTCGCGCGGTGCGTGCGCGAATACGCGCAACCGCGGAGCGGCAAGGCGCGGTCGTGAAAACGCCGCGCCCCCGCGGCATCACATCGCCGCCGCCGTTCCGCTCATCCCGGCTGAAAGCCTTTCGCCTGGAATCGCGGCGCCGCCTGCGGCGCGGTCAGGAACTCGATCAGCGCCTTGGCGGCCACGGGCGAGCCGCTCCCGTTGCCGACGGCCGCCGTGAACAGCGTGACGCTCGCGAGCTCGCCGGGAAGCGGACCGACCAGCTGCGCGCCGGCGACCGGCACGATCTCCGAGGCCTGGCCGACACCGAGCTCGGCGTCGCCCTTGGCGACGACCTCGGCGGCCTGCGCGCCCGGCACTAATATAGTCTTCGCCTTCATCTCGCCCGCGATGCCGAGACGCTCGAGCGCGCGGGCAAAGACGACGCCGCTCAAGCCGCCTTTCGCCGGGTCGGCATAGACGATCGATCGGGCCGCGAGCAGCGTCTTCTTGAAGGCCTCGACCGAGCCGATGTCCGGTTTCGGCGCCCCGGCGCGGGCCACCACCGCGACCGGGGTTCCGGCCACGTTCACGAGGCTGCCGGCGAGCTTGTCCTGCTTTTGCAGGTCCTCCATCATCGCGCGCGTCAGCATGATGACGTCGGCGGTCTCGCCGGCGAGCACGCGCTTCTTCTGCTCGGCCGCGAGGCCGTACGAAATGGTCAGCTTGTTGCCGGTCGCCTTTTCGTAGTCCGGCGCGAGCTCGTCGAGCACCGACTTGAGCGCGACGGAGGTGAACACCTTCACCTCAGCCGCGTGCGTGGTCGCGGGCAGGACGCATGCGGCAAGCACCGCGATGGCGGCCATCGGATTGAACGAGCGCCTTATCATGATTTCCTCCCCTCAAGTGCGACACTTCCGGTCGCGACGAGCGTAGCCCGGATTGAGCGCCGGCGAAATCCGGGGCGACCGCCGCCCAGACTGCCGCCGCCCCTCAGCCGCGCTGCGCCACCAGCCGCTGATAGCGCTTGCGGCTGTTCATGAGATGGCTGCGCATGGCGGCGCGTGCCTTGGCGACCGACCGGGCGCGCAGCGCCTTGACGATCGCGAGGTGCTCCTTCTGGAACGTGCGCAGATAGGCGACGCGGTCGCTCGCCGCACCGGCGACGCGGATGGTCTGGCGCGGAATGATGAAGCGGCCGAGATATTCGAGAAAGCCGACGAATTGCGGGTTGCGGGTCGCGGCCGCGATGCGGCGATGGAAGGCGAAGTCCTCGTCGATGCCGGGCTCGCCGCGCGCGATCGCGCGCTCGATCGCAGCATACGCGGCCGCGATCGCCCGCAAGTCGGCGGCGCCTGCCCGCTCGGCCGCAAGCCCCGCCGCCTCGACCTCGATGCCGGTGCGCAGCTCCATCACGGCCAGCACCTCGGCGAGCGAGCCGAGGCCGGCCGGATCGATGCGGAACGGCCGGCGCGAGCCCTCGGCGACAAAGGCACCCGCCCCCTGGCGGGTGACGACCAGCCCCTCGGCGCGCAAGGCCGCGATCGCCTCGCGCACCACGGTGCGGCTCACCCCGCTCGCGGCGATCAGCCCCTGCTCGGTCGGCAGTTGCGCGCCGGGCGCGAGACGGCCGCTGAGGATTTCCCCGCTCAGCCGCTCGACCAGCGCATGCGCGAGGCTGCGCGGCGCGAGCGGCGGCAGCGGCGCAACCGTCTGCGGCGGGCGCGATGGCGCATTTGCTCTCGTGCGCAAAGTTGTCATATGATATGATGACTATCACGATCAGCAGCGTCCGACAACGACGGCCGCAACAGAGAAAACCGGGAGGCTCCCATGCGTCGAGGACTGGCAACGATCGCGTTCGCGCTGACGGCGGCGCTCGCGACGCAGGCGGGCGCGCAGACGGTGCTCAAGGCCTCGGACGTCCACCCGGCAGGCTATCCGACCGTGGTCGCGGTCGAGCATTTCGGCGACAAGCTCGCGGCGGCGACCAACAAGCGCCTCGCGGTGCAGATGTACGCCTCGATGCAGCTCGGCGGCGAGAAGGAGGCGATCGAGCAGGCGCAGGTCGGCGCGATCCAGCTCGCGCGGGTGAGCGTCGGCGCAATCGGGCCGGTGGTGCCCGACCTCAACGTCTTCAACCTGCCCTTCCTGTTTCGCAACACCGCGCACATGGAAGCGGTGATCGACGGCCCGATCGGCCAGGAGTTGCTCGACAAGGTGACGAGCAATGCCAATGCGGGCCTCGTCGGCCTCACCTGGATGGATGCGGGCGCGCGCAGCGTCTACAACACCAAGCATCCGGTCAAGAGCATCGCGGATCTCAAGGGACTCAAGGTGCGGGTGATCGGCAACCCGATGTTCATCGACATGATGAATGCGCTCGGCGGCAACGGCGTCGGCATGGGCTACGACCAGGTGTTCAGCGCGCTGCAGACCGGCGTGATCGACGGCGCCGAGAACAATCCGCCGAGCTTCGTGTTCGATAACCACTATCAGGTGGCGAAGTACTTCACCTTCACCGAGCACCTGATCGTGCCGGAAATCCTGGTGATGTCGCGCAAGGCGTGGGACGCGCTGTCGAAGGACGACCAGGCGCTGGTGAAGAAGTTCGCGCGCGAGGCGCAGCTCGAGGAGCGCGATCTGTGGAAGGCGTACGAGACGAAGGCGCTCGACAAGGCGAAGGCCGCCGGCATCCAGTTCAGCGACGTCGCCGACAAGGCGGCGTTCCAGGCGGCCGTGAAGCCGGTGTGGGACAAATACGGGCCGCGCTTCGCCGACACGATCAAGCGCATCCAGGCGGTGCAGTGAGCATGGCGCGGGCCGTCCGCCGCATGATGGACGTCCTGTACTGGATCTGCGCCGGGCTCGGCTGCACCGCGCTGGTGCTGATCTCGGCGGTCATTCCCTGGGCGGTGTTCACGCGCTACGTGCTCAACAGCGCGGCCTCATGGCCGGAGCCGTTCGCGGTGCTGCTGACGATCGTGCTCACCTTCTTCGGCTCCGCCGCCTGCTACCGGCGCAGCGTGCACATGAACATCGGCGTGTTCGCCGCGATGCTGCCCGATGGGCCGCGCCGCGCGGTCGGGCTCGTCGCCGAGGCGCTGGTCGGCGTGTTCGCGCTGTTCATGGCCTACTACGGCAAGGGGCTCGTTGCCGCCACCTGGTACAACTCGATCGACGCGTTTCCGTCGCTCTCGGTCGGGGTCACCTATCTGCCGATCCCGATCGGCGGCGTGATCCTGTTTCTGTTCGTCGTCGAGCGCGTGACGCTCGGGACGCCGCCGGAGCCGGCGGCGGAAGAAGGCGCAGCGGCGTTCGAGTAGCGCATGTCCCTGCAGCCGGCACCGATCCTTCCCCGTCATGCCCGCGAATGCGGGCATCCACGTCTTTGCCGCGAAGCAAGACGTGGATGGCCGGACCAAGTCCGGCGATGACGATGGCGCAAGGTGAGTAAACCGCGATGGACGTCTTCGTTCTCCTCGCCGTGATGTTCTTCTGCTTCGTCATCGGCGTGCCGATCGCCTACTCGCTGGCGATCGCGGCGCTCGCGGGCGCGCTATGGCTCGGCATCCCGCTCGAAGGCTTGATGCTGAAGATCTCCGACGGCGTGAGCAAGGTCGCGATGCTGACCATCCCGTTCTTCGTGCTCGCCGGCGCCATCATGGCGGAAGGCGGCATGGCGCGCCGCCTGGTCGCGCTCGCCGACGTGATGGTCGGCTTCACCCGCGTGCGCGGCGGCCTCTCCGTCGTCAACGTGCTCGCTTCG
>Ga0209006_10001931_pt1 | contig 18784 bp, 21 predicted proteins | sample JacPin_JW_Ref_O2_FD_188567 | JGI IMG/M metagenome (GOLD analysis project Ga0209006, IMG submission 188567) | Forest soil microbial communities from Algoma, Ontario, Canada - Jack Pine, Ontario site 1_JW_Ref_O2 (SPAdes) (version 2) | ecosystem: Environmental > Terrestrial > Soil > Boreal...
CTTTGTTTTTATTGGCGAGCATCACCGAATGTGCATAACCAATCCCCGGTGTTAACACACCGTCCGGCGAATACCAAAAGACAGAGTGGGCATGTTTCGCTAGAGGTCGCCACCCATTTGCCTTGAGGTCATCTTCTTGCAAGTCGATCTCATTTTTGTGTATGCCTTGATCTGTGAGGGCAGTCACGGTATTATCACGTCCGATGGGGTTGCGAGTTCTTCACGCGAAAACTTAAGCGGCGGATGTTTTATGCTCTTTGCGCGTTCTAAACCTTCACGTAGTGCCTTCACCACAGGTTTGAATACGACCAACTGAATGAATCCCCAGAGCATTCTGGTTTCACTTGCTGTCAACCCTCTCGCGGCTTTGATGTCAACAAGTGCATCAATAGCCTCTTGTGGATGGTCGGTGGGGTTCTCGATGGCCGAAAATCGCGCCACGGCCTCATCCTCGAATTGTTTTCTAACTGCTTCGCCGTTATCCATTTTGACTCCTTTTGGTACTGTGCTTTTCAGCCTCGCGTTGGGCATCGAATGCGTCACGCCGAACACGCTCCTCGAATGGGATGTTGTCTAACACATCTTCGAGAGGTGGAATGGGGCGCGTGTTAGGCGATTCCGTTACATCGCATGGGCCGTTGCTCATGTGAACCACCCGTTCAGTTTGGCGTACACAACCAACAGTCGTATGAAATCGTTGTCCGAAAGAGCGTCGTTGCGTAGCTTGGCTGATAGCTCCAATAACACTTCTTGCTTGGTGATGGGCCTGCTCATGCACGACCTCGTTTGCTGCGTGGGTCTCTGCGATGGAAGTAGCCACGGTGCTCGAAGTAGTCGTCCAGTTTGTCGCAGGCCTTGATTCCACAAAAGCTCATCATCGCCTCTAGCATTGGTAAACGCTGTGTTGCTTCGTTCGGATTGATACCAAAAGCCGCTACGTCAGAACCTTCAATTCGAGCGCGATAACATATGCCGATGTCAGTGACCTGCACTGTGCTTGTTTTCAACTTCCTGCTCACTACACGCCGTCGCATTTGCTTTTGCACCTTGCGGAACTGTGTGCTTGATTCGATGAGATCAGTATTCATGTAGCCCTGCCTGCGCTAAATCAATACCAAGATCGTGCGCGGCCCGCTGCAATTCCGATGGTGGTCTGTGTTTCAACTCGCTGTGCAGCGTCTTCACAGTTGTTAGACTGATGAGCGGTGTAAGGTCGTCTTGCGTGTCCCAAGCAAATTGGCGACGATAGCAAAACAGTTTGGCCATCAAATGTCGTGTACGCATAGGTTCTTCCTGATGATTGTTAATTTGTGCCGGAAGACCTTTTTAAGCCCACACTCAAAAACTTCGCCGGGTGATGTTCTTGGTTAGTTACTTGACGCAGGCGGCACTGTGCTGGCATAAATCTAAGGATGAATGACCCGAAGACGAAGCAACTGTTAAAGAAGCTGGTGGACGACCTAGAAGATTTACGAGCGATCCTTCAGTTAGTAGCTCATGCCGGAAAACATCCAATGAGTTTCGCCGAACAAAAAGATGCCAAGAGCTTAGCCATTCAACAAAGCAAGCAATCTTACGAAGAGTTGCGGATAGAAATCGACGCATTGTGAACCTCCGGTATTTGGTAAAGCAGTCGGCCCTGCAAGTAGTCGGTTAACATACTCGCAAGGCATCTTGCTCAACTGTGTTTAGAAAATGATGCAGGGCGAATCGGTAACCTCTCATGGTGATCAACCATTCCAAGTTACTGACGCTTTGTGTTGATCTATAGCTCAACCTTCAGCCGACCAATACCAATCTTCAGGCAATCCGCCTTTGAAGTGAGTGGTTGGTGACCCTGCATCTCAAGTTCATGGATCAGCGGCCCGTGGGGCCTCCGTCGCGGCCAGCGTTAAGCTGGTGCGCGGCGCGTCGATGCCTGTAGCGGCTCAGGGAGCCGGGTACTTGGGGCCTGCCGGTGGGTTTATCCCAATAGGAAAAGGGCACCGCGATGGGTGCCCTTGTTCGTCGCCACTGGATACACTTTACTCTGAACACGTCACGACGTGCAAGCCGAAGCGGACATTTAGTTGGTTTAGAATCAATAGGTTGCGGCGTGAGGCTCAAATCGTTTAGCGGGCCATGGTCCGCCCTACAGATACCCGGCTTGGGGGGCCTATCCCCCGTCGAATCAACGATTTAGGGTACTCTATTTGCCCCATGCAGTAGACATCGAACGCTGATCGGCCTGGTAAAAGCTTGTAAGGTTTTCACAATCAATGACTTAAGGCGCGATGGGGAATCAGGAATGCGCGAGGCCGGAGGCAATTACGGGGCACAATGGTCGACCAAATAGCCGACAGTTTCAGCTCATGTCTTTAGAATCAATACTGCATCAACAATGAGCGACGGTCACATGTTCCGTAGACGCAAATCAGACCGCGTTTCACACCTCAAATGTTCTCTTCGCGGCAAGGTTCCTGTGAGCGTGAATATCTGTCCAGCGTCCAGCAATGAAGTATAGACAAAATCAAGCCCTTTATTTTGTATATAGATACAGACTTTGATTATTGCCGGACGCCGGACACTCGAATTCACACACAGGTGTCCTGCATCCCCATCGCAATTGCCTCTATTGAAAACAAACGACTTACATCTCACAACTCGCGCTGAAAGCCTCAAAAAGTGTCCGGCAACTCGCCCCTAGTGTCCAGTGTCCGGCATCTTTTGTTCGCTTTTTGCCTTGCCCTCCCAGGCTCCAATGTGTCCGGCAACTTTTGACCTCCAAAAAGTGTCTCACATCGGCGAAATGTTGTGGCAAGTTGTACACACTATTTGTTGTCAGCAACTTACAGGCTTCACGATGAAAACAGACACCCCATCTCAACTTTATTTTCGACTTAGAATCAATGATTTAGTCGCTTCAGACCTACACAAACGACAGTATTGACCATGAAGGGTAGAGGGCATCGCCGCGTGCGCGAGGGTTGTATAGATGGTGCCTGCTTAGGCACCATTTACCATATAGGTTGAGAGCACTACCTTGATGACATCAATAACGACTTCAATGTGACGCGAAACGATCTGATACTAATGTTAAATCTTAAACATCCCAACGAGCGATGTCACCATATAACACCTAATCTGCAACACTAGTAACTGATTGGTAAGTGTTTTAATAACCATATCTAGTTAGCCAACATGACGCTCCGTAACCTCCTCTGCGACAAGACATACCAACCGATGGGTAGACGTATCTTGTGTATGTTGATAACTAATACACAACCCATCGCGGTCTACTGTCCGTCGTGAAAATAAATCCGTTTGCGCTTGACTCATAACACCTGTTTCGAACATTCTTAGCGAGTAAGACAGATCGTTGCTGAACGCTAGACATTGAAAGCGACATCCACGCGAATCCGCTAGTGACCTTAAAAGGCCAGCGTCTCACGGTGGGAAGTAAGCAGCGATTTGGTTGACCCCCAGGTGGAACTCCTGCGGTCTTCGTGAAGTGAACAAAAACGAAAACTGAAGGGGTCAACCTATGAACGTTCCCGCCGTTGCTGTCCCGCATCTCCCCATTGTCATCCTTGAACTTGTCTGTGACGAACTAGCCGCCGATGTGACCCGCTTAGGCCGGATTCTGGCCGCGATGCGGTCTGAGGCCGCGCCTTCCTCGCACCTAGCTGCCGCCGTCAGCGCAACCGTCGCGTGGACCGCACCTAGACTGGAAGTGCTCTATCACTGCAAGCACGGCTCTCAGCCTGGGTACGTGTCTCCGCGATTGATCGGCCCACTCATCAAAGAGGACAACAACAAAGGCACAGAAATTTGGACACCTGAATACGGCAAGACTTTTTTCCTTCGACATTTGAAGCATGAAGCCGACACGAGCTACGACTACGCGTTCCGCAAGTTTCGCACCAGCACTTGCGTGATTCTCCCGCAGAGACCTCCCTGCGTGCAGTGCGACAGCGAGCACCCGCTGCGAATCCTTAATGAGGGGCGGGCGTGGTCTCCATGGTGCATCAACGAGCCTTTCACAGAGCCCCGCGCGGCTCCTTCATTGGTGAAGCGCACTCGGGATAAAGGCTATTCGCCGATGTTTACTGACGTTTCATGGCCCTCTGAAGAGGAACGCAAGCGTCTGCATGTGGAGCCAATTGGGCCGAAATTTACTCAGGTAACACCTGAAGATGTTGCGTGGGGCGAGAGGCAAGGAGCAACTCGGAATTGGGTATCAGCAGCCGAAACCGTTCGACATGAAAAGAAGTTGTTTGCTGACATTGAAGCGTATCGCGTCAGGGACGCAGCTCTTATAGAGCGTCAGGCTCGCACCACCACCACCACCTTCAAGGTCGTGCGCCGTGGACATTCCGCGATGGGGCAACTGATGAAACTGTACGCGGATGTCGCTGAGAAGATGCGCGGCGAAGAAGAGGTTGATGTTGTGAAGATTGTCGATGCGATGCCCCACAACCAGGCCCTTCGGTATCTGCGGGCGTGCAGTCGTTGGTTGATTGAAAGAAGGATGGTGGGCAAGCAGGCCCGAACGCTCAACGACATCCTTGATGAGAGCCGCACGTTTCCAAATTAACTAACCCAGTGCAGGGCCGACAACTTTCCACACTTTGCACCACAAAGGAGAGCATGACAATGTTAGCGACTTACAGCACATCAGCAATCGAAAAAGGAGAAGTTATGGTAACAACACAGTTGAGGCCAGAGCTTGAACAGATCGTAGACGACATCTTTGGTCTGAGGGCCTTGGCAAGCACGACAGGCTTTATGACTTTCAAATCACAACGTGACATCCTCGCGCAGTTAACACCCAAAGACCAGGCCGCCGTTGGCCGCGCTATAGCAATGAGAGAAAAACATCAGACGAAGTAACAGCACCACAACAGAAAGCCGAAGGTGTGCATGACGTTATCAGATTCTAATTACCACAGACAACTAGAGCTTCAGCGGGAGTTGGAGCGAAATCAGAAGACTACCTCATCACCGATGGGGGTTAAGAAGGCTCCTTTCGACAATTTGCGTGCTCTCCTTCCCCCAGAGATGTTAGTGGAAAAGAGATTCGTAAGATATTTCCTCAAGCCGAAGCCTGAGGGTGGTACGGCTAAAATTCCACTCGGAAATCATAGCGACCCTAACACCTGGTCAACGTTCCCTGATGCTGTCGCGGCAATCGAAAACGATCAACAGGGAATTGGCTACAACTTCCTTGGTGGTGAAATTCACGGGTTGGACATCGACCACTGCCGCAACCCAAAGACAGGTGCGATCTGTAATGAGGCTATGCTGCTGTTAAGCAGACTCCCATCGTGGGCTGAGTTCTCTGTGAGTGGGCAAGGCATACACGTTCTCTTCAAGGGAAATGTCAGGGGAAAGCAGCTAACAGAGACGTGCTTGCAATATTGGAATCCGAAGAACGCGCCACGCTTCTTCGCCTTGACTTGCAACATGGTTGGTGAAGCTTTCTCCACGCTCAAGGATGTTGGAGATGACTTTAACTACATCTTCGCAACAGCGGCCCACATCTCTGCGAAGATTCGTGAAGAGTTGAAGACCGTTGACCATGAGCAGTGGGCAGCGTTACCCAAAGAGCGTGAGACTGCGGAGCGGGTCACCAGGGAGAAGTCGAAGACCAAGACGCGGAAGGTCGCTGCTGGATTCGATGTTAAAGACTTCCTCAGCTTTTACGGCTTGGGAATTGACAACGAGTGCGATAACGAGCTTGGACACTGCATCCGGTTAACAACCTGCCCGATTAAGGGTGAACCACATGTTAGTCACAATGGAACGACGTGCAATTTCATCTATCCCTGCAAGGATGGCGGTCTTGCCTACCATTGCCAATCTACAGGCTGCGTTGAATACGGAATCAAGGAAGCTCTAGAGGCCCTTGTTAAGGAGAAGGGCGCATACCCGCAACCGATTTACGAAGCGAAGCCGCAACCGCAAGCTTACGAAGTAGAGATTATTACCCATCGTGCGAGCACCATAACATCTAGAACGTGGGAATGGATTATTCCTGGTTATCTGCCGAAGGGTGCTGAGGTTCACTTGTTCGCAGGTAAAGGCCGGGGGAAAACGAAGGTCTGCAACCACTTTAACAAACAGGCCAACGACCAGGGAATACGTGTTATCCGCTTCAACATGGAGGATCACGAAGCCTCAATTCTGAAACCGAACTTGCACGCGGCGGGCTGCAACCTGGAATTGACTGAGGTGGTAGATCGTGCGGCCATCGCATCCAAAGACGGCAAACAGGGACCTACCTCGATTGACTTCTCAAAGCCTGAGTGTGTCGATGCGCTGCGAAAGCTAGTCAATAAGTTAGGTGGTGTTGGGTTGGTCATCATCGAGCCCATTAACAACTACAAAGGCAGAGCGAAGGCCATTTCGGAAGACGACATGAGGCCCATTCACCAAGCCCTTGCAACTCTCGCGGAAGAGTTGGGCATCTGCATTCTAGCCATCAGCCATACCAACCGCAAAAAGGATGTTGATATTCAGGAGAAGGCCCACGGCGCGGGCAGCGGTATCAACGTCGCTCGCGTCAACCTGTACTTAGACAAAGACCCTGATGGGGATGCGGATGAACGCATTTTGGCTGATGCAGGTTCTAACATCAAAGTGGGTAAGTCGCTGGTGTTCAAGATCGTTGAGCAACCGCCTTTTACCTTGGACGGTGTTATACACAAGGAAATAGCAATTGCCGTGTTTGATCGTGAGACGGAAACCACAGCACAAGACATGTTAACTGAGGGGGAGAGTCCTGCAAGGCAATCGCAGGCTAAGGACATTGGTGTGTGGTTGGTTGAATACCTGGTCGGTAAAGGTGAACTACGAAAAGACGTTGTTATAAATGCCGCTCAACAGGTCAACAAGGATTGGTCAAAAGACAACATCGAAAAGGTGTTCAATCGGAGATTGAAAAAGGTTGCCCACAGTCGCACACAAGGAGGAGGAAAGAGCAAGGTTACGTTTTGGAGTCTTAGTAAGAAGGAACAAGGTTCGATAAAGTTCGATAGTGATACACCACAACAGGAAGAGAGGGTAACAGCATGAGCGACACCACAAACGATCACGGAGCACCCGGCAGAAGCCTACTCGCGGAGATGACAACATTGCGGGAAGAAATGTCAGACCTTCGCTTGGCAATGGGGCAGTTGGTTGATCTGCAACGCGACCTTGCCCTAAAAGTTGAGGCCGCGCTGACAAACAACCCCATCGGTGACGGTGGTGTGTGATGGGGAAGACGGTTTCAGAGCACTATGCAACGAAGCTCGCTCGCTTTCAAACAGATCAAGCCCGCCGCAAGGAGCGCAAAGAGGCGCGACAGTACGCAGCCCAACTTGCCTATAACAAGCCTTGGCTGAGACGTTACAGGCGACGTTTGAAACGGGAACAAAAAGAACGGTTGAAAAGGTTTTTGCAAGAGGCCCGCAGAATTGTTAATGATGCAGTCGCGGCCAGTAGGGCAAACAAACTGAAGATCAAGGCTGACAGGTTGGCGGCTGCGAAGGCGAAGGTTGACGCGAAGACGGAACTGGCAAGGCTCAAAGATGCAGAACAGCGCAGGGGTTGGTTAGAAGCCGGTCCGATACCAGATGGGGTCCGCCGTGCCATTGTTCGTGAAAAGTTACACAGGGAAGCAGAACGTTTTAAACTGGGGAGGTAACACCATGTCTGAAATATTGACCATTGATGAATTGGCCGCTTGGCTTCGCATTTCTCGAAGAAGTGTTTATGAACTCACTTCTGAACGTTGCAGGAAAGCATCGAAACACCCACTCCCCATCTTCCGACTTGGGAAGTCTCTTCGCTTCGTTCGTGCAGACGTGCAGTCGTGGATTGAAAAAACAAAAGAAGTTGCATGAGGTTGAAAACCTGTTAGAGTGGCAGGGTTTCGGCGGGGATTTGAACCCTAGCCTCTCCAAGAATGTAATGGTTGAGACTTTTTTAGGAAGATCAACCATTACATTTCGTCAGCGTCTTTTTCCACTAGAGACCACGAAACCATGCCGGTTATAGAGTGCTCCGGCTTCGATCTTCATAACAGGTAGCGGAAGGACACCGCACCCTTGAGTTCCGCAACAGGCGAAGAGAAAGCGACACATACGGTCAAGTACACCGTCGCTTCTGAATCCCCACTAAATCAGTAGGGTTGTCGGCTATTTGTCGGCCTTTCTCTGCCGACCTACCCCGTACACCCCCGAATGGGGTGAAAGCCATGCTGGTAAAGCATTCTAAAGAAACAACCCGTACATGGCGCACATCATTCCCACCCATTATGAGACCGTCGCTCTAGCCACCTGAGCTACGCCGCCAATGCTGAAAGATGACGAAGGGAAACAGGGACAGCCCGGAAAAATGAGCACACAATCCCACAGACGCGGGTGGACGCGTCCCTATTGCATTTTAAGAGTCGATCGAATGGAGTGTCAAACCGAGGGACTCCATGCGAAACTGAGCGCATGAAAGTTGTCGCTGTCATACCAGCGCGGTTGGCTTCGACGCGCCTTCCTCGGAAGATGTTGCGCGAGATTGCCGGGATTCCGCTACTCGCCCGGGTTTATCAGGGAGTGCGCCAGTGCTCATCGCTCGACCAGGTGATGGTCGCTACGGACTCGAATGAAATCATACAATTTTGCGAGCAACGAGGGTTTCCCGTTCGTATGACCTCAACCGACCATCGCTCGGGGACTGAACGTGTGCATGAGATCTCGACTGTGATTCCGGCGGATGTCTATCTGAACGTCCAGGGTGACGAACCTCTGACACGACCCGAGCATATCGAGAGCCTGATAGCGGTAATGCGAGGTCCGGGAGTTGAGGTGGGCACGTTGAAGACTCCGGCGGCGGAAATTGATGTCGACAATCCGAGCGCGGTGAAAGTTGTGAGCGACGCGGCGGGACGAGCGCTTTATTTCTCGCGCGCTGCCATTCCGCATGACCGCGACGGCATCCGGCCGCGATATTACAAACATCTTGGATTCTATGGCTATCGGAAGGATGCGCTCGATAAGTTCGTGCGATGGCCGGAGTCGTCCCTGGAACGCAGCGAACGATTGGAGCAATTACGTTTCCTAGAGAATGGAGTTCCGATTAACCTCGCGGAAACGGCGTTCGACACGGTGGGCGTAGACACAGAAGACGATTTGAGGCGTGTCGAAGAAATTATTATGCGGAGGTAAAAGCTGGGCGCAGGTTTCAGTGCGACTTAGCCCAGGACTCCGCCGCGCTTACTCGCCTTGCAATCGCAGGATGCGAGTGCAAAAGCCATTCCACCCAACGTGCCGGTGTCTTTTCCGCAAGGTTCTGGTCGGCCAGCTTATTCATCGACGAAATAAAAGGATCGACGCTGGCAACCGACTGGAAGCAATAACGGTCGGCTTGCCTCTCGTTGAAACGCGAGTATGCATTGAGCGCGGGCATCAACAGAAATCCAAGCACGGTCGCCACCAGAATCAGCAGCGGAAGATTGGCGAAATCGTGCATGGTCTCAAATATGTTGCGGCGCTCAACCGCGAAACGAAGAACTTCATTGGCCAGCCAGAAACCGAAGAAAGTGATCCCCGCCTGGACGAAAATGCTTTTCAGAATGTGCCGGTGCACATGGTGCCCGAGTTCGTGCGCCAGCACCGCTTCAATTTCATCGTCGGAGTAATTGTCCAGCAAAGTGTCGGCAAGAATAATGCGCCTTGTCGCGCCGAGTCCGGTAAGCGCGGCATTAGCTTTCTTGCTCTTCTCGGAAAGATGCCACTTGTATACCCCACGGACACGAGTGCCGGCTCGTTCGCTTAAAACAATTAAGCGTCGCTTAAGTTCCTCATTTTCCAGCGGCTCAAATTTATAGAAGATCGGAAAGAGTACGATCGGGGCCAGTTGCGCGAGCAGCACGACGAGTCCCAGAAAAACTGCCCAGGCGACAATCCACCAATGTTGCGGCGTCTGGCGCATCAGCATGTAGAGCAGTTCAACCACGATAGTAGCCATGATCAAACCGATCAGGAAGCTCTTGAATTCGTCCGTGACCCAGGAGCGGAGTCTCTGATTGGATAAGTTGTAGCGATGCTCAAGCCGGAAGCCGTAGTACTCCAGCGGGGTCCCCAGTATTTTGCTGATAAGCATCAGCATCAGGACATATAGAAAAACCGCGAAAGGGTAATTCTGCGAAGCGCCGCGCTCGGCAATGTCGCGTAGCGTTCCCGTCCAGCCGGTGGCCAGCAACACGACAAGCAAGCCCAATCCGATGACGAAATCGGCGACTCCCAGCCACCGCTTGATGCTGTTATAGCGTTGCGACTCGGGAGAATCGACTTGAGCAGATGTGATTTCCGTAGTGGCCATTATTTGTGAAGAATTGACACTATCGTATCGCGTTTCGAAGGCCCGTAGCACACCAAAGTCTGCCGAGCGGAGATGGCCAATTCGATTTTGAGGACCCACAGAGTCTGAGAATTGCGCAGACGAGAATGAGACTGTCGTCGCATCACTTCCCAGTGTCCCGTTCCACTATTTTCCTTCAGCTTTTTGCTTTCTCCGCCACCAGCATCGACTCCAGAATCTGATTCGCCACGTCCTTGACAGCGCCTGGTGAGTGCGAGAGAAACAACGTATTGGTCTTGTCGTTTTCGCCAATGGACTTCAGGGTATCGAAATATTGCGTGACCATCACCAATTGCATGACTTCTTTCGCGGACGCGCCCTCTACAACTTTCTGGAACTGTTCGATCGAAAGCTGCAGGCCTTCGATGATTGCTCTTCGTTGATTTGCAATTCCCTGTCCCTGCAGAGCCTTACTTTCCGCCTCAGCTTCCGCTTTTTTGACGACCAGAATTTTTTCCGCTTCACCCCGGGCGTTAGCAGCCACCTGTTCGCGCTGGGCCGCGTTGATATCGTTCATGGCTGACTTTACTTTAGCGTCGGGAACAATATCTGTAACCAGCACATTGACAATCTCATAACCGAAGGTTGCCATGTCGGCGTCCAACTCCTGCTTCACGGCTGCGGCAATGCTGGATTGAGAGGCGAAGACTTCGTCCAACGTCATCCCTGGCACGTGACCTAGTATTACTTGCTCGACATAGGACTTGATCTGCGCTACGGGATCGGACAACTTATAATATGCGTCATAAACTTTCTCTGGACGAACCCGATTTTGCACGGAAATTGGGATAGTGACAAACACGTTGTCTTTGGTTTTCGTCTCCATGGTCAGCGTGATCTGGTTGACGCGCAGGCTCACTAGCCCGGTCACGGTATCGAAGAACGGCCGCTTCCAATTCAATCCAGGTTCAGCCACCCGAAGGAACTTGCCGAATCGCGTGATCACCGCGACTTCGGCAGTACGAACGGTGAAAAAGCTTCCCAGAATTAGATACAAGGCAATAAGACCTAGTATCCCTAACGGAATCCAATACAGCTGATCCATGTGCTCCTCCCTCACTGCCACCAGAGCAGGCGAGATTATACCCCGCCATTTCTTTCCTGCACTTATAACTTGGAAATTTAAGAGATTGGCTGATCAGGCGCTGCCCTGCATCTGCAAAACAAATCTTTCGCCGCTTTCAAGAATCTCCTCGACCAGTTCGGGGGTCGCCGCTTCCACGTAGCAACGTAACATCCGTTCCGTGCCGGACGCACGGAATAACACCCAGGCGTCGGCACCATTGCCGGGCTTAGGAGCGTCGAGGTAAAACTTGATGCCGTCGCGATCCTGCTTGCGCAGAATGCCGTACTTGCCCAGCTTCGTCGTCCTGGGATCGCCGGCCCGAAGAATCGCGTCGCGCTTGAGATCGTCGGAAATATGGAGATCGCGGCGGCCGTAATAGTGCGCCCCAAATTCGCGCTGCAGATCGGCGACCAATTGCCCGAGCGGTTTGCCTTCTTCTGCCATCACATTCGCCAGCAGCAGTGAATTCAGAATGCCATCACGTTCCGGAATAAAACGGCCATAGCCGATGCCGCCAGATTCTTCTCCGCCGATCAGGATTTCGCGTTCCATCATCAGATCGGCAATATATTTGAACCCGATGGACGTCTCGTGCAACGTGCGGCCGTATCTGGCGGCGATGCGATCGATCATTCCGGAAGTGTTGAAGGCGCGCACCACATCGCCTGGCCATTTCTTGCGTACCAGCAACCAGTGCAGCAGCACGCAGATGCATTTGTGCGAATCAACGAAACTGCCGTCTTCCGCAACCGCTCCAATGCGGTCTGCGTCGCCATCAGTGATCAGGCCGGCATGACAGCGTTCCTTGACCACGGTTTCCTGCGTCATCGCCACGTGCGGCAGGATCGGTTCGGGATTGATACCGGGAAATAGCGGGTTCACTTCCTGACGAATCGCCACATAGCGGATCCCGTGCGCGTCGAATATTTCCGGTAAGACTCCACGCCCGGATCCGTACATCGAGTCGATGACAAATTTGAAATTCGCTTTGCGAATCAGCTCGAGATCCGCGAACTGGGAAACGGCCGCGATGTACGCGGGTTTTAGATCCACTTCGTCGATTGTCGCAGGGGAACCGGCGGCGGGCATGGCACCAGTTTTGAGCTCTTCCTCAATCAACTTCATGATCGCCGGCGTGGCCGAGCCCCCAAACTTGGCTTTAAACTTCACTCCGTTCCAATTCCACGGATTGTGGCTCGACGTGACCATGACACCACCCGCCGCTCCCAACTTTTTCACATGGTAAGAAACCGCGGGCGTCGGAACGGAATCGTTGGCCAGTTTCACTGGAATTCCGGCCGTGGCGATCACCCCGGCGACGGAGCGGGCGGCCTGTTCGGAGAGGAACCGGGTGTCATATCCAACGATGACGCCGTTCGCGGGAGTTTCATGCTTGAGCACGTAGCTGGCGATGGCATGAGCCACGCGACGCACGTTCTCAAAGGTGAAATCGTCGGCGATCAGGCCGCGCCAGCCATCAGTGCCGAATGTGATTTGAGTCATAGGCTTATTTGGTTGTGGTCGCTAGTCGTGCTCGCTTGTTACTGATCCTTTGCGATTTGCGACTGCTTCGTCGTCCTTCAGACCAACTTGTGCAGCTTCTTCTCATCCAAGTGCTTGACAACTTTGCCGACATCCTGTGACTGACCGAGGGTAGTCACCAGCAGGGCGTCTTTGGTCTCGACGATCACCAGGTTGCTTACACCGACTAACGCGACGAACTTGCCGGGCACATGCACGTAGTTATTGCGTGCATTATGCGCAAAGCTTCCAGTCCCTGAGATCGCTTTTCCATCGCCAGGTTTCGCTTTTGCGGTGCGATGTTCATGTAGCGCAGCCCATGAGCCGAGATCATTCCATCCGAAATCAGACGGCAGGCAAAAAATGTGTGATTGGGCTTCTCCTTTCGCCGATCGGGGTTCCAGGATGGCGTAGTCGACGCTGATGTTTTCACATTTAGGATAGAGTTTGCGAAACGTCGCCGAGAATTTGGCAGTGCCATAAGTGGAGGCGATTTTCTCGAGCAGTTTGGCGGTGTCGGGAAGATGCTCTCGCAGGGCGTTCACCAGCGTGTCAGCCCGCCAGAGAAACATGCCGCTGTTCCAAAAATAATTGCCGGCTTCGACAAATTGTGCGGCTTTGTCGAGGTCTGGCTTTTCAGTAAACCGACGAACACGGTGAAAGCCTTGGATGTCCGAGGCACCCGCCTCGATGTATCCATAGCCGGTTTCCGCACGGGTCGGCCGAATTCCGAGCACGACAATATGCTCTCCCGCTGCGGCAATCTTGATCGCGTTGCTGAGAGCGGAGCGATATTGCGCCGCATCAGCAATGACGTGATCGGAAGGAAACAGGCCGAGCACTGCATCAGAGTCCTGACCTAGCAGCAGGAACGCCGCCAAGCCGATCGCCGGAGCCGTATTGCGAGGGGAGGGCTCAGCGATCACCTGCTTCGCGCGGAGTTTCTTAAGCTGGCTGAGAATCGACGCCCGCGAATCGTCATTCGTGATGACCCAGAAATGGCTGCTCGCGGCCATTGGCGCCAGTCGGGCTACGGTTTGCTGAATCATGGTCTGCTTGCCGTCGAGCGCGAGCAGTTGCTTGGCGCGCCGCTTGCGACTTAGCGGCCAGAAGCGAGTACCTCGGCCACCAGCAAGAATCACAGGATAGAAGTGGGGATTCGTCTTCACGGGAATAGAAAGCCTACCATTTGCGCGACGGAGTGAGAAATCTCACATCCGCGTGCCCGGCTCAGGCGCAGATTCGCCCGGCACGTAGGCTTTCAGGAACTCGACGGACCATTGCGGGCGCACCATAAAGTTCTGCGCTACAGCAGGAATTACTACCGCATCGCCTTTAATCAAGGTAACGGGATCTCGACCTTGCGTTTCCACAACTCCACAGCCTTCGACGGCGACGAGGATTTGAACGGAAGACTTGCCCGAGCCATCCTTCCCAGGCTGTGCCGTTGAAAAAACTTCCGGCTCTTTCAATTCGAAACGGTCGACAGCGAAATAAGGCGCGACAATCATGGAGGAACGCCGGCTTTTCCCGCCGTGAATATTCACCGGCGCGGGACGGATCACTTTGCCGGAAGCATTACGCTCCTTGACCGAGGCCAGACCGTGTTCGAGATGCAGCGGACGCGGGCGTCCGTAGTCGTAGAGACGATAGGTGGTATCGGATTGTTGCTGCGTCTCCACAATCACGGCTCCCGGTCCGAGCGTGTGCACTGTGCCGCCAGCTACGTAAATCATCTCTCCCTGATAAACCTTAACCCAATTGAGCAGTTCCTCGGCGCGGTTCTCGTGGATGCTCTGCTCGAACTGCGCAACTGTAACGCCGGGCTTCAGTCCGAGGCCGATCTGCGCCCCTGGCTTGGCATGCGCCACATACCAGCATTCGGTTTTGCCCCAGGGTTCGCCGAACTTTTGCGCGGTCACATCGTCGGGGTGCACCTGCACGGAGAGCTTCTCTTCAGGAAATAGAAACTTGAGGAGCAGAGGAAACCGGTTCGGATCACGTGCCGCCGTGCCCACCAGTTCATAACCGAATTCCTTGCTCAGATTGGAGAGCGAACGCTTCGACAGCGGACCATTCTTGACCACGCAATCGTCACCCGTCAGCCACGCTTCTCCGATTCTTTCGTTAAATTTGGCATTCGGATAAATTGCCGAGAGATCAAGCGTGCCCCATGGCCGTGGGTCGAACGCCGGTGACATCAGAAATGGGTAAAGTTGGGTCATGCTTCGGTTGCGGCAATTGGAACGGAAGATCTCTACTGCTCAGGAAGACAAACTAATGTTTATTAATGATCTTCTTCCCGATCATGTGTCGATTAAAGACTGCCGAAGAATCCGCGCATATGCTCCAGCGCCTTGTCGATATTTTCTGTCGACGTAGCATACGAAATGCGGACGTGCTCCGCGGTGCCGAAACCTTCTCCTGCGACGGTCGCGACATGAGCTTTATGAAGCAGTCCTTGCGCGATGTCGGCACCCGACTTCATGCCGCTCTTGCCGAAATAGGCCGAAACATTGGGATAGGCATAGAACGCGCCTTGCGGCATGGTGCACTTCACACCAGGAATCGCGCGCAGACCACCGATTATGTGATCGCGCAGCCGGATGTACTCCGCCCGCATGTCAGCTACGCATTGTTGGGAACCGCTCAACGCCGCCACGGCCGCTTTCTGCACGATGGAAGTGGGATTCGAAGTCGATTGGCTCTGCAATTTCTGCACCGCTCCCACAACCGCCGCCGGTCCCAACGTGTATCCCAAACGCCAACCGGTCATGGCATAGGTTTTTGAAAGCGATCCAATCACAAGAAAGCGGTCTCTGTATTCGTTCAGCGACCCGACGGAAAAATTCTTGTCCGTGTAATTGAGATAGACATAGCATTCGTCGGAAATCACCCAGATGCCGCGCTCATGTGCGAGACGAACGACGGAAGTCATATCCTCGGGGCTCATCACTGCGCCTGATGGATTCGAAGGCGAGTTCAAGATGATGAGTTTTGTCTTCGGCGTGATCAATCGTTCAACCATCTGCGCCGTGACGCGAAATCCCTGCGACTCGTCGGCCTGGAGCAATACGCAATTGCCCCCGACGTAACGCACCATATCTTTGAACGAAACCCAGTAGGGCACAGGGAGAATTACTTCGTCGCCATGATCGACGAGCACTGAAATGACATTGAACAGGGCGTGCTTGCCGCCAACGGAAGCGCACGTCTCCTCGCGCTTATAAGCCGAGCCAAAATCGGTGGCGTGGCGTTTGATGATGGCGTCCTTGAGTTCGAGCGTGCCGCCAACCGGTGTGTATTTCGAAAAATTATTCTGAATGGCGGCAATAGCCGCATCCTTCACATTCTGAGGGGTAGCAAAGTGGGGTTCTCCCGCGGTCATGTCGACCACGTCAATTCCTTGCTGGCGTAGCTTTTCCGCTTCGGCCACGGCAGCCATGGTGGCGGAGGGTTCGATACGATTGATGCGTTCCGTCAGGTGGACGGGATGGGTAACGGGTGCTGCTAGTGTGCTCATAACCTTTTATCTCTTATCTCTATTATTCTTCGACCTCTTCGACTTGCTCTTGCCTCCGGAAGACGGCTTGCCCGCGAGCTTCCCGCTCTTCTCGAATTTGTGAGCTACATCTATTTTCTCACGAAGTTTCTGCACAACGATCTCCGGAACGAGGCATTCTACGGATCCCCCTAGCTGGGCCACTTCGCGCACCAGGCGCGAACTCAGGTATGAATATTTTTCAGCGGGCATCATGAACACTGTCTCCAGACCAGGCTGGAGTTTGCGATTCATTAACGCCATCTGGAGTTCGTACTCGTAGTCACTAATGGCGCGAATGCCGCGCAGGATCGCCCTCGCCTCGACTTTCAAGGCATAGTCCACGGTGAGGCCGTCGAAAGTATCGACTGACACGTTGTCAAAGCCGGCAGTCATCGCCTCCAGCATTTTGCGGCGATCGGCGAGACTGAACAAGGGGCTTTTCTCCGGATTGCGAAGAATGGCAACCACCAGTTCGTCGAAAATCTGGCTTCCGCGTTCGATCAAGTCAAGATGGCCGTTGGTGGGAGGATCGAATGATCCGGGATAGATGGCTTTGATGCGCTTCACAGGGCCCTCGGTCGACAACAAGGTCGCGAATTCATAGTTGGGACGTCACGGAAAGAAAGGAGGATTGTATGCGGGGGCTAATGCGAATGGCAATTGGATGGATGAGGAAAGTGAAGCCCGGACGTCCCCAGCCAGTTCGGTTCAAACTGGTTAAGAGAAGGGACGTCCGTTATCAACGATTATTTGAAATGTGAGGCTACCGCCTCGCCGCGGGCACTTTCGCTGCCTCACCGGCGCTAGGCATGGTCGTGACCCTTCCCTGCGTTCCGGTCGCCTGCACTGGCGCTGCCGTTGGAGTCGCGGTTTCAGATGCCGCGGATGGGATCATTCCCAACGCCTTGCGCACTTCGGCATCGAGCCTGGCCATGGTGTCTTTGTTTTCTTTCAAGAAGGCGCGCGCGTTCTCGCGTCCCTGACCGATGCGCTCGCCTTTGTAGCTGTACCAAGAGCCCGATTTTTCCACAATATTCTGAGCCGCAGCCAGATCGAGCAGATCACCTTCGCGCGAGATGCCTTCGCCGTACAGAATATCGAATTCCGATTCGCGGAATGGAGCTGCGACTTTATTCTTAACGATTTTGACGCGGGTGCGCGAACCGACCATCACGTCTCCATCTTTAATGGCGGCGATGCGGCGGATGTCAATGCGCACTGACGAATAGAATTTCAGCGCGCGTCCACCCGTTGTCGTTTCCGGATTGCCGAACATCACACCAATCTTTTCGCGAATCTGGTTGATGAAGATCAGACAGGTGCGCGATTTGGCTACCGTCCCCGTGAGTTTGCGCAGGGCTTGCGACATCAGGCGTGCCTGCAGGCCCATGTGGCTATCGCCCATCTCGCCGTCAAGCTCGGCTTTCGGAACAAGGGCCGCCACCGAATCCACCACCAGCACATCGATGGAGTTCGACCGCACCAGTGCTTCCACGATTTCGAGCGCCTGCTCGCCGTAATCGGGCTGCGAGACCAGCAGGTTGTCGACGTCCACACCCAGCTTCTTGGCATATCCCGGATCGAGCGCGTGCTCGGCATCGACGAAAGCGGCCATTCCGCCCAGTTTTTGCGCCTCGGCGATCACCTGCAGGGCAATAGTAGTTTTGCCGGAAGATTCCGGTCCGAAGATTTCGACAACACGGCCACGCGGAACTCCGCCCACGCCGAGCGCGGCATCGAACGAAATTGCGCCCGTGGAAATCACCGCGATCGGGACGATGGCTTCCTTCGATCCCAACCGCATGATGGAGCCTTTACCAAACTGCTTTTCAATTTGTGCGAGAGCGAGATCGATTGCCTTGACCCGCTCGTTGTTGCGATCTTCTAACCTGCTGCGCTCGTCGGCCATGATGGCTCCTGTTTCATTAATTGGGTTACGAATTCCCGTAGCCTACACCCTCGGGCTGGAGCGTGAAGTGTTGGCCGTCACATCAGATTTGGTCAGTTTAGCACGGAGCGAACGAAAGGCGAAGCGAGGAGTTAATAGACGTGGTTCGGCGGCGTTCAAGCGCAACTCAAGGTAACTTGCTAGACTCTCGGCATGCCCAAGGACAGCGATCGTGGCAGCGACAACGAATCCAGGATAGATAGCAATTCTGAACGAGGTCCGGCCATTGGCGGCCCGCATCTGTACCTCGTCGCGACACCCATTGGCAATCTCGAGGACATCACCCTGCGCGCTCTCCGCGTGCTGAAAGAAGTTGACCTGATCG
>Ga0209006_10001932_pt1 | contig 18784 bp, 14 predicted proteins | sample JacPin_JW_Ref_O2_FD_188567 | JGI IMG/M metagenome (GOLD analysis project Ga0209006, IMG submission 188567) | Forest soil microbial communities from Algoma, Ontario, Canada - Jack Pine, Ontario site 1_JW_Ref_O2 (SPAdes) (version 2) | ecosystem: Environmental > Terrestrial > Soil > Boreal...
GATGACCGGCCACGTCGTTGCCCTCTGTGGCGGGGTCGGGGGGGCGAAGCTCGCGCACGGCTTGAGCCTCGCGCTGCCGCCCGGCGAGTTGTCCGTCATCGTCAACACCGGCGATGACTTCCAGCATTTGGGTCTGCACGTCGCGCCCGACCTGGATTCCGTGGTCTACGCCTTGGCTGGATTATCCGATCCGGACAGGGGCTGGGGGCGGCGCGAGGAGACCTGGACGTTCATGGCGGCGCTCAAGGGTTTGGGCGGGGAGACCTGGTTTCAACTCGGTGATGGCGACCTGGCCATGCATGTGGAGCGCAGCCGACTGCTGGCGAAGGGCGCAACTTTGAGCGATGTCACCGCCCAGTTGTGTCGGGCCCTCGGCATCGCCGTGCGAGTGCTGCCGATGAGCGACGACCCGGTCAGAACACGGGTCCTGACGGCAGAAGGATGGCTCGAGTTCCAGGAGTATTTCGTCCATCGCCAATGTCAACCGGTCGTGCGGCAGTTCATGTTTGCCGGTGCGGAGCTCGCGCGGGCACAGCCCCAGGCGCTCGCCGCCCTGCAACGCGATGATCTGCGCGCCATCATCATTTGTCCCTCGAATCCCTTTGTCAGCGTCGAGCCAATCCTCGCCGTCCCGGGCATTCGCGCCGCGATACTAAAGTCCGAGGCACCGGTGGTTGCCGTCACACCCATCATCGGCGGCAAGGCCATCAAAGGTCCCGCGGCCAAGATGATGGCCGAACTCGGCCTCGAGGTCAGCGGTGCGGCGGTTGCCCGGCGCTATGTGGGCATCATTGACGGATTCATCATCGACCGGGAAGATCCGATTCCGGATCCACTACCGGGCATCACGTTCACCAGAGCCGCAACGCTCATGAGCGCTACGGAAGACCGCGAGCGGTTGGCCCGCGCCGTGCTGCAAGCGGCAGACACACTCGAGAGATTTGCTCCTATTGCATAATATCAATCGCGAGATCGTAATAGGTTCGATAGACATCGTCGCGACTCGCCAGCACCGACCGGAGGACATCATGGCTGAACCGAACAAGTCGTCAGAACTTCCAGACTGGATCAAGAATCATCTCTCGCGTTATCTCGCAACCAACGGAGAGGATGGGTACTTCTGGGACGCCAGCATCGGCGGCGGCAAGGGATTGGTGCCGACCCTGTTGCTCACCACCGTCGGTCGGAAGTCCGGCAGAGTCCTCACCATGCCCCTGATATTCGGCCGCTCGGGGCCCGACTACGTCATCGTGGCCTCCAAGGGAGGAGCGCCGGAACATCCCGCGTGGTACTTGAATCTGCAGGCGAACCCCGAGGTGCAGGTCCAGGTCAAGGCCGAAAAGTTCACCGCGCGTGCACACACCGCTCAAGGTGCGGAGCGCGCGGCGCTGTGGGCGAAGATGGTGGAGATCTACGGACCCTATGCGCAGTACCAAACCAAGACCGACCGGCAGATTCCCGTGGTCGTCTTGAAACCGGTCTGATCGCTCGTAGCGGCCCGCCCCGGGGGGTTAGCGGCCCACATGGACAGGGCCGGGTGTTACCCGGCCCTTTTGGCCATTGGCAGTCCTGCCACGCCTGCCATGCCGGCTGCGCCTGCGTCGGTGGTGATGATGGCGCTGAATGCTGAACACTGGGTGCGGGCCCGGAGGGGCGCTGACCACTTTGCTCGTTGCTTGCCGAAGTCATTACCGGCCGACGTGTGAGAGTGGATCACAATGACGTGAGGGTATCTGTACGGTAACCCACAGATGAGCGTCGGGCGCTCCGGAGGCGTCTTAACCTCTCGCAGCAGCGGTACAATGATTGTTCCGTGGATTTTCGGAGATCGGCCGCGATGAGCTATTCCTTGACGATCAACGGCACGCAGAAGGCCGTCAGCGTCGATGGCGACACGCCGCTCTTGTGGGTCCTGCGTGACAATCTTGGTCTGACAGGTACGAAATTCGGATGCGGCGCAGGACTGTGCGGGGCTTGCACCGTGCATATCGACGGGCAGCCGGTACGCTCCTGCGTGGTGCCGATAAGTGCCGTGGCACGCGCCAGCATCACGACCATCGAAGGCTTATCGGTAGACCGTTCGCACCCTCTGCAACGCGCCTGGATCGCCGAGCAGGTGCCGCAATGCGGCTACTGTCAGTCCGGCATGTTGATGGTGGCGGCGGCCCTGTTGCGCGACAAGCCGCACCCCAGCGAGGCGGACATCAACTCCACGATGACCAATTTATGCCGTTGCGGGACTTATCCGCGGGTAAAGCGCGCCATTTTACGGGCGAGCAACCCGGGCGGCAGCGCAGCGTGAATCGAGAATCGGTACTGTCGCGGCGCGGCTTTATTGCCGCGACTTTGGCCGTCGGCGGGTCGGTGCTTTTCTACATGCGTGGCGGCAACGGGCCAGTGCCCGCGTCACCCTCGGCGATCCTTCTCAACGGTTGGATCCGCATTGCGCCCGACGGCCCGGTCACCGTGTTTTCCCGTACGACCGAATTGGGGCAAGGTGCTCTGACCTCGCTGGCAATGATCGTCGGCGAGGAGTTGGCGCTTGACCCCGCGTCGGTCAGCGTGGAAATGGCGCCTGTGACCGAAGCATTCATGGACCTGGGCAATGCTTTGGGCTATGGAGAAGGCGCTGCCTATTACGCAACTTGGGGCAGTCTGTCGAGCCGCGACATGGATCACAGCATGCGCAGGATCGCGGCGACGGTGAGAGTGTTGCTGCTGAGTGCGGCGGCGCAACTTTGGACTGTGGCCGCGGGCGAATGCAGCGCGGAAAATGGCTTCGTGCGCCACACCGGCGGCCGAACATCATCTTATGCTGATCTGGCGCGAACGGCGGCAACGTTGCCCGTGCCGCAAGACATCGAACCCAAACCGCGGGCCAACTGGCGCCGGCTGGGTGGCGCCACGGCGCGCTTCGACATCCCCGCGAAGACCGACGGCAGCGCCATCTACGGCGTCGATGTCAGTCGCCCCGGCATGCTGGTCGCGACCATCGCCCAATGCCCGATGTTTGGCGGCAAGCTCGAGTCCGTGGATGTCACCGTCGTGGAAAAAATGCCTGGCGTCAACAAGGTATTGGCACTGGAAGACGCGGTCGCGGTGATCGCCGCCGGCTACTGGCCGGCCAAGCAGGCCCTCGCCCGATTGCGTCCGGTTTGGCGGGCGGGAGAACGGAAGGCCGCCGACAGCAGCGCACAATACGCCTCGCTGCGCCGGGCGGTGCAGTCGCCGGACCATCTTTTTCTGCCGGAGGGTGCGCAAGAATCCGAAGTGGTCGCCGCCCACGCCGCCGGCATGGCAGCTGCGACTGCACGTCTCGATGCGCTCTATGAAGTGCCGTTTCTCGCCCATGCGCCGATGGAACCGATGAATGCGACCGCCCACGTCACGCCGCAAGGCGCGGAGTTGTGGGTCCCCACCCAATACCAATCGATGGTCCGCGAAGTGGTCGCGGAACTTCTCCGCTTGCCGCGCGAGAAGGTCATCGTGCACACAACCGCGGTGGGCGGAGGTTTTGGGCGCCGTACTGAGGTCGATTATGCCATCCAGGCCGCCATGATCGCGCGCCATGTCGGGCAGCCGGTCAAATTGATTTGGTCGCGCGAAGAGGACACGTCGCGCGGCTACTTCCGCCCAATGGCCGTCATGCACCTCACCGCGGGATTGAACGCGCAGGGCCAGCCGACCGCGTTTTCCTTCACGGCGGCTTGCCCCTCGATCATGGATTACAGTATCGAGCGGCGTCACGGCGCGCCCCAGAACGAAATCGAGGAAGCCGGCCTTGCCAACGCGCGGGACTTTCCCTATGCCCTGTCGGCGCAAAAGATCGCGTTGGCATCGACCGACCTCGGCGTGCCGTTGACGTGGATGCGTTCGGTCGGATCACAGGCCAGCGTCTTTGGTCTCGAGTGTTTTCTGGATGAAATGGCCGCGGTAGCCAAGGCCGATCCCGTTGCCTATCGCCGCCATTTGTTGCGTGAGCGGCCGCGCGAATTAGCGGTCGTGGAAAAGCTTGCGAAACTGGCGGCTTGGGAGCAGCCGGCCGCCGCCGGGCGGCATCGCGGTTTCGCCCTGAACGCCGCCAACGGATCGGTGGTGGCTCAAGTCGTCGAGCTCGAGGTCAGTCCGCAACGAGCCGTCAGGCTGCATCGCATCTATTGCGTGGTGGATTGCGGAATCGCGTTCAATCCCGACGCGGTGGTGGCGCAGATGGAAGGGGGAATCATCTTCGGCTTGACCGGAGCCTTGCTCGGCGAGATATCTCTCAAGGATGGCGCGGTCCTGCAGAAGAATTTCGACAGTTATCCGTTGCTCACGCTCGCGCAGACCCCGAAAATCGAGGTTGCAATACTCCAATCCGATGCCCCCGTCGGCGGAGTGGGCGAAGAGGCGGTTCCGCCGGTGGGGCCTGCAGTGGCCAACGCCCTTTATTCAGCGACCGGCGTGCGGCTTCGCTCAATGCCCCTGATGCGGCAAGGCTTCTCCCTGGCGGATGCCGTGTGAGATGGGGGCGCCACGCTAACCGACGCGTTTCGGCTTGGGCACCATGCGTCGCTGCCTGATGGTTTCCGCTTCCGCCGACGTGATCAGCCACGGCGTGTTGAAGGAGATGAACCACTCCGCGCGGTCCGCCGCTTGCTTTGCCTGGGTCGAGAGCGAAGCGTAATCCTCGATCGTTGCGGTCGGACCGCTGATCACGAAGCCGATTGAATTGAACTTGGGCGTCATGCCGGTCGCGTTGATATACGGAAACATGAGATAGGTGTGGCCGCCGTGGTTAATCAGCCGCGTCAGCGTCTCATCGATATCAACCGGATTGAAAGGCTTTCGATTTTCCATTGGTCTCCCTCATCCCTCGAGTTGCAGCCTGTCTGAGTATTCTACGTGAGCCGCGTCGGCAGGGAGAGACGTTCAGCCGGCAGTCGACATCGTCACGCGGTTCCTACCGTCCTTTTTTGAAGAAAAAAGGGCTGCGTCCGCGCGTTCCAGGACCTCGAGTTGACTTTCTTGAGCCGCCCGCTGCGCGACCCCGAAGGACGCGGTGACGCGGATGACCTGCCCGTCGACGTCCGTGGACAACGCTTCGATCGCCAGCCGCAGACGTTCCGCAATGCGCGCCGCCATTTCAGCGCTGGTATCGGGGAGTACCAGCACAAATTCCTCGCCGCCAAAGCGTGCGACAATGTCGGCCACGCGCGCCGTGGAACGCAGCGCCTCCGCCACGGCCTTCAGCACCTCGTCGCCGGCTTCATGGCCGTAGGTGTCGTTGACGCGCTTGAAGTGGTCGATGTCCACCATGATCCATACCTGAGTAACAGCAGCGCCGCCGGGCCGAAAGTGAAGCGCCTCCGAACGGCCCTCGAGCCCGCGGCGGTTGTGCAGTCCCGTCAGGGGATCCGTCAAGGCGGCGTCGATCAACTCCTGGGTATTGATGTGCTCGACACTGACATCGCGAATGACGGCGACATACCCGCCGGTGGAACCGTCGGCCTCGGGCACCGGAGCGATCACACAGTCGCCCCACATTTCCCGTCCATCGCCTTTCTTCCAGGAGGCATCGACTCGACACCAGCCCACCTTGGAAATCACGTTCCGGACTTCGAGGAAATCAGAGGACGCAGTCTGCGGGCCCAAATCCACGGAGACCCGGTTCAACAGGGGCTGACCCACGATGGCATCGGGAGTGATGCCGAAAAGTCTTCCGATCGAGGGATTCCACTCGATCACCGTTCCGGCCGGATCGAGCATGACGATGCAATAGCCATGGACGTATTCGAACACGAGCGCCATCCGTGTACGTTGGCGCTCGAGCTCGCGTTTCGTCTCGCTGTCGGTGGTGGTTCTCTGTACGCTCATGGGCTGTTTCGATAGTGCCCCGCCGCGGACGCAGTATCAATGCCGCGGTGCCGCACCGAGGGATAAGTCTCCTCCTATGAGAACGTCATTACTCGCGTTGCGTCTACCCTCGCCCGCTCCGCAAAGGGTCGGCGACCAACGCACGGACGCCGGCCGTCCGATATAATGCCGGGCTGATACTGCACCCAGGACCCCCCATGAGAGCCGTCGTCAAAGTCGATGCGATCGAGATCGACAAAGTTTTATTCGATTTCGTGGCACGCGAGGCATTACCCGGGACGGGGGTCGACGAGCCGTCCTTTTGGAAGGGGTTCGCGGGCCTCGTCAGCCGCCTGGCACCGCGCAACGCCGCGCTGCTTGCCAAGCGCGATCGTTTGCAGTCACTGATCGATGCATGGCACCGGGATCATCCGGGTGCGGAGTTCGACGCGCGGAGCTACAAAACGTTCTTGACCGACATCGGTTATCTCGTACCGGAGCGATCCGCGTTTGCCGTCGACACGGCCGCCGTCGATGCGGAGATCGCGCACATCGCCGGTCCCCAACTCGTGGTGCCCGTCAACAATGCCCGGTACGCGCTGAACGCCGCCAACGCGCGCTGGGGCAGTTTGTATGACGCTCTTTACGGGACCGATGCCATTGCACGCGACCCCAGCCCGCCGGCAAGCGGCGCATACGATCCGCAGCGCGGTGCCCGGGTGATCGAATTCGCCCGCAATTTCCTGGACGCGAGCTTCCCGCTGTCCGCGGGCTCACACCGTGATGCCGTCGGCTACCGGATCGCCGGCGCCGGGCTGGAAGTCAAGCTGCGATCCGGAACCACCGCTTCGCTCGAGAGTCCGGCCGCTCTAGCCGGCTTTCAAGGCGAGGCCACGGCGCCGGCCGTGGTGCTCCTGAAGCATCATGGGCTGCACGTTGAAATTCACGTCGATCGGCAGCACATGATCGGCCGCAGCGATCCTGCGGGCATCAGCGACGTCGTGATCGAATCCGCTATCACCACCATTCAGGATTGTGAGGATTCGGTCGCCGCCACCAGCACGGAAGACAAGGTGGGGGTCTATCGCAACTGGTTGGGTCTCATGCGGGGCACGTTGGAAGCTCGTCTGGAAAAGGGCTCCAAATCCATTCTGCGGCGCCTCAATGCCGATCGCCGCTATCGAACGCCGGGCGGGGCGGAGTTGGTGCTTCCGGGCCGCAGCCTCATGCTGGTGCGAAACGTCGGTCATCATATGCTGTCGGATGCCGTGACCCTCGATGGCGCAGAGATTCCCGAGACGTTTATCGATGCCGCCGTGACCTCTCTTGCGGCGCTCCATGATATTCGCCCGCACGGCGCGCAAGGGAGCGGCGGGGTGCGCAATTCGCGCACGGGGTCGGTGTACATCGTCAAACCGAAGATGCACGGTCCGGAAGAGGCCGCGTTTTCGGATGAACTGTTCGCGGGCATCGAGGACATTTTGGATCTCCCGCGGCATACCCTCAAGGTCGGAATCATGGACGAAGAACGGCGCACTTCCGTCAACCTCGCGGAGTGCATCCGCGCCGTTCGGAGTCGAGTGGTATTCATCAATACCGGCTTTTTGGACCGCACGGGCGACGAGATCCACACCTCCATGGAGGCCGCACCGGTCACTCGAAAGAGCGATCTGAAGAAGGCCGTCTGGCTGGACGCTTACGAGCGGCAAAACGTCGATGTGGGTCTGGCTTGCGGTCTTCGAGGCCATGCGCAGATCGGCAAAGGCATGTGGGCCATGCCCGACCTCATGGCGGACATGCTGAAGGCCAAGATCGCGCATCCGCTGGCGGGAGCCAATACCGCCTGGGTGCCCTCGCCTACCGCCGCCACCTTGCACGCATTGCATTATCATCAAGTCGACGTGGCTGCGGTGCAGGAAAAGCTCGCCGGCCGGCAACGCGCGTCACTCGATGAGATCTTGACACCGCCCCTGGTGAAGACGACGACAGCGTCCGGTTGGACCCCTGCGGAAATCGAGGAAGAGCTCAACAACAATGCTCAGAGCATCCTAGGCTACGTGGTCCGCTGGATCGATTCGGGCGTGGGCTGCTCCAAGGTGCCGGATTACTTCAACGTGGCGCTCATGGAAGACAGAGCCACGCTGCGGATCTCCAGTCAACACGTCGCGAACTGGCTGCGCCACGGGATCTGCACCAAAGCCCAGGTGATGAGCGCCCTGCAGAGCATGGCGAAAGTGGTGGATCGGCAAAATGCCGGCGACCCTACCTATGAACCGATGAGTCCGGATTTGGACCGCAACGTGGCATTTCATGCGGCTTGCGACCTCATCTTCAAGGGTCGCGAGCAGCCGAACGGCTACACCGAAATCATTCTCAGCGCGCGGCGCAAGGAAAAGACTCTGCGCAGATTGCAGGCGTCCCGGTAGACTTCGCGCCTTCCCGTTACTTCCAGGAGCAGCAGTCAATGAGCCGACTCACGCTTGCACAAGCCAACAAGATCATCGAGGCCGCGCTCGCCCTGGCGCGGCAACGGGGGTATCGCGCCATGGGAATCGTGGTTCTCGACGAAGCCGGCCATTTACGTGCCGCGCAGCGCGAGGATGGAGCCAGCATGTTTCGCATCGACATCGCCACGGGCAAGGCCTGGGCCGCCGTGGGAATGGGCGCCTCCAGCCGGGCGCTGCTCGAGCGGGCGCGCGACAACCCGTTGTTCTTCGGCTCGCTGCCGGCCACCGCCCAGGGCAAATTTCTGGCGCAGACCGGCGCCGTTCTCATCAAGAACGCGGGCGAAATCATCGGCGCGGTCGGCGCGAGCGGCGGCACGGGCGATGAGGATGAATCGATTTGCATGGCGGGCGTCGAGGCGGCCGGACTCAGTTACGCTTGAGCCGCATATCCGGATCGCAGCGCCGCCAGGCGCCCCGACCACGGCATTTCGCGCTCGAACCAGGCGGCGAGCGACAGCAGCCTCGCATCTTCCCCCAGCGGCGCCGCCAGCTGAATCCCGATGGGCAGGCCTGAACCGGACGCGGCCACGGGCAGCGAAATAGCGGGTTGCCCGGTGGCATTGAAAATTTCCGTGTACGGCGCGTAGCCATACGAGTCCGCATTCCAGCGGTCGAGATCGAATGCAGCCGTGCGCCCGTCGATCTGCCCGATGCGCACCGGAAGTTCGGCTGTCGTCGGCAATATCAACACATCGAAACGCGAGAACACCGCGGCCATGTCGCGCGTGGCGGCGGTCAAGGCGCGACGCGCCCGCACGTAGTCGATGGCGCTGCTGCGCTTGCCCAAGGCTACGGCGGCCCAGGTGAGCGCCTCCAGCTCGTCCGGTGCCGGCGCGCGGCCCACTCGCTCGCGATAAAAATCAATCTCTTCGGCGATGGCCGTCAGCCAGATGACCAGGGCCGGGTCGCCGATGTTGGCAGAATCGGGAAACGCGAACTCCCGAACCTCGTGACCGGCACCCGCCAGCCGCTGTGCGGCCGCTTCGACGGCGCTTCCGATCTCGGCATTCGGACGCATTCCGCCGGGTGCAACCAAACCCATGCCGATTCGCAGTCGCGGCGGCGCCGAATTCAACGCACCGGAGAAGCCGGATGCAGGCAGCGTCAGGGGTCCGCGCGACGTGGGTTCGGGCCCCGCGGTGAGGTCGAGCATCAGCGCGGAGTCTCGTACCGACCGTGTGAGCACGTGCTCGCTGTCGAGGCCGCCCGCCAATTCATCCAGATGCGGGCCCACCGGCACCCATCCTCGAGAGGGTTTGAAGCCGACCAGCCCACAGGCGGCGGCCGGCACCCGGATGGAGCCGCCCGAGTCCGTGCCGTGCGCGATCGGAACCATGCCGGATGCGACGGCCGCGGCCGCGCCGCCGCTCGATCCGCCGGGGCTGCGCGTCAAATCCCAGGGATTACGTGTGGCGCCGCGCCACGTCGGCTCCGTGACGAACTCTCCGGCGAACTCCGGCGTATTGGTGCGTCCCAAAATCAGCAATCCGGCGGCGCGCCAGCGTGCCGCCAGGGGCGCGTCCACCGCGGCCGGCGGAAGCGCCGACAGCCAGCGACAGGACGCCGTGAGGTGCAAGCCCGCCACGTCGATGTTGACGTCCTTGGCAAGGAACGGGACGCCCGCCAGGGGCGCCTTCCGGTCGACGGCGAGCGCCGCCGAGCGCGCCGCCTCGAAGCATCGCTCCACCACGGCGTTGAGCTGCGGATTGAGCGCATCGATCCGCTCGATCGCCGCCTCCGCCAGCGCTTGCGGAGCGACTTCGCCGCGATGCACGAGTTCGGCGAGACCTACGGCGTCGAAAGCGAGGTATTCATCGGGGCGCAGAGTGCTCATCCGGGGCTCCGATGACCCTTGAGCGGGATGTTGAAGGTAATCGTGGCTCCGAATGCCTCCGGCGCCTGGGCGTCGACGCGTACCTTGTCGAATACCAGCACGCGCGTGCCCAAGGCGAAGCTTTCTTGTAAATCGTGGGTCACCATGAAGATGGTCATTTTGTTCATATTCCAAAGTTTCAATATCAGCGTGTGCATATCGGAGGTGATTCCCGGATCCAGCGCACCGAAGGGCTCGTCCAGCAGCAGTATTTTCGGTTCGCAAATCACCGACTGCGCAATCGAGAGGCGTTGCTGCATGCCTCCCGAGAGCTGCGCGGGATATTTGTCCGCGGCGGCCTGCAGGCCCACCGCCTCCAGCAATTCGCGCGCCTGGTCCAGTGCGCGGCGGCGCCGGGCGCCGAACAGGCGGCACAGGATCGGTGACCCCTGCAGTTCAAGCCCCAGCAGCAGATTCCCCATCACGGTCAGGTGCGGGAACAGCGAGTAACGCTGGAATACGATACCCCGATCCGGACCCGGTTCGTTGGGCAGCGGCTGCCCGTCGATCAGGAATGCACCTCGGCTGGGCGTTTCGATACCCAGCAGCATTTTGAGAAATGTGGTCTTGCCGCAGCCGGAGGCCCCCACAATCGTCACGAACTCGTGGTCGTCGACCTGAAGGTTGACGTTCTCGAGCACCACATTCCCGTCGAATTCCTTCCACAGGTGCTTGACGGTCACTTGCGTCACGATCGAACCGTCATGCGGCCCCGCTCGCCCAACCGAACGCCTTCGTGCGCAACAAGCGCAACAACCAGTCCATGGTGAACGCCAGCACAGTGATCCACGCGACGTACGGCAGAATGACGTCCATCGCCAGATAGCGGCGTACCAGGAAGATGCGATATCCCAAGCCCTCGGTGGATGCGATGGCCTCCGCCGCGATCAGAAACAACCATGCCGATCCCAAGCTCAGGCGCAAGGCGTCGATCAACCGCGGCCACATTTGCGGCAGCACCACCCGAGTCACCAACTGCCAGGTGGAAGCGCCCAGGGTTTGGGCCTTGATGATTTGCTCGGTCGGCAGCTCCGCGGTGCGCATCGCGAGATCGCGCACGATGAATGGCGCCACACCGATGATGATGAGCGTGATTTTCGCGGTCTCGCCGAGACCCGCTACGATGAACAGGATGGGCAGCACCGCGAGCGGCGGTATCAGCGAAAGCGCCGCGACGAACGGCGCGATGGTCGCGCGCAGGTAAGGCAGCACCCCGATGGCGAGACCGAGCGCCAGGCCCATACCCGAGCTGATCGCAAGGGCTACAGCCAACCGGCTGAGGCTCGCACCGGTATCGGTCCACAACAGGCGGTCGCCGCTGCGCTCGTCCTCCTCGAAGGCATAGCGGTGCATGGTGGCGGCGATCGTCGCCGGCGCCGGCAGCAGCTTGTCGCCGGGGTTCGCCAGCAGCCGCGCATGCGAGTAATAAAAGTAGGCGCACAACACCAGAATGAATGGCAGCACACTGAGCAGCGCCGTGCTCCCCCGGCCGGGGCGCTGGTTGACTAGCCGGCGCACGAGGGGCGCCTCATCATGAGTCGAGGGTCCTCACAGCGCGCCGTCGGCGGCCATTTTCATGTAGCCGGGGTCGAATCGCATCTTGACGTTATGGGCATCGCCGAGCAGCTTCCCGCCCGGAAACTGGATGCCGACGACGTCCGCGGACCCGGCACCCTGGCCGAGGATGCCGTGCTCGAAGGAGAACTTGCGCACCAGATCCATGTTCTTGATGATGCCGTCGCCGGTCACGAATTGATAGGCATCGGCCGGCGTGACGAACAATCGCGTGGTCGCCAACTGGCTCAGGTAACCGGCCGCATCGGTTCCCGATGCTTTCGCCATCGACGCCTGCGCCGCCTTCGCGCCCGCATCGGTCTTCGACATCACGGACAAGGTCTCGTACCACGCCCCGACCAACGCCTTGCCGAGCTTGGGATTTGCGCCAAGCGTTGCGGTGTTGACCACCATGAGATCGAGGATTTCGCCCGGAATTTTGCTGGAATCGAACACCAACTGGGCATCGGGCATGGCCAGCACGGCGCTCAACTGCGGTTTCCAGGTGACCACCGCGGTGCTCGCCGGCGTCGAGAAGGCCGAAACCACGTCCGCGTCCGAGGTGTTGATGATCTTGACGTCCCGCTCGCGCATTCCGGCTCCCGTCAATGCGCGCACCAGCAAGTAGTGCGACACCGACAGCTCGACCAGATTGACCTTTTGCCCCTTGATGTCCTCGAGCTTCTTCCCCTTGCCCTTCAACACCACGCCGTCATTGCCGTTCGAAAAATCGCCGACGATCAAGGCGGTCGAGTCGACGCCGCCGGCGGCGGGAATGGTGAGCATGTCCATGTTGGTCATCACGCAGGCGTCGAACATTCCCGCGGTGTACTGGTTGATGGACTCGACGTAGTCGTTGATCTGCGTCAATTTGATCTTGATGCCGTATTTCGTCGCCCATTTCTTCAGAATGCCGCTCTGATCGGCGTAGTCCCACGGCATCCATCCGACATAGATGCTCCACGCCACGTTGAACGACGTCTTTTCGGCGGCGGCGAGCGCGGGCTGCGCCGCGGTTCCCAGCAGTACGATCACCGGCAGGCAAATCCGCCACGAGAGAAATCGTCGAAGCATCCTCATGTATCGTTTCCTCATGTACTCAATCGTTTCCTCATGTACTCAAGACCACCAGAGTCTGGGCCACCGTGACTGCGCGTCCCTCGGCGCACCGCACCTGGCTCACCACCCCGTCCACGGGTGCCGTCACGGGCAACTCCATCTTCATCGACTCGACCGTCACCAAAATATCACCGGTTTTGACGCGTTGACCCAGGGCGGCTGAAATTTTCCAGACGCTTCCCGACACCGGGCACGCCACCGGCACATGGCCCGGATGAATCTCCTCGGCCTCGCACTCGATATGCGGCGCGGGCAGATCCGCGGCATACCCAATCTGACCGCTCGCCTCCCAGCGCCGCCGTTCCGCCTCGAAGGCCGTTTGTTGGCGCGACTTGTGCGCGGCGATGTCGGCCGCATTTTGCGCGAGGAAGCGCCGGTAGTCCTGCAAACGGAATGTTTCCTCGCCGATATCGAGTTGCACGCGGCCATGCAGAAAATCCTCGCGAAAGCGCAGAAGCTCCTCGCCGCTCACCGGATAGAAGCGAATCTGATCGAAGAAACGCAGCAGCCACGGTGTCCCCTGGCGGAACTCCCTGGTCACGTGATACGTGTTCCACATCTGGCAGGTGCGCCCCACGAATTGGTAGCCTCCGGGACCTTCCATGCCGTAGACGCACAAATACGCGCCGCCGATACCCACCGCGTTCTCCGGCGTCCACGTACGCGCGGGATTGTATTTCGTGGTGACCAGGCGGTGCCGCGGATCGAGGGGCGTCGCGACCGGAGCGCCCAGATAGACGTCGCCCAGCCCCAGTACCAGGTAGCTTGCGCCGAACAGAATGCGCTTCACCTCATCGATGGTCTCGAGGCCGTTGACCCGGCGGATGAACTCGATATTGCTCGGACACCATGGGGCATCGGCGCGTACCGACTGCATGTATTTGGCGATCGCGAGTTGCGTGGCCGCATCGTCCCAGGACAACGGCAGACGCACGATGCGCGTCGCGATCGACATGTCGTCGATCTCGGCCAACAACTCCTCCGCCTCGCGCAGCAACTTGAGGAGGCGGTCCAACGGCAGCACCCGGCTCTCGTAGTGCACCTGCAAAGAACGGATTCCGGGGGTCAGTTCGAGGATTCCGGGAATATTGGTCTCGCCGAGCCACGACATGAGTGCGTGCACTCGCAGCCGCAACTCCAGATCCAAGACGGGTGGCCCATATTCGATCAACAGGTATTTATCGCCGGCGCGGCGATAAACGACCTCCGGCGCCGCGCCGCGCGCCGGCAGAGTCGCGAGCACGGGCGAGTCGGGACCGTTCTCCGAGGCCGGACCGCGCTCCGAGGCCGGCGTGTTCAGCGCGTGCGGCCCGCTCGATGGCGCTTTGGGAAGGGGCGCCGCCAAGGTCTCGAGGGCGCGCTCCTGGGCATGCTCCGCGGCCATTGCATCATCGGGAGTCAACCGCTTGAAGCGGATCCGATTGTTCGGCCGCAGCTGGCCCAGTTTCCACAGTTCCGCCTTGACCAGCGTTGCCGCGCACACGAAGCCCCCCAACGAGGGTCCATCCGGACCGAGGATCACCGGCATGTCGCCCGTGAAATCGACCGCGCCGATGGCGTACGCGTTGTCATGGATGTTCGACGGGTGCAATCCCGCCTCGCCGCCGTCGCTGCGGGCCCATGTCGGCTTGGGTCCGATGAGCCGAACGCCCGTCCGGTTCGAGTTGTAATGGACTTCCCAGGGTTGCGCGAAAAAAGCGTCGATGTCGTCGCGCGTAAAAAAGTCCGGCGCACCGTGCGGGCCGTACAGCACGCCGATTTCCCATTCGTCGGTGATGGCGGGCCGGCAGTGCGTGGGGATGGTGCAGGGTGCGATGGGCGCGTCCCAGCGGCCCACGTGCAGGACATCGCCCGGGCCCAAGGCGCGGCCGCCGTGGCCGCCGAATTTTCCGAGCGTGAAGGTGGCACGGCTCCCCAGGTATTCGGGTACGTCGATGCCTCCGCGAATCGCGAGGTAGGCGCGGCAACCCGTTGAGGTGACGCTGCCGATGCGCAGGATCTCGCCGGCACGCACCCCGACCGGCGTCCAGAAGGGCACCTCCTTGCCGCCGATATCGGCGGGCATGGCGGCGCCGCCGAGGCAAATCAGCGCATCGCCAAGGAACTTGAGCGTGGGACCGGACACGGTGATCTCGAGCGCCGCGGCGCAGGGCTGATTGCCCACCGCCCGGTTGGCGAGGCGGAACGAGACGTCGTCCATCGGCCCCGACGGAGGAACGCCCACGTTCCAAAAACCTACTCTGCCGGGATAATCCTGAATCGTCGTTTGCGTGCCGCCGGACAGCACCTCGAGGCTCCACGGCGCGAATACGAACGATTCCAAGGCACGGGTCGTCATGCCGCCGGCGGCGAAAATCGGATCCGCCGCCAAGCAGCGAAGATAGTCCAGGTTGGTCTCAATCCCCGCAATCGCGGTCGCGGACAAAGCCGCGCGCAAGCGGGCGAGCGCGGCTCCGCGGTCCTCGCCCACCGTGATGATTTTGGCGAGCAGCGGATCGTATAGCGGCGTCACTTCGGTGCCGTCGCTGATCCACGTCTCGACGCGTGCGTCGGCGGGAAAGCGTGCCTGAGTGACCAAGCCCGACGAGGGACGAAATTGCCGCGCCGGATCCTCGGCGTAGACCCGGACCTGGATCGATGCTCCGCGGGCCGGCGGCGGCTGCAGTGCGAAGGTCTCGCCGGCCGCCTGGCGCAACATCCATTCCACCAGATCGATGCCGAGGACTTCCTCGGTCACGCCGTGTTCCACCTGCAACCGGGTGTTGACCTCGAGGAAATAGAACTCCGCGGTGTCGACGTCGTAGACGTATTCGACCGTGCCCGCGGACTGATAATTCACCGCCTTCCCCAAGCGTACGGCGGACTCGTGGAGACGTCCGCGTGTCGCGTCGGATAATCCCGGTGCCGGAGTCTCTTCGATGATTTTCTGATTGCGGCGCTGCGTGGAACAATCGCGCTCGCCGAGCGCCACGACGGTGCCCGCGCCGTCGCCGAAGATCTGCACCTCGATGTGCCGCGCCCGCTCGATGTACTTCTCGAGGAACACGCCGCCGCGGCTGAAGTTCTTCGCCGCCAGCCGCTCTACCGCGCCGAAGGCATCGCCGAGGTCCGATTCGCGGCGGACGAGTTGCATCCCGATTCCGCCGCCGCCGGCGGTGCTCTTCAACATCACCGGATAGCCGATGCGCGCCGCTTCCCGCCGGGCGTGTTCGACGCTCTCCAGCAATTCGCTTCCCGGCAGCAGCGCGACGCCGATGCGGGCCGCCAATTCGCGCGCCAGGTGTTTGAGCCCGAAACTGCGCATCTGCTCCGGTGTCGGACCGATGAACGCGATTCCGGCGGCCGCGCACGCCTCCGCGAATTCGGCGTTCTCGCTCAAGAATCCGTACCCTGGGTGTATGGCTTGCGCGCCGGTGGCGCGCGCCGCGCCGAGAATCTCGTCCTGCCGCAAATAGCTTTGCGCGGCCGGCCCCGGCCCGATGCGGACGGCCTCGTCCGCCTGCGTCACGTGCGCCGAATAGCGGTCGGCCTCCGAATAAACCGCAACCGAACGGATATCCAGGCGCTCGAGCGTCCGCAAGATCCGGCACGCAATCTCGCCGCGGTTCGCGACGAGTACCTTATGCCACATCACCGTCCCAAATGAGCACCTCGAGGGGGGTCGGATTGTAGGCATTGCACGGATTGTTGAGCTGCGGGCAATTGGAGATGAGCACGATGACGTCCATCTCTGCCTGCATCTCGACGTAATGACCCGGGCCGGACAGACCATCGGCGAAAGTCAAACCGCCGTCGGAGGTGACCGGTACGTTCATGAAGAAATTGATGTTATGCGTCAGATCCCGTTTGCCGAGTCCGAGCGCGTCGTGCTGCGCGAGCGCCAGCAGATAGCTGTCGCGGCACGAGTGCATGGTCCGTTTTTCCAGGTCGTAGCGAACGGTGTTCGATTCGGCCGCACAGGCACCCCCCAGGGTATCGTGACGACCCACGGTATCCGCCACGATCCTGGCCAGAACCCGCCCGGAGGTCGACAGCAGTTTCGTTCCGCAACTTAGATAGACGTTACCCTGCTCGCGGATCGTGTCCACCGCGCTGTAACGATCGGCGACATCCGCGGCGTTGAAGAACAAGGTATCCGCTGACTGATTGCCTTCGATGTCGACGATTCGCAGCGCCTGCCCGCGGCGCAACGTGTCGATCCAATAGTCGCCTGCCTTGATGACATGACGGAATACAGCCTCGCCCGGGAGCAGTGTGCTGGTCTGTTGCATGAGCGTCACGTCCCTTGCGCGAAACGGCGGTACAGGTCGGTATTCGCGAAACCGCGAAGATTTTCGGGCCGCGAGTTCTTGCAGAAATCGTCCGCGGCGACGGGTTGTGTCTTGCCGAAGCGAAGCTTCAGGGGCTTTCGCGGATACTCGGACGCCGTGTTCAGCGGATGCGGGCAGGTATGCATGAGCACCAGCGTGTCCATCTCGAAACGCAGCTCCACGACCGCACCGGCCTTGGGGAAGCGAGCATCGAAGACCATCCGGCCGTCGTCCGCGACGGCGACCTTGCTGAACCAGTTGACGTTGGCCGCGAGATCCCGGCGCCCAAGCCCGTACTTGCCCGCCTCGACCAGAAACGCGTCATATCCGTTCTGCGTCCATTCGTTGCGGAACGCCTGATAGCTCTTTTCACCCCACCGTTCGGCTACCAACGCTCTCGTCGAGTTTCCGCAGACGGTGTCATGCCAACCGTGGGTGTCCCCGACGATCGAGCAAAAAATCCGGCCCATGTCGGAATACAGGCAATGGCCCTTGGTCAATTTGAACGTGTGCTGACACTTGAGCGTGTCCGGCGCGTTATAGCGCTCGAGCGTGTTTTGCGGGTTATAGAACAGCATCCCCGCATTCGCACCGCCCTCCAAGTCCGTCAGGCGCAGCAGCGTGCCGCCGCCGACGTTGAAGGACCAATGCTTCCCGCCCTCGATGATGGTTTCGTAACCGGCACTGTTTTCGGTAGACAACTCCCCTCCTCCGCGCAACATGCCCCGCTGCGCGACATAACCCACAGGCCACGGGGCTCGGCGCCCCCGCAATTCCGTCGGTCAAGGAGGTGTTTCGTTGATTTCGGGATTCCCCATGGGGTAGACCATCCCGAGGACGCGCAGCTCCTCGACATTGATCTCCCGGGCTTTTGTCCCGCCGTGTATCCCCGCGATCGCGATGCGAGGACTGCCTCTCTCGGACCAGACACCCGCCTCAGGCGGGCCGGAACCCTAGACGCACATTGATCTAATCAACAGCAAGTACCGTGCCCACGATCGCGCACGGCTTCACAAGTAATGTTCCGAGGGAAAATCTCGTGGAAAATTCAACTTTCCGCGAACGGCTCGTCGCGGTGCTCGGTCGCCGTGCACTACCGCGGCGCATGCGCTGGGGTCGGCGCCCCGAATCAGCGCGTAACTGCTCTCGGCACGCAGTCGTACCCGGCGGGCGATTGCTCTCGGCAGACACGGCGCCGCCGAATTAAGATGGCCGCATGGCGAGCACTCAAAGCCTTCTGATTTCCGATCTGCTCCATGGCTATCGAACCGGCCGGGAGACGCCGGCTTCCGTCATGGAGCGTTTGCTCGATGCGTCCGCGGACGAGCGTCATGTATGGATCACCCGACTGTCGCGCGACGATGTCATGGCGCGCGTGGCAGCGCTCGATGCGGCAGCCATCGACAGCCTGCCGTTGTACGGCATCCCTTTCGTCATCAAGGACAACATCGATTTGGCGGGAACCGCCACGACCGCCGGCTGCCCGGGGTTCGCCTACACGCCGCCGCAATCGGCGTTCGTCGTCCAGCGCCTGGTGGATGCGGGCGCGATTCCTCTCGGAAAAACCAATCTCGATCAGTTTGCCA
>Ga0209006_10001933_pt1 | contig 18783 bp, 14 predicted proteins | sample JacPin_JW_Ref_O2_FD_188567 | JGI IMG/M metagenome (GOLD analysis project Ga0209006, IMG submission 188567) | Forest soil microbial communities from Algoma, Ontario, Canada - Jack Pine, Ontario site 1_JW_Ref_O2 (SPAdes) (version 2) | ecosystem: Environmental > Terrestrial > Soil > Boreal...
CTCTCCGGTCGAAGGTGACTGCTGAACACAATCAGCTTCTCCGGTTTTGCTCGAATGGACAACCTGTTGAAACCTCACAGCTAGCCCCGCCCTTGCTGGCGAATTCGCGAGGCGGCACGTCTTCCAGCGCGGAGTGAGGACGACTCTCATTGTAGTGCCGCCGCCAAGTTTCCACGATCTGCCGGGTCTCCGTCAACGACATGAACCAATGGGCATCCAGGCATTCTGCCCGAAACGTTCCGTGGAACGATTCCACGAAGGCATTGTCGGTTGGTTTCCCTGGTCGCGAAAACGCCATGCGCACTCCGTTCTGATAGGCCCACAGATCCATCGCCTGACTGGAAAATTCGCTCCCGTTGTCACAGTACAGAAACTTCGCAACTCCGCGTTGGATTTTGATGCGGTTCAGCGCCAGCACCACATCTTCGCCCCTCAACCTCTGTTCTGATTCGATCGCCAAGCATTCCCGGGTGTAGATATCCACGACCGTCAGCGAACGGAACCTTCTTCCATCCGCCAGCTGATCCGCCACAAAGTCCATCGACCACACCTGATTCGGCCCGGTCGGATGAAAACGTTCACGCCGATGTTCCGCTACCCGGCGGCGCCGCTTCCGCCGCTGGTGCAGCGTTAATCCCTCTTCCCGATAGAGTCGTTCTACCAGGTATTTGCCCACTTTCCAGCCCTCCCGGTTCAGCAACACGCGGATCTTGCGGTACCCGTACCGCACTCGTATCGGAGCGATTTCCCGGATGCGCATCCGCAGCGCAGTCCGTGGATCTTTATGCGTGCGCTATCGAAACGTTCCTCGATTTAACCGGGTGACCCTGCAGGCACGCCTCTCGCTCACCCGCTAGCTGCCGTGCAGGTACTCGACCACCTGTCGGCGCCGCGAGGGCTCTAGTATTTTTTTGATAGAACATCCTGCAACATCGCCTTGTCGAGAGTCAGATCGGCTACGAGCTGTTTCAGCCGAGCGTTCTCTTCTTGGAGCTGTTTAAGTTGGCGAACCTGATCGACCTCTAGCCCGACGTATTGCTTCTTCCATCGGTAGAAAGTCTGTTCGGAAATTCCCACCCGCCGAATCAATTCGGCCAAGGGGACTCCCGCTTCTGCCTGCTTCAAAACTGCCACGATCTGCTCAACGTTGAAACGCTTGTGCTTCACGGCAAATCCCCCTTCCCTGGGTCCTAGATTTTGCCGGAAACTAACCTTCAAAGTGGATCAAAAATACCGGGGCCGCTCACTGCGGGTGCCTGAACTTGGTTTTGTGCGCGGACGATTACTGCGATGCAGGCTCCGGTTTTGGGGATTGTTTGCTGGGAGATTGCGGTTTGTCGGGGCGGGCAAATGCGTAAATTCCCGCGGGATCGGAAACTAGCAGGATGCGATCCGGCTCAACCAAAATTGCCACTGGCTGCAGCGCGGCGCCTTGCGGAGTCGCCACGCGGTAAGTATCCAGCAGATTTCCGTCGCGGTCGAAGCGCAACAGCATGTCGCCGATCGCGACCCACACTTGCTGGCTCGTGCGATCCACACCCAAGGCGCGAATCACGGGCTTGACGGCCGTATTCCGCTCGCGTTCAGTGAACTTCACGACTCCGGCAAAACTGTTCAGGCCCTCTTGCCGGAATCCGTGGCCGAAGCGCTCGCCGAACTCGCCGTGTCCGGCGCCGGGACTTTCCACACCGCCGCCTCCCGCGGGGGCGCCGACGTGGCCACCCGCAAGGCCACCGGCACCCGCTGCGCCGCCTGCGCCTTGCGCTCCTCCCGCGCCGTCGGCGCCGAGATGATGTTCAAACCCGCCGCCGAATCCAGGGAAAGCTCCCGGACCAAAAATTCCGGGCGCGCCGAAGCTTCCGCCCGGTCCTCCCACGCCGAGCAGCGCGTTGAAGTCCGGGGTGCCGCTGGAGCTGGAGTTGGACGAGGCGTTGTTGTTGCTGTTCGCCGATAGTGAGCCGCTGAGGTCGGAGCCGTCTGCTGAACCTGTCGCGCTGCTCGTGGTGCCGTCCGTCGCCGCGTTGCTATCGCCGGCGCCACCATTAGCCGTGCCTGCGGAACTTGGCGCGGCGCCTCCGGTACCGCTGGGCGCAGCGGAACCGCCGCGACGGCCGCCTCCGCCATGGCCGCCATTCGCCGTGAATGCCGGGCCGCCGCCCCCGACCGAGTACATGCTTCCGAACGAAAACATTTCGCCCGGCGCGGCCATTCCTGAAACGCGCATGCCCAGTTGCACCTGGGAATTATCGTGGCTGATATCCGGAATCAAATCCTTCGCGGAAACTTCGGCTTCGTAGCCGGCATAGCCGAAGCGATCGTATTTTCGAAATTTAGGATCTTTCAGCGAAGTGAACGCGAAATAAATATCGCCCGGCGCGCCACTATAAAGCTTGCCGATGTCCGTGGCGTAGGTAGGCGGCGCGCTCGTCGAATAGCCCGCCGCATAGCCTGCCGTGGAATCCGCGGACGCGCTGATCGCCGGCACCGTGAGTAGGCGTGGATCGCTCACCGCATCCGCAATGTTGCCGAAGCTGCGCAGCAATTTGCCGCGCTCGTTCATCACGCGCACCAGATGGTCGCTGCGCAGCGTGACCACCGCAAATTCGCCGCCCGCCAGCGCGACCACGGACATCGGCGCGTTTACCGAGACGCTGGCTTCCAGCACGCCGTCCGCCGTAAAAATCTTCACCGCGTTGGCGCCGCGATCGGCAACGAATATTCGGCCGGAGGCAGCGTCCCGATCGAAATCCACCGCGTACTTTATTTCTGCGTTGGCTGCCTGGGGGTTGGGAATTTGTCCGATGCGTTTGCCTTCCGCGTCGTAAATCCAGATGATGCTGGCCGGGGCCGCCAGCACATAATAATGACCAGCCGCATCGCGTTCGATGGCTTCCGCGCCGCGCCCTACGTCTGAAAAAACCCTGCCGCGCGCATGCAATACGGTTTGCACGCCTTGGGCTTGCGCCGGACGGTCCATGGCGAGGAACGTGAACGCCAGCGCGCACGTCAGGATAGCCGCTACGGAACTGTATCTCTTCGTTAACCTGAGATTTACCAACCGCCCCATCACCCGTATTTCTCCGCGATTTTTACCGAACAGATGCAGTCAGAATTTAAATAGGTTGCCATCAACCTTCATAATTTCTTGACTGATGTTGCTTCCCCGCAGCTGTACCGCGCTCTCTTTGCCCTACTTCCGGTTTTCGCTCGAAAAAGTTCCGCAAACTTTTGCGATTACTATCCCGGCTCCCGTCCCGGCGTAGTTGCGGACGCTTGCGCCCTGCCGCCATCCGGGAAATTTGGAACTCTCGCGCCATTGAAACCGAATTACTTAGCCGCGCGGGAATTTAGATTTCATGAGAAGTGGCATGACTTGGCCATTACAATTGCGGCATCTCCACGGTCCTGCTCGCCTGACGATGAGAGGCTGAAAGCTCGCACTTCGACTGCATGCGCGGAATGGAGCGGGATCGCCGGCATAAGAAACCGCGGTGACGGACGCGGCGTACCAACATTACGGGCGCGCCGCCAAAGCTTATCGGCTCGAGGGAACATCATTTCTAAACGCCACCAAGGGAAGCTACTGGCGCTGCTCCTATTTTCGCTCGCCGGCGGAAATGTGAATTGGGCGCAACAGCCTGCCAGTGCGCCGCAGCTGGTCAATGGGATCGTTCGCACTCCGGAAGGCACACCGGTGCCGGCCGCTACGGTGCACCTGGTCAATACGGAAACGAATAAAGCGTGGCTGGGCTGGACGGACGAATCGGGCAAGTTCGAATTTCCGCAAATTCCGGCCGGATCCTACCGCGTGGAAACAAGCCAGCTGGGATTCGCGAGCGCGTCATTGGTTGTGGAGATTCCGGTGGTGCCGCCGGGCCCCATTCCGATTGTGCTGCGCGTCGCGACCCTGGCGGAGCTGACCACGAAACCCGAAGCAGCGCGCGCGCCGCGGAATCCGCGGGCGCCGGGAGACGCCGCAAACACCAATGCAGGTGCGGGCGCAAACGCAGGCGCCGATGCGGGCGGCGGTCGCAGGGGTGGCGGCGGACGAGGCCAAACGCCGGCAGGCGTAACCAACGCGATTCGCGCCGGGCTCGCCGGCGGTGGATTCGAACAAACCGACCTCACCGAAGAAGGCGCGGGAGGACCCAGTGGCGCAACAAACGCTTCCGCAAATGAAGGAACGCAGATCGCGGCTGAGCTTCCCGCGGGCGCCGGTTCCAGCGCGACGTCCGATTCATTTTTATTACAAGGAACGGTGGGCCAAGGTCTGGCGGGCAATGGTCCTGGAGGGTTTGGTCCTAACGGATTGGTACCGAGCAATCCCGCTGGAGAGGGCGGACGCGGTGGACAAGGCCCCGGCGGAGGACGCGGCGGTGCTGGCGGACTAGGAGGAGGACTCGGCGGCGCAGGCGGCTTTGGCGGACCCGGAGGTGGCGGAATGTTTGGCGGCTCTCCTGGGGGAGGAGGAGGCGGTGGTGGCGGAATGTTTGGCGGGGGCGGAAGGTTAAATCGTCAAGCGGTGAATCGTATTCGTTTCAGTTTCTACGATCGCTACGAGAATTCCGTATGGGACGCCAAACCCTATTCGATTACCGGCAACGCGGTGCCCAAGCCGAGTCACTACGACGAACGCTTTGGCGGGAATCTGGGCGGGCCGCTGAAAATTCCGCACATCTATAATGGCAGCGACAAGACATTTTTCTTCGTCAACTACCAGCACGAGACGCAATCGAGCGCGCTGGACAATTATTCGACAGTGCCCACGGCGGCCGAGCGCACCGGCGATTTCTGCGGCCTGGGAGTAACGCTCTTCAATCCCTTTTCGAATTTCAGCGGACCCCGCACACAGCTGGGCAATGGCTGCCAGATTCCCACGATTAACACCGCCGCGGCCGGGCTGCTGGCTTTCTATCCCATGCCGAATTTGCCCGGCACGGTGCAGAATTTTTTGCTGCAGACCACCGTGCCGGTGAACAGCGACACGTTGAACCTGCACGTGCTGCACACCATCAATTCCAAGGTCAGCCTGAACGGCGGGTACAACCTGAATTCCCAGCGGCAGAATACGTTCGGAAATTTTTTGAACACGGCCGGCAATTCATCCACACTAAGCCAGTCCGTGACGCTGGGCCTGGCGCACAATTGGACTGCGCACCTGGTGGAAACCACGCAGCTGAACTGGAGCCGTAGCCGCGCGCGCATCCTGAGCGACAATTCCTTTGTGAACAACGTCGCGGGAGACCTGGGAATTACCGGGGTTTCCACCGAGCCTCTCACGTTTGGCATTCCCCAGGTGAATTTCACCAGCTTTGCGGCGCTGAACGATCCGGTGCCGTCGCTGGTGCGCAACCAGACGCTGCGCTTGAGCGACAGTTGGAAATGGGTTCACGGAAAGCACACGCTGACGTTGGGTGGCGAAATGCGCCGCATCCAGCTGAATTCCGAAGCCAATCCGGTGCCGCGCGGGTCATTCACTTTTACCGGGGTGCTCACGTCGCAGCTGAGCGCGACGGGCCAGCCCATTCCCGCCACGCCGCAGAGCGAACCCATTTATGAGCTTGCCGATTTTCTGCTCGGGCTGCCTTACAGCACCACCGTGCAATTCGGGCCGAATATCTATTTGCGCAGCTGGGATTTTATCGGCTACGCGCAGGACGATTGGCGCATGACCAAGCAGTTTACGCTGCTCTACGGGCTGCGCTACGAAGCCGCGACGCCGGCGGTGGACAAATCCAACCAGATTGCGAATCTGGATTTGATTTCCACGGCCACTGCGGTGGACGTGGTCACGCCGGGTGGCGTGGGAACTTTTAACGGCCCCTACCCGCGCGCGCTGATCCACGGTGATTACGGAAATTGGGCGCCGCGCATTGGATTCGCCTGGCTGCCGCGAGGGATAAAACCGAAGACCGTGATTCGCGGCGGCTATTCGATTTTCTACAACGTGGCGATTTACAATTCGCTGGCGCAGAAATATCTGTCGTACGAGCCGCCCTTCGCCACTTCGGAAAACCTGATCACTTCCGGCACGCAGGTGCTGACGCTGGAGAACGGTTTCCCCAACACCAGCACGATTATTTCCAATCGTGGAGGCGTCAATCCTTTTTACAAGGATGGCTACGCGCAAATCTGGACTCTGGGCACGGAGACGTCCTTCACGCAGAATTGGATTCTGGATTTGACTTACACCGGGACGAAAGGCACGGACCTGGATTTATTGCGCGCGCCGAATCGCGCGCCGCTAGGCACCAGTCCGCTGAACACGCAGAACTCGTTGCAAATTCCCGATGCCAACAGTTTTTACTTCGATCAATCCGGCGCGAATTCGATTTACAACGCGCTGCAGGTGCGGCTGGTGCATCGCTTCACGCGCGGCGTTTCGTTTCAGGCGTTTTACACATTTGCAAAATCGCTCGACAACGCCAGCACCATCGGCGGCACCTCGGCAGTGGTGGTGCAACAGGACGGCAACTTCGCCGCGGAGCGGGGACTTTCTTCTTTCGACGTCCGGCACCAATTGCGGTTCTTGAATCTGTACGAGCTTCCCTTCGGCGAACATCACCGGCTAGCCACACATGGCTGGGCTGAACATGCGCTGAGCAACTGGCGGCTGCAGAATATCGTCACGTGGCAAACCGGAACGCCAGTCACGGCGTATTTGGGCGGCACCGCGTCGGACAACGGGACCGGAGCCAGTTTTTCGCTGCGACCCGATCAAGTGGCCAATCCCGACCTGGGAATTTGCGGCGGCTCGCCTCTTGCGTTTTTCAATACGGCTGCGTTCGCGACGCCGGCCTCCGGGGCGTTCGGTAACGAGCGCCGCGGCGCGATTGAAGGCCCCTGCAAGTTCAATTGGAATATGTCGCTGGCGAAATCTTTCCGCTTCGGGCCGCGCGAGCGGCATCATCTGGATATTCGCTGGGAAGTTCAGAACCTGACGAACACGCCCGCGTTCTCGGGGCTTTCGGCCACGCTGGGGTCCTCGTCACTTGGGCGCGTGACGAGCGCCAGCTCGATGCGTACGATGGACGTGATGGCGCGGTTTAATTTCTGATGAGAGAGATTGCTCACAAAATCGCGACGCTTTGGTTGATGGCTGCGCTGGGTGCGGGACTATCTGCGGCTCAAGCGGGCCAATCTGGTCAAGGTGGTCAAGCTCCTCAGGCGCAGCAGCAGCAATCGGGCAGTCAGACTGCGCCAGTGGTGGTCGCGCCACCCGCGCCAGCCCCGGCCCGCGCGCCGCAAACTCCGGCGCAGCAAGTCGCTCACCAGCCGTCCTCCGTTCTGCGCAGTTCGTCCGATCTGGTACGCATTGACGTGGAAGTCACCGACAAATCCGGCAAGCCGATCAAAAACTTGACTGCGAATCAATTTACGGTGACGGACGAAGGCAAGGCGCAGGCGATCACTTCTTTTTCCTACGCCGACATCGAAGCAATCGAGACTGCGACGGCCGCGGAAGACAAGCCGATCGTCGTCTCGGTTGATAACGAAGGGCCGAACTCGCCTTCCGCGGACGCGATCAGCGATGCTCTGCGCGACCGGCGTCTCATCGTGCTGTTCTTCGATCTCACTTCGATGCAGACGGACGACCTGATTCGCGCGCACGATGCAGCGGACAAATTTGTGAAGCAGCAGATGACAAAGGCCGACGTGGTTGCCGTGATCGTTTTCTCGACGCGGATCAACGTGCTTGCCAATTTCACGAACGATCGCGCGGTGCTAGGGAAAGCGATCGCGCAGCTTACGCCGGACAATTCCGCCAACCTCGCGAGCCGTCTCTACGCTGCGGCGCAGAATGAAGAATCCGACGTCCAGGAATATACCGGCGCGGCGTACACGCCGGATGAAACCGAATTCAACGTGTTCAACACGGACCAGAAGCTCGCAGCCGTCGAGGGCCTGGCCGACGTGCTGGGCGGAATCCCGGGAAGAAAAGCGATGCTGGAATTCACCGGCGGAATCACGCAGACCGGCGAAGAAAATCGCACGCAATTGCGCGCGGCGACGGACGCCGCAAATCGCGCGGATGTTTCCATTTATTCGATTGATTCGCGTGGGTTGCTCGCCGCGCCTCCCGGCGGCGATACTACGACGAATGCCGCGACGGGAACTTCGATGTTTACCGGCGCGTCCGTATTTCATCAAACCGACCAGCGCGAAGATTCGCGCGACACGCTCGCGACCCTTTCCACGGACACGGGCGGAAAAGCGTTTTTCGATTTGGGCGATCTGAGCGATGCCTTCCCTGCCATCCAGCGGGACAACGGCGGCTACTACCTAGTCGGCTACAATCTCGGCGCCGATGTAAAACATGATGGCCGCTGGCGAGCCATTCACGTAAAGGTAAATGTTCCCGGCGCGCACGTGCGCTTCCGCGACGGATATTATGCTCCGCGCGATTTTCAGCATCTGGAGAAAGAAGACCGCGACCAGCAGCTGGCCGACGCAATTAATTCCGATCATCCGGTCGTCGAGCTTCCCGTGGCCGTCGAGACCGGAATCTTCCGGCTGGGCGCGACGCAAGCCTACGTTCCCATCGCTGCGAAAATTGCTTCGAGCGCGCTGGATTGGGCGCAAAAACACGGTAAACAGCACGCGGAATTCGATTTTGCGGTGGAAGTGCGCGCGGTGCCGGCAGGCCAGATCGTGGCGCAGTTGCGCGATACGATTACCGTGAACCTGGATGCCGAACATTTCGAGCAAGTCCGTCACAGCAATCTGCTGTATCAGGGCGGAGTGGTTCTGGCGCCGGGAAACTACCGGCTGAAATTTGTGGCACGCGAAAATGAATCGGGAAAGATTGGGACGTTCGAGCAGAATCTGGTGGTGCCGGCCGCGCAGCCGGAAAAAGTGACGCTGAGTTCCGTAATGCTATCGAGCCAGCTTGTTCCTATCGAGAAATCATCCGAGGTCGCCACCAAAGGCCAAGGCGTGCGCGCGAAAATCGACAGCTCGCCGCTCGACATGGAAGGACAGAGAATTATTCCCAGCGTGACGAACTATTTCACGCAAGGGCAGACGCTGTACGTCTTCCTGCAAGCGTACTACCCGGAAAAGGCAGAAAAGAACGGGACGTTCGATCCGAATTCGTTGCGCGCCGGGCTGGTGTTTCTGCGCAACGGGATTGAGATGAATGCCACGCCGCTGATTCCGCCCGCGCAGGTGGATGCGAAAACGCACACCGTTTCGTTCCGCATCAGTTTGCCGCTGCAGAAGCTGCCCACGGGTAGGTACACAGTCCAGGTCGTCGCCGTCGCGCCTGGGACGCAGCATTCGGCTTTCGGACGAGCGTACCTGGCGCTACAACAGACTCCGGCGGCGGCAATGCCCAGCCCCTGAGCTTACGGTAAGCTTGGAGTCGTTCCCGAGTCTGTGTGCGGCGATTGCCGTGCCACGGATGATGCACTAAGGTGCGCCGCTACAAATGCAAAACCAAAACAACCGCAACGGCTGCCCGGTTCGACGAACCCGAACCGGCCGCTACAAAGTCAAAACCTAAGGCCGGAAGCGTTGAGCTCGCAATCGATTAGCGGTCAATGTAAAAGCCTTCGCGCGTTTGCACCGTCGCGTCCTTCTGCTTGGTGGTCAGCTGGATTTTGTGATAGCCCACTGCGGCGTCTGTTTTATCGGGTGTGTAGCCCAGCGCATATTGATTGCGGAGTTCTTCATCAATTTCCGCGTAAATCTGGTCGATCGTCTCTTTCTTCGTAACTTCAAAGAAGCGTCCGCCGGTCTCCTTCGCCAACTGCTGCAGAATTTTCTTTCCGTCAGGACGCGTTTCTTGCGGATAGCGCCGGTGCCCGCCGCCCATACCGCCGCCTCCCATGCCGCCTCCGCCCATGTGTCCGCCGCCGTAGCCCCCTCCGTTGCCGTGTTCGTCCTTGTCGGCGAAAAGAATGGAGTAAACAAGAGTGTCCGAACGCTCGGCCGTTTCGATCGCATCGCGCAAAGTTTCCTTGCTGCCGTGATCCACGCCGTCGGAAAGAATAATGATCGCCTTGCGGCCCTGCTGCTTTTTCATCAGTTCGTCTGACGCCAGGTAGACCGCGTCGTAAAGCAACGTGCCGCCTCCGCCATGGCCACGCGAGCCGCGTCCACCACCACCGCCGCTGCCGCTGTCCGGATCGCTGCCGGACGAGCCGCCTCCGCCCGTCTGCGAGAACTGCGGCCTCCCGAGCTGGTCAAGCGACGCTTCCAATTTCTGCCGCGAGGAAGTCAGGTCCTGCAGCAGCTCGACCTCGCGGTCGAAGTGGATCACGAACGCCTTATCCTTATCTTCGCGCAACAAATGATCGAGGAAAGCGTGGCTGGCGTCGCGCTCCTGGTCCAGCACGCGGCGTTGGCTCATGCTGGTATCCACCAATAGTCCGAGAGTGAGTGGCAGATCGGAATCTGGCGCGAAATAGCTGATCGTTTGCACATAGCCGTCCTGCGCCAGCACAAAATCATCCTTGGTCAAATTGCGGATCAGCGCGCCATGTTTATCGCGCACCGTCGCGAACATGGTCACCAGCTTCACGTTCACCGAAATGGTCGGGCCTTGCTGCTGACTGCGCAGCGGCGCGCCTGCGGTTAACAGCAGACCTACGCAAAGAACTAAACCGAATTTTCTCCAGCCGAGCGAGTTCTGCCTTGCGAAATTGCACCCAAACCCGCGCTTTCTCGCATGTGCCTGTTTTCCGTTGAACATGAACGTAACGCCTTTTCCCTCGCTCGCCTTGAATCGGCCCATCCGTTACATGGACGCACTGCGACCTATGTCGTTTCTGATGGAAGATTCCTGTCCAAGCGCCGGAAAGTTCCATCTTTTTGGATGCATCAAAGGCAGATTTAGGGGGGCGGTGCGTCGCGACGCCATTGCGCACCGCCCATATTTCTGGAGACTACCTCGACGCCCGGGCTTATTCTCCAATCTGCAATGCTGGACCAAACTTTCCCACTAGCCGCACCGTAATGCTCGGGTCACAGACTGCGCATTCCGCGATTCCTTTGGCGCCGATTGGCGCTAGTGTGGTCCGTACCAAGAGGTCTTAGGAGAAAATGATGGCAATCCCGAACGCAAGAATTCCCGCAATGATCGCAGCGCTGCTTTTTCTTGGCGCCATGACGAGATTTCCGTATCCCACGGCAGATGCGAAACCGAAAATGCAAAAGCAGGCGTTCGGCAAAATACAGGATGGGCAAAGCGTGGATTTGTACACGCTGACGAACAAGTACGGGATGACCGTCGCGATCAGCAACTTTGGAGGCACGCTTGTCTCGATGAAGGTTCCGGACCGGGACGGAAAGCTGGGCGATGTGGTGTTGGGTTACGACAATCCCGCGGATTACGAGAACGGCAAAGCACATTTTGGCGGCACCATCGGCCGCTACGCCAATCGCATCGCGCACGGCAAATTTACCCTGGACGGAGCCGTTTACACTCTTCCGCTGAATAACGGCGAGAACACCTTGCACGGCGGTATCCGCGGTTTTGACAAGCATGTATGGACGGCAAAAGATGTTTCCAGCAGCGCGGGCGAGGCGCTGGAATTAAATTACGTGAGTAAAGACGGAGAAGAAGGCTTCCCGGGAACCTTGGCCGTAAAAGTCGTGTACACCCTTCTGGGCGATGAGAACGCGGTGAGGATCGATTACACGGCGACGACTGACAAGGACACCGTACTCAATCTGACGAATCACTCATATTTCAATCTCTCCGGACAAGGCAACGGCGATATTCTGCAGCAGCAGCTCACTTTGTACGCCAGCCAGTTCACTCCGGTTGACGCGGCGCTCATCCCCACCGGCAAACTTCAGGACGTGCACAACACCCCATTCGATTTCCTGCACCCGATGGCGATCGGCGTGCGCATCGACATGAATGACCAGCAGCTGAAGCTCGGCAGAGGCTACGACCACAACTGGGTGCTGGACAAGAGATCACCAAGCTCGTTGTCTCCCGCGGCACGCGCGTACGATCCGCAGAGCGGGCGCGTTCTGGAAGTTTCCACCACAGAACCGGGCATGCAGTTCTACACCGGGAATTTTCTGGACGGCACGGATCACGGCAAGAATGGAAAAGTGTACGGCTACCGCTCCGCATTCTGCCTGGAAACTCAACATTTTCCCGATTCGCCCAATCACAAAGATTTCCCTGCGACGCTTCTGAAACCGGGGCAGACATTTCGCTCTACTTCGATTTATAATTTTTCCGTGCAAAAGTAAGTTGCGACGGTAAGTTAATCAACGATCCCTGCGGCCAGGGCGGACAACTTGCAAGCGGCAAAACCGTGTATCTTAGGACGGCTGAGAACATCGCCGCCGTAATCGCGGTGCTTCCAGCAGGTCGAATCTTGAGCCTCGGCCATCATTCGTTCCCGGAGAAGAAATAAACGTGGAATATCGCGCGCTGGGCCGCACCGGTTGGAAAGTTTCGGAAGTAAGCTTCGGAGCATGGGCCATCGGCGGCTCGTGGGGCCACGTCTCTGACGACGAGGCCATAGCAGCCCTGCGCAAGGCCGTGGATTGCGGCGTCAATTTTTTCGACACGGCCGACGTCTACGGCGACGGCCGCAGCGAGCGCCTGATCGCCGGCCTGAAAAAAAATTACAAGAAGGACATCATCGTCGCCACCAAAGCCGGCCGGCGCCTGCCTAAGCAGTCTGTGGCCGGCTACAGCGCCGCGAATCTTACGGCGTGGGTGGAAGACAGCCTGCGCAATCTCGCGACGGACACTCTCGACCTGCTGCAACTGCACTGCCCGCCGACGGAGCTTTATTTTCAGCCCGAAGCTTTCGACATCCTGGATCGCATGGTGAAAGCAGGCAAGCTGCGCTATTACGGCGTCAGCGTGGAAAAAGTTGACGAGGCGCTGAAAGCGATCGAGTACCCGAACGTGCAGAGCGTGCAGATTATTTTCAATTGTTTTCGCCAGCGGCCCGCGGACGAGTTTTTTCTGCAAGCCCAGCGCAAAAAAGTGGGGATTCTGGCGCGCGTCCCGCTCGCCAGCGGCCTGCTGACCGGAAAACTTCGCCGCGATTCCACTTTTGCCGCGGACGATCATCGCAACTTCAACCGGCATGGCGAAGCGTTCGACGTAGGTGAGACTTTTTCCGGCGTGGATTACGATGCCGGGCTGGAAGCGGTGGAGGAACTTCGCGCGCTCGTGCGTCCCGGCACTTCCATGAGCCAGTTCGCGCTCCGCTGGATTCTGATGTTCGACGCGGTTACCTGCGCTATCCCCGGTGGCAAACGCCCCGACCAGGTCGCCAATAATTGCCAAGCCTCCGGCCTGCCGCCGCTGACTCCGGAAGCGATGGCCGCGGTGCGCCACATTTACGATGCGCGATTTGGCGCGGCTCTAAAGCATCGCTGGTAGAAACCCGCGAGAACCAACTTACGACGCCTGCCATTTTTTAGTTTGGGGAGCTGCGAGACTTAAATCACCATCGGTCGTGAAGTTTTCTCAGCGATTTCCGGCGCGATGCGAAATTCCCGGCCGATCTCTTCGGCCACTTCCGCCACCACGCGCCCCACCACCATGATCGCCGGCGCAGGCAGCGTGGCTTCGTCGGCCAGCTTCGCGAGAACCGTCGAGCGGATCTCCTGATCCTTCCCGGACGCATGCGACACAATCGCGCAAGGCATGTCCTCCGGCCATCCGGCATCACGCAATTGCTGCATCACGCGCGCGTAATCGGTGCCCGGCATGTAGATCACCAGCGTCGTGGTGCTGGAAATTCCGCCCCACTGAATCGAACGATTGTCGGTGTCGCGCTGGATGGTCGTGAAAAGCACTTGCGAAGCGACGCGCCGGTCCGTGAGCGAAAATCCCGCCGCGGCTGCGGCGCCAAATCCCGCGGTAATTCCCGGAACAATTTCGAATTCCACGCCCGCTTCTCGCAACGCTGTGATTTCCTCGCCTGCGCGGCCAAAAAGCAGCGGATCGCCACCCTTCAATCGCACCACCACCTCATGCGACTTCGCGTATGAGACCATCAGTGCGTTGATTTCTTCCTGCGTCAGCAATTTCTTCCCGCATCTTTTACCGACGTCAATTCGCTCCGCGCAGGGGGCTGCCAGCGCCAGCACCTCGCGGCTCACCAGCGCGTCATGCATCACGATATCCGCCCGGCCCAGAATTTTGACCGCCTTTAGCGTGAGCAGCTCGGGATCTCCCGGCCCCCCGCCCACCAGATAAACTTTGCCCTTCATGAACCGCTCCTGCTGATCAATTCCCTCTCGCCTTCGCGCAGAAATCTCTCGAACATTTCCTCGCTCGCCAGCTGGTGCAAGAGCCGCTTCGTTTCTTCGGGACCTTTCCCTTCGCTGCGCAGGAATTGGCGCGCCGCTCCCAGCCATTCCAGCCACCCTTCATATTCCGGACCGAATTGCGCTTCGAGTTCCTTGCGCAACCGCTGCGCCAACGCCGGGCTTTGCCCTTCGGTGGAAATCGCTATCTGCAAAGCGCCACGCCGCACCACCGCGGGATAGTAGAAGTGGCAGAATTCCGGATCATCGACGACATTGCACAAAATTCTTTCCGCTTCGCATTGCCGGAACACTTCGTGGTTCACCTGCGGCGAAGACGTTCCCGCCACCACCAGAAACGCGCCACACAAATCTTCCGCTGCAAACTTTCGAGCCTGCCATTCGATTTGCCCTGCGTGCGCCCAGGCGGCAACGGACTCCGTAACTTCCGGCGCGACCACAACCACATGCGCCTCCGCGGCAAGCAAGCTCTGTATCTTCGATTCCGCAATCACGCCGCCGCCCACGACCACGCAGAGGCGGCCGCGCAATTTCAGCGAAATCGGAAACAGAGGCATCGCCTATCCTTCAATCCCGTGCGGCACGGGACCCGCAGAAACGTCACGGGCCACGGCTTCCGCAATTTGCCCCGCCAGGAGTATGCGGATTTCGTCATTCGTATGGCGCGCAAAAAATTGCCGCAAATTTTCGCCGGGGTTGCGCTCTTCGTCAAAACTTCGCAACAAGCGCTCAATCGCTTCCGGCACTTCCGTCGCGGCGCAGCGATAACCGACGGGACGAGCAATCGCGGCAAACTTGCCCACCGCGCCGCCCACGCAGAAGTAATAAGCATCCACCATCTCGGCGCCCAGTTTGATTTTCTTGCCCTCGAGGCCGATGTCCGCGATCCAATGCTGGCCGCAACTATTCGGGCAGCCGGCGATGTGCAGCTTCAGTTGCTCGTCAAAACCGGGAATGCGATCTTCGAGTTCTTCCACGAGCCAGCGCGCGAAGCTTTTCGTCTCGGTCAAGGCCAGCTTGCAAAATTCGGAGCCGGTGCAGGCGATGGTCCCGCGCGCAAAGGGCGATGCCGCAACGGGCAGGCCCGCAGCGTCAAGAGCGCGCGCCACTTTGTCAGCGTGTTCGCTCGGCACGTTCACCAGTACCAGGTTTTGCATGATCGTGGTGCGAATCTCTCCGCCGGCGTAGCGCTCAGCGAGTTCCGCTGCGATGCGCAGTTGATCGGCGCTAATCCGCCCGCGCAATACGGACGCGCCCACGTAGGAAAACCCCGGCTGCTTCTGCGCGTGAATTCCCACGTGATCGCGATACGCGTCTTCCGGAACATGCTCGGGTTCCGCGGGATCGAGCTTGAATCCCAGGCGCTGGTGCAGCTCCGCAAGAAACGATTCCGCCGTCCAACCGTGCTTCAGAAACAGAAACTTCAATCGCGCCCGTTCGCGGTTCTCGCGCAGCACTTCACTATCGCGGAAAATTTCCGCGATGCCTCGCACCACCTGCGCCGCCTGATGCTCCGCCACGAACGCATTCAAACGCATCGCCAGATACGGATCGGTGGAAAGGCCGCCGCCCACGCGCAAGGAGAATCCCGTTTCGACCGCGCCGCCTCTGCGGCGCGTCGTCGCGGTCAAGGCCACGTCGTTAATTTCCGGATACGAGCACCACAGATGGCAACCGGTAATCGAAACCTTGAATTTTCGCGGCAGATTGTAAAACTCGGAATTGCCGACGAATTGGCGGTTCAGTTCCAGCGCCACGCGGGACGCGTCGTGGATTTCGTCCGCATCCACGCCCGCCAGTGGGCATCCGGTAATGTTGCGCGTCACGTCGCCGCAGGCGCCGGTGGTCGTCAGCCCGACCGAATGCAAGCGGTCTAATATTTCCGGCAACGCTTCGATCGTCACCCAATGCAGCTGCACGTTCTGCCGCACGGTAATATCCGCCACGCCGCGCGCATGCTGCTGCACGATGTCAGCGACCGCGCGTAATTGCGCGCTGCGCAATATTCCGTTGGGAATCCGGATGCGCACCATGAAGTAGGGGGTCGCCTTCCCTTCACCATTCGCGCCGCCGATCACTCCCTGCCCGTCTCCCTGCGTGTAAATGCCCCACGAGCGAAAGTACGTCCCCAGCCACTCCGGCGGAATAGACGCGTGCCCCAGCCGCGCAAATTCGCGTATCTCGTCAATGCACTCCCACGCGTTCTTGGCTCGCTTGAACCGTTCGACACGCTGTGCTTTCGTTTCCTTGATGGTGTCGCTCATAAAGAGATCTCACTCGCAAAAATGGGCCATAAAAACAAAAAACCCACCAACCAGTGTTTCTGGCGGGTGGGGCTCGGGAACTAAAGTTGAATTAAGGCTTAAGTCCCAAATCTCCTATCGCCAGACTGGCGCGCGATACAATACGCGCAACAAGCGCATGGACAACACCGCATCTGGCAACAATTCAACATGCAAATAACACCTTACCCGACTTCGCTGCCACCGTCAATCCCGAACGACGGCGCGCGTCTCTACATCAGATTCGCGGAAGCGGAATGCGATTCATCCAGCGATCTAATTCGCACCCATAACGGTAACGAATCAGCACACGCGCAGTCCAACAATCGATGCATGGCCCGGCACGAAGGGCGCATCCTATTGGCTAACTCGCTTAGTGCTCTCAGTCTGGAAGTATCTCCGGCTTTAAGCTCCGACCGCCGACAGCTGCTATTTCCACAATTCCAGTGAAAATTTGGCGATTACAAGAGCAACGCACAGACATAGTCCTGCGAACAAAAACCCAGGCCAGTAGTGAAAGAACACCGCTCCGATGAACAGTCTGAAACCGATGAACACCAAAATGCCTATAAATAGGACGGGCTTATACTTTGAGAATACAATTACGATGATTAGGCCCATGAAGGAAATGAAAGCAGCGTGACGCAACTCGTGTGAAGGCTGTTTTTCAAACAGAAATACGGCGATGATGCTGCCAGTCGCCACGGCGATTGCGCCAAATGCAACTTCCAAGACAAAACGAGGAGACTCGTCGCCTTGCAGACCAAAGGCCTGCAGTACTTCACGTCGAAAATTCCTTAGATAACTCAATGTAGGTCTGGATCCTCGGGGCAGGCGATGAGACCGTCAGCAAATAGAGCCGCACGGTGCTCCAAATGTTCGCTCGTGGGATTTTCCACCGCCACGCCGCTCCCCGCCGAGCGAATTCGGACATCCTAAAACGTTACAAAAGATAAGTTGTCAGGCCGGGCCCTCGGCGTTATGCTGCGGGCGGCTCTCGGCTTAGCGCCGGGACTCACAACTAGCCCAACCCAGAATAACCGAAAGAGGCAATCCAAAACCCGTTTTTACGACGTAGTAGAAGCAGGTGTGGTTGAAGTCCAAACTCACAGGAGGTAATTCGGGAAAATGACAAAGTCAAAGAAGGCCCTAATCGCTGGCGCAGCTCTTGCTGGTTTGCTCGCCGGTACCACCACAACGATTCAGGCGTCCAACCTTCTCTCCGGCATGCACGCGGCCCAGTCGGATCAGAAGCCCGCAGATTCCAAGGTGAAGGAAAAGCACGCTTGCAAGGGTCAGAACTCCTGCAAGGGCAAGGGCGGATGTAAATCGAGCGACAACGGCTGCAAAGGCAAGAACTCTTGCAAGGGCAAGGGCGGCTGCGCAACCGACGGCTCGAAGATGCCCGAGTAACACTCGCCGCATCGGCGAATCGCAACAAGCAGCAACGGTCTGGTGTTGAGGGCCGGCATTTATTGATCGGCCCTCAACACTTCTCCGCATCATCTGTTCGCTTCATCCAACGGAGTGGGGAATGCCTGCCAATCGGTTTAATGGCCACACGGATTACGGAATCGGGATCGGCCTGCGCTCCCCGCATTACCACCACATTCTTACCCGCAAGCCTGTTGTGGATTGGTTTGAAATCATATCCGAAAATTTCATGATAGATGGCGGACGCCCGCTGCGCATCCTCGATCAAATTCTGGAACAGTACAAAGTGGTGCAGCACGGCGTCTCGATGTACTTCGGCTCGGCGGAACGCCCCAATCGCGAGCATCTGCGGCGCCTGAAAACTTTAGTCCAGCGCACCAAGACACCCTGGCTTTCCGACCACCTCTGCTGGGGCAGCGTGGATGGCCGCTATACGCACGACCTGCTGCCGATGCCCTACACTTTCGAAGCCGCGCGCATCACCGCGCAGAAAATCCGCGAAGTGCGCGACTTCATCGAAATTCCCGTGGCTGTCGAAAACGTCAGCAGCTACGCCGAATTTCACGTCTCCGAAATGACAGAGTGGGAATTTCTGAACGAAGTCGCTGAGCGCGCCGATTGCGGCATTCTGCTGGACGTGAATAACATTTACGTCTCGTCGCAGAACCACAGTTTCGATCCGTTTACTTACGTCAATAGCGTCCCTGCCGAACGCGTCGCGCAAATCCATATCGCCGGACACTCGAAATACCGCAAGTACATCCTCGATACGCACGATCACCCGGTGATTGATCCGGTGTGGAAGCTG
>Ga0209006_10001934_pt1 | contig 18781 bp, 17 predicted proteins | sample JacPin_JW_Ref_O2_FD_188567 | JGI IMG/M metagenome (GOLD analysis project Ga0209006, IMG submission 188567) | Forest soil microbial communities from Algoma, Ontario, Canada - Jack Pine, Ontario site 1_JW_Ref_O2 (SPAdes) (version 2) | ecosystem: Environmental > Terrestrial > Soil > Boreal...
GGGGCCGCCGCTCGCTTAATGTCACGCCGAGCGGAAAGGTGTTGCCCTGCCACGCCGCCGAATCCATTCCCGGCCTCGAATTCTGGTCGGTGCGCGAGCATGCGCTCGCCGACATTTGGGCGAATTCGCCGGCGTTCAACGCCTTCCGCGGAACCGCTTGGATGAAAGAGCCTTGCGCGAGCTGCGCGCGCCGCGAGATCGATTTCGGCGGTTGCCGCTGCCAGGCTTTCGCCCTGACCGGAGACGCCCGTGCAACCGACCCGGTCTGCCATTTGTCGCCGGCCCATGAGCAAGTCGCGGCGCTGGCGGCCGTGCAAGAAGACGCGCGCTACGCCTATAGGCAGATGTAGGCCTTTGCCGCCGGCTAGGCCGGCCTTGGTTTTGCGCGGTCCCGACCCGTTCACCCGCTATTCAAGCTGTCCGCATTTCGGATTTCGCTTTCGCATTGCAGCAGGTTAGACTGACGCATTGCGACTGGGGCAATGGGCGCGCCTGCAACCGGCCGCGCCAACGGAAGGGCGAGGCAATGACGGCGCTTTCCATCAACGGAAAGGCCTACGACGTCGACGTCGAGCCGGATACACCCTTGCTCTGGGTGTTGCGCGACACCATCGGCCTCACCGGCACCAAATACGGCTGCGGCATAGCCCAGTGCGGCGCCTGCACGGTGCATATCGACGGCGTCGCCACGCGCTCATGCCAGGTGCCGGTCGGCGGCCTGAAGGGCCGCGAAGTGACCACAATCGAGGCGCTGGCGCAGAACGGCCAGCTGCATCCGGTGCAAAAAGCCTGGGTCGAATTCGACGTGCCACAATGCGGCTATTGTCAGAGCGGCATGATGATGGCGGTGGTGGCTTTACTCAAGCAGAAGCCCAATCCGACTGACGCAGATATCGACGCGGCAATCACCAATATTTGCCGCTGCGGTACTTATCAGCGCGTTCGCGCCGCAATCCATGCGGTGGCCGGCGCGTGACAGTGCAGTGAGGTGCGAACATGCGCGCGATCAGAGCGCTGCTGCTGCTGATCTTGGCCGGTGCGGCGGCGTTCCCGGCAGTTGCGTCGGCCGCCGAGCAAGTCGATCTCCTGCTGGTGCTGGCCGCCGACGTCTCGCGCAGCGTCGATAGCGGGAAATTCCAGCTGCAGCGCGAAGGTTATGCCGCCGCCATCTCCGATCCGCATGTGCTCGACGCCATCAAGTCAGGCCGCGTCGGCCGTATCGCGCTGACCTATGTCGAATGGTCGGGCGTCGGTTCGCAGCGGGTCGTGATCGACTGGACCACCGTCGGCGACGCCGAGCAGGCCAAAGGCTTCGGCGATCGCCTGTTGGAGGCGCCGCGCTCGTTCGCGGATCGCACGTCGATCAGCGGCGCCATCGAATTCGCCATGAGCCATCTGGCGCATGCGCCATACGAATCCGCGCGCCGCACCATCGATGTCTCGGGCGACGGGACCAACAATTCCGGCCGCGACGTGACGGTGGTGCGCGACGAGGCGCTCGCCCAAGGCGTCACCATCAACGGCCTGGTCATCCTCAGCGAAACGCCGCTCGCCTGGAATCCCGATCACACCAATCCGCCGGGCGGGCTGGAGAATTATTACCGCAACAACGTCATCGGCGGTCCGGGCGCATTCGTGCTGGCGGCGCAAAACTTCAATTCGTTCGGCCAGGCTATCGTCAAAAAGATGATCGCCGAGGTGGCGCAAGCGGAGCCGCCGCGCCGGACTTTGGCGCGTTGAGTGGCGCACCCGTCCGCCAGCGTGCAAGGGGTTTCGGCGTTCGCCACCGGCCGACAATTTAACGGCGATCGATGGGGTTTGCCCTTGTACGGCAACCCTTTGGGCGAAGGCGCGGCGGACCCGGCCACGAAAGCGACACAGACACCGGACATGTTCGGCACTCACCTGCCAATCCGTATATTCGATCGGCGCAAGCGAAAATTGGAACGCAACCCGTGACCGCGGCTGTTGGCCTTAAACGCCTTGCGATTGCTGTCGTCGCCGTCATCGCGGCGGTGGTTGTCGTGCTGGTCGCGCTGTCGTTTCTGATTCCGGCCGCCACGGTGCGCGATGCGGTCGCCAAGGAAATCCACGCCGTCACCGGGCTCGATCCGGTACTGCGCGGCGACCTGTCGGTGTCGCTCTTCCCCTCCGGCACGGTGACCTTCCACAAGGTGGTGCTCGGCGACGATCGTAACGGCGAGCCCGGCTTGGTCGCCGACGAACTGACCGCGCGGCTCCGCTATTTTCCGCTGCTGGCCGGGCGCATCGAAATCGCCGGAGTGACGCTGGTGCGGCCGACCATTGCGGTAAACTTCCTGCCCAGCGGCCAATCGAATTGGTCGGGGCTGATCCAATCGCTGGCGCGCGCGCTGCAGCCCGATCCGGACCGCACCGCGTCGTTCTCGGAAATCGGCATCGTCGACGGCACCGTCATCGTTCACAAATCTTACGGCGGCAAGGACGTGACCGACCGGCTCGACGGCGTCGAATTCCAGCTTGCCTGGCCGTCGATCTCCCGCAGTTTCGGCGCAAGCGGCCGTTTCGTGTGGCACGACGAGCCGATCGAGGCGAGTCTCACGCTCGGCGATTTTCTCGCGGCGCTGAGCGGCGAACGCTCGGGCATCAAGGTGCGGCTTGCTGGCGCGCCGATCAAAGCCGCGTTCGATGGCGCCATGAGCGCGCAGCCGAGCTTCAAGATCGACGGCACGCTCAGCGTGGAATCGCCCTCGCTGCGCGATACGATGCATTGGACGAATGCGAGCCGGTTGCCATTCGGCGGTTTCGGGCGCTTCGCGCTCAAGGGGCACAGCAGCATCGGCGGCGGCGTGGTTTCGCTGTCCAGCGTCAATGTCGAGCTCGACGGCAATTCGGCCGAAGGCGTGATCACGCTCTCGACCGACCGGCGCACCGTCCAGGGCACGCTCGCCGCGGAAGCGCTTGACGTCACGCCGTATGTCTCCGGAATTCACCTTTTGGCCTTCAACGAGCGCAACTGGGATCAGCTCCCCATTACGCTGAACGGATTCGCCGACTTCGACCTCGATCTGCGCATCTCCGCCGCCAGCGTCAAAATTGCCGGCGCGCAATTGGGCCGGACCGCGGTCGCAGCGAACATGCGCAGCGGCAAGCTCGACGTCACCATCGGCGAGGCGCAGGCTTTCGGCGGCATCGCCAAAGGCTCGCTCGGAATTGCCAGCGCCGACGGCGGCGTCGCGGTGACCACGCACGTTGCGTTCGTCGACGTCGATCTCGAGAGCTGCCTCGGTCAGGTGTTCGGGATTCGCCGGCTCGAAGGGCGCGGCAATCTGGCGCTCAATATCGAAGGATCGGGCGCGTCGGTGCTGGCGGTGACCAACACGCTCAGCGGCACTGCAAGCCTGAGCGCCCATAACGGCGCGATCTCCGGCATCAATGTCGAGCAATTGCTGCGCCGGCTGGAACGCCGGCCGCTCTCGGGCAACGGCGATTTCCGCAGCGGGCGCACGCCGTTCGACCAACTCGCGATCAACCTCAAGATCGAGCAGGGCCAGGTGTCGGTCGACGAGATGCACTTGAGCGGTCCGGCCGTGCGTCTTGCGGTCGGCGGCCAGGTCTCGGTCCCGACACGCGATCTCGATCTCAAAGGCGTGGCGACACTGGCGTCGGGTGAAACCGCCAACGAATTCGACCTGCCCTTCGTGGTGCAAGGCCCATGGGACGACCCAATCATGCTCCCCGACGCGCAGAGCTTGATCCGCCGTTCCGGCGCCGCCGCGCCGCTCCTTGAATCGATCAAGTCCCGCAGCGCCGGTTCGGCCGTGCGCTCCGTCATCGACAAGCTCTTGGCCAATCCGACCGGCGCCGCAGCGCCCGCTGCGCCGGCGCCGAAGAACGGCGACTAGCTCATACCCGCGCCGCCGCGCCGCGTGCGCCAGCAAGCTTGGCGAGCAGCGACGCAATGATGACTGCCGTGCCGACGACGCCGACCATGATGCTGCACACAGCGTTCATCTCCGGTTTCACGCCAAGCCGCACCTCGGAATAGATGCGGATCGGCAGCGTCGTCGTGCCGGGCCCGGTGGTGAAGCTCGCAATGACCAGATCGTCGAGCGAGAGCGCAAAGGCCAGCATCCAGGCGGCGGCGATCGCCGGTACGATCAGCGGCAAGGTCACGGACAGAAATGTGCGCAGCGGCGGCGCGCCAAGATCCATCGCCGCTTCCTCCAAGCTCACGTCGAAATCGGCCAGCCGCGACTGAACGATCACGGTGACGAAGCACATCGCCATGGTGGTGTGCGCGATGGCCACCGTCCAAAAACCGCGTTCGGCGGCGATGGCGACGAACAGCAGCAGAAGCGACAGCCCGGTAATTACTTCCGGCATGACCAGCGGCGCGTAGATCATCGCAGCGAACGGCAGCCGGCCGCGAAAGCGGCCGAAACGGGACAGCGCCAGCGCCGCCAGCGTCCCCAATATCGTCGCCGCGGTCGCCGAGGCGAGCGCGAGGCGGAGGCTGATCACGGCCGAGTCGACGAGCGCCGCGTCGTTGAAAAGCTCGGCATACCAGCGCGTCGACCAGCCGCCCCAGACCGCCACGAGGCGCGAAGCATTGAACGAGTAGATCACCAGCACGGCGATCGGGAGGTAAAGAAAGGTAAGGCCGAGAACGAGAGCGGCGATGTTGACTGCGGAAACCCTGCGCATGGTCAGTCCCGCTCCACGACGCGCATCGCCTGGTTCTGATAGATCACGATCGGCGTGACCAGGAGGCAAACCAGCACCACGGCAACCGTCGAGGCGGCCGGCCAATCCTTGTTGCCGAAGAATTCCATCCAGATCGTCTGACCGATCATCGGCGACTGCGAGCCGCCAAGCAGATCGGGGATGACGAACTCGCCGACGATGGGGATGAAGCACAACAGCACGCCGGCAAGGATGCCGGACGACGATAACGGCACCGTCACCAGCCAAAAAGTCTTCCAGCGCGGGCAACCGAGATCGGCGGCCGCCTCAAGCAGCGACTCATCGAGTTTTTCGAGCGTCGCGTAGAGCGGCAATACCATGAACGGCAGATAGGAATAGACGATGCCGATATAGATGGCGGTGTCGGTCGCGAGCCAGACCGGCGGCTCTTTGACGATGGCGAGCGCCATAAGCACGTCGTTGAGCGGACCCTCGCGCTGCAAGATGTTCATCCACGAATAGATGCGGATGAGCAGCGAGGTCCAGAACGGCAACGCCACAAGCAGGACCAGCACCGCCTGCCAGCGCCGCGGCGTACGCGCGATCGCGTAAGCGATCGGATAGCCGACGACGAGCAAAATAAGCGTCGCGAAAGCCGCGATCTCGATGCTTTTCAGATAGGAGAGGACATAGAGCGGGTCGGAGCCGAGCAGCGTGTAATTCTCAAGCGACAGCGCGTCGAAGAAAGCTACAACGCCGCGCCAGCCGGCGGCGACGTCGAGCACCGGCGTGTAAGGCGGCTGCGCGATCGCGGTCTGCGACAGGCTGATCTTGAGCACGATGAGAAACGGCACCAGGAAAAAGGCGAGCAGCCACGCATAGGGAATCCGGATGGCCAATCGCTGCCAGGTGGAACGCCGCTGCCGTTGTTTCATGGCCCCTTCATCCTCGTCATTGCGAGCCAACGGGTCCGGCCCGAAGCGGCCGGCCCGATGATAAACTCCGCGAAGCAATCCCGCGTACCGAGGCAAAGTTTGGGTTGCTTCGTCGCTTTGCTCCTCGCAATGACATGCGTTTAGTGCGTCAGCACGATCGCGGCCTCGGCCGGCCAGCTCAACCACACTTGCTCGCCAACGCCGATGGCCGGTTCCACGCCGCCGACATTCGCCACCCGCGCGCGCACCAGCGAACCGTCGCGAATGCGCAGCTTGTAGAGCGAGACATCGCCCAGATAGCCAATGTCGATGATGGCGCCGGCAACGCAATTGCCCAAATCCGCCGCCGGCGGCGCGCGGCCGATGCGGACTTGTTCCGGCCGCACCGCGAGCCAGACGACCGAGCCCGGGTCGGCCTCAGGCTTCCTCCCGGCGCGAAGATTTCCGGCCGCTGTACCCTCGACGGTCAAACAATCGTCGCCGAGACGGCCCTGGAAGAGATTGATGTCGCCGACAAAATCGGCAACCCAACGCGATCTCGGCCGTTCGTAAATTTCAGCCGCGGGCGCGACCTGCATGAGGCGGCCGCGATCCATGACGGCAATGCGATCGGCGACCGTCATGGCTTCGCTCTGGTCGTGGGTGACGATGACGAAGGTCAGTCCGAGCGTGCGTTGCAGCTCCATCAGCTCGAACTGCGTTTCGCCGCGCAGTTTCTTGTCGAGCGCCGCCATCGGCTCGTCGAGCAGGAGGACGCGCGGGCGCTTCACCAAGGACCGGGCCAGCGCCACGCGCTGGCGTTGGCCGCCGGAAAGCTGATGCGGCTTGCGGGCGCCAAAGCCTTCCAGTTTCGTCAGCGCCAGCATGTCGGCGATGCGGGTCGCGATTTCGCGCCTGCTCAAACCGTCCTGTTTCAAGCCAAAGGCGATATTGGCTTCGACGGACAGATGCGGAAACAGCGCGTAACTCTGGAACATCATATTGACCGGCCGCCGATACGGCGGCACCGGCGCCAGATCGACCCCGTCGAGCAGGATGTGGCCGGCATTCGGCTGCTCGAAACCCGCGATCAGGCGGAGCAGCGTGGTCTTGCCGCAGCCCGAAGGCCCGAGCAGCGCAAAGAATTCGCCCTCATAAATATCGAGCGACAGCTGATCGACGACGGCGGTGCCGCCGAAGCGCTTGGTCAACGCCTGGATGCGCAGCAGCGGACGCAGATTCGGATCGGTCCACGGCGCAAAATCTCGTTTCGAGCCGGCGATCTGCGTAGACTCCGAAGGGAAGGTCGGGATGCTCGCGGGCTATTTAACGCAAATTGCGCCGTCCGACAAATACGGCGTCGTTTCATCGCGCAGCAGCGCTAAACTGCAGCGGGTCAGACCACAATGGACGGCACGAGCGACGTGGCGAGATTGACATCCTCGACCGTATCGCCGGCGAGCTTGCGCGGCTCCGGGCCGTAATAATCGCCCAGCTGCACGGCCGGCCGCGGCTGCAAGGTGATCGAGACCAGCCGGTCGTAGAGCGCTTTCGCCGACACCGGCTTGATCAGATATTCGTTGACGCCGAGCCGCACCGCTTCGACCACGCGCCAGCGTTCGCCGTGACCGCTGAGCATGATGATCGGCACGTCGGGCATCGGAAATACGCCGGGCGAACGCACGATTCGCACCAGCTCGGCGCCGCTCAACAACGGCATTTCCCAGTCGAGGACCACGACGTCCGGGCCGACCGTGCGAATGGTATCGAGCGCGGTGATGCCGTCGCCGGCCTCATAGATGTCTTTGATGCCGCAATTGACCAGAAGATTGCGCACCATCTTGCGCATGTATTGGTTGTCGTCGACCACCAGCACGCACAGCGCTTGGATGCGGTCGGCGAGTTCTTTCTTCGACAGCCTGGCCGGCACGACCGATCCGTCAGAGGCCACGCGGTCCGCGATTTCCTTTTTCGACAGCTTGGATGACATGATTGATCCGGCAGGGCCTCACCCAAAAGCGCCGATGGGGACGCCACGTCCATCAGACCACGGGCGCCTTGCGGCTTGGTAAAGCGGCGCCTGCCGCCGCCGCCGACACGGTGAGTGTTCCGTTAACCAAGCAGGCTGGCGGTTCATGCGCGCTAAACCCGAGCCACGCCGGTTGCCGGCTTGATGCTCGAGGCCCGGCGCGGCTCAGGCCCGTAATAGTCGCCGATCCGCACCATCCGGCGCGGATTGGCGATCAGCGACACCAAGCGCCCGAGCAACGCTTTGGTGGAGACCGGCTTGACCAGAAAATCATTGACGCCGAGGCTGACCGCGGCGACCACGCGCGAACGCTCGCCATGACCGGTAAGCATGATGATCGGCACATGCGGCACCGGAAACGTATCCGGCGAGCGCACCATCCGCACGAATTCGGGACCGTTGGGGCGCGGCATTTCCCAATCGACAATGACGACGTCGGGCAAGAGCGTACGGATCGCTTTCAGGCCCGAATTGCCGTCGTTCGCTTCGTAGATCGTCCGCACCCCGATCGCCTGCAGCAGCGACCGCGTGACTTTGCGCATGGTGGGCTCGTCATCGACGATCAGCACTTTGAGCGCCACGAGCCTCTGGGCGACGTCGTTTGCAGCCGCTTTCATGACGCTCCTTGAAGTCTCGACTAAAAACTCGACGCCGCGACGTCACCATAAGCGCTTAAAATCGGAATGAAGCGTTTCGATAAAATTTGATGGATGGAACGCTTAGGCGCTTGCCGCCTTCATGAAGCGATCGAGTGCGACCCGCTCTTCCCGCGAAACGCGCAAGCCGAGCTTGGAATGGCGCCAGAGCACATCGTCGGCGGTCTGCGCCCACTCTTTCGTCATCAAATAACGCACCTCGGTTGCCGTCAGATCGGCGCCGAAGCGTACGCCGAGATCGTCGGGCCGCGTCGCCGCCTGCAATACGTTCGCGACGCGCGTGCCATAGGCGGCGACCAGCCGCTCGACGTAATCCTTGGCCAGGAACGGCCATTGCCGCTGCGTCTGCTCGACCAGTGTCGCGGCGCCGTCATAGGCGAAATCGCCGCCGGGCAGCGGGACCTCCGCCGTCCACGGCCGCGCGGGCGGAAAAAAATGCGACAGCCGCGCCAGCACGTCTTCAGCAAGCCGGCGGAAAGTCGTCAGCTTGCCGCCATAGACCGTGAGTAGCGGCGCCACGCCAAGCCCTTTGTCGAGCATGAGCGCATAGTCGCGGCCGACGTCTTGCGGCTTGCCGGCACCGTCGTCGTAAAGCGCCCGCACGCCGGCGAAAGCCCACACCACGTCGGCGGCGCCGATGCTGGCGCGGAAATAGGTATTGATGACGCCGCAGAGATAGTCGATTTCGGCTTCCGTCGGCACGACCGAAGCGGGATCGCCGGCAAAACTGCGATCGGTCGTGCCGATCAGGGTGAAATCGCGCTGGAAGGGAATCGCGAAGACGACCCGGCCGTCAGGCGCCTGCAAAATGTAAGCGCGATCGTGATCGTAGAGACGCGGCACGACGATGTGGCTTCCCTTGTCGAGCCGCAACCGGCCCGACGGCGGCTGACGCAAAACCGTCTCGGCGACCGTTTCCACCCAGGCGCCAGCGGCGTTGACCAAGACACGCGCGGTCACCACATCACGCGCGCCGCGCGCATTGAGGATGAGCCGCCAGACGTCGGCCCGCTCGGCGCGAACGCAGCGTGTGCGGGTGCGGATCGCCGCGCCGCGTTCGGCGGCGTCGACCGCATTGAGCACGACCAGACGCGCATCGTCGGCGAAGCAATCGGAATACTCGTAGCCGCGATGGAAATGCCGTTTCAGCGGCTGGCCCGCCGCATCGGTGATGAGATCGAGCGATCGCGTGCCGGGCAGGATCTCGCGGCGTCCGATCAGATCGTAAATGAAGAGGCCTAGCCGGAGCACGATCGGCGAGCGGCTCGCGGGACCAAGCGGCAGCACGAAGCGGAGCGGCCGGATCAGGTGCGGCGCCATCCGCAGCAGAACTTCACGCTCGCTCAGCGCCGCGTGCACGAGGCGGAACGCGCCGTGCTCCAGATAGCGCAAGCCGCCATGGATCAGCTTCGACGAGGCCGACGAGGTGCCGGACGCAAGGTCGTTCTGCTCGACCAGCACGACCTTCAACCCGCGCCCGGCAGCGTCGCGCGCGATGCCGGCGCCGTTGATGCCGCCGCCGATGATAGCGAGATCGAAATCGGCCATGCCGTGTGCGCTTACGCTCGCTATGGGACCGGCGACGAACCGGCGCCGGAATCGCCGACCGCCCGCCGCTTCCGCAGTTCAGCGTACGGGCGAAGAAAGTTCTTCTTCTTTTTGATCTGACGCCGGCCGCTGCGGGACCTGCGGCTGTCGATGACGAACCGCCATTCCTCGAGCTCGGTCATCATGATCGACGCAAGGCGCTGCATGTTGGCGGCGACGTGATCATAGTCGCGCGGGCTGGCGAGAATATTACGCCTGACGCGAAACAACAGAGCGATCGTCTGCGCCGACCGCTCGACCAATCGGGCGAGATCGGCATCCACCCGCAGGCCGTTCAACGACGTCATGGTCGCCGGCAGGATCGCAAGCAACACGATGGCAATGGGCTTCCAGCCGACGGCCTCCAGGCTGCCGGCGCGAACCGCCGCGACGGCGAGCACCACGGCGACGCCGAGCGAAGCCACCAGCGCGGCGTGGGCGCCAAAGAACAGCCGCCGCTCCAGCAATCCAAGCTGCCGAAATGTGCCGCGATGGTATTCGATCTGATCGGGTATCTCGATTTCGGACAGATGATCCGCGGCGGCCGCAATCGACGCCGCATCGATCTTGCCTTGCGGCGGGCCGAGCGCGTGCGCGGTGCGGCGGATGTACCAATCGATCCACGATTTTTGTCGTTGCAGGCCGGCCCGCATTTGCCGCCCGCCGCCAAGGCCGAAGGCGTTGCGAAAGCCGAGCCAGCGCAGCCGTTCGGCGACCACGCGGTAATCGAGCCAGCGCTCCTGCCAGCGATGCCGGGCGCGGAACGCGGCGTCGCCGAGCACCAGCACGTTGGCCAAAAGCTGGATGGCGATCGTCGCCGCCGACAGCGACGGGATGAGCAGGCCGATGACGCCCGAAATCCAGGCGCCGAGAATGACGACCAGGTACTGACTGACGGCACTGGAGCGAAACTTCCGCCCATATTGGACGGCGAGCGCGTCGATGATATTGCGCGCGCGGTCAATCGTCTCCAGCCGCTTGGTCTTCGCCAAGGCGACGCTCGGTGCGGCGTCGTCGGGACGCGCCGATTTGGGCGCAGCAATGGACGGCTTGCGCGCGGCTTTTGGCCGGTGCGCCAGGGTCTTGAGCAACAGCGGATACTCGAACCGCCATTGCGCGGATTGCTGCGTTTCGGCGACGAGGTCGACGAGCGCCGCACGTTGCGCGCGCTTGGCGGGCGGGCTGACGATGCCATGGATGAACGCGGTGAGGTCGGCCGGAAGCGGCTTGCGCGCAAGATCGCTCGCAACCGGCGGCTCGACATCGTCAATCGGCGGCGCCGCGAGAATTCCCGGCGCGGCCGGCGATTGCGGGTCGACGACGATAATCGGAATGCCCTTGAGGACGGCATCCTGCACGACATCGCCGGTGCCGGCGCGGCCGTGCGCGCGGCTGCCGTTCCATACGGCGACAAGAAGGTCGATGTTCGAAAGAATGACGTCATTGGCGCGTTCGTAAGCCCGAGGCCCTTCGTCGCGCCGCCCCGGAAGTTCGAGCAGGGATTCTGTCTTTGCGAATAATTCCGCCGCTACAGTGGCGGCCTCCGGCGAAAAGTCGTTGCGATAATCGTCCAGGGCAAACGGAATGACGCAGGAAATCTTGAGGCCATATTGGTCCGCGGCGCGCATGCCGAGCAAGTCGGCGCCTTCGGCGCCCATCGTGATCAGGCGCATGACCGGCGCGGCAGCGGAGAAAAACGACCCGTCCTGGGCAATCACCGGCGCGAGCGCGCGCCCAAGTGCTTCCAGCACGGCGCCGATGCCGCGCTCGGCCGCTGCGGCCGTCGCCCCGGTCATTCCGACGCTGCGATGCCCCGTCAGACCGAGGGAAAGAACGGGCGGCGGGAGCAGTTCCTCCAACATGATGCGGCGTTAGCTGACGTTCAGGCGGGAATCAACCGCGACCATCAGGGCGGCGGCGCAGGCATCCGCGCCTTGTTTTACTGGACCTCCGTCGGCAGCAGCCATTGGATGGATTGAACCTTCTTTCTCAAGTCCGGGTCGATGAACGGCAGGATGGTCTTGATAAAGGCGGACTCGAGCTGATGATACTCGCGCTCGCAGCCATCGGCGCGCGCCTTCGGCAGCCATTTCATTTGCACAAAATCCTTGAACGTCTCGCGGTCGGCGCCGTAGCCGAGACAAAGCGTATTGTATAGGCGCTGACTTGCGGTCCCGTGCACGTCCGCATAGGCGCATAGCGGATCGCGCAGACACCGCTGCGTCGCGTCTTTCGCCGGATTGGGATTCGTGGCGGTCGGCGGATCGTTGCCGGCCTTGGCTGCCATTTGCCAGAAATAGGCGAAGCCTTTGATGATCGTCCGCGCTACGTCTTTGTTGAATTGCACGGCAATGAAAGCAGCTACTTCATCGGCGGCATCCTCTTCGCGCCCGAATACCGGAACGTCGAGCATATCGAACACCGCATGCCCGGTTTCGTGCAACAGCGTCCCCGCCCACATCCCGGTGATGACATTGGCGCGCGTCACGCCTTCCGGCGTCGTCGCCGTCGGCGCCCATTGCAAAACGACTTTGTACCATTCGTAACAGAAATGCAGCGCCCGATCGCCCGGCGAATAAAACGGGCTGTCGCTATTGAAGTTCGGCTGGCAATTCAAAGCAACGAGCGTCAGCGGATGGGGCAGGCGCAACGGCGACAAGAACTGGCTGTACACTTCCAGAATGTGCCGCGATTGGAGCGCCGTGTAGGCCGCTTTGTTGGCGTCGTTCGGCGCCAAGTAGCAGACCGGGAAACTGTCGTCCGGCAAACCCGCAATAGGCTGATATTTTGGCCCGGGATCGGCAACGCAATCGTCCGCCAGCGCGCGCGTCAACGACCCGCTCTGGACGACCAGCATGATCGTCAATGCCGCAGCAAGCCTCAGCACGTTTATCGCCACGGTCCGCCTCCGCGCGATCACGAGCTTTGGCGTCACTGCCGGAAGCGCGGCCGTCATTTGCGCACCTCTCCGGGCAGGAACCACTGCGCGGCTTTGACCTGCAACAGCAGATCCGGATCGATGTAGGGCATAATTCGCAGATTGAACGCTCTTCGAACTTGCTCGTACTCGTACCGGCACCCGTCATGCTCGGTGCGGAATGCCGGCAACAGCGGATCTTTGCCCTGCGGGGCTTGCGTCCAGCCGCCAAAGTCCAGCGGATCGCCGCCATAGGCTACGCAGAGAAAATCATAAAAGCGTTGCCCCTCCGGCGATCCAGCATCGGCAAATGCGCTGCCGGTCCACGTCTTTCGTGACAACAGGAAGAACTCGGCGGAGCCGACCATCGCCGTGTGCGCGATCTCCCCGGAGAATTGCAGCAGAACGAATGCGGCCAGCCGGTCGGCCGCGTCGTCCTCTCGGCCCCAAACCGGGACTTGCAGCACGTCGAACACGCCATAGGCCAACTCATGGAGCACGGCCTGGGTGAACGTCCCAACGATCACCATCTGCTTGAGGGCGTCGTTGCCGGTGATACCGGCTGCCACTTTCTTTATTTTGTCGATCAGTTCGTAACAGACGGTGACCGGAGCGCCGGACACATAGGCACGGCGCTCTGCCCCGCAGGTGTCGACTTCAATCTTGATCGGGCGAGGCAACCGCAGCGGCGCCAGAAATTTCTGGATCTCCTCCAGCGGCCGGCGCGCCTGCAGCCAAGCGTAGATCGTGGTGAATTCGTTGAATTGATTTTGACCCGCGGCAGCGTTGTATTTCGGCTGAAGATACTCAACTTGGATTTGCGGGTTCGACGGCAGAACCGGCGCTTGCGCCAGCGCCGGCGCAGCTTGAAACGCCGGCAAAAGACCGACCGCAAGCGCTCCCGCGATAGAGCGCTTCGTCATCGTGATCGAATGGCGCATTCGCTCCCCACCCATCCGAAAAGCAACCGCTGTATTATATAGACCAGGCGTCGCCAATAGGAAACACGCCCGGGAAATACAGCCAGGAAACACAGCCAGGAAACACAGCCATGGACTTTCGCGATCGTCACATCGTGATCACCGGCGGCGCCGGCGCGCTCGGCACCGCTTTGGTCGGAACGCTGATCGAAGCCGGCGCCATTTGCCACATCCCATGCTTCGACGAAGCGGAAGCGCAACGCTTTGCGCTGCGCGCGCACAAACAGGTGGAGCTCACCGTCACCGGCAATCTCGCGGACGAGCAGGCCGTCGCCCGCCTCTACGAACGGATCTCGACGCTCTGGGCGTCGATCCACTTGGCCGGCGGCTTTGCCGCGGGGCCGCTGCGCGAGACTAGCGCGGCGACGATACATCAACAGATCGACATGAATCTGGTGAGCTGCCTGCTGTGCTGCCGCGCCGCGGTCAATGCCATGGCCGGCAATGGCGGCCGCATCGTCAACGTCGCCGCCCGCGCGGCGCTCGAATGGCGAAGCGGCGCCGGCATGACCGCCTACACGGCGAGCAAGGCCGCGGTTGCCGCGCTGAGCGCAGCGCTGGCCGAGGAAGTCGCCAAGGATGGCATCCTCGTCAACGCGGTGGCGCCTTCGATCATGGATACGCCGGCCAATCGCAAAGCCATGCCGAAGGCTGATTACAGTCTCTGGCCGAAGGTCGAGGACGTGGCGGCGACGATCATGTTTCTCGCGTCGCCCGAAAACCGCGTCACGCGCGGCGGGGTCGTGCCGGTGTATGGCAAGTCGTGAAGGCGTTCCCCTCCCCCACAAGGGGGAGGGAAAGAACTAATACCCCGGCCATAATCCCGGCGTGGCGAGTTCAAGCACGTGTCCATCGGGATCGAGAAAATAAATGCTTTCGCCACCGCGTGGCCATTTGACACGGCTCTCGATCGCCACGTCCGCCTCGGAAAGCCGCGCTTCCCAATCCGCAAGCGCGTTTGCGGCAATGGAAAACGCCATATGAACCGGGCCGCTACCGTTATGCGGCGGGACCGTGCCGCCCGGGAGACGCGAGGGCTCGAGCGAGGCGCCACGTAAGAACAACAACAGCACACCGCGGCCGCCGACGTCGTAGGCGCATAGCCGCTGATCGCGGTAAATGCTGTTGAGGCCCAGCACCTGTTCGTAGAACGGGCAGGCGCGCTCGAACGCGTCGACGTAAAGGCAAGTTTCCAGGACGCCGAGTAGATCGGGCATTGAGAGAGCCTCAATTCGTCATTCCGGGGCGCGGGCACTTGCCCGCGAGCCCGGAATCCATAACCCCAGTTCAGCGAATATGGATTCCGGACTTGCCGCTCTGCGGCAATCCGGAATGATGAAACAAAAAACTACCCCGAGATCGGAACGACCTCGCGCGCCGGCGCACGCACCAGCCGGCTGATGGCGCTGGCGGCAACGATGGCGTGCTGTTGCGCATAGGCCTCGTGGTTCTGCTCGATATAATCGAGGTCGTAGAGGTAATTCACCATCAGGCCATAGGACTGCTGCAACGCCCGCTCGGACGTGTCGCCGAGCCAATCGAGCCGTTCGAGCCTGGCGCCGTTGCCGAGATGGAAGCGGGCGACCGCGTCGACCGGCAGGCCGCGGCTGTTACGCCCGCGCAGATAATACCAGGCGGCGGCGCGCAGGAACGGCTCGCGGATCGCTGCAATCGAAGCCGGATCGCGCCACCAATCGGGGCCGGCGAGCGCGGCGAGCGCTTCGCGATCGTCCTCGTCGAGCGCGGCCGAGGCTTCGTTGGTGCGCTCGCGATTGAGCCAGGCGGCGAAATTCGGCGCCGGCGACAGCGTCACGAAGTTCGAGATGCGCGGCAGCTCGCGGCTGACTTCTTCCACCACCTGCTTGATGAGGAAGTGGCCGAAGGTCACGCCGGCGAGACCGCGCTGGCAATTGGTGATCGAGTAGAACACCGCCGTCGTCGCCCGCGTCGGCTCGACCGCTTCGCGCCGGTCCGACAGGATCGGCGCGATCGCGCCCGGTATCTCGCGGGTCAGCGCGACCTCGACGAAGATCAGCGGCTCGTCGACCAAAGCCGGATGGAAGAAGGCGTAGCAGCGGCGGTCGGGCAGATCGACGCGCCGCCGCAGATCCTCCCAGTCGCGGATCTCATGCACGGCCTCGTAGCGGATGATCTTTTCCAGGATCGAAGCCGGCGTCGACCAGTCGATGCGGCGCAGCACCAAAAACCCCCGATTGAACCAGGACGAGAACAGATGGACGAAATCGTTGTCGACGACGGCAAGGTCGTCGCGGTGATCCATCGCGTCGAGAAGCTGCTCGCGCATGCGAACCAGCGCGGCGGTGCCGCCGGGCGCGAGATTGAGCCGGCGAAACAGCTCGAGCCGCCGCGGCTCGCTATCGTGATGCAGGTCGGCGGCGGCATCGGCCGACGGCGACTGCCGCCAGGCCGCGATCGCGGCATCGATGCGCGCCGGATCGTGGCCGAACGTGCGCGCCAGCGTCTCGAAGAAGGCGATGCGCGGCCCGGTCGTCAGCTCGGCATAGTCGGCAAGAATTTCGTTGGCCAGCGCGACGCCGGAGGCCTCGCCGCGGCCGGATAACAGCGCCTCGCAGAGTTCCACGATGCCGTCGGAGCGGCCGCGGGCCGGTTCGCGGCGCGAGATCAAGGCGCGGCTTCGGTCTGCGATGCTCTGCAGCATGTCGCTGAAGAACGAGGTGTTCACCGCAACCATCGATCAGACCATCCGCTCCGACATAAAACACCTAATAATCGGCGGCGGCGATGACAAGCCGGCAAAGTCTTTGGCTAGTGGACAAATTCACCCCGCTTTGTCAGTTAACGGCGCACGGCCACGCCGCCGGGAAGTGTAGGAGAACAGCCGATGCCGGGTCCGTTGGCCGGTCTGCGCGTACTGGAGCTTGCCCGCATTTTGGCGGGTCCGTGGTCCGGGCAAATCCTGGCCGATCTCGGCGCCGACGTGATCAAGGTCGAGCGCACCGGCGTCGGCGACGACACCCGCGGCTGGGGGCCGCCTTTCGTGCCCGCGGCCGACGGCGGCCATCTCGGCGCCGCCTATTTTCACGGCACCAACCGCGGCAAGCGCTCGATCGCGCTCGACTTCGACAGCGAGGAAGGCCGGCGCATCGTGCGCAAGCTGGCGGCCCGCTCCGACGTGCTGATCGAGAATTTCAAGGTCGGCGGGCTCGCCAAATTCGGCCTCGATTATCAAAGCCTCGCGCCGGACAATCCGCGGCTGATTTATTGCTCGGTGACCGGCTTCGGCCAGACCGGGCCGTATGCGCAGCGCCCCGGCTACGACCTCATGGCGCAGGGCATGGGCGGCATGATGGATCTGACCGGCAATCCCGACGGCGAACCGATGCGCGCCGGCGTGCCGGTGTCCGATCTTTTCACCGGCGTGTATTCGGCCGTCGGCATCCTGGCGGCGCTGGCGCGGCGGGAAAAGACCGGCCGCGGCGGTTATGTCGATACCGCTTTGGTCGACACCACGGCCGCCATTCTGGCCAATCAGGCGCTCAATTACCTCATCTCCGGCAACGTGCCGCGCCGCATGGGCAACGCGCATCCCAACGTCATCCCTTATCAGGTGTTTCCGGTCGCCGACGGCCACATCATCATCGCCAGCGGCAACGATAGCCAGTTTGCCAAGCTGTGCGCCGTTCTGGGCGAGCCGGCGCTGGCGAAGGACCCGAAATACATCGACAACAAAGCGAGGCTTGCGCACCGGCCCGAGCTCATCGGACGCCTGTGCGCGCTGACGGCCAAAATCCCGCGCGCCGAGCTGCTCGAAAAACTCGAAGCCGTCGGCGTTCCCGCCGGCCCGATCAACGATCTCGCGCAGGTGTTCGCCGATCCGCAGGTGCTCCATCGCGGCATGCGCATCGACCGGCCGAGTGACGCGGCCGAGGGCGGATCGATCCCGGGCGTGCGCACGCCGATCGTGCTCGACGGCGCACCGATGGCGGCGGAACGCGCTGCCCCGCGGCTCGGCGAGCACACGAGCGAAATCTTGCGCGAAATCGGCGAGGGCTGAGTTCATCTCGGAACAGTTCATTCCGTCGTAACGGAGCTTGATATGACCAGAGTCGCCGGCGCCCTTTTGGCATGGTTGTTGATCCTGCCGGCAACGTCGGCTTTTGCCGGCGACAATCCGCTGCTCGGCACCTGGAAACTCAAGTCATATGTGCGCGAAGTGGCGGCGACGGGCGAACGCTACAACGAGCGCGGCGAGCACCCGAACGGCTATCTCAATTATTCGGCCGACGGCCGCATGTACGCGATCATCACCTGGGACAATCGGCCAAGTCCAAACGATGTGGTCCCGACCGACGAAGAGCGCGTGCGGCTCTACCGAACCATGATTTCCTACGCCGGCACTTATACGGTGGACGCCGAGAAAGTGATCCATCATGTCGATATTTCATGGAATCAAAATTGGACGGGGACCGATCAGGTCCGCTTCTACAAGCTCGATGGCAACACGCTGACCATCACGTCTGCGCTCGCCAAGAATTTCACCGACGGCCGCGAGGGGCGGAGTATTTTGGTGTGGGAGAGGATGGCGCGTTAGGCCGCTTCCCGCTTCGTCATTGCGAGGAGCCAACGGGTCCGGCCCGAAGTGGCCGGCCCGATGACAAGCTCCGCGACGAAGCAATCCAGCTTCATGCGCAAGCGGCCCTAGATTGCTTCGCTGACGCTCGCAATGACGAGCATTCTCGCGGCGCGTGAGCGTCCGAGCTTTGCAAACAACAACGAAAGCTGTTCGCGTCCCGCGGAATAAGGCCGAGGGAGCGGAGCGCCGAAGGGCGCAATTTCATTGGGTCCGCGCAACACCGGCAAGCGTTGCCGCTTGTCGATGCCTCGGGCGCGGAGGCGCGCCGCAGACAAGTGTACGCAGTCTGCGCAACTCATCTGCTTGCGGGGCGCGCTCGCCTTCCGGCGCTCCACTTGCGGCTCTCGCCAGGACTTTCACATCCCGGCTCAGCCCCAGGCCAGGCTTCCTGGGACTCGGGTCCGGCGGGCGTTACCCG
>Ga0209006_10001935_pt1 | contig 18770 bp, 16 predicted proteins | sample JacPin_JW_Ref_O2_FD_188567 | JGI IMG/M metagenome (GOLD analysis project Ga0209006, IMG submission 188567) | Forest soil microbial communities from Algoma, Ontario, Canada - Jack Pine, Ontario site 1_JW_Ref_O2 (SPAdes) (version 2) | ecosystem: Environmental > Terrestrial > Soil > Boreal...
AGAAGCCCAGCTGTGGCGATCTGCGTCTGCGTCACGTTCTCGAAGAATCCGAGCACTTCGATCGTCTGCTCGCTAGGTGGTTGCGATTAGAGCTCAAGCCTGACGCTGCCCCCGCGCTGACCGGGGTCTCGTTTGAACTGTATTGGCAACCAATGACCTACTCGATGCGAACGAGTCAACTTGGGCGTTTGCAGCGTCAAACTGTGTTGGCTCTCCAAGAAACCTAGAGGTCAGAGCGTTGGGTCCGTTGACGGCTTCAAGCTGCGAGAAATTGTGCTGCGTACCCACTGCGTACCGGGCGCGTGGAATGCGGGCGGCCTTAGCGTCGCGCCCGTCGCGGATCTGATGGACGCGCGGTACTGGTCCGCTGAGGCGACGACGCCGGCCAGCGTCCACGTCACGCCAAATGCAACAAGACCGCAGACCTGCTGACCTTGGAGGATCGGCGGCGCGTACACCGGCCACGCCGAAAAGGTTTGAAATCCGCCATTTCGGACAAACCTTCAGTCAAGGCAATCACTCCTGGGACAACGGGAGAATGGCGGAGGGAGCTTGACATGGCGTTCTCGCAGATCGCATTGAAAACGACGGCAGCTGCCGTGGGTATGGCGACGGCCGGAATCCTGGCGGCGACACCGGCGCTCGCCGACCCGGCAGCGGCGCAGTTTGGACAAACGGAAGAGGTTCCCAGTCCAGGCGGCGCCATCGACTACACCGTGAGTAACTTGCAACCCAGCGGTCACAACGACGGCATTTGGTACTCCGAAGTAACGGCCCAAGCTGTGAGCGGCTCCCCGACTCCGAACATTGCCGATTTCAACGCGCGTGCCGTCAACAGCTCCACCTACGCGGTTATGAAGGGAAACGAGACCGACGGCCTTCCTAACCAACCGATCGCGGCGGGTACCCAAACAACTGGGAGGGTTTACTTCGACGTACGAGGGGGCACAGCACCCAACAGCGTTGTTTACCGGGACGCTTTAGGTACCGATAAGGTTGTCTGGACGAGCTAACTCATTTCTTTCGGCTCAAGCCGCGCTAGACGGTGAGTGTCCAGGTCACCGCGTAGGCAATGAAATTGAAATCGGGCAGAGAATCGACCGCCGCCCGTCATCCTGTTTGGGAGCTAGCGCCGGTTCCTGGGCTGAGGCCGAAGAGCTGCACCGCGGCCGACTTGCCCTTCAGAGCGTGAGATCCCCGGTCGATGAGTCCGAGCGGACGAGAAGCCAGGGCGTCGACGCAGTGGTCGGTGAGAAGGATCGCGTCACCGGTGGTCTTGGTGAGCTGCTCGACGCGGGCAGCGACGTTGACGGTGTCGCCGATCAGGGTGAACTCCGGCTTGCTCCCGCCGCCGATGGTGCCGGCGATCACCAGACCGGTGTTGACCCCGATACCGATTCGAAGCGCGCCACCGAATCGTTCGGCGACGAGGCGCTGAATCAGCACAGCCGCGGTCACTGCGGCGTCCGCATGATCGGCAAGGTCGTTGGGGGCGCCGAAGACGGCCAGAGCGCCGTCGCCGAGGAACTTGTTGACATGCCCACCTGCGTCGACGACGGCAGGCACGACGATCTCGAACAGCGCGTTGAGGCGGGCGACGGTGTCGTCGGCGGTGTTCGCCTCGGCGAACGGCGTGAAGTTGCGCACGTCGACGAACATCACCGTCACCTCGCGGCGCTCACCAGTGAACACGTCGTCACCCTGCTCAAGCAGCCGAGCCGCCAAGGCTGGGTCGACGTAGGTACCGAACGCCGCCTGAAGTCGTTGCCTCTCAGCCAAACCCGCCTGCATCCGGTTGAACGATCCCGCCAACGCACCAAGATCATCGTCTTGAACCACCGGCAACCGTCGGCGGTAGTCGCCGGCCGCAACACGTTCAGTTCACTCGGCTAGGTCGCGAATGGGGCGAAGGGACGCTGAGAACCCGGCGCCGGTGGTGATCGGCACCGCGTAGAAAAGCGCCGGCGCGGATGCGAACACGACGCAGAGCACGGGCACGTCACGGACCCTTTCGAACACGGCCGCCAGCATCGCGCCCGTGAGGGCGAAGTTGAACGCGGCCGCGAGAATGGACAGGTTCTCCCACGCGGCGAAAGTCGGACGAGAACGCGCCCCTCATGTTCGAAGCCTCGAAGCACATAACTGCTGGTCAGAGTGGAGCCGATGACGGGAATCGAACCCGCGTATTCAGCTTGGGAAGCTGATGTTCTGCCACTGAACTACATCGGCGAAGTCGATCACGAAGGCTAGCATCCCGCAGCGGCGCGGGCCGATACGCTCGACACGTGCTGCTTTCCGACCGCGACATCCGGGCCGAGGTAGACGCGGGCCGACTAGGCATCGATCCTTTCGACGACGCCCTGGTGCAGCCGTCCAGCGTCGACGTCCGCCTCGACAATCTGTTCCGCGTCTTCAACAACACCCGCTACACCCACATCGACCCCGCCGTGCAGCAGGATGAGCTGACCAGCCTCGTCGAACCCCTCGACGGCGAGCCCTTCGTCCTTCACCCCGGGGAGTTCGTCCTCGGCTCCACGCTCGAAATGTGCACGCTCCCTGATGATCTCGCCGGTCGGTTGGAGGGCAAGTCGTCGCTGGGCCGACTCGGTCTGCTGACCCACTCGACCGCCGGCTTCATCGACCCGGGCTTCACCGGTCACATCACGCTGGAGCTGTCGAACGTCGCGAACCTGCCCATCACCCTGTGGCCTGGAATGAAGATCGGTCAGCTCTGTCTGCTCCGGCTGACCAGCCCGGCCGAGCACCCGTACGGCAGCGCCAAGGTCGGCTCCAAGTACCAGGGCCAACGCGGGCCGACCCCGTCGCGCTCGTACGAGAACTTCATGAGTCGCACCTCCTCAGAGATCGCTCCTGGCTGAACGTCCGTGGCGCGCGCCCGTCGTGGTAGGCGAGTAGGGTTTCTCTACCAGGTTCAGCGGGGCCCGCGAAGCGCCGTCCACCGGTTACCTCATCAAGATCAGCTAACGTCGGGGGATGTAACGCATCGGGTTGATCGCACGATGAAGTACTAGTTGACTGGTTGATACGCGGGAAAACGCCCCGGTGGGCACGAGCTCGCTAGCAAATATTTGTGGAGGGGTTGTGGACATCGTACTTGGGGTGTCGATGACGCCCACGACGGTCCGCATGGTGCTGGTCGAAGGCCAGAGAGCCGACGGGCTGACCATCGACCACGACGTCTTCGATGTCACAGCGACCGAAGACGCAGCAAACTCAAGTGCGCCCGAGCAGGTGATCGCGGCCATCCTCGGCACACAGCAGAGCGCGCAGGCCGGTGGGCACAGGCTGCGCGCGACCGGTGTCACCTGGAGTGACCACGACGAGGCCGCACGGCTGCGCGAGCGATTGGTCGCGCGTGGCATTGACGACGTCATGCTCGTCTCGGACCTGCACGCTGCGGGTGCGCTCGCGCAGGCCGCGGGGCGCGCGGTGGGTTACGAGAAGACCGCGCTGATGTTCGTCGAACGCGACACGGCGACGCTCTCGGTCGTCGAGACCCGCGACGGCTCGATCGTGAAGGTGCTGACCCGCAGTTTGCACAGCGCGGACGCGATGGCGGTGATGGCCGACATGGCCACCAGCCTCCAGGCCCAGGATGTGCGGCCGGGGGGAATGTTCGTCGTCGGTTCCGGCGTCGATATCACCTCGATCAAGGAGCACCTCGAGTACCTGGTGCCGGTACCCGTCAGCGCGCCCGAGGATGCCGGCATGGCGCTGGCCCGCGGCGCGGCGCTGGCGGCGGCCGCCGCGCCCCGCTTGGAGGCCAGCACGGTTGGGCTCGCGTATTCGCAGGATCCCGACGGCGCGACGGCCGGCGATGTGTATCGGGTCAATCCGGCGTTTGCAGCCACTCAGATCAGGCCGGCCGCGGTGTCCGAGCCGGTCGTTGACGACGAGGTGGTCGCGGACGAAAGCCGGCGGCCGTTCCTGCTGGTCGGCAGCTCGCTCTCCGCCATCTTCGTGATCGGAGTTGTGGCACTGGTCATCTCGCTGGCCGTCAGCATCCGGCCGACCGCCGATCAGCGTCCGAATCCGGGTGAGACCATCGTGACGCCAAGCGCCCAGGCGCCGGCACCGCCGGTGGCCGAGCAGGTGCAGCCGCCGCCTGTCGCCGCCCCGGCGCCGCCGCCGCCCGAGACCATCAAGCCGCCAGTCCCGGTGGTACAGGAGGCGCCGCAGCGGCAGGCTCCTCGGCAAGTGTTCGTCGATCCGGCGCCCGCGCCGGCGGCCGCACCTGCTCCTGCGCCGGTCGCCGCACCTGCTCCTGCGCCGGTCGCCGCGCCCGATCCGGCCCCGCTTCCGGCAGCACCCGTGCCGGGGATCGCGCCACCGAACTATGCACCCAATTACTACCCGGACTACCCGGCGTATTACCCGAACAGGCCGTGGCGGGGGTTCGACAACCAGCCGCCATGGCAGCAGCAGCAGCCGCCGTGGCAGCAGCAGCCGCAGTGGACGCCGCCGCAGCAGCAGCAGCCGCAGTGGACGCCGCCGCAGCAGCAGCCGTTGATTCCGCTGCTGCCGGTGGTCCAGCAGCCACTGTTCCCGCAGCAGCCAACGCTTCCACCGCTGCCTGTGGTCCAAGATCCGGTGGTTCCGCAGCAGCCGTCCGGCCCAATCAGCAGGGGTCCCCGCGGGGGTAATCCGTTCTGGCCGTTCTAGCCGGCGCCACCGACACGTAACCTGACGTTGTTCTAACGCTAAGTGTCAGGTCGCAGTTAGCTCATCGCAGGCGGTTATACCGGCCATATGCGGTGCACCGTGTTCGGGACCGGATACCTTGGCGCAACTCATGCTGCGGGCATGGCCGAGCTGGGCCACGAAGTTGTCGGAGTGGACATCGATCCCGGAAAGGTGGCGAAGCTCGCGGCTGGCGAGGTACCGTTCTACGAGCCCGGTCTGCGAAAGATGTTGCGCGACAATCTGTCAGCTGGTCGTTTATCTTTCACTACCGACTACGACGTGGCTGCCGAATTCGCCGATGTGCACTTCCTGGGCGTGGGCACTCCGCAAAAGAAGGGCGAATACGGCGCGGATCTCCGGCATGTGCGCGCGGTGATCGACGACTTGGTGCCGAGGCTGAAGCGCTCGGCGGTGATCGTCGGTAAGTCGACGGTCCCCGTTGGAACCGCGGCCGATCTGGCCACGCGCGCAACGGCGTTGGCGCCCATGGGCGTCGACGTGGAAGTGGCGTGGAACCCGGAGTTCTTGCGCGAAGGCCTGGCAGTTCACGACACCTTGAATCCCGACCGCATCGTGCTTGGTGTGCAGGCGGGTTCGCAGCGCGCGGAGGTCGCGATTCGAGAGCTCTACGCACCACTGCTCGACACGGGCGTGCCGTTCCTGTGCACGGATCTACAGACTGCCGAGCTCGTGAAGGTGTCGGCAAATGCGTTTCTGGCCACCAAGATTTCGTTCATCAACGCGATAGCGGAGGTGTGCGAGGCAGCGGACGCCGATGTCACCATGCTCGCCGATGCGCTCGGTTACGACGCGCGCATCGGACGCCGGTTCCTCAACGCCGGCCTCGGATTCGGTGGCGGCTGTCTGCCGAAGGACATCCGAGCGTTCATGGCACGCGCCGGTGAACTGGGTGCAAGCCAGGCGCTTACCTTCCTGCGCGAGGTCGACAGCATCAACATGCGGCGTCGCACGAAGATGGTGGAACTTGCGGCACGGGCCTGCGGCGGCTCACTGCTCGGCGCCAACATCGCGGTGCTGGGTGCGGCATTCAAACCCGAGTCCGACGACGTTCGGGACTCGCCGGCGTTGAACGTCGCCGGATTGCTGCAACTCAACGGCGCCACCGTGAACGTCTACGACCCCAAGGCGATCGAGAATTCGCGCCGCGTCTTTCCGACGCTGAACTACTCAACCTCGGTGTTCGAGGCATGCGAACGCGCCGACGCGGTGCTGGTGCTCACCGAGTGGAGCGAGTTCGTCGACCTCGATCCCGAAGTGCTTGCCGACACCGTACGCGCCAAAGTCGTTGTGGACGGGCGCAATTGCCTTGACGTGCAGCGCTGGACCGACGCAGGGTGGCGGGTGCACGCACTCGGCAGACGCGTCGCCGAGCCAGCACGTCAGCCCTGACAAAACCCGCGGCGTAGCGTGGCGCGGTATGACGGTCTACGCGCTCAACCTGTTCAATGTGGCCGACCGTGAGGAGTACTTGGCCTATAGCCGACGGTCCGTGGCGGAGGTCGCGGCGCATGGCGGCAAGGTCGTCGCGCTGGGCAAGTTCCGCCGGGCGATCACGGGCGAGATGTCGCCGCGGCAGGTGCTGATCCTCGTCGAGTGGGAATCGGAGGCCGCGTTCGACAGCTATTGCAGCGATCCCGCGCTCGCAGATCTTCACCCGCACCGCGAAAACGGATCATCGGATTACATCTGGCAGCTGTTCGACCGGTTGGACGATCTGCGCCCGATTCTTAAGCTCGACTCGAGGTGATCGACATGAGGCAGAGGATTCGTTGGTTCGTTCTGCACGGGGTGATACGCGGCCTTGCATCAATCGGAATGCGTCGCGGCGACCCGCAGGCACGGATGATTGCCGATCCCACCGTGCGGGCCGACCCGTTCCCGTACATCGAGGATCTTCGCGGCAGAGGCCGGCTTGTCAGGACGCGCGTGGGCTACTTGACGGTCGACTACGAGATCGCGCACGACCTGCTGCGCTCTGACGACTTCCGGGTCACCGAGCTCGGCGCGAATCTGCCGAAGCCGCTGCGTTGGGTACACCAAAAGACGAACACCGGGCTGCTGCATCCGCTCGAGCCGCCGTCGTTGCTGTCGGTCGAGCCGCCCGAACACACCCGCTACCGCAAGCTGGTGTCGTCGGTGTTCACCAGCCGCGCCGTCGCCGCATTGCGGGACCGTGTCGAAGAGACCGCCAAGGTGCTGCTCGACGATCTCGCGGACCGTCCCGGCGCCGTCGACATCGTCGAGCGGTACTGCTCGCAGCTTCCGGTCACCGTGATCGGAGACATCCTCGGCGTGCCCGATCAGGACCGCCAGCAGATCCTCACGTTCGGCGAGCTGGGCGCCCCGAGCCTCGACGTCGGGCTGCCGTGGCGGCAATACCGGCAGGTACACCTGGGCATCGTCGGCTTCAGCAGCTGGCTGGCCGACCACCTGCAGCAGCTGCGGCGAAACCCCGGGGATGACCTGCTCAGCCAGCTCATCGAGGCGGCCGATGAAGGCGGTCGGCTCAACGACCGCGAGCTGCAGGCCACTGCCGGTCTGGTGCTCGCGGCGGGCTTCGAGACCACGGTCAACCTGCTTGGCAACGGCATCAAGATGCTGCTCGAGCATCCGGAGCACCTCCCGACGCTGGCCGCGCGGCCCGAGCTGTGGCCGAACGCAGTCGAGGAGATCCTGCGGCTCGACTCACCGGTCCAGATGAGCGCGCGACTGGCGCTACGCGACACCGACGTCGCCGGGAAGACCGTGCGCCGCGGCGAGCTGGTGGTGCTGTACCTGGCGGGCGCCAACCGCGACCCTGCCGTCTTCGAGGATCCGCACCGCTTCGACCTCGAGCGGCCCAACGCGAACAAGCATCTGTCGTTCTCGAGCGGCAGGCACTTCTGCCTCGGCGCAGCGCTGGCCCGCGCCGAGGGCGAGGTCGGACTGCGGTCGTTCTTCGACCGCTACCCCGACGCCCGCCTCGCCGGCGGCGGCAGGCGGCGGGACACCCGGGTGCTGCGCGGGTGGTCGTCGCTGCCGATCACGCTCGGTTCCGACCGCACAGCGGTAGGTTCCTGACGTGGACTTCGCGACAGCGCTGATCGAGGAGAACGATGCGTTCGCGCAGACGCTGCGCGGCGCCGATGAGGCGACACCGGTGCCGACGTGCCCGGGGTGGACACTGCGGCACCTGCTGCGCCATGTCGGGCGCGGCGACAGGTGGGCCGGCCAGATCGTCCGCGACCGCCTCAGCGACTACCTCGACCCGCGGGAGGTGCGTGACGGCAAGCCTCCCGACGACGCCGACGGCACCATGGATTGGCTGCGCGGTGGAGTGCAAGGCCTCGTCGGGGCGGTCGACGGTGTGGGCGCCGACACCGCGGTGTGGACCTTCCTCGGGCCGCGACCGGCGGCATGGTGGATTCGCCGTCGGCTGCACGAGGCCACCGTCCACCGGGCCGACGCCGAATTGGCTCTCGGACGCGACTTCGGGCTGGCCGCCGAGCTGGCGGCCGATGGCCTCACGGAATGGCTGGAAAGAGTGATGGTCCAGGGCGGCGACGATCGCTTGCCGCTGCTCGACGGTCAGACACTGCACCTGCACGCCACCGACGGCGGCGACTGGACCTTGCGCGGCAACGGCACTGCGCTGGCGCTCGACCAGGGTCACGCGGACGCCGCGGCGACCGTCAGCGGTGACGCGACGTCGTTGTTCCTTGCCGTCGTGCGGCGTCTGCCGGCGGACGACCCGCGGATCACGATCGACGGCGACGGCGACATATGGCACGCCTGGCTGGACCACACCCCGTTCTGAGGATGAGCTATCACTCATGACCACATCAGAGATCGCAACCGTTCTGGCATGGCACGACGCGCTCAACGCCCGGGACCTCGACACACTGGCCGAGCTCTCCAGCGACGACATCGAGATCGGTGACGCGGACGGTGCCGCGCAGGGCCACGATGCGCTGCGCGACTGGGCCGCGTCGCTGACATCCACGGCCGAGCCGGGCCGGATGTACGTGCACGACGGCGTCGTTGTCGTCGAACAGGAGGTCTTCGGACCAGGCTCCCCGCACAAGGCGGCGTCGGCGTTCCGGGTCGTCCATGACAAGGTGACCTCGGTGTTCCGGCACCGCGACCTCGCGTCCGCGCTGGCGGCCACCGAGCTGACCGAAGCCGACCTCGTCGACGGGTAGCGGCCTGGCAACACACAACGGTCCGCTGACTGTGCGGTGTCTTACGCGACACGCCGGGACGGTGTAACAAAACGCACAGTCGTCGGGGGAAGGGCACTTCTGTTGGGCGTGGCGAGGCGTGTGGCGGATGTGATTAGGCTTTCCGCATGCGCGGGATCATCCTCGCCGGCGGCTCGGGCACGCGGCTGTATCCGATCACGATGGGCGTCAGCAAGCAGCTCCTGCCGGTGTATGACAAGCCGCTCATCTACTACCCGCTGTCGACATTGATCCTGGCCGGGATCCGCGACATCCAGGTGATCACCACGCCCGACGATGCACCGGGGTTTCACCGGGTGCTCGGCGACGGCTCCGCGTTCGGGGTCAACATCAGCTACGCCACGCAGGATCGGCCCGACGGGCTGGCGCGGGCGTTCGTGATCGGCGCCGACCACATTGGTGCTGACAACGTTGCGCTTGTGCTGGGCGACAACATCTTCTACGGCCCAAGACTGGGCACGAGCCTCAGCCGGTTCCACGACGTGAGGGGCGGCGCGATCTTCGCGTACTGGGTGGCGAACCCGGCCGCCTACGGTGTCGTGGAGTTCGGTCTCGACGGGACAGCGCTGTCGTTGGAAGAGAAGCCGGCGACGCCGAAGTCGCATTACGCGGTGCCCGGACTGTATTTCTACGACAACGACGTCATCGAGATCGCGCGGTCGTTGCGGCCTTCGGCCCGTGGAGAATACGAGATCACCGAGATCAACCAGATCTACCTGAACCGTGGCCGACTCGCCGTTGAGGTACTGGCCCGTGGCACCGCCTGGCTGGACACGGGAACCTTCGATTCACTGTTGGACGCCAGCGACTACGTCCGCACCATCGAGCAGCGGCAGGGCCTGAAGATCAGCGTGCCCGAGGAGGTGGCGTGGCGTGTCGGGTTCATCGACGACGACCAGTTGGCCGCCCGCGCCCACACGCTGCTCAAGTCAGGCTATGGCGGCTACCTGTTGGAGCTGCTCGACGGGAAGTAGCCGCGAGACCCGGCGTGGCCAAAACCGTTGCGATCGCGGTCGTCAACGGCACCGACAACGCCAGCGCGATCCCGCCGACCGCCGAACGGGCGATCTCGATCGCCACGCTCTCGCTGGTCAACACGTCACCCAGCGATCGATTCGCCACCGAGAACAGCAGCAGCAGCGGAAGCGAACTGCCGGCGTAGGCGAGCACCAGCGTATACACCGTGCTGGCGATGTGATCGCGCCCGACCCGCATGGCCCCGAGAAAGATTGTTCGGCGCGTCGTTTCTGTGCCCATCCCCGCGAGCTCGAACACCGTCGACGCCTGCGTGACGGTCACGTCGTTGAGCACGCCGAGGCTGCCGATGATGAACCCGGCCAGTAAGAGACCGGTGATCGACACGTTGCCCATGTACGCCGAGACTTCGTTGTTCTGCTCTTCGGACAGCCCGGTGAGATGCGCGAGCCCGATCGCGGCCCACGACAGCACCGCCGCCAGAAGCAGCGATGTCAGCGTGCCCAGCAGTGCCGCGCTGGTGCGCAGGCTGACGCCGTGCGCCAGGTAGATCACCACGTAGAGAATCGCCGCCGACGCCACCACCGACACCGGCACGGCGGGCGCGCCGTCGCGCAAGGCCGGCAGCAGGAACACGACCAGCACCAGGAAAGCGAGCACGATGCCCACCAGCGCAAGCAGCCCGCGCCACCGTGCCACCGCGACGATCACCACGGCGAACGCCGCGGCGAGCCCTACCAGCGGCCAGGTCCGCTCGTAGTCGTAGAAGCCGTAACTGGTCGCCCCCTGCCGGTCGACCTGGCGGGTGATCCGAACCTCGTCGCCCGCCTTCAGCTGCGGTTGGCCCGGTCCGGGGCTGAACTCGAGCAACGTCGTGGCGGCGGTATTCGGTCCGCTGTCGATCGCGACGAGCACCTCGCTGCACTGCGCGCCACCCGGTTCGCCCGGCTTCGGTTCGGCCGTCAGCACCTTGCCGGCAGAGGGGCTTCCGCAGAAGCCCAGTGCGCTTCGGAGCACATGGCCTGCCTCGGTGGTCACCGCGCCGCCGGTCGCGTTCTGGTACGGCAGCGGAATGTCGACCTTGCGTCCGCTGGGCCACAGCAGTATCGCCCCTATGATCACCGCGATGCCGATCGCGGCCAGCAGACCGACGACGATGCGGGCCGCCAGTGGCCCGATCGGAGCGGGCTCGTCAGAGTGGAGATGCGAATGCGCCACGGCGCACAAGCGTAGGCGCAGCGACTGGCGGATCTATTACTGCCGGTAAGTGGACAGGAAGTTGCCAAGGCGTTCGATGGCCCCGGTGAGATCCCGGGCCCACGGCAGCGTGACGATGCGCAGATGGTCGGGCGCCGGCCAGTTGAAGCCGGTGCCCTGGGTCACCAGGATCTTCTCCTGCAACAGCAGGTCGAGCACGAGTTGTTCGTCGTCTTCGATGTCGTACACCTCGGGGTCCAGCCGCGGGAATGTGTACAGCGCACCCTGAGGCTTCACGCACGACACGCCGGGGATCTCGTTCAGCTTCGACCACGCCACATCGCGTTGCTCCAGCAGCCGCCCGCCCGGCAACACCAGGTCCTCGATGCTCTGGTGTCCACCCAATGCGACCTGGATACCATGCTGCGCAGGCACATTCGGGCACAGCCGCATGTTGGCCAGCAGGCTGATGCCTTCCAGGAAGCTACTCGCGTGTTCCTTCGGCCCGGTGATCGCCAGCCAGCCGGCGCGGTATCCGGCGACCCGGTAGGCCTTCGAGAGCCCATTGAAGGTGAGGCACAACAGGTCTGGGGCCATCGCCGCGATGCTGGTGTGCTTGGCATCGTCGTACAGGATCTTGTCGTAGATTTCGTCGGCGAGCAGCAGCAGCTGGTGTCTGCGGGCCAGGTCGGCCATCTGTGCGAGCACTTCGCGGCTGTAGACCGCACCGGTGGGGTTGTTGGGGTTGATGACGACGAGCGCCTTGGTCCGCTCGGTGATCTTCGCCTCGATGTCGGCGATGTCGGGCTGCCAGCCCTGCGTCTCGTCGCACAGGTAATGCACGGGCGTGCCACCGGCCAGGGATGTGGACGCGGTCCACAGCGGGTAGTCGGGCGCCGGGATGAGCACTTGGTCGCCGTTGTCCAGCAGCGCCTGCAGCGTCATCGTGATGAGTTCGGACACTCCATTGCCGATGTATACGTCGTCGACGTCGAATCGCGGGAAGCCGTCGACCAACTCGTATCGCGTTACGACGGCGCGCCGGGCCGGGATGATGCCCTTGGAGTCCGAATATCCCTGCGCATACGGCAGCGCCTGGATCATGTCGCGCATGATGACGTCCGGCGCCTCGAAGCCGAACGGCGCCGGGTTACCGATGTTCAGCTTCAGGATGCGGTGACCCTCGGCCTCCAACCGCGCCGCGTGGTCGTGCACCGGTCCGCGGATCTCGTAGAGGACGTCCTGCAGCTTGGTCGACTGCGTGAACGTGCGCTGCCGATGATGGTGGCTGGCGGGATGCCACGGCAGCTGGTGAGTGGTCACATTGACCATGGTGCCAGGCGTGTCCAGCGAATTGCGAATTTTTGCGCTTGCCTCACTCAGCCGGTCATTGGCAAAGACCGCTCGAGTTCGGCGGCTGAGGGCAGCTGCATCTCTTCGTAGACGTTTTCGACCAGTTGCACGGCCAAGGCGAGTGACATGTCGACGAACCGGACAAACGGTCCGAAATCGCCTTCGTCCCTTACCCAGAACCGGCTATCGCCGACGACTCCGAGGGCCGAAGAGTCATGCGATTCGCGAACAGTCGCCGTCAACAACTTGTCGCGATCATTGAAGCGGTTCACGCAGTCATGAAGCCGGAAGCGCTTGGTGTGGGCACGACGGGCGGAGAAGTGCGCACGAAGTTGGACGACGTCGGGGGATGAACCGCGCGCGCTCAGGTACACGGGAAAGTGGCCTCGTGCGGAGTCCTGCAGTATCACGTACTCTTCCCCGTTGGCCGCTTCCCCGTTGGAGTGGAAAAGCCGCTCGCGTCGCATCTTGGCATAGCGTTGGATCATCAACCGACCGATTCCTGGAGTGGCCACGGGTCCTCATTTCCGGCGTAACAGCGAGTTGCGAACACCATGCCGCGGGACGCTTGGAGGATTCTTGGCGCAGCTGGATGCAGCGAGCCGGTTCAGCCGTTACCGCTTGCCGGGTGGCCGAGCACCGCGCGCGATGCCAAGGCCTTTGACCGGCGGAGTGGGCGCGCCGCCGTCTCGGTCTCCGTCTGACGCGGGCGTTTCGGCGGTCGATTCCGGTTGCGCTGCTGCAGGTGTCGGCTCTGCTGGGGTGGGTTGCGCAGGGGGAGTGGACTTTTTCGCGCCGGGCCGTTTGGCGCCTGCGGCCATGCCGAGGCCCTTCACGGGCGCAGCCGCGGCCGGCTTGGGCGGAGCCGCTTGCGCGGGGGCTGGGGGAGCGGCTTCGGCGGAGGGTGCCGGGGCGGCAGGGGCGGCCTTCTTGGCGCCAGGTCGCTTCGCGCCGCCGGCCATGCCCAGCCCGGTGACCGGCTTGGCCTCCGTCTGTGCGGTGTCAGCCGCAGCAGGCGCCGATGGGGCGGCAGCCGGTGCGGGGGCGGCTGCCGGGGCCGGGGCCGCAGGCTTTTCGGGTTCCTTCTCGGGTTTCTTCTTTGGGGGCAACGTGACGGTGCCGGTGTCGATCGCCGCCAGCAGCAGCTGAGCGACGTCGAGCACCTCGACGCCCTCGCCCTTGCCCTCGTCCTGCCGGTCGGTGAGGCCGTCGGTCATCATCACGCGGCAGAACGGGCAGGCGGTGGCGATCTTGGCGCCGTCGGAAACCGTGGTCAGCGCCTCGTCGACGCGTTCGTGGTTCACCCGCTTGCCGATGTGCTCTTCCATCCACATCCGGGCGCCACCGGCGCCGCAGCACAGGCCGGTCTCGGCGTGCCGCGGCATCTCTTTCAGCACAGCACCCGACGCATCGACCAGCTCGCGCGGCGCCTCGTACACCTTGTTGTGCCGGCCCAGGTAGCACGGGTCGTGGTACGTGACGTCCTGGCTGACCGGGGTTACCGGCACCAGCTTCTTGTCGCGCACCAGCCGGTTCAGCAGCTGTGTGTGATGCAGCACCGTGTAGTTCGCGCCCAGTTGCTTGTACTCGCGCCCGATCGTGTTGAAGCAATGCGGGCAGGTCACGACGATCTTGCGGTCGACGGTCTCGACGCCCTCGAAGACGCTGCTCAGCGTTTCGACCGCCTGCTGCGCCAGCTGCTGGAACAGGAACTCGTTGCCCGAGCGCCGCGCCGAGTCACCGTTGCAGGTCTCCTCGGCGCCCAGCACCATGTACTTCACGCCGGCGATCGCCAGCAGCTCGGCGACCGCCTTCGTCGTCTTCTTCGCGCGGTCCTCGAACGCGCCTGCACAACCCACCCAGAACAGGTATTCGTAGCCGTCGAAGCTGTCGGCGTCCACGCCGAACACCGGCACGTCGAAGTCGACCTCACCGATCCAGTTGAGACGGTCCTTGGCATTCTGGCCCCACGGATTCGACTTGGTCTCAAGGTTTTTGAACAGCACCGACAGCTCGGACGGGAACTCCGATTCCATCATCACCTGGTACCGGCGCATGTCGACGATGTGGTCGATGTGCTCGATGTCCACCGGGCACTGCTCGACGCAGGCGCCGCAGGTGGTGCACGACCACAGCACGTCGGGGTCGATCACGCCGAACTGCTGCGCGGTGCCGACGAGCGGACGGATCGCCTGCTCGGGCCCCGAGCCGGGGACTCGACCAAACCCCGATTCGGGCACGTGATGGCCCTCTTCTTGTGGGGTCTCGAGGTCCAAACCCTCCATCGGGCTCGGCTTTTCACCGAGGATGTACGGTGCCTTCGCCATCCAGTGATCGCGCAGGTCCATGATCACGAGCTTGGGCGACAGCGGCTTGCCCGTGTTCCACGCGGGGCACTGCGACTGGCATCGCCCACACTCGGTGCAGGTGGCGAAGTCCAGCATGCCTTTCCAGGTGAAGTCCTCGATCTTGCCGCGACCGAACACCGCGTCCTCGTCGGGATCCTCGAAGTCGATCGGCTTGCCCTCGTACTCCATTGGCAGCAGCGGACCCATTGCGTCGGGCAACCGCTTAAAGGTCACGTTGATCGGCGCCAGGAAGATGTGCAGGTGCTTGGAGTGCAGCACGATGATCAGGAAGGCCAGCATCACGCCGATGTGCAGTAGCAGCGCGACGGTCTCGAGGATCTCGTTGCCGGTGGCACCCAGCGGGCGCAGCGCCGCGCCCATGGCGTGCGAGAAGAACGCACCCCAGTTATAGGGAAGGTTGCCGTTGTTGACCGACGACCCGCGGAACAGCGCATAGGTCCATATGACGTTGAAGATCATGAACAGGATGAGCCACGCGCCGCCGGTGTGCGAGCCGTAGAAGCGTGATGCCCGTCCGTACTCCTTCGGCTCGGAACGCAGCCGGATGATCGCAAAGGTGGTGATACCGAGGAGCACCGCGAGCGCGAAGAAGTCCTGGATGAAACCCAGCGCGGGCCAACGGCCGATGAACGGAATGGCGAACTTCGGGTTGAAGAGCACACCGTAGGCCTCGATGTAGACCGTGAGCAGGATGAAGAAGCCCCACATCGTGAAGAAGTGCGCCAGGCCGGGGATCGACCAGCGCAGCAGCCGGGTCTGTCCGAGGACCTCTTCGACCTGGGTCTTGATCCGCTGGCCGATTTTGTCGGTGCGACCGGTGGCCGGCTGGCCCGACCTGATGAGGCTGGCCAGCCACCAGACTCGGCGGGCGGCGAACAGCAGCACTACTGCGGTCAACCCCAGGCCCACCACAAGCCTGATCACTGCCTGCGTGTGCTCCACTCCGTTGCCTCCCCAGCTCGTAAAGTTACTCATGGGTAACTTTAGCTATGTTACTGGTCAGTAACTTGTCGTCATTGCCTGCTCATAGTGACATCCAGGTGGCGAGTGCCGCGACCAAGGCTGCCCTAACCGGCAATCTCGCCATCCGGGTGGCGTTATCCGTGTGCGCGTCATCCGTGTGCGTCGGTCGTGTGGCGTCATTAAGGACTGGGAGGAGTCGCGGTCGGAGATGCTGTCGATGTTGCCGGCGACGCTCGTCAAGGCCTGAGGGGTGCGGCGACACCGGTTTGCGGAACTTGCGCATTCGGTGCCAACTGCGCGGCCGCTGACGTGGTCGGCGGCTTGACCGTCGGCGGAGCCTGAGTAGTCGTCGGCGGAGCCTGGGTGGTCGTCGGCGGAGCCTGGGTGGTCGTCGGCGGAGCTTGCGTGGTCGTGGTGATCGGCTGCGTGGTGGTCGTCGTCGTCTGGGTCGTCGTGGTGGTGGACGGCGTGGTGGACTCGCTGCTGGTCGTCGACGTGGCGGGTGCACTCGATGACGGCGGCGGCGGTGTAACGACCGTGGGACTCCCGTCGGTGCCGGTGACCGTCACGGTCTGGGTCAGGGGAACGCCCGGTGATTCGGGGTTCGTGACCGCCGGCGACGTGGCGGGGCTGGAGCGCTTCGTACCGGTGGGTCCGCTCCCGCTGGTCAGCGTCAACACCAGTCCGCCGGTGGCGAGCAGAACCGCGATCAACGCCGCGGAGAACACCACCGAGGGACGGCGGTACCACGGCAGCGGCTCTTCGGGTGCCGGCAGGGGCGCACTGGGCGGCACGAACTCCATCTGCGGACGCGCGCTGGTGGGTTCCGGCTCGGAGGCGTAATCGGCGCCTGCGTACGGCACCGGTTCCTCGCCGCCCTGGTCCTGCGACCAGGCGAGCGCCCGGAACGTCGCGGAGGCGGAGCCGTCGGCTGCGGACTCCATCGCAGCAGCTCCCGCCGCACCGGCGGCCCACGCCGCAGTGGCCATTCCGGTGGGAGCGTCACCGGCAGCCGCGGCCAGGCCGGTCGGAACGTCGGCACCGGGCCCTTGGGCGGCCAGCAGCGCGGCACCGGCCGCGGTGGTCAGCGCCGGCCGCGGCGTCGTGACAACCGGGACGCGAAACTGCTCGGACAGCCGCTGGGTGACCAACGGAATCGCGGCCCCGCCACCCACGGTGGCCACCGCCGACAGCGAGGCGGCCGGAATCCGGTTGCGCTGCAACATTTCCCCGAGTGCGTCGATCACACCGGTAAGCGGATCGCTGATCAGGTTCTCCAGCTCGGCGCGGGTGACGCGGATGTCCGAGTGATACCCCGGGAGCTGCGCGGTCAATTCGGTTGAGGTCTGGGCCGACAGCCGCTCTTTCGCCTGCTGGGATTGGTCGCGTAGCCGGGCGAGCGCACCGACTGCCATGGTGCTTGCCGTGTCGACGCTGCTCGACTGGCCGATGTCCGCGAGCACATGCGCGAGCAGCGCCTGATCGATCTGGTCGCCGGAAAACTCGGTGTACCGCAAGGTCTCGTCGATGGGCCGGAAATCGGCTGCTGCGTCGGCGAGCGTGATGCTGGTGCCGCTGCCGCCGAAGTCGAGTAGCGCGACGATCCCGTTCGCGGGCAATCCGGGGCTGGTATTCAGAGCGGCCAGGGCTGCCAGGGCGTCGGATACCAGCGCCGGCGGAACGCCGTTGGGTGACAGGTTCTGCTTCGTGCGCAACATCGCGCGAAGTGCCCCGAGCACGGCTGGGCCCCAACGCGCGGGCACCGCGATCGTCACCTGCGAGGGCGGTGAGCCGTCGCCAACGGTGCGGCCCATCGCGTCCAGGGCCTCGACCAGCAACCTGTCGGCCTGATGGCTGGATCCGTCGGAGGCGACCAGAGGCACCGGGTCGCCGACGCGCTCGACGAAGCCGGACAGCACCACGCCCGGCTCGGTCAGGTTCGGGTTCTCCGACGGCAAGCCGACCTCAGCGGCCCTGTTCGGAAACAGGGTCAGCACGGCGCGACGCGTCACCGGGACAGCGCCCACCCGCGCCGCGACCAGATTGGTCATCCCGATGGACAACCCGAGGGAGTCGGTCATCTTGGAAGGGTCCTGTTCATTGACACGGTGCTCATTGACAATGGTCGGCGACCGTTCCTCACGATAGCGGCTGAGGTGCACAAGGACCCGCGACGCGCAGCGCAGGCCGGCGGCCGCGAGGTGCTTCGAGTCGAGGTGATCGCGCCGAGCCCACTTCTTGCGGGCGGCTTGTCGAACTTCCCTGCGATCGTCAAGTTTCTCTCCGACGAGGCGCTGTCGCGGAAGCGCCGACATCGATCCGCTGCTCGCGGACACTCACGCGTTCGAAGAGCTCCGGCTGCTGAGCCAATTGCGCTCGCGACCAACGACATTGAACGGCGCGGTGCGCAGCGCCGAGGCGCTGGTGGCGCAGTACTCGTACACGCCCGACGCGTCACCCCAGCGGTAGCCCGGGGATCGCCGGGATCGGGATCGTCACCGTATTGGTGCCGAAGGTCATCGTGATGCTGGTGCCGGTGCTGGTCGACGACGTCGTTGCGGTGGACGGCGAAGTGGAGGTGGCGCTGGTCGGCGCGGTCGTTGTTGTCGTGGTCGGGGTGGTCGCGGTGGTGGTTGGGGTGGTCGACGACGGCACACTGGTCGACCGACTGCTGGGCACCGGTCCCACCGGCTGGGTGGTGGAGCCGGAACCACCGAATAACACCAAGACGATCAGCACCAGCAGCAGCACGAGGAGGACGCCGAACAACACGAACGCCCAGGGCGACCGGTACCACGGGCGCGGAGGTTTCTCGGGAGGGCCGGGCGGTTGCTGCCCGTACGGGGCATAGTCGGTCGGTTGCTGTCCGTAAGCGGCGGGCGGTTGCTGCGGGTACCCGCCGTATTCGGTCGGTTGCTGTCCGTATCCGCCGGGCGGTTGCTGCCCGTATCCGCCGTATTGGGTCGGT
>Ga0209006_10001936_pt1 | contig 18766 bp, 22 predicted proteins | sample JacPin_JW_Ref_O2_FD_188567 | JGI IMG/M metagenome (GOLD analysis project Ga0209006, IMG submission 188567) | Forest soil microbial communities from Algoma, Ontario, Canada - Jack Pine, Ontario site 1_JW_Ref_O2 (SPAdes) (version 2) | ecosystem: Environmental > Terrestrial > Soil > Boreal...
TCGCGGCGTCCTGGTCGCGGGCACTTCAACGCTAAACACTGCGTGGCGCCTCACCTTCCATCCGTTAAGGAGACCGATCTGATGTCCACCTCGGCGCCCCCGTTGGGAGGGCTTCGGGCCAGCCGGCCATTCCCGCCGCGCACCGGCCCCACGGGCAGCCTGATCTACCGGCTCATCACCACCACCGATCACAAAGTGATCGGGATCATGTATGTCGTCGCGTGCTTTGCATTCTTTTTCGTCGGCGGGCTCATGGCGCTGCTGATCCGCGGCGAGCTGGCCGCACCCGGGCTACAGTTCTTATCCAACGAGCAGTACAACCAACTGTTCACCATGCACGGCACGGTGATGCTGCTGTTTTATGCGACCCCGATCGTGTTCGGGTTCGCCAACCTGGTGCTGCCGTTGCAGATCGGCGCTCCCGATGTCGCCTTTCCGCGGCTCAACGCATTATCGTTGTGGCTCTTTGTGTTTGGTGCGACGATCGCCTTGGCGGGATTTATCGCCCCTGGCGGGGCCGCCGATTTCGGGTGGACCGCCTACACCCCGCTGTCTAACGCAATCCATTCCCCGGGCGCTGGCGGCGACTTGTGGATCCTGGGGCTGATCGTCGGTGGGCTGGGCACCATCCTGGGTGCGGTCAACATGATCACCACCGTGGTGTGCCTGCGCGCGCCGGGGATGACGATGTTTCGGATGCCGATCTTCACCTGGAACATCCTGGTCACCAGCATCATGGTGCTGGTGGCCTTTCCGCTGTTGACGGCCGCGCTGTTCGGGTTGGCCGCCGACCGCCACCTCGGCGCACACGTCTTTGACCCGGCCAACGGCGGAGTCCTGCTGTGGCAACACATGTTCTGGTTCTTCGGCCACCCCGAGGTCTACATCATCGCGCTGCCGTTTTTCGGCATCATCTCCGAGGTCATCCCCGTGTTTTCCCGCAAGCCGCTGTTCGGCTACTCCACCATGGTGTATGCCACCATCAGCATCGGGGCACTGTCGATCGCGGTGTGGGCCCACCATCTCTATGCCACCGGTGCAGTGCTGCTGCCGTTCTTTTCTTTCACGACGTTCCTGATCGCGGTCCCCACCGGGATCAAGTTCGTCAACTGGATCGGCACCATGTGGAAGGGCCAGTTGACCTTTGAAACACCGATGCTGTTCGCGATGGGCTTTATGGCGACATTCCTGCTAGGCGGCTTGTCGGGTGTGCTGCTGGCCAGCCCGCCGATCGACTTCCACGTCACCGACACCTATTTCGTGGTCGCCCATTTCCACTACGTGCTGTTCGGCACCATCGTGTTCGCCACTTACGCCGGAGTGTACTTCTGGTTTCCCAAGATGACCGGGCGGCTACTCGATGAACGGCTGGGCAAGTTGCACTTCTGGCTGACGCTGATCGGCTTTCACACAACATTTTTGGTACAACACTGGCTCGGCAATAAGGGGATGCCACGCCGCTACGCCGACTACCTGCCAACTGATGGGTTCACCACACTCAACGTCATCTCAACGATCGGGGCATTCATCCTTGGTGCTTCGATGCTGCCGTTCGCGTGGAACGTGTTCCGTAGCTGGCGCTACGGCGAACCAGTCACCGTCGATGATCCATGGGGCTATGGCAACTCCCTAGAGTGGGCCACCAGCAGCCCACCCCCGCGGCATAACTTCACCGAACTGCCCCGCGTCCGCTCTGAGCGGCCCGCCTTCGAACTGCACTATCCGCACATGATTGAACGGATGCGCAGTGAGGCCCACTTCCTGCGCGCACGAGCTAACACGCGATAACTGCCACCGGAATGTTCACGTGGGAGGCGGAGACTCGGTCTAACAACAAAGAACTGTGAGCGGCTAAGACGCCAAGTCTGCAACGAGCGGCTACCAGCACAGCTCCGGCTCGTAATATATTGCAGCTAGGCCACTTCGATGCCTCGCCAAGTGATTGAAGAATCTTGTCGAGCCGCGCGTTGCCAAGCGTGTGACCCACCACCAACGCAGCGACAACGGGCAATTCCATGATCCCCAATACGGCCATTGCGCCGACGCCGGCGTAGAACGCCAGATGTTCCATTCACCGTCGCGGCCGCCCCAAGACCGTCAGTGATCATCGGCTGCCGAATGACCGCCACGGAGCTCGGTGCCGTTGACAATTGCATCACCCGCCAAGGCAATTCATCCGGGTGAGCGCCCGACTTACCCACTACATCAAGTTGGCCGCCAGGGCTGTGGCGACTTGCTGTCGTGGTGCGTTGGCGGCTGTGCTTCGCCCTCGACCGCGCGATCGGCCGGTCGTCGAGGCCGTGGCAACTCACCTGCCCACTTTGCGCGGCGCCTTCGGTGACGAAAACTGTTGAGGTCCCGGCGCATAGACCGCCGCGCTCTCACCGAGCGGGGCGTCGATCTGAGCGACCGGCGCGTGGTCGAGCGCGAAATCCACGAACTCAACATCGAACAGCTCGATCGACCACTGCCGTGAACTTGCCGACATGATCCACCGATCTTGCCGATTCCTCATGTCGAACTATCACCCGGGTGAATGACGGAGTGGGCGACGACAGTTCACCCCCCTCCGCGCCATCCTCTTAACGTCTACACGCGCATGCCGTGTTCTGTTGGGTGAGAAGCGCAGCAGAAGAGTCACGCACCCTAGCGGTACCTTGCGCGGAGAAGGCTAGAACAGACGAACAACCATCGCCCTGAACAAGGAGGACATAGTGAGCGCCGCCAGGAGAATGCTGGAGACCTATCCACGAGATCTAGGCCAGATCGATAGAGCCAAGCTGGTCGCATGTATCGACGCCTGTATCGAATGCGACCAAGCCTGCACAGCTTGTGCAGATGCGTGCCTCAGTGAAGACGACGTCAATCACTTAACCAAATGCATCCGTACTTGCCTTGACTGCGCGGATGTCTGCGCGACAACTGGCCGCGTCTTGTCGCGGCACACGGGCTACGACGCCAACTTGACTAGGGCGGTGCTCCAAACGTGCGCCATCGCCTGTAAGACAAGCGCAGACGAGTGCGACAAGCATGCGGCGAAACACGAGCATTGCCGTGTGTGCGCCAACGTATGCCGTCGCTGTGAACGAGCCTGCCGCGACCTTGTTGAGGCGCTCGGTTGAGACAACCAACGAGCGGGCGCGAGACTTCGCTGCGCGAGTGTGACCTTCCAGATACGGAATGGAGACGGCGCTGATGGGGATTTCTGAATTCGATGATGTGCAGGCCCATCTGCTCGAACCAGAAGAAAGCCTGGACTCAGAACAGACCGGCATCGACCTCGACGAAGCACCCCCGGAACGCCCGCGGGAACTGCGGGCGTGGGGTCTCACCGCCAGGGAAGCGCGAACCCATGAAAGTCTGGCGCGCCGACTGACCCGCGAGGTGCCTGACGTGACCGATCAGTGGGATGGCGACGGCCTCGGTGATAGCGCCGACAGCGATAGCGAGCCAATCGACGATCAGGTCGGCGACATGGGCGCAGGTCGGCTCGTCGCCTTCGGCATCGACCCTACGGATTCAAGTACGGGTTACGTTGCTCACGACGTCGGCATTGACGGCGGCGCTGCGTTTGGTGCTTTGCTGTACCGCTAGCGTGCTCCGCTCGGTCCGCAGCCCGCGACTCCACGTACTGCGCTGATTGTTGTAGGCCGGTATCCCCTGCTGCGCATGCCATTTCACTGTGGAGGACGCGCAACCCATCGCGGTATCCGGAATGAGCGGCACACCCAGCCGGTCGCAGGCGCCCTTCATCGTCATACCCAGCAAGTCATCGGCCCGAATACCCGACAGTGTGCCGCCATAGCGGGTGAACGGGGTTCGTACGCCGCCCAAAACATAAGCCTCAGTCATCGCCACCCACCTAAACTGCCTCGGACTGTTGCAGGCGAATGACGGCAAGCATCACGCGCAGTCGCGGCTCCTCTGGGCTACCCGCGTAGCCATTCAGCCAGCCGGTCAGCTTTGAGAGTATCGCTACCGGCAACGCCATCGGGGTTGACAGGAGGGCGGTGAGGATGCGCTGGATCACGAGATAGCTTTCCCCGCAGCCCAATTCGACGAAAACGATCGTGCGCTCATAGCCGGTCAGGCACGACTTCACCGCATCGACCAGTAACCATGCCATGTCTGCGTCGGAGATAATCGTCGGGCGCGATTGCGCCAGCGATCCACGACTCGCGAAGTTCAGTCTCGTCGACGACGCCAATCGCGCTAGGGCACGTTTCATATCAGAAACCACCGCCCTGTTTTACGGGCCTTTGTAATGCTGGGATACACGCCGGTAATCGCGAGATCGATCAGTTCGGCGGCGCCCCTCCGGGCGTGACCGCGCCGGCCTGCCGGGCCCGCGACGGTACCGTCGACACCGGCTTGGGCGCGCCCGACGACGACCGCGCTGCCGTCCCCATCGACGACGTTGACCGGGGCTTGCGGCCTCATGGCGGCATGCCCCGCGCTAACGATGACCCTTTTGGTCGCGAAGCCTGTAGGCATGCCTGGTTCCCTCTTCTCGCTATGTTCTTGACCCAGTCGACAATTAGCGCGGGCCTGGGCTGCGCCCTGACACGGTGGTCATGAGGCCGCCGGCATCTGCTCCTCGATGAGGTTGCCCCCGCGTGGGGTGAATCGTCATCACCCCTACCGCCTTCTCGCCCGGGTGATTAACGCGATTTCAAGCGGGACGATTCAGGATCGGTACCGTCCGGCAACGCCCAGGCAGGCGAATTACAACAGGCCAAGTTCTCGCGCCCGGCTGACCGCCGCGCTGCGGTGCTCAACGCGGAGCTTGCGGTACACCGCGCGCTGGTGGGTTTTCACGGTATTGAGCGAGACGTATAGCCGCGCACCGATCTCACGTCGCGATAACCGGGTGGCGAGCAGGCGAAGAACCTCAAACTCCTTGGGGGTCAGCTCCTCATCGACCGCGCACCCCTCGTTGCGCGAAGGCACCATGACGCCCGCGCTCGGCTCGGCCGAAGTGAGCACCGTCGAGGCGATGCGTGCGTCCGCGCAACCGCGCACCAGGGTGCTGGCCTCTTCGAGCATGGCCTTCCGGGCCTGGTGGTCGCCGAGATGCTCGACGATCTCCGCTCTGACCACCAGAGTCTTGGCGACCTCGAGGATTGCTCCACCTTGGCGGGCCGACATGACGGCGATGTCGGCGGCGGCCGCCGCTGCGGCCGCGTCACCGCGTAAGGCGAGGAGTTCGGCCGTGGCAAGCGACACCATCACGTCCACGAGGTGCTCCGCATCCGCCAGGTCCCGGGAGCTGCCGGAAGCCCGGCGGATCTGACATTCGGCATCTGCGAGCTGGCCATGTTCGGCCGAAATCAGCGCCAGATGCCCCAACGCGTAGATGCGGGCGCGACGATCGCCCACCTTCTCGGCCAGCTCCACGGCGCGCCGGAAGGCGGCTTGCGCCTCCTGGGTGCTGCCCGAAAAGTACAGTGCGGACCCATAGATGCAGTAGGCGCTTGATCGCCCCAGTGGCGCTTCACCGAGATCGAGCGTGATCGCCCGGCGAGCCGTCTCAAGCGCCGCGGCGAGTTCAGCCGTCTTGAACGAGTGAACCGCGCGCAACACAACGACTTGAGCGCTGATGGCGTCACCGTCTGCGGTGTCGGCCCCGGATCGGGTCTCGACTGCCTCGATCCACTCGGCGGCGTCATCGAGTTGACCACCGCTTAGGGCGATCCAGGCGCGGGCCACGCTCAGCCGCGGATCCTGTAGAACGGTCTCCTTGGGAAGCAGATCAAGCAAGCCGGAGACGGTCGACAGGCCGCCCCCGTTGAATTCGGTGACCCAGTCCGCGGCGATCAGATCAGCACTGCGCGCGATGTCACCGCCAGCGACTAGGTGGCGCACCGCCTCATCGGTGAGGCCCTCGGACTCGAACCAGGTCGCGGCTCGTCGGTGCAGATCGGCGACGAGATCGGGCTCGCTGCGACGCAGCTCGGTGCGCAGCAACTCTCCGAACAGCTGGTGATAGCGATACCAGTGACGCGACGTGTCCAGTGGCACTACAAACAGGTTCTCGCGTTCGATCTTCTCCAAGACCGAGGCCGAGCCAGACGTTTGCAGCGTCGCGTCGCACAGAGCACCGCTGAGTCGCCCCAAGACCGAGGTACGTAGCAAAAAGCTGCGCAGGTCCGGTGGCTGACCGTCGAGCACCTCGGCCATCAAGTAGTCGACGATATGACGGTTATCGCCTGCGAAGCTTCTGATGAACGCTGGGGCATCAGCACGCCCGGCAAGCGAGAGGGCGGCAAGGTAGAGGCCCGCAGCCCACCCTTCGGTGCGTCGGTGCAACCGTTGAACATCTTCGTGGGGCAAGTCCAGCCCAAGCACATCGTTCAGCAGATGGTCCGCCTCAATAGCCCCGAAACGTAAATCGTCGGTTCGCACCTCGGCAAGCTCGCCGCGGGCCCTGAGCCGAGCCAACGGCAACATCGGATCCGATCGGGTGGCCAACACCAAGTGAAGATTCGCCGGCATCCTGCTGATGAAGAATGCAAGCTGCTCATGGACCGCTCGACTTACCACCAGGCTGTAGTCATCGAGAATGAGCACCATCGGGCTAGCGATCGTGTCCAGGTCATTCAGCAGGGTAGGCAAAACGACCTGCACTGGGTCGGCGCCCATCACGAGTAGTTCGACCGCGCGAATCCCCACCCCGGGACTGATCTTCTGCAGCGCGGCGACCACGTACATCCAAAACCACACTGGGTCGTTGTCGGAGGGATCAACCGACAGCCAGCCGAATCGCTGGTCCTCGTCCGCACCCAGGGACCACTGCGCCAGCAATGTCGTCTTGCCCCAGCCGGCCGGCGCACTCAGTAGGGTCAGCTTGCAGCAGCGCCCCGCCGACAATGTGTCTAGCAGGGCGGCCCGGTGAACGAGCTGGGCCCCGGTGGCCGGGACGGTCAGCTTGGTGGCGAGCAAAACTGCTCGCGCGGCGCCTTCTCCGACGCCGCGGTCGCTACGTCCAGCTGAGCCAGTCATGTCCGAACTCCGCGAATCCGTTGCACCCAGCGGCCGGGCGGGAACACTCGGCGTTGACGCGTCCCGGGTGGGCGCTGGCGTCTCGGCATCCCAATTGTTCTCTGCAGGGTCGGCCGGGCTCGTTCTGCCCGGCAATCGGGGTGACCCCAACTGTAGGCAGGTTTCGCCTCGCTGCTCGTGATACTCGCCAAATCGCCCGGGTGAATCAGTTCGCCGGGTGATGACCACTCACCCCACGTCAATGAATGCTGACTTAACAGCTGGCGAGTGGACGGTACGTGGAGCCGGCCACGTTTTTCAGATCTGTGTTCGGGCCGCATCAGCGAGCAACGGGTCGCGATGACGGTGGACGACCTGGCTGTGTTGATCACCGCGGAACGCCATCGCCACAAATTGGAGAAAACCAGATGAAGCATCGCCAATTTCAACGATCGCCTGCTGAATACGGCTCAGGCGCCGCGCGAACACCGTGGCTGCCGCATCGGATGCAGGCCGCCGCCGCCTTTGCCCGGCGTTGGGTGCATCGGAAAGGAGATGGCGCGATGGACACCGTCCCGGCGCTCGAGGATCAACTTCAGGCGCTGCAGCCCATCTGCAGTGCCCAGCGGGTGTCGACCGGCATTACATGCGGTGCGCCGGCGGTGGCGGTCGCCGAGATACATGCCATCGACGGATGCGACCACATGGGGCTAAGCCCGGACGGCGACCTCGTCGAGACGCTCTGTCAAGCCTGCTTGGCTAGGTTGCGACGGGCCATGGCGACCTACGTAGGCCGCACGCGCGAGATGGCGTCTCGATGCGGCACCCACCCGGCGTGCACCACCTGCGGGCGTCCCACTGGATACCTGCGCAGTGTCTTCGCTGTGCGTCCGATCGGGCCCGAGGGGCTGGCATCATGACCCGACTACGCATTGCCTCCCTGTTTTTGGCGATGGTGGCCGGTGAGTACGCGGTCCTCATGTTGATCGATGGTCAGCTAATCGATTTCGGCGTCACCGCCGCCATTTGCGCGGGATCCTCGCTCGCGGCCGGGGTGATCGCCTACGCGGGCAGGCGACGTCGCGAGGCGGTGGCGCGGAGACAAGCGGCCGTCTGGGAGCGCCGTGAGCAGCAGGCGGCCGCCGCCGACCAACAGTGCCCGTTATGCGGAGGCGCATGCCAAAAGCCAAGTGAATCAACCGGATTCGTTGATCCGCAGCGCACGCGCTCGTGCGGGGCATGCGCGCCGGCCCTCGACCCAGAGCCGACACGATGAGCCCGCGGCCGGTCTCGGCGCGAGTTCTGATAAGTGCGCAGCCCGATCGGGTGCGCCGATCGACGGCGAGCCCCGCCTGGGCGTCACCTGAAATCGGTTGGGGGCGTGGGGCGCCCGATGACCCCGGCGTGGAAGTGTTGACATGAGCGCACCCGCCACCGCGTCGAGTTCACCGCGCCCGGGTCTAAGTTCACCCAGGACACGAAAAGCTCGACGGCACCTGGTTCGCACGGGCGCCGTCGTTGACATCGTCCAGGACGGTCCGAGCATGGCCGGACGCATCGCCTGGCTGGGCGCGCGGCTGATGATCCGACCCACGTTGAGCGTGGGCAGCTATCTGCCCTCGGCGCCGTGGCCATGGGGCGTCGTCGAGTGCGCCGCCCGCGCCATCACACCGGGAGCAGGCACGGTGCGCGCCGGCGTCGGGCTGGCGCACTGCACCGCGCAGCTTGTCCGCGCCGCCGGTGTGCGACCGGCCGACGGCACCCGCCGGGTCGTGTTGTATCTGCACGGCGGGGCGTTCCTCACCTGCGGTGCGTACTCGCACGGCCGACTGGTGAGCATGCTGTCCAGTTTCGCTGACAGCCCCGTGCTAGTGCCCAACTACCGCAAGATTCCCAAACATTCGATCAGCGAGGCGATCGACGACTGCTACGACGGCTACCGGTGGTTGCGCCGAAAGGGCTATCAACCCGACCAGATTGTGCTGGCCGGCGACTCTGCCGGCGGCTATCTGGCGCTAGCGCTGGCTCAACGCCTGCTCGAGTGCGGTGAGCAACCCGCAGCGCTGGTGGCCATGTCGCCGTTGCTGCAACTGGCCACACAGCCCAAAACAACCCACGCCAACATCGGCTCGGATGCAATGTTTTCGCCCAGAGCGTTTGACGCCTTGCATGGCTTGATCACTCGCGCCGCAGCACACCGCCACGCCAACGGGCGTTCCGACGCGCTCTACGAGCCGCTCGACCACATCCAACCCGGCCTGCCACCCATGTTGATCCATGTGTCCGATTGCGAGGTGCTGCTTCACGACGCGCAGCTGGCGGCCCAACAACTGGCCACCGCCGGTGTGCCCGTCGATGTGAAGGTATGGCCGGGCCAAGTCCACGTGTTCCAACTCGCCGCGCCGATGATCCCCGAAGCCACCCACTCACTGCGCCAGATCGGCCATTACATCCGCGAAGCAACCGGATAACCAAGGGACCCTGAGGTTATCGAAGATGGATTTCGGGGCGTTGCCACCAGAAGTCAACTCCGGCCGCATGTATTCCGGTCCCGGGTGCGGGTCGATGCTCGCCGCCGCGACAACCTGGGACGGGCTGGCCGAAGACCTGCATTCGACGGCGGCCTCCTATCAGCCGGTGATCTGGGACCTGACCGGCGCAGCATGGCTGGGTCCCGCGTCGGTGGCGATGACGGCCGCCACCGACCCCTACCTCTCGTGGCTGACGAAGACTGCTGCGCTGTGCGAACAAACCGCCACCCAGGCCAGGGCCGCCGCAGCCGCCTACGAGGCCGCGTTTGCCATTACGGTGCCCCCGCCGATGGTCGCAGCCAACCGCGCGCAGCTGATGGCGCTGATCGCGACAAACATCCTCGGCCAAAACACCCCAGCGATTGCGGCCACCGAAGCCGACTACGGCGAAATGTGGGCCCAAGACGCCGGGGCAATGTATGAGTATGCGAGCGCGTCCGCCGCCGCTTCGGCGTTACCGCCGTTCACCTCGCCCCCGCCCACCACAAACCCAGTCGGGGTCGCCGGCCAGGTTGCTGCAGTCGCCCACTCCAGCGCCACGTCAGCGGGCGCGGGCTCGTTCTTGCAATTGCTGAGCTTGCTGAGCCCGGTGAACCTGACCGTCGCGTCGGCGTCGACGGCGATCACGTCAACGGGCATGGCCGGGTCGTACGCGGGCTTGGGATATGCGGTGCACTACGACCCAGAAGGTGCCAGCAAGATGGATGCCGTACTGGCACGTTTGGGGGCGGTTGCGGGAGGCTCAGAAACAGGCGCATCAGCGTCATTGGGTTCGGCAGACCTGGGGGGAGGCAGCCGTGCGGCAACTGTATTGCCCGCGCGTTTAGGCCGGGCCTCGTCAATCGGCGCGTTGTCGGTGCCGTCGAGCTGGGCCGCAGCCATCCCGCCGATCAGACAGGTCGCGGTGACATGGCCGAGCACTCTCCCCGGTGCCACCCCGGCGGTCCTGGCAGCGAGCCCGGAAAACCTGGTCAACGAGATGCTTTTGGCGAGTATGGCCGTACGCGGCATCGGCGGTGCTGCCCCTAAGGGCCCGCCCGCGAGCACCATAAGGGTGACGCCGCGCCCGCCGGATAGGCGGCAACTCGGGCTGATACCGCGCTGGCTGTAGCGGAACCCGGACGGCGGCCTACCCCTGATGGGCTTCGCACTCACCCGGGTGAATTAGCTCGCGGGGTGATGACGACTCACCCGACGTCGGTGAACAGTGATCCGCAGCTGGCGAGCGGAGGGCTAAGTGCAGCCGACGATCTACGGGATCTGCGTTCGAGGCCGCGTGACCGAGCGGCTCGGGTCCGCATTAGAAGGGATGCGCCTCGAGGCCGGTGCGACCGAAACCGTGTTCACCGGTGAAATCCGCGACCAGTCACAGCTTTACGGACTCCTCGACCGGGTCCGTGATCTAGGCCTTGAGCTCGTCAGCGTACAACCGCAGCCCACGGCTGGCCCGACGACAACAACCCAGAAGGACGCGTAATGCAAGCCATCACTGTTTCAGATCGCGATGCCGGTGTCGCTGGCCTGTCGCTGACGGACCTGCCCTGCCCCCAGGCGGCCGACATATTGGTCAACGCGGCCCGATGAGACCAATCGAGGACCTACTTGCTGCCGCCAATGATAAGGAGAACTCGAAATTGATGCGCCTCGCCGGACTTATCGCTCGCTACGGTCTCGTCATTGTTTTGGTTTGGTTCGGTGCCATGAAGTTCACATACGATGAGGTGCATCGCATTTCGCTATTCGTCACCAACAGTCCCTTGATGAGCTGGGTCTACCGCATCATGTCCATCGACACATTTGGCAGGGTGCTTGGAATTATCGAGCTAATCACCGCAGCGTTGGTGGCGGCCAAACCGTGGTTCCCCAAGGCATCCATCGCGGGCGGCCTACTTGCCGTCATCTTCTTCGTGGGGACCGTCAGTTTCATGTGCACGACACCCGGTGTCGGCGAGGCATCCGCGGGCGGGTTTCCGGTGTTGTCGTCGAAGGGTGAGTTCCTGATGAAGGACATTGCAAGCCTGGGCCTTTCAATTTGGACCCTGGCAGACGCGCTCGACGAGACACGGCGTCGCGCGCTAAGAGCCCCGCGAAGCCGATTGGCCTCGCCAGGTTGATGAATCAGTGCAAACTCGGCGACCGCGGCCCCGGCACTCGCCGCGTTTGCTGGCGTCACCCGCGTCGCGGCGCGATCAGTGACACGGTCTTTCTGTCGCTTGGTGCACAAGCAAGGGCGGGGGGCAGAGGGAGACATCTGAGATCGATATGGTGCCATCCCATTTGTTCGGTCCTGAGGAGAACGAGGACTCCGATGAAACCGGTCCTCTCGGCGACTGATGGTGCGACCAATGACTGCTGACGAGCTGAACCTTACTGGTGGTGAAACGGAGCGCCCTCAGAAGCGTGAGGCCACGCTTGACACTTTCGCGCCGCTTCACCCATTGGGACGAGTCGGCACCCCCGCCGACGTCGCCAACGCCGTCACCTATCTGCTCTCCGACCAGGCCAGCTGGGTCACCGGCGCGATTCTCAACGTCGACGGCGGCTTCATGGCCGGGCGCAACTAACCCGATGGGGGGTCCTGCGCTGGTAGGAAACCGGCCCGGAACATTGTGGCGCGCTGGACAATCGACCTCGCACTCAGCGAAGGAGCATCCGTGTCATAGGCATACAACAAGAACCTGGCCGCGGTCGACGCGTTGAACCCCGAGAAGGAGAGATTGCAGTGACAAACGACAACTTGAGGCCAGGCGGCCCGCCAGCTAAGTCTGTCGGCCGCACCGAAGGCAAGGCCGTGTTCCTCGGGACGGTCGGTGTCCGCCACATCATCGATAAGTTTCAGGCCGACGGGCGCTTCGCCGCCCTCGAGCATCAGATGTCACCCCGAGCGCTAGCCGCACCGCTTCATCGCCACCACAACGAAGATGAGTACAGCTGGATCATCGAGGGACGCGTAGGCGCTTTGCTTGGCGATGAGGTGCTCTACGGCGGACCTGGCGACTTCATTATCAAGCCACGAGGCCAATGGCATACATTCTGGAACGCGGGCGATGGGCCCGCCCGCATCCTTGAGATTATTTCCCCCGCGGGATTTGAGCAGTTCTTCGACGAGCTTTCTGGCCTCGGCGGTGTGGACAAGATATCGACAGAGGCCCTAGATGAACTCTGTGCGCGGTACGAACTGGAGATGGATGTCGACAGTGTCCCCGAATTGTGCAAACGCTTCGACTTGAAATTCCCCGGTGAACCTGTTCGTTATGAACCGTAGGGTTCGAAATCGCAATATGCCCAAGCAATGTCGGCGGGAAACAAGCTAACCACGTGGATGCCCAACGGTAGAAGGCACGAAACCGAAGTGACCACTCAAACGCAACTCCGAAAGGTTCATCATGAAGATCGTAATCATTGGCGGGCGTGGGCTTATCGGCTCGAAAGTAGCAACCAAGCTCGGCGTGCAGGGACACGACGTGATCGCCGCCTCCCGCCGATCAGGTGTCGATTCACTCAGTGGTCAAGGCCTCGCTAACGCCGTCGCCGGTGCGGATGTTCTGGTCGACGTCGCCGATTCACCATTGTTCGACGATGAACCTGTGATGCACTTCTTCACGACCACGACCACGAATCTTCTCGCTGCTGAACAGGATGCGGGAGTCAAACACCATGTCGCGTTGTCCGTGGTGGGCGCGCAGGTCATGCCAGATAGCGGCTATAACACCGCGAAAGCAGCCCAGGAAAACCTGATCAAGGATTCGGGCCGGCCTTATTCGATCGTGCGAGCAACTCCGTTCTACGAATTCGCGGTTGGCTTGGCCGATTCCGCGACAGACGGAGACATTGTCAGGTTGCCACACGCGTTGTTCCGTCCTATCGCCGCCGACGATGTCGCCACCGCCGTGGCCCGCGCTGCTGCCGGGCGCCCGATCAACGGAGTAACGGAGATCGCTGGACCCGAAGCAATCGGGATAGACGACTTTGTTCGCACGGGCCTTGCCGCCATTGGTGATCAACGTCGGGTCGTGACTGACGCCCGGGCGCCATACTTCGGTGCGGTGATCGACGATCACAGCCTCGCACCCCGCGAGAACGCCACCATCTTCACTACTCGATACTCCGAGTGGATCGACGCATACTCCAGCCGCCGCATTTAGAGAAATTGAATGGGAACTCCACCCCTCGTTAGCTCGATTGTGCTTGCGCAGCAACGCATCAACACCGGCCGCTCCGCGGCGGCAGATTACGCGTGGCCGGCCGCGGTGCTGTGCTGAACGTGTATTGGAAGGTCGTCCGCCCACGGCTGAGCGGTGACCATCTCGTCGACGTCGACGTAGCCGCGCTCGAATTCACCCGTCGCCGCATCCACGAGCCGATACTCTTGGCGCTGTTTGTGGATGGGCTGCGCGTCGAGAATCACGACGCGGACGTCGCCGGGATCAAACCCGCACCGCTCCTGTAGGGCCTCGATGAGGCACTCGTTGTGCATGTGCCCGTCGCCGAAGTTCCACCCTAGAACCATGGCGCAGAGGACCTCGCCCTCGCACAGGTTGTAGTCGTCTTCGTCGTAGCCCGCCAGCGCGCGGTGCACCAGGGTGAGCAGCGCGCGCCCGTGGGTGTTCATCCCGCGGAACGCGAGGGCAAGGTGGAGGGGGATCAGCGTTTCCTCCTTGCTGCCGTACAACCGCTCCAGCTGCAGGTGCTGCATCGGGCCAAGCGCGCGGGAGCCGATGCGGAACTTCTCGTCCACCGACGGCTTGACGCACCACACCGTGGTGTCCCAGTTGCCGGCGTAATAACGCATCCCGGGCAGGAACGAAACCTTGCGCGGGTAGAGGTTTCCCACCACCACGACCGTAGCGATGACCACGAACAGCACGATGGGCCAGGGGCTGGCGAGATCTGACAGGCCCAGCCGCGCGTGCGCGACGAACAACCACAGCACCCCGAAGATCATGAACACGTTCCACTCGAGCGGCACTCCCATCGGGAAGGCCAGCAGGATGTTCAGGTGGAACACGATCATCACGAACGCGGCGATGGTCGTCGGCCAGCCGCCGTGCGAGAGGAACAGCAGCAGCGGCACCAGGCCCTCCACGGCGGTCGAGAAGTGGGCGATGAAACCCGCTAATGCGCTGGGCCGCAAGTCATCCGGATAGCGCTTGAACAACGCGCGCTTGAGTGCGCCCGAGGGGATAAACGGGTTGTTCGCCAGCATCGTCGAGATCACGAAGGGGAAGTGCCGGTTGAGCTTGGACGTCGCCGCGCCCAGCCAGATGACCATGAAGACCACCTTGGCCCCGACGACGATGTCGGCCCCGGCGAACAGGAACACCAGCGCCAGCGGCGCGTACACCTCGCCGCGGGCGGCCAGGAAGATGACCTTGTCTCGCAGGCCGATCACGGCCAGAACCGTCAGAATCGCGACGGCCTGCCAACGCGGCAAGACGCCGATCGCCGTGCCCAGCGCGGGAATTGGGCCGGACCCGTCGGAAACCAGCCCAAGGACCAGCAACCCGAGCAGGATGCCGTAGAGCAGTGCGTCGAACAGCGTTCTGTCGTTTCCCTTGGTCAACGGAACCCGGTCGGGCCAGGGGGGAAGCCGGATGGTGCCGGGACGTAGCCAGAACAGGATCGAGCCCATCGGCGGGAAGTAGCGACCGGCCAGCGGCCCGAAGCAGCAACCGAGGCCTACGACCTCGAACAGCATCGTGTACAGCACAGCCTTTTCGAACACGATCGGCTCGGTCCACCACGCGGCGACCTTGGTGAACCCGTCTATGCCGTTGGTAGACCATACGAACAGCCAGGCACCGAGAATGTAGAGGGCGATCTTGATGCCGTACATGACGTGCATGATCAGTGGGGTGCCGAAGCCGTTCTCAGCGATGTGGCGCACCATCGGCACCACACGTTCGGCACGCGGCTTCTTGCTCCACTCGGCCATGTCGACGACCGGCAAGTTGGGCTGGACGAACCCCATTGCGGCTCCTTCGGCGCAGCTCTTCGCGGGGTGCCAATGAGCAGCCTGGCACGAGAAAAAACTACTCCCAGCAACCACTGGTGGGGCAGGATTTGCGAGGTCGACAAGGACCACAGACATGGCCGACGTTTTGAAGTGCGCCGTCAGGGTTTCGAACCCCGGACCCGCTGATTAAGAGTCAGCTGCTCTACCAACTGAGCTAACGGCGCGTGCATCCTGCTGGACTGCGTTTGCGACAATAACAGTCATTCCGTCGGGGGACGAAATCGTCGAGGCTGTAATAGGTCGCTGATGACTGTTAACAGTCATCCACCGCTTAGAATACTCCGCAGTAACAAACCATTACCCGTCGTGAAGGGGAACAACGCAGGTGGGGGATCGCTTCATCGCGCGTCAGCAGCGAGGCCGGCGGTTGCTGGCTGTGCTGATGGTGCCGCTTGCCGTTTTCGGCGCGGCGGCCTGCAGCGGCGGCGGCGGCGCTCCGGCGCCGAAGGCCATCATGGACAAGGCCACGCCCTTCGGTGACCTGCTCGTCCCCAAACTCAGCGCTTCGGTGACCGACGGCGCTGTCGGCGTCGCGGTGGACAGCCCGGTGACGGTGAACGCCGACGACGGCGTCCTGGCCTCCGTCGAGATGGTCAACGAAAACGGCGGGACCGTCGACGGCCAACTCAGCCCCGACGGCGTGCACTGGGCTACTAAGGAGCGGTTGGGCTACAACAGGATGTACACGCTGACCGCCAAAGCCCGCGGGCTCGGCGGAGTGGCGACTCGCCAGTTGACGTTCCAGACTCACTCGCCGCACAACCTGACCATGCCCTACGCCGCGCCGCGCGACGGCGAGGTGGTCGGTGTCGGCGAGCCGGTGGCGATCCAGTTCGACGAGGCCATCGCGAACCGTGAGGCCGCCGAAAAGGCCATCGTGGTGACGACCGATCCGCCCGTCGAGGGCGCATTCTATTGGCTGAACAAGCGCGAAGTTCGTTGGCGCCCAGAGCATTTCTGGAAGCCTGGGACGAACGTGAACATCGCGGTCAACACCTACGGTGTCGACCTGGGTGACGGGGTGTTCGGCGAGGACAACGTGCGCTCACACTTCACCGTCGGAGACGAAGTCATCGCGACCGCCGACGACAACACGAAGATGGTGACGGTGCGCGTCAACGGTGATGTGGTCAAGACCATGCCGACGTCGATGGGCAAGGACAGCACTCCCACCGCCAGCGGTACCTACATTCTCGGTGTGCGCTTCGCGCACATGATCATGGATTCATCGACTTATGGCGTTCCGGCCAACTCGCCCAACGGATATCGCACCGAGGTGGATTTCGCCACCCAGATGTCCTACAGCGGAGTATTCGTGCATTCGGCGCCGTGGTCGGTGGGCGCCCAAGGTCACACCAACACCAGCCACGGTTGCCTCAATGTGAGCCCGAGCAATGCCCAATGGTTCTTCGAGCACACTAAGCGCGGCGACATCGTGCAAGTGGTCAACACGCTCGGCCCGCCGCTGTCGGGGACCGAAGGGCTCGGCGATTGGAACATCCCGTGGGATCAGTGGCACGCCGGCAATGCCAAAGCGTGACACCGATTGGTTACGGCGCATTCGTTATCTAGCAACCTAATTCGTGCTCGACACGCCGACTGAGCGCCCCTCCGTTCCAGCGGTCGCTGACGCTTTTAACCTTATAGGCGTGAATGAAACTCTCGGTCGTCGAACCGAGGTGGGCGTCAGTCGCAATGTCCGCGGTCAACTCGCTCTGCTCAGCGGGCACGTCCTGTGGCAAGTGGTCGGTGTCGCCGTGGGCGCAATCGGCTACGCGGCGGAGGCGGGCGGGTTCGAGCTCGAGATGCGCAGAGCCGCCTCGCGCAGTCAACGCTAAGCCGGCGGCGTCAAGAGTCCCCTCCGGCGGAAGCCGCACGCCCCTTGGGGGTGAGTGACGGGACTCGAACCCGCGACATTCAGGATCACAACCTGTACGTTTTGGGCACCGACGAGAGGGGTTGGACGTGTTGACCTTGTCGCTGGTGACAGTACTTGCGTCGTTTAGCGCTAGACGGCGAAGACATGGGCATCTATTCGGAGGAATCGGGACGGCCCTCGGGGCTGCCGGCCTTGCCGCACTCGGCGTTGGGGTGGTCGTCCTGGTGGCCGCCGTGGTTCTTGCCATTTGGCTGTACCGCCGCGCTACGCGCCGGTAGCTAAGATCTGCGTGTCCGGTGGTTGTGGTGCGCTTCGTATGGCTTTGCAACCCAACCCGGGTTTGCCCGTCACAAGGGTTTTTGCAGCGTGGCCGCGATACGGCGCACAATGCCGGTAATTCCGCCATTGGTGAGCAGGCGCAGGGCCATCGCAACACTCTGGAGCATCCGCCCGTCCGGGTCGTTATGCGTCACACCCCACTTCCCCAGCAGATCCAATTGCTCGCGAAGCTGCTGCGCCTGGAGCTGGCTGTCATGCTCGAATGCGAATAGGCCGCCGGCCAGCGCAGCGCGCGCCACTTCGGCTAGCTGCTCCTCGGGAGTCTGGTTTTCGCTCATGCGGCACCCACCGGCCGTCCGAGCTGGAGAACTTTTGCGCGGTTTAGCCGAATTAGGTGGGGGCCGAGGCGGTTTGCCGTGAGTCGGCCTGGTGCGACCCATCGACGGATCGTCTTCCGGTCAACGCCGAAGTAGTCGGCGGTCTGCCTGATGCTAGGTCGGGGCGGCAGGACTACCCCGTTCGTGTTTTCCACGTCATTAGTAGACGCCCGCGCCGCGAGACAACAACGGAATACCAGGGGTTGTGTTACCCGCCAGCAGGGAAATCCGCAGGTCGCGTGTACCCGGAAAGAAAAAAGTCAGAGGGCTAAAACGCCCTCTGACCTTTGGGGTGAGTGACGGGACTCGAACCCGCGACATTCAGGATCACAACCTGACGCTCTACCAACTGAACTACACCCACCATTGCCGCCAGACGAGAAGCGGCGACGTCGATACTAGCTGCTCGGGTCCGTCGGGGCCGAATCCATTTCCTCCGGCGCGGCCGGTGCAACCCCGAGCTCGTCGGCCACGGCAGCGATCTCGCTGGTCGTGGGGCCCGGCGGTGTTACGAATGCGGTCCGCCGGTAGTACTGCAGCTCACGGATGGATTCGTGGATATCGGCCAGCGCGCGGTGCGCCAGACCCTTGGCCGGCTGGCCGTAGTAGATCCGCGGATACCACCGGCGGCACAGCTCCTTGATCGAGCTCACATCGATCATCCGATAGTGCAGAAACGAATCCAGCGTAGGCATGTCGCGGG
>Ga0209006_10001937_pt1 | contig 18760 bp, 17 predicted proteins | sample JacPin_JW_Ref_O2_FD_188567 | JGI IMG/M metagenome (GOLD analysis project Ga0209006, IMG submission 188567) | Forest soil microbial communities from Algoma, Ontario, Canada - Jack Pine, Ontario site 1_JW_Ref_O2 (SPAdes) (version 2) | ecosystem: Environmental > Terrestrial > Soil > Boreal...
CTGCAGCTCGGTGATCAGCTCCGACTCGTCGTGTGCCCAGGGCAAAGACTGTGCGAGGTCGGACATGCCGTGCGCCGTGATCCTCCAGGATGCGCCCATGAGAAATTAGACACCGGAGCGCCCTGAACTGTTACCAGCATAGCAGAAAATTGCGGGGAGGGTATGTGCCGGAAGTACCACGGACGATCGGGTGAGTTTCACGGTGCAAGTGCATTATGTTCATGGAGTTACTGAGTTGCGGACCATTCGGCGATGAGAAGTTGGTTTGACGGGCGGTGAGGTGGATGTTATAAGTTAAGGCAACTTTTCATGTGGGGCCGTAGCGCAGTTGGGAGCGCGCCTCGATGGCATCGAGGAGGTCGCGGGTTCGAACCCCGCCGGCTCCACCACTTGAAGTCATGACCTTCCTATTTACCGATGGCAAACTCCACATCTTTCGTACCTTTCGCTAATTTTTCGCAGGCTTATTTTCTGGTCGAAAAGCGCAGGATGGTTGTGGATTGGAAGGTCTCACCCGGCTTCAATTCCGTGGACGGAAAATTTGGCTGGTTTGGGGAATCCGGGAAGTGCTGGGTTTCCAGGCAGAATGCCGTACGGCGGGCGTAAACTTGACCGCCTTTTCCGCGCGCAGTTCCGTCGAGAGAATTTCCAGTGTAAAACTGAACGCCGGGTTGAGTGGTCAGCACTTCCAGCACGCGTCCGCTGGCGGGTTCGAACGCTTCGGCGGCAAGCTGCGGGCCTGATTTTCCATTCGCTTCCAAAACCCAAGTCTGATCGTAGCCCATTCCAAATTTGAGCTGCTCGTTGTCCTGATCGATTCGCGCACCGATGGCCGTGGCCGTGGTGAAATCAAACGGAGTCCCGGCGACGGGACGCAATTCGCCGGTGGGAATCAGACTCGCATTTACCGGCACGAATTTCTGGCCGCGGATCAGGATTTGATGGTTCAAGATTTGTTGGGTGGGGTCGCCTGACAAATTGAAATAACTGTGATTCGTTAAGTTGAGGACGGTGTCTTGGTCGGTGGTCGCCGAATAATCAATTCGCAATTCGTTCTTGTCGGCTGGAAGCGTGTAGGTGACGGTCACTTTCAGCGTTCCGGGAAAACCTTGTTCTCCGTCCGGGCTGGTGTAACTCAATTCGAGGACTTCGGCATCGGCTCGCGAGCGATCGAGGCCGGTCCAAACGCGTTTGTTGAATCCGATAGTTCCGCCGTGCAGGGTGTTCTGGCCATTGTTCTTTGGAATATGAAAGGTCGCGCCGTCGAGCACGAATTCGCCCCCGGCGAGCCGGTTGGCGAAGCGCCCGACGGTGGCGCCGATATAAGCTTTATCTTGTTCGTAACCGTTGAGGTCGTCATAACCGAAAACGACGTCCGCGATTTTTCCATTGCGGTCCGGAGTTTTGACCGAGACCAGGCTCGCGCCGTAGCTGATCACAACCGCTTCGAGGTTTTTGTTATTCGTGAGAACGTAGCGATAGACCGTGGCGCCGTCTTTTGTCTTTCCAAACTCCGAGACCTGCAGCTTACGTGGCGCATTCTTGGCATAAAGGGCTGGCGTAGCCGAGAAGAGCGACAAAAGAACCAAAAGAATAGTGGCGGGTCTGATCATGAATCGTCCCCTCCGTGCACGGTCGGATGGATTAGTTGAAATCCCAAATCTGCGCGGGGTAGCTTCCTCGATCATTCGTTGCATCTCTGAGGCCTAACCGTGGCCCCCGCCGCCAGTCAGTTCGCGCACAATTGATCCCACAAAGGATTTCGCATCGCCGAATAGCATGAGTGTTTTGGGGAGATAGTAAAGCGGATTATCAATTCCCGCAAAGCCCGGGCTCATACCGCGCTTGATGACCATCACAGTTCTGGCCTTGTCCACGTCGAGAATCGGCATGCCGTAAATTGGACTGGAGGCGTCGCTGCGCGCGGCTGGATTGGTGACGTCGTTCGCACCAATTACCAGCGCGACGTCAGCTTGAGGAAAATCACCGTTAACTTCATCCATGTCGAGCAGTTTGTCGTAGGGAATATCCGCCTCGGCCAGCAGGACGTTCATGTGGCCGGGCATGCGTCCGGCGACGGGATGGATAGCGAATTTCACGTCCACTCCGCGTTTGTTGAGCGCGTCATACAGTTCACGGACTTTATGCTGCGCCTGCGCGACTGCCATGCCGTAGCCTGGAACAACAATAACTTTATTCGCCGCGCCTAAAATCGCGGCTGCTTCTTCGGCGGTGGCACTGCGCACCGGCGGAGCTTCCACTGCAGCGGCGCCTGCAACCTGTTCCTGGCCGAATGCGCCGAACAGCACGTTGGTGAAGGAACGATTCATGGCCTTCGACATGTTTACGGAAAGGATGAAGCCCGAGGCTCCGTCGAGTGCTCCGGCGATGATCAGCAACTTGCTATCGAGCACGAAACCCATGGCCGCCGCGGAAAGTCCCGCGTAGGAATTCAGCAGCGAAATAACCGTAGGCATGTCCGCGCCGCCGATGGGAATAATCATCAACACGCCGAAGACGAGGGGGATTGCGAGCATCAGGGGAAACAAATGCACGTGGCTGGGATCGTGAACCAGATAGGCGGCAACGCCGATAGCCACGGCCAGAAAGGCGAGATTGACGAAGTTCTGACCTTTGTAGGTGATTGGGCGCTGCGGCAAATATTCCTGCAATTTGCCGGCAGCCATCAGGCTTCCGGTAAAAGTCAATCCGCCAAGGATAACTTCCATGGAAAGCACGGCCATCATGAAGCGCGGCACGTTGGGCGCGCGCAAATAAAATTCGGCGGTTCCCACTAAGGTGACGCAGAGCGCGCCAAAGGCATGGCTCAGCGCGGTCCGTTGTGGAACCGCAGTCATGTGCACTCTGCCGAGCGGCACGCCGATGATCGTACCCAGCACGAGCGCGATCAGAATCCATTTGTAATCCACGATGCCGCGGTTGAGCAGGGTGCCGCCGATCGCCAGAGCCATGCCGATTTCGCCGGCACGCACACCGCGGCGCGCCGTGACCGGGGTCCGCATCCATACCAGAGAGAGAATGAAAAGAGCGGTGGCGATCAGGTAGGTGATTTCGATGAATGTGTCGGTTCCGGGCCAGTTGGTCATTATTTTTTGGGACCACTGACCTTGAACATTTTGAGCATACGGTCGGTGATCAGGAATCCGCCGACGACGTTACTGGTGGCGGCGACGATGGCGATGGTCCCGAGGACCGTGGAAAGCGTGCTGCGATGTTCTCCGGCCAGGATGATCGCGCCGACGACGGCGATGGCGTCGAGAGCGTTAGTCAAGGACATGAGCGGCGTGTGCAACAACGGAGTAATGCTGCGAATCACTTCGAAGCCGATAAAGCCGGCGAGCATGAAAACGTACAGACTGGTCAGCAAATCCATCTTCATGACTTTCTTTCCCCCTGAGAGGCAGTGGCCAAGGGCGGCAACGAATAATATTCCCGCAGGCGCGGATTCACCACTTCACCGCCCGAAGTCAGCAGCGTGTCGCGAACAATATCGTCCGTCATATCAAGTTGCAGCTTGCCGTCCTTCACGATATTGAGAAGAAATGCGGAGACGTTGCGGGCGTACATCTGGCTGGCGTGATACGGGACGGTGCTGGCGAAATTGTAATTGCCGATGATAGTGACGCCATCCACGATAATTGTTTCGCCGGGTTTGGTCAGTTCGCAATTCCCTCCCCGCTCCGAGGCCAGATCCACGATCACCGAACCCGGCGCCATATTTTTGACCATCTCGGCGGTGATGAGGATTGGCGATTTTTTCCCGGGGATCACGGCAGTGGTGATGACGACGTCGCTTTCGGCGACGACTTTGCCGAGTAATTCGCGCTGTTTCCGGTAGAACTCCTCGTCCTGAGCGCGGCCATAGCCGCGCGCGTCTTGCGCGTCTTTCGCTTCGATGGGCAATTCAACGAAGCGACCACCAAGGCTCTGCACCTGTTCTTTCGCGGCCGGGCGCATGTCATAGGCGGAAGCTACCGCGCCCAGACGGCGTGCGGTAGCGATGGCTTGCAGGCCGGCCACGCCGGCGCCGATGATAAAAACGCGGCTGGGCGTAATCGTTCCGGCGGCGGTGGTGAGCATGGGAAAAATTCGCGAAAGAGCGTCCGCCGCGGCGACCACCGCCTTGTATCCGTTAATAGTGGCCATGGAGGAAAGCGCGTCCATGCTTTGAGCGCGGGTGGTGCGAGGCATCATTTCGATCGAAAGCGCAATCACGCCGCGCTCGGCGATCTGCTGGACTGTTTTCAGGTCGCCCAGCGGCCGCAAAAACCCGATGAGCAATTGATCCTTGCGCAGCAGCGGCAAGTCCGCCTGGCCGGTCTGGTCATTCGCGCCGTAACAGAGAACCTGTAAAACGATGTCCGCAACCCGAAATACTTCAGCCCGATTCGCAACGATTTTTGCGCCTTTGGCCGCGTAGGTTTCGTCGAGATAACCCGCTTGTGCGCCCGCGCCGGCTTCCACGATGATTTCGAGACCGGCCTTGATCAAGGCCGGCAGCACGGCGGGAACAATCGCGACGCGGCGCTCGCCCGGATAACTCTCCCGCGGAATGCCAACGATCATGAAGCTCCCTCCGATACCGGAAAACTGAATTCCTATCGCAGTGAAAATCCTGAAGCGTCGCAGAGTCGCGAAATTCCCGCGCCGGCAAGAAACGCGAAATCATACACTGGTTGGGTGGTTTTGGTCAGCCCTCGTTGCAGATAGGTCATCTCGGCCAGACGCTCGGCGGCCGGAAAGGGTTGCGGTTACCTTTCGGCGTGCCGTGAATTGACTTAGTCCACCTGGTTAGTCTACTCTGAATTGATGAAGGTGAATATCCACAAAGCTAAGACGCATTTCTCGCGCTTGCTGCAGCGTGTGGCGGAAGGCGAGGAGGTTACGATCGCCCGCGCCGGGGTTCCGGTGGCGCGATTGATAGGCGTCGAACGTCCGCAGACCGCCGTGCGCCCCATGGGCATGGATCGCGGATTAATCGAGATTGCCGATGATTTCGACGCTCCGCTGCCAGACGAGCTGATGACTCTGTTTTTGGGCGCTTCGGCCGATTCCAAGCCAAAAGCGCGAAAAAGGAACAAGCGGCGGAAGTTCGCGTGAGGTACCTGCTCGATACCGGAGTGTGGATTTGGAGTTTGGATGCAGTCGAGCGACTTAACAAAAAGGCACGCGAATTGCTGGCCGATGGCACGCAGGATTTATATTTTTCCGCGGCAAGTTCCTGGGAAATCAGTATCAAGATGAAAACCGGCAAATTGAAGCTGCCGGAATCGCCGATGACCTACGTCCCGAAACGGTTGGCGGCGCAATCGATCCAGCCTCTTCCTGTCTCGCAAAAGCATGCCCTGGCCGTTTACGACCTTCCGATGCATCACGCAGATCCTTTTGACCGTTTGCTGATTGTGCAAGCGCGTGCGGAGCGAATGGTGCTGCTGACCGCGGATCCAGCGTTTCGCCAATACAAGGTGGATTTGTTTTGGTGCGGACGCTAAAGAAATCTTGATCAGCGGCCGCCCTTCATCCAAGTGAGGCCGCCGGTGAATACTAAAGTCACGTTGTAGCCAGGATTGTGCGGGCCAAGGCTAGCGCTGGAAAGATGGCCGAGGGAACCTTCGAAAAACAGGGCGTGACGGCGCCGGTAAAAATAGTGAGTGCCGACGACGAACTGCGGGGTGAAATTGACCTTCGAGGTGTCGCCCGGGGGAACATTGCTTTTGCTGAAGACCACGCCACCCGCAGCCGCCACGTAGGGCGCAAATTTCTTGAAGCTGGTGAAATTCCACTCCCAAATCGCGGGCTTAACGCTGCCGCCGTAAATGGCGCCGCCGTCGGGCGTCAGCACCGGGTACAGGGGAAGGATGTCCACCGCCCATTCAAAATTTCCGCGGAGCAATCCAGGCAGGTGCTCGCCGGTGAGGATGTATCCGACGCGGCCGCCAGCGTAAAAGAATTGCGTGCCGTCAGACTTGCCCAGGCCCGTCCCGCCGCCAGCCAGCACACCAAGTTCCCACGCGCCTTTTACCAGTGATTGCTCGCGAAAATCCTGAGACGCGGGGGGAGATTGTTGATCCTGCGGCGCGGGAGCTTGCTGCGCAACCGTGAGTACCGGCAGGATTAATCCAAAGAGTGCGGCGACGATAAATTTCATTTTGCCTCGATCAGAGTCGGCGGGTTCGACGCGCGCACCCGCGAACATTTCTTGAATTGGTGAGACTACGGCGGGAGCGAGTTTTCGTCAAGCGAGTTGAAGGGCGAAATTTTGAGTGCTTAGTAACGACTTTCAGGAGGGACCAGATTAGAATAGCGGCCCTATGGCCAAGATAACTTTTTTGGGTGCGGCGGGAACGGTAACCGGGTCGAAGTATCTGATCGAGAGTGGCGGCAAGAAATTATTGGTGGATTGCGGATTATTTCAAGGAGGATCCGATCTGACGCAGCGGAATTGGAACAAACTTCCGCTGGATGCCGCGACGATTGATTGGGTGGTGGTCACGCACGCGCATATTGACCATACCGGTTACCTGCCCAAGCTGGTGAGCGCGGGATATCGCGGGCCGATTTATTGCGACGCGGCAACCCACGAATTGTGCCAGCTGTTGCTGCTGGATTCCGCGCACTTACAAGAAGAGGATGCGAAATTCGCGGCTAAGAAAAAATACAGCAGCCATGCCAATCCCCTGCCGCTATACACCACGCCCGATGCCCAGGCTGCGTTGAACCAATTCAAGGAAATTCCCCGCTCGGATTCATTTGTGATCAGCCCGGAATTTTCGGTGAGTACGCATGACGCGGGGCACATTCTGGGATCGTGCTGGCTGGAGCTGACCATCACCGAGAATGGGAAACAGATGGTAATTGTGTTTTCGGGGGACGTGGGCCGTTACGACCAGCCGATCTTGAACGATCCGACTCCGCCATCGCGGGCGGATTTTCTGCTTTGCGAATCCACATACGGGGATCGCGACCATCCGAGTGGGTCAGTGGCGGATGCGCTGGCCGATGCGATCAACCGGGTGGCGAAGCGAGGCGGCGCGGTTGTGATTCCATCGTTTGCGGTGGGGCGCACGCAAACACTGATGTATTACCTGCGGCAACTCGACGAAGCGAAACGAATCCCGAAACTTCCGATTTATGTGGATAGCCCGATGGCGATCAACGTCACCGACATTTACGCGCGGCACCATGAGGATCACGATTTGGATTTCACGAAACGCGAGCAAGATCCCGGTGGCGATCCGTTGAATCTGCATGACGTGCATATGACCCGAACGGTGGACGATTCGAAGGCGATCAACAATGTGGCGTCGTGCATCATTATTTCGGCGAGCGGCATGGCCACCGGCGGACGGATCCTGCATCACCTGGTGCAGCGATTGCCGGACGCTCGCAATGCGGTGCTGCTGGTTGGCTATCAGGGGGACGGGACGAACGGACGCGCGCTGCAGGATGGAGCGCAGTTCCTGCGAATCCACGGGCAGGAAGTGCAAGTGAAGGCGGAGGTGGTGACCATCGACCAGCTTTCCGCGCACGCGGGACGCAGCGAACTCCTTCGCTGGCTTTCGGGGTTTTCGGCGGCGCCACGACGAACTTTTTTGGTGCATGGCGAACCGGTGGCGCTGGAGTCGTTACAGGCCGCGATAACGCAACGGATGCAATGGCCGGTTACCGTGCCAGCGTATTTGCAGAGTTTCGACCTGAGTATCTAGCCGGGGCAACGACCAAAAATTCTAGATGTAGTTTGGCGATGGAATTGGGGTGTATACTCGCGCCAATCAACGGGTGGAGGTTCCTATGAACCGGCGAGTCGCCCTATTCTTTCTTCTTTGTTTTTCACTGCTGATTCCCTTCCGAACTTTGGCGCAACGCAGCGGCAATAACTCTCAGGCCGGCCTGCCGTCCAGTACCGCGGTGCTAACCGGAACCGTTTATGGGGAGGGCAACCGTCCGGTGATGCAGGCGCTGGTGCAGCTCTGCGACGGTGGTGGAAACATGCTCGCTCAAGAAATCACGACTGACAATGGGGACTTCTCGTTTCGCGGGCTGGAGCGAAACAACTACATTCTGCAGGTGTCAGCCGACAACTTCGCTCCGACAAGTACCAGCGTGAACCTTAGCTATAACTCCGAACGAGGTGTTCCGATTTACCTGAAAGCGACGTCGACGACGGACACGAATGAAGGGGTTGCATCAGCGAAAATCTCGGCGCATGAATTGTCCATACCCAAGGCGGCGCGCGATGCGTTTGCGGCCGGGCGAAAAAAAATGTACGTGGACAAAAATGCGCAGGGGGCGCTGGCAGATTTTCAGGCGGCGGTCGCGGCGGCTCCGGACTACTACGAAGCGTTTCATCAGATGGCCCTGGTGGAACTGGACCTCGGGAAAAGCGCGGATGCCGAAACACATTTGCGAAAAGCGATTGAGGTAAGCGGTGACAAATATGGCGAGGCGGATGTGAGCCTGGGCACGATACTTCTCAACCGCGGCGAGTCGGCGGAGGGAGAAAAAGCTCTGCGCCGAGGCATTGAACTAAGTCCAAATTTCTGGCTGGGCTACTACGAATTAGGGCGGGTGCTGCTGAATCAGGAAAAGCTCGCCGAGGCCTTGAAATCAGCGGAGCAAGCGCGGTCATTATCACCCGGCACCGCGATTAATTACCGCCTGCTTTCGAACATTCACCTGCGGGAGAAGGACTACAGCGCGCTGCTCGAGGATATTGACGCGTACATCAAGCTCGATCCGGACAGTCCGGCGGGAATTCGTGCTAAGGCGTTGCGCGAACAAGTGGCACAGAAAGTTTCGGCGCAGGGCACGCCCGGTTCGAAGCCCTAGCGCTGGAAGCGCACACGGCAGTTCGCCGCAAAAGACCCCGCCGCCGAGCAAAGGACGAATAAGGATTCGAGTTCAGCGCGTGTGCGATCAACTCTGATCAAGGCATATTGACCGCACGTGCGGGTGGCGATCATCCGAACTCGCAAGTACAACTCCGCTCAGTGACTTTCAATGCGGCGGTAGGCCGAGGGCTGCGTACCGTGCCATTTTTGGAAGGCGTGGTGAAAGGCGCTCGGTTCTGAAAACCCCAGGGCGTAGGCAACTTCCGTCACAGTGGCGTCCGTGCTTAACAACAAATATCGCGAAAGATCGCGGCGCGCCTGTTCCACCAGGTTCCGATGCGAAGAAGACTCCTGTCGAAGTTTTCTTTGCAGCGTCCTTCTGCTTAAATTCAGGTGCCTGGCGGCATGCTCCAGGCAAACCTCCCCGCTGCTCAAATTTTGACGAATGAAGCTTCCCACACTGTGAGAAATGTTGACTTCGGTGGAGGCGGCCAACAAAAGATGCTCGGCCGCTTCGATGGTCACCTTGTGAAGGAGAGGGTTCGAGTCTTTCAGCGGGATGGTGAGCAGGCGACGGTCCAGCAAAAGCGCGTTCGTCGGCATACCGAACCGAACCGGCGCACGGAAAATGCGAGCGTGTTCCGACACGTCACGGGGCTTGGCATGTTGGAACCAAACCTCCCGAGGCTGCCACGTAGCGCCACGCGATAGCCTGTTGAATCGCACGACCGTCGCCATGGTCATCTCGCAGTCGTGCCGGGATTCCGGCAGCGAGCAATTCGAGTATTGCCACTGGAAATGGGCGACGGACCGGTCAAGGTTGAGCTGAAAGCTACCGACGTCGGTCCAGATCGGCAGATAGAGCGCCAACGCATGAAGCGCATCGCCGAGCGTGGGACTGGTCATCACCGCGCGGCCCACGATACCGTATGAACACTGATCAACGTGCTCGCCAACGTGGAGACCAAAGGCCCCGTCCTTGGCAGCCCGAGCGGCGAGTTCGGTGAGCATCATCATGTCAGCATAGGGAATCTTTAAGGCGGGGTCTTGAATCGCCTCGCGATCGAGTCCGGCAGTTCGCAGCAAATTGCGGACTCGGCCGTACGGCGCCGCGGCCTCCATAATCTTTCGCACCGAACGAGCAAAAACGGTCGGGTTATTGGACATTCAGGGCGTCCCGTAGTTCTGGCGCTATTTTGCAGGGCCTTCCTGCCAAAACAATTGGCGCAAATTATCATAGTTCATCGTGAATAAGCAGTGCTAGGTTCAGTCTTGATGCATGGTGGGTATGCTCCGTTGCCAGAGCGGGAGAATTAGGCGGTGCGGCCTAACATTTTTAAAGGAACTTCAGGACTTCGAGCGGGCTGGCGGCTGGCGATCTACGCTGGGCTGGTCTTCCTGTTTGGCTTCGTGGCCAGCAAAATTGCCGACGCCATATGGAATAACCAGCAACAGGATCCGGCGAATCCGATTGCCGGGATTGTTACGTTTTCGATTGCCGGGAGCATCCTGCTGCTGGCGGCCTGGATCATGGGAAAGATTGAAGGCCGGACCCTTGGGGATTACGGATTGCCGTGGCGGCGAGCATTCTGCGGCCAGTTCTGGCAAGCCTGGGGGATCGGGTTCATTTCATTGTCGGTCCTTCTTACGGTCCTGTGGATCGCCCGGGCCTATGTAATCGGACCCCGCCTGCTTTTTGGCGCAGCTATCCTGAAAAATGGTTTTCTTTGGGCCGCGACAATGACCTTGGCGGCGCTCGTAGAGGAATTTCTTTACCGAGGCTACCTGCAATTCACGTTAACCGATGGGATCGGATTCTGGCCGGCAGCATTGATCACCTCGGCGTTGATGGCGGCGGATCACATGCTCAACCCTGGTTGGACGGCTCTCGGTTTGTTCACGGTTGGTGGGTTCGGGCTGATTGCGTGTCTTCTGCTACGGCGAACGGGCGATCTCTGGATGCCTATAGGTCTGCACGCCGCATGGGATTGGGGTGAAACTTATTTCTACGGCGTGCCGGACAGCGGGCTGATGGGCAACGGTCATTTATTTCAGGGTACGTTCACCGGTTCCAAATGGCTCACGGGAATGCCGTTCGGCGTGGAGGCGGGTTTGCCAAATATTGTACTGTTCATGATCTGGTGGTTGCTCTTCGCTAAGTGGCTGCGCGAAGTGAAATATCCCAAATCTGCGCTCGTCCAGAACCGAGAGCATGGAAACTGATGAGGACTCTTATTCTTGCAGTGTTGGTCCTCACAGTTGCCTCCGCGAATAGCGTTCAGGCGCAGAGTGGCGCCGGACCCATCCGTGTAACCACGAAACTTATCACAGTAAACGTAATCGTTCGCGACAAACACGGACAACCGGTCACGGACCTGACCAAGGATGACTTCGTGTTGCTCGACGGCAAGATCCCGCAAGCGATCCAGATCTTTTCGATGGAAAAGACGGACATCGTTCCGCCACCGGAACGGATTCTGCCGCCCGACACGTATTCAAATGAAATTGGCCGCGGCGAAGGCCTGCCGTCAAACCTGACCATAATTCTGCTCGACTCTCTCAACACCGAGTTTTTTGACCGCGCTTACCCGCGCAACCAAGTGCGGAAACTTCTGCTCACTCTTCGGTCGACGGATCGCGTGGCGTTGTATGCGCTGGGACCGGGTTTACGCGTGCTGCACGACTTTACCGGCGATGCGTCGAGCCTTCTCGCTGCGCTCAAAGAAGGCAAGGACGATGTGTTGCAGGACGTCGACGTGCCGCAACCGACGCTGGCAAATGCCCTGAATCACCAAATGGAGGGTCTGGCGAATCAAGACGTTGCGATCCACAGCGAGCAACTCTCGCAAAACCAAGTCGCGGGGACGGCGGAAGCATTGCGCGCCATCGCCGATCATGTGAGTTACCTGCCTGGACGGAAGAATCTGATATGGATCTCGACCAGCTTCCCGTTTTACCTTGAGTCCGGCAATATCCAGCGCACCCCGGAAGGAAAAAAACTCGTGTATCCCACGGAGACCGAACTGGTTGAGCGCGCGCTGAGCAACGCCAACATTGCCGTTTATCCTATAGACGCGCGTGGCTTGGTATCCGGCGGCGAGGACGAGATCGCTAACAAAAGCGTGGACAAGGAAGCGGCGGACATGGCCGAGCTCTCCAATATGGACGCCCTGGCGCGCCGAACCGGAGGCCGCGTTTACCGCGACACGAACGGTATCAACAGCTCCATCCGGCAAACGATTGACGGTTCGCGGGTCACCTACCAACTTGGTTTCTATCCGGAGAATGTCAACTGGGACGGAAGTTTTCGTAAGATTCAAGTGAAGGTGAATCGCCGCGACCTTCAGGTGCAGGCACGCGACGGCTATTATGCGCTGGCCGAGCCAAACCTGACGCCTGAATTGATTCGCGCCATGATCGGGCAAGCGGCCCATAGCCGGATGGACGCAACCGGCATCCGTTTCGCTCTTCACGTCGAGAAGGCTGACGATAATACTCCGAACCGGCTCGCGCTTTCTTTCTCTCTCGATCCGTCTCAATTTTCATTTTCAAGACAAGCCGGAGAATTCAAGGACGCGGTCGAAGTCGCTTTCGTCACGACCGACGCTAACAATCACGTTCTTCAGACGACGATCATGGGGCTTCCTTTCAAGATTGACGCGGAGACGTACGATCATCTGGTCAAGGAAGGCTTGTCGCTGAGGCGCGAAGTGGCGATCCCTCCAGCGGCCTCCGAACTCCAGGTCATCGTCTACGATGAGGGCAACAGCCGGGTCGGTTCGGTTCGCGTGCCACTGGCATCCTACGTTGCCAATAGAGCGAATTGACGTTGCCTAGAGGATGAAGAATGGCGGAGATCGCAACCCGTTGACGCGTTGGTTTTCTGTCAGGCGCGTTTTTTGAGTTTGGCGAGGCGATCTTCGGCGGCTTGGAAGGTTTTTTCGGTTTTGCAAAATGTGAAACGGATTTGGGTGCGGCCGTCGCTGGGATTGTGGTAGAAACTGGAGCCGGGCACGGCGGCGACGCCGATTTCGCTGACCAGATATTTGGCGAAGGCCACGTCGTCGGGAAAGCCGAAGCCGGAAATGTCGGTCATGATGTAGTAAGCGCCACGCGGCTTGAAACATTTGAAACCGGCGGTGGTAAGAATGCCGAGCAGGCGTTCGCGGCGCTGGGCGTAGTCGCTGGCCAGTTTTTCGTAATATTCCCTGGGAAATTTCAGGGCGATAGCACCGGCTTCCTGCAGCGGAGCGGCCGCACCCACCGTTAGGAAATCGTGGCATTTCCGAATCGCGACGCTCACGTCGGGCGGAGCGACAGCCCAGCCGACCCGCCATCCGGTGACGCTATAGGTTTTGGATAGCGCGTTAATGGTGATGGTGCGTTCGCGCATGCCGTCGAGCGTGCAGATAGGAATGTGCTGCGCGCCGTCGTAGAGCATGTGTTCGTAGATTTCGTCAGTGATGGCGAAGGTGTTCCAGCGAACGCAGAGATCGCGAATCGTTTCCAGTTCGGCGCGCTCGAAAACTTTTCCAGTGGGATTGTTGGGCGTATTCAAAATGATGGCTTTGGTTTTGGGACCGAATGCGGCGGCAAGCTCGACGGGATCGAAAGTCCAATCCGGCGCGTGCAGCTTTACGAAGCGCGGCGTGGCGCCGGACATAATCGCGTCGGGTCCATAATTTTCGTAGAACGGCTCGAAGACGACCACTTCGTCGCCAGGATTGATGATGGCCATCATGGACGCCATGATGGATTCGGTGGAACCGCAACAAACGGTAATTTCGCGCTCGGTATCAATGGAAATGCCGGTAGTTGCGGCGAATTTTTCGGCGATGGAGAGGCGCAGATTTTTCGAGCCCCAGGTGATGGCGTACTGGTTGATGTCGGCGGCGATGGCGTCTTGGGCGGCGCGCTTGATTTCAGCGGGCGCGGGGAAATCGGGAAAACCTTGAGAGAGATTAATGGCCTGGTATTGAATGGCCATGCGGGTCATTTCGCGGATAACGGATTCAGTGAAACGGGCGGCTTTGGCGGAAAGCGCGGGGCTATTCGCCGGTGCTTGTGCCGGTTTTACGGGATTCAACGTGTGCACCTCGAATTGGTTTGGCTTTCACCGTCTTCACCGCGGAACGCGTGGCGGCCGGAGACTTGGCCACGGCGGGAACGGCCGGCGACGTGCCATACAATTTGCGATAAATATCCGCGTTGCGGGTGACGATTTCCACGTACTCGCGCGTTTCGGTGAACGGAATCGAATCCACAAATTCGGCGGGCTCGCGATAGGTCTGCCCCGCGGTCCACTGCGCGACGCGCTCTTCTCCGGCATTGTACGCGGCGAGCGCGGATTCCACACTTCCAAAATCACGGCGCAAACCGGCGAGATAAATCGTGCCGAGATGAATATTGTAATCCGGTTCGAAGAGCATCGGCGTGGAGTAACGGACTTTCGCCTGCTTGGCGTAACGACGAGCGGTTTTTGGAAGAAGCTGCATAAGACCGAAAGCATTGGCGACCGAGTGCGCCTCCGGTTGATAGGCGGACTCTTGCCGAATTAAACCCGCGGTGAGCATGGGGTCGAGGCCGACAGCTGCGGAGCGCGAACGAATCGAGGGCTGAAACGGCATGGCGTAGGCAGCGAGCCAGACTTCGCGCGGCACGTCTTCGAAGCGGCGCCATTCGAGTTGCGGATAAATCTGGCGCACGGTGACAATCGCGACTCCGATGCGGCCCGAAGCGGCAGCTTCCTGCGCAGCCTCGAGCAGCAGACGAGGCTCGCCCGTTGCGGCGTAAGCGGCGCGCAGTTCGAGTTCAGCGGAAGCATCAAAGCCGATAGAACGCAAGGCGTCCGCGCGCGCCTGGCGATTTGCCGCGGCGGCTGGGATTGTGGGTCCGAGAGTAAGCGACGCCGGCAAAGGTTGAACCGAGACAAGTACAGCCGCGTCGGCAACCGGCCCCGGGCCGAGTTTTTTTAGATGTGCGGAAGCCGCGGTGGAGAAATAATTCTGCGGGAAACGGGATTGCAGTTTTTCGTAATAGGCCCGCGCCAGCGCGGGATTGTCGGATTCTTCGGCGAGCCGCCCAAGCCAGTACAGCGCGTCAGGCGCGAACGGCGAGCCTGCAAAGCGCCGAAGGTGGTCAATTAGAAGTTCTGACGCATCGGATTGGCGTTTCAAGACGGCAGCCCAGGCGACGCGCCACTGCGCCGGGGTAGCGTCGGTTGCCGTCGGAAAATTATCGGCGAGACGTTTGTAATAACCGACGGCGCGATCGCGATCGAGCTGAACCCAGTAGTAGTTGCCGCCGAGGAATAGCGCGGCTTCGGTCCAGCGGCTGGCCGGGTCGCGGGCGATGGCGGCATCAATGGCTGAAACCATCGGCGCTTCCTGGGCCTGATTGCGATAATAATTTGCGAGCGAGTAGTAGCGCTCGGCGTCAACATCCGCGTCGTTAATTTTCAGATTTGAAACCTGCGACGGATTTGAGCCCAGAGCCAGGCCACACAGCAGAATGCGGAGTTCGGCACGCTCCTGGTCCGGACCTTTCAGAAGCGAAAGCAGGCGCGAGTATTCATCGCGAGCTTCGGTCCATTGCTTCGCGCTGAAAATCGCGGCGGCGTGTTCGAGTTGCTTTTCGATGGGAATAGCGGGCAACTGATTGCCGAGCGTGCCGCGCAGGAAGCCGAGTTTTTCGCCCGCTTCGCGCGCCTGCTCGGCGGTGGCATAGACGTAATAAACTTTTTGATAATCGGCGGCGGCCTTCAAGGGCTGATTGGTTTGCTCGTAGGCTTCGGCACGCAGGAAGAGCAATGCGGGCTTGTCTTTTAGAGCCGGATAACTATCGAGAGCGGCGAGAAGTTCAGCAGGCTGACTGGAGGATAGCGCCGCGGTGCCCATCGCGGCGAGGGCCTGTTCGGTGAGCACCGAATCCGGATACGATTTGCGAAACTGCTTGAGCTGGCCCAGCGCGACGCCATTCTTGTTCAGTGCGATGTTGGCTTCCGCGCTGTAGAAAAGTGCGTAATCGCGGAGCAGCGGATCGTTCTGGGCCGGTTCGAGCCATTTGACGGCTTCGGCGTAACGATTCTTATTTAAGTCGTAGTAGCCCAACGCAAGCGCCGCGCGCATGCCGAGGATGCCGGAAGATTTCTGATTGGCGATGACGCTAAGTTGGGAATAGGAAGCGCCGGGATTTTTCTGTTTCAGCTGCCGCGCGAGAGTTTCGAGGCGTTTGGTCGATGCCGTTGCAGGGTCCGATTGGGTTTGGGGATGCGGTTTGTGCGCAGGATTTTTTGCGTTCTGGGCCGTGTTCTGCGCTGCGCTCTGGGTCGTAGTCTGGCCCGCGCCCTTAGTTGGCGAGTGGGCTGCGGACGCGCTCAACGGATTCGATGCGGGATAAGCAGCGACGGAGAAAGCGAGTACGCATGCGACTGCACGAAAAAAAGGCCCGGCTACGTTCATTTAAAATTTCTTAGTGCCGCAGAACGGGCGAGGGATACGGATATTCCCCGAGAGTTTCGGCGTCGCCTTCGGCGAGAATTTCGACCAGCCAGTGATAGAAATAATCCACGGGGTGGCCTTCAATCGCGCGAAAGCGGCGGTCGTATTCTTTGCGGGCCTTATCGAGATCACCGCGCATTCTGGTGCAAACGTCTTTGTGTTCGCGCCCGAGGCGGACATCTTTCGGACGCAAAAGTTTTATGTCTTGCATCGCCACTTTGGCGACACGGTTAGCGCGGCGGTGGAGATCCTGCATTTCACTGGAAAGCGCGGCGATGTCAAAAGCCTGGGTCTCGGCGACGGCTGCTTCTTCCGGAAGAATCGCCGCGGCAAGTTCGGCTTCGGCATTGGAAAGATTTTCGAGCGACCCTTCGCTGGAAGCGTCCGCAGAGACCAGCGCAGAATCATCCTTCGGCTCATCTACCCACTCAAGTTCGGGTTCTGGATGCGCAACAACCGGCTCGGGCGCGGCAGGTTCTTCGGGAAGAGGTTCCTCGACTGCCACCGAAGAAGAATCCTCAGCCTCCCCCGGGAGCGGATCGCGAGGATTCCAGGCCACGGCGACAAAATTGGAAAGGACGGACAGGCCGGCAGCCAGGGCCGCGGCGGCGGATTGGGCGCGAAGTAGCGCCGGTAACGCATTGCTGGGCTTGCTGGAACTGCAGGCGGCCACCAAGTCGGCGTAGGCGTGCTGGAGTTCGTCGGCTGTTCGCTGGAGGGGGGTGAGGTTGTCGCGCAATGCGCGCGAAACCGCGCCTTCCAGGGCGTGTTCCACCGGATTTTTCTTCTTTGTCACCGGAATCTGCCTGATTCGATTATGGAAACGGGTGCCAGAAGTGTCAACAAACATTCCGAAAAGGGGTGCCTGCCCTGCACAGGCACGGCCTGGGACCTTATTCCTTGTGCTTCATGAAATTAGACGTTGGTCTGCAGCGGAAGGTTGGCGCCTCGCGATTTTCGGCCTGGGTAAGGCTGTAAATGCGCCGCATCCGGGTAAAAGCAGATCCCTCGCGGTGCTCGGGATGACGAAATCTTGTTGGCATCGAGTGTATCGAGTTGGGTTAGAGGATGTTGACGGCGCGGGCGGCGATCAGGGCAATGATGGCGAGCGAGATCAGCGCCTGGAGCATCATGCCGAGTTTCGCCCAACGGGACAGAACGGCGGTGTCGGTGGGCGAAAAAGCCGTGCTGGTGTTGAAGGCGAGGAAGAGATAGTCCACGAAATGGGGCGACCAACGCGGATCGACACGGAGCGGATCTTTTTTGTTGTCCTGATTTTTTGAGTCGTCGCAAACGAGCATCTGGGGGAATAGAAACGCGCTGTCGAGGCGACCGCGCGAACCGTCTCGTCCTAGCGGGCCACCCGCGTCCAGTTTCCAATACCACAGCGCAAAAACCAGCACGTTGGTGATCCAAAGCGCCACGGCTGCTCGAAGCAGCGCTTGCGGGGCTTCGCGATGCTTGGGAATACCATCAATCAAAAATCCCAAGGAACCAATCATGGCAAGAGTGATAACGCCGTTGGCGGCAAAGGTCAGGATGCGGGTGATGCCAAAATCGCGGCGGCGGTGCGAAATGACGATGGGGATCAACAGGATAACAATGATCACCAGGAGGCCCCAACCGGGGCCTACCGAGAGAGGTTCCGGCAGCGCCCAGTACACGCCCGAAGCGGCGACCATGGCCACAAAGGCGGGCCAGCGAGGTTCACGCACGATGTTGTCAGGCTTCATGAAAGTGGGACCGTAGCACGGCTGCGCGATTTTTGCGAGAGGATCGAGATGACGCAAATGAGAGAGTGAGATTCATTCGAGAAACGGATTCCGAAGAGGAATTGTGTCGGAGGGCTGATTCGAGACGCGTTGAATCTGCTCTTCGATGGGCTGGCGAATCGCCCGGTCCGCGGGCGCGTACTTCAGAGATTGGGAATATTCCTGCAAGGCCTCCTCCCGGGCGCCACGTTTCAGCAGCAGGTTAGCCAGCTCGATATGGACGAAGAAGGCAGAGGGATCGAACTGGACGGATTGTTGAAAATCCTTCTCAGCAGCAGCAATATCTGGCTGGTTCGCGTATAGCTTTTCGATTCCATCGAAATAGAAAAACGCGGCGGCGTCCGCGGGAATGGAGAACGTTCCCTGATAGACAAACAGATTTCCAAACCTAGCAACTGGCGTCGCTGCACGAAGCGCCCGGCGATCCCAAAAAGGGCTGGGGATCAAAGCAAGGGGCCCGGCAAAAAACGTTCCGGACCTTTCCGCCTGGCTCAGTGCCTGCAGATCACGTTTCTTGTCGCGACCGAGATAATCAACGTCGCGACCCTTCAATTCTTCTTCGGCGCAGAAGTAGAAGATGTCAGGTAGGTCGCTTGCCGGTTTGAGCGCCGTCCGATAATAGGCTGCCAATTCTTTG
>Ga0209006_10001938_pt1 | contig 18760 bp, 14 predicted proteins | sample JacPin_JW_Ref_O2_FD_188567 | JGI IMG/M metagenome (GOLD analysis project Ga0209006, IMG submission 188567) | Forest soil microbial communities from Algoma, Ontario, Canada - Jack Pine, Ontario site 1_JW_Ref_O2 (SPAdes) (version 2) | ecosystem: Environmental > Terrestrial > Soil > Boreal...
CAGGCGATTTCGCTCATTGAGGGGTTTTGAGTGCTATCGGGGTTATCGCCAAGTTACCGCTCTAGCGGCAACAGATATGTGGGATTGTTCTTGAATGAGCCGCCAAAGACCTGCTGGTCTGCCTCGCGCATATCCCACACGATTATGGAAGTCGGTACGAGTCGGACTGTAACGTCATCCCATCCTGCAAACACTGGACCCACCTTCGGGTCCGCTAACGCAGCTTCGCTTAGGTACTTGCGATGAATCTCCGTGTTGCATCTGTGAGATGACTCACCGCTAAGTACTTGCGCGCTGCCCGTGACGGTAACTCCGTAGGACGCGGCGGGGTCACGAGAGTCAACCATCAGAGACACTTCCCGATTTGCCTGAAGGTTTCGGGCTTTGCGGCTCCGCGAGGCCGTGGCAACATAAATGTCGGTACCGTCGAACCAGAACCACACAGCAACGATATGGATTGAACCATTTGGGTTGTGTGTAGCAAAGGACGCGATATATCGGCTTTCCAGCAAATGCTGGACTCTTGCATCCGATAACGAAGCCATCGGAGAATCTCCCCGCGCGGAAGTCTTAGTTTCAATTTTGCGCGAACCGCATAAGCATACAGGTTCGCCGTTTTTTAGCAATAGCAAGTCTTGTCGTCAGGAGTCAATTGTCGCTATCAGGCGATTTCACTCATTGAGGGGGTTTGAGCTATCGCGATATTTCGCCAGTTGGCTCGGTTGGACGACTACGCCACATCTTCAACACCGTTGCCGGATGTAGCCTCGTTCGGATAATTGAAGAAGAGTTGATTGCCGTCGGGATCATCGACCACCAGGAGCCGGTAGCCCCATGAACCCTCCTTGACCGATACATCCTTGGCCTCTAGTTCCGCGCGCAGGGCATCCAGCGCGGCAACCGCTGCCTCGCGTGTCTGTGGCTCGACGTTCAGGGAAATGAACATTAGCCCTTTGCCAATTTTCTCCGGCCAGGTATCGGCCAGAATAAGCGCGCAGCCCTGCCGCTCGACCTGTGCAACATACGCTTTGCCGTCCTCGTCGTATCGCCAGGGGTTTGTGAAGCCGAGCCGGTTAACGTAAAAGATGAGCGACGCCTCAACATCCCTGACGTGTAGGACGGGGCGTGCGAACCAGTCTGTCACAGGAATATTTATCCTCGGAATTAACCTAATGTTTTGCAAGTATTGCACAAGGCTGCCAACTGTCGAGAACAGGCCATAACACTCAAAGCAGGATCTTACGGCACATTCACCGATTCCCGATCCTCCGAAGCCACACGCTTCACAGCTGCCGTTCGCTCCAGCTTGTCCCACGCAAACCGCCGCCCTTCGAGCGCTCGCTTCAGCGTTTTGAACAGCACCACAGAAAATAACTGGCGATAGGCGAAACGTTGCAGCCACACCTGGCTCAACAGCCACACATCTTCTTTCTCATCGGGTCGGCGGCGCTCCAACGCAAATGCCAGCGCCGACGCCAGGAAATCGATCACCAGGAACGCGAAAAAGAATGCCACCAGTTTGTGGAAGCTTGCGGGATCCGTCGAGTCCGGATGAAAGTGTTTCTGGATGAAATACCACAATGCGCCGAAGGCGAACATGATGTCGATCAGCGGCGAGACCAGCGGCAGCAGAATTTGGAAGATTACGATGTTCGGCAGCGCCACAAAACCCAGCGCCCCTTTGCGCGCGAACACTCCACTATGCTTGTAGACGGCTTGCAGAATTCCGAACGACCAGCGGAAACGCTGGCGCATCAGGCCATTCGCGTTCGTTGGTGCTTCGGTATAGGCCAAAGCCATGTCTTCGTATTCCACGCGATATCCGCGCCGCAATAACGCCATGGTGAGATCCGCATCTTCGGCAACGGTATCGAGCTGATAGCCTCCAGCCTCTCGCACCGCCGATACGCGCCACGCCCCGATTGCTCCCGGAACCACGCTGACCGCACCCAGCACGTCCAACGCACGCCGCTCAAAATTCTGGCTGGTGATATATTCCAGCGCTTGCCAGCGCGTCCATAGATTCACCCGATTTCCAACCTTCGCGTTGCCGGCGATGGCGCCAACTTTCGGGTTGATAAAATGCGGCACCAGGCGGGAGATCGCGTCTGCAGCGATGATCGTATCCGCATCGATTCCCACGAACAGTTCGGCGTCCTGTATGTGCTCAATCCCGTAGTTGAGTGCCTCGGCCTTGCCTGCGTTCGGCTTGGTGAGTATCAGAACGTCGCCCGCCTTCGCTTCCGCGACGAAGGCTGCGCGAGCCACTTCCAGCGTGCGATCCTTGGAGCCATCGTCGATAACGATCACCCGCAGGTTGGGATAGTCGGAGTTCAGCGCGGCGCGAATCGTCCGCACGATCACTTTTTCTTCGTTGTAGGCGGGGATCAGAACCGCTACTTTCGGCTTGTAGGAAGCCACCTGCGCCGGCTTCCCAAATATCTTTTCGTGCAGACGGTCGTACACCGCGGCCGTTCCAATAAAAATCAGCCGTCCTGTCATCAGCAAGTCGCCGACGAAAAAGATCCACGTGATAAAGACGATGCCAGCTTCAAACAACCAAAAGCCCAACCGGTCCAGGCGCGCGCCCCAACGTTCGCTCGTGCTTAAAGGGGTCATCACGTCGGCTCGCGTTTTACCGAACAACTGAAACACGGGCACGACCGAATAGCCGCGGGCGCGAATTCCATCGATGATCATGGGGAGCGCCCGAACGGTCTCTGAGCGATTGCCGCCGCCATCGTGCAGCAGCACGATGTTGCCGCAACGCAGATCATTCGGACCGCAAGGCGGTAGATGCTCCAGAACATAAGATGAAATTTCTTCTGCCGTATGCCGCCGCGGTTTGTCGCTCCAGTCGTTGGGATCGATCCTGTTTCCCACCGTGATGTATCCCATATCCTGCGCGAACTCCAGCGGCTTGACCTGGTCCGCGGTGTCGGGTTCCTCGTCAATGGCGTAAGGTGGCCGCAGCAACTTGGTACGAATTCCCATCAGGCTGGCGAATAATCTCTCAGTCAGGTTCAACTCAACCTTCATGTAGGTCGACGAAATATTGCTCACGTCGGGATGCGTGAAGGTGTGATTGCCGATGGTGTGGCCTTCCTTGAAAATGCGTTTCGCCAGGCTGGAGAACTTGTCCGTCTGGATGCCGATCAGGAAAAATGTAGCCGTCGCATTCTTTTGTTTGAGGACGTCCAGAATTCTCGGTGTCCACTCCGGATCCGGTCCGTCATCAAAAGTAAGCACGACCTGGTTGGGACTGTAACCATAACGACCCACCCGGTAGGGTTCTGGCATGGACTGGAAATTTTCGTCGGTGATCAGCTTGGTCCCAGCGTCGATCGTCAGGTCGCGCGTGCCGTGCGTCGGCCGGTCTTCGATGCGGAGGATCTCGCCTTGACCCTCCATATCCACATCCTGGCCGGGAGGCACGTCGCGCAGTTTGTCCGCCGCTCCTGCATCGCCCGGCACGTCCCACACCCGCCACAGCGAACGATCTTCGCCGCCCAGTCGCCACAACGCGAATGTCCTGATGCCCAGAGTTTGCGCCGCGCGCATGTGGTTGAGCGCGGTGACGGCATCCAGAAACCAGACATCGTGGCGAAGACTCCGCTCATCCAGGTAACTGAAGTGCGGGTTCAACGCATCGTCGTCAAAAGTGACGTCTTCATCGGAGTCGCGCGCTGCCAGCCATGCTTCCTGCGCGCTTACTGAACTGTCATGCGCATCCGGCGGAAGCTTACCCTTCTTCGGTTTAAGCACCCAGTCGTAGCCGTAGTTGGCGATAGCACAAATCAATTTCTCGCGTGGAACTACATTCGAAATAAATTTCAGATTATCGACAAACCAGTCCTGGGAAGCCACGGGGCCCGATTTAGAGCCCGGGTAATGCTCGTCATAGTTCATGACGACCACGCCGTCGGCCGGCGCAGAAATCGCCGCGTAATCGAACTCCTGATTTTGGGCGGGCACGCTTACATAGAGCTTCATCCCGTGCGAATGCAGGTCTGAGGAGAGTTCGTTCAGCAATGCAATGTAACCCGGCTGTCCGGCGCTCGGAAAAGCTTCAAAGTCGACCATCAGTCCGCGAAAGTGATCGGAAGCAAGGAAGGTCGCCACCTGCCTGCGGAAAACAGCGCGTGCGTCCGGATCATTCAAGAAGCCGGTGATGTCTCCAACCCAGTCGGTGCCGTTGAAGTTATTCACCATCGGAAAGACTTCCATGCTGCTGTCTTCCGATTTCAACAAGGGCATGACCCGGTCATCCACGGAACGCGCGTGACTGTTCTGCACCACATCGAAAAACTTGTTGGTCTGATCGTCCACGCCCTGCAGTCGGCCATCTGGAGTGAGCACGTGCAGCCAGTCCGGATACAGTAAGTCGATCTGCCGCGAGAAATCGCGTAAGGAAGAGAAACTGGCCGCATCCCACGGAACATAAAACGCGGCCCGAATGCCTTCTTCCTGGTTCAACACAACCTCGGATCCAGGTAATTTCGACTTACGATGAGTCCGGTTCGCTAATTTCTTTTGGCGATTGAGTGCTTTGTCCTTCTCGCTCTCTTTCAAGGCCTTAAAGGCGCGCTTTTGAGGCGAAAACAGCAGCTCCGGCAGGCGATCATCCCGCAACGTGGTGTACACAAAAAAGACAATGAGTGCGGACAGGACCGCAACCCCTATATCGGTGAGTCTTCTCAGCCGCTTCCAGCGAGCTCGTTGCGGATCGTAAAAGACAGGTTCGGCCATGGCAAGCTAAGCGATCATCGTATGCTGCACGCGGCACACGGTCAATTCTCTCAGTAGTGGGAACAGGGTATATGGCGAGCAGCAACTTGTTGATTAAGATGCGTCTTCGTGGCCCCAAGTTGACTGCAACCAGTATATCCTCAAGCGTGCTCGCACTTCTTCGCAAAGACCCTCGATTCTTCCTGGCCGGAATCGTGGCCGCGTTCGCGTTGCGTTTAGTTTTCCTGCTCCATTTTCCCGGCATTGTCGACGATTCGCGGCTCTATGCCGATATCGCCATGAACTGGTTGCAGTATGGAGTTTATGGAATTACAGACTCAGGTCATGTGGTTCCCACGCTCTCCCGCCTGCCCGGGTATCCTGCGTTTCTCGCAGCGGTGTTTGCCATCTTCGGGTGGAGCAATTTTCGGGCAGTCTTGTTGGTCCAGGTCTTGTTTGACATTGGCACGTGCGTGCTCATCGCGGACCTCGCGCGTCGCATGCTATCCGAGCGCGCTGCCAAGGCCGCTTTTATGCTCACCGCGCTATGTCCCTTCCTGGCCGATTATTCAGCCGCCGCTCTTACTGAGACTCTGGAAATTTTTTTTACGGCGCTTGCACTGGATCTAGCCATTCTCGGACTGGCGAATTTGGAACTGACAAATTTGCGTTCGGACGAAACTTCAACGCCGAGATATGTTTCATGGCTCGGCTGCGGACTCTCGATTGGCGCTTGCCTCCTGCTGCGTCCGGACGGAGGCATCTTGCTGGCAGCCATCGGAGCCTATCTGGCTTGGATTCTGGTGCGCGCGCTCGTCAAGAAAGAACAGAACAACAAGCCTCACGCGCTTCGTATTCTGCGCGCTGGTGTCATTCTTACGCTCAGTTCGCTGGCTCCGCTGGTTCCGTGGACGCTGCGCAATCTTCATACTCTGCACCGCCTCGAGCCACTGGCTCCGCGTTACGCCAATGATGCCGACGAACCGGTGATGTCGGGATTCAATCGCTGGACCAAGACCTGGATCGTCGACTACGTTTCGGTTGAGGAGATTTACTGGAATGTCCCCGGTGATCCGATCGATTTCGCTCGCCTGCCCGCGCGCGCCTTCGATTCCGCGGCTCAGAGGCAAGAGACGGCCCAACTCTTTGCCGACTACAACCAGGATCACGACGTTACGCCTGACCTGGATGCCAGCTTTGCGGCCCTGGCCCGCACTCGTATTCGTTCTGCGCCGCTGCGCTATTATCTCGTTCTTCCCGCGCTGCGCATTCTCGATATGTGGCTGCGACCGCGCACCGAACTGCTTCCCTCCGACCCGCGATGGTGGGAGTTCAACGACGCGCATGGCTGGCTGTCCGTGAGCCTCGTTCTCGGCGTTTTGAACCTGGCATACGTCGTCGCCGCCACGGCTGGGCTCATGCTGCACCGGCGCGAATTCTTTGGCCTCGGACTCTTGCTCTCATTCTTTCTGCTGCGTTCTCTGTTTCTCGGAACCCTGGAAAATCCGGAACCGCGCTACACGCTGGAATGCTATCCCGTGGTCATAGTCGCTGCCGCAGCCCTGTTCATTCATCACTCGCATCGCAACCATCGCAAAGGTGCATAAACACTGCGTATGTTCTAAAACTCACGCGGATCGCGCTATTCAAACGTTTCACATCGTAAAAATTACTACGGATTAAGCTTGAACTCCGCCGCCCCTCGGTTGCACAATAACCCCCCAACAGGTCCAGGAGTTTCAATGCCGTTCGTCGTCCTGGATGCAGACTGCAACAAAATGTCGGTTTTGCAAGGAGCCCTCATGTCTGCGGTTAAGAATTCCTCCGGTATCTCTCGGGCCATCGCTTCCAACCTGTCAACGCTCTTCGCTTCGCGATTTTCACCATCGAACGGAGCTTCGTTCCTTTTTCGCAGGGTGTCGTCCGTCGACATCATGAGCTGCCTTCTTGTGGTCGCCCTCATCTTTTCAAGCGGATCGCGGTTGGCTGCTCAGCAGGCGACAGCGCTATTGAACGGAACCGTCAGGGACTCCAGCGGCGCCATCGTTGTGGACGCAAAAGTAACTCTGAAAAATTCGGAGACGAACGCGATTCGATCCACCAGATCCGGCAAGAATGGTAACTATGAATTTAACCTGGTTCCCATCGGGTCGTATGAATTAACCGTCGAACAAGCCGGGTTCGACACGTATATCCAGAAAGGTATTACCCTCGAAATTAACCAGAACGCCCGCCTCGATATTCCGTTGCGGATCGGGACGGCCAGTCAGGTTATAGAAGTCATGGGCGACGTAGCCCAGGTAGATACAGTCAGCGCAACTCTCGGTAAAGTTGAGACAACCGCGCGCATCGCCGACTTGCCGCTGGCGGCGCGCGACACCATGCAACTCGGCTTGCTGCAAGCCGGCACATTTGCCCCGGATCAGGACGACGGTTCGGGCAATCCGTTCTCGGTGAGCGGTCAGCGGTCGGAATCGGAAACGTTTCTGATCGACGGCGCGGATAACAACGACTTCCTCGGCAACAATATGGTGGTCGATCCCAATCCCGATGCGGTGGCCGAATTCAAGATCATTACCAACAACTATGAGGCTGAGTATGGCCGCACCTCCGGCGGGATCGTGAATCAGGTGATCAAGTCTGGCACAAATGCCATTCACGGCGACTTCTTCGATTACTTCCGCAATACCGCCCTCGATGCCTCCGATTATTTTCTCCAACAGGCTCCAATCTTCAAATACAACATCTTCGGTGGAACCATTGGCCTGCCAATCAAGAAAGATAGGATGTTTCTCTTTGCCTCGTATCAGGGTGCGCGGCGCCGCGAGGGTCAGAACCCTGGAATTCTCACCGTGTTAACCCCCGCGGAGCGAACTGGCGATTTCAGCGACCTCTACACCGGAACGATTGATCCGAATACTGGCCTTGACACAGGCCAGCTTACTGACCCCACGACCGGCGGCCCGTTTATGTGCGGCACGAATGTCTGCAATCAGGTGCCTGTGGATTCGGTCATGCAGAACTACATCAACAAGTACCTTCCGTTGCCGAACACTGGAACCAATGGTTTCGTGGAAGACCCGGTCGGCAGCTTGCAGGAAGATCAGTTCATTTTCCGCTACGACTACAACATTTCCAGCAAAGATACGCTGTCGGCCTTTTACATCTTTGACGATCAACCCCAGAACTTTCCCTTCGAAGTGGTGAAAGGAGCATCCACCGGCGGAGATGTGCCCGTGGGATCAGGTTTCACCAATGCCCAGCGCTTTCAAACGGCTTCGATTAGCTGGACTCGTACGCTCACTCCCACCAAACTCAACGAGTTGAGGTTTTCGACCAACCGGGTGGCAACGTTCGACTCGGTGCCGACGGACAAGACTCCCCCATCGGCACTCGGATTCTTAACCGTAAACCCCGATGATCCGGCCGGTGCGGCCCCGCCCGCCATTTCAGTGGGCGGCGCATTCAACCTTGGCCCCTCCCCGCAAGGACCGACGAAGATTCACGACGTCACTTTTCAGTATCAGGATACTTTTTCCTGGAACAAGGGCCGGCATGCTCTGAAGTTTGGTGCGGATATCCGCTGGACTCAGAGTAATTTTCATTACGATTTTTATAACAACGGATCCTTCGACTTCGGAACTTACTACACGAACTCGGGCAACGCGCTTGCAGATTTTGTCGGGGGCTACACTGACAACTATTACCAGTTTTCCAGCGCGATTTATGGCATTCGCAGCCACCAGTTGGATTTCTTCGGACAGGACGAATTCAAGATCGCGAAGAATCTGAGTCTCGATTATGGCTTGCGCTACGAATACAATTCGCCGCAAGTGGATCCTCGAAATCAGATCCAGGGCTCGTTCCCCGGAGCGCAGTCCACTCTGTATCCGGCCTCGCCGCCTGATTTCCTGTACTCGGGCGATCCCGGAACGCCCAACCGCGGGCTGATCTACCCCGATCGAAACAACTTTGCCCCGCGATTTGGTTTTTCCTGGGACATGTTTGGCAACGCCAAACTAGTCATGCGCGGCGGTGTTGGAATTTTCTATGACATCGAAGATGGAGCGTTGAACCTGCAGTTCGGTGGCCAGGCTCCATTCGGATACGTCGCCAACAATTATCCTTGCTTTACTACTGCGGCGATTGCAGAAGGCGGATGCCTCGTGCCGGTCAACGGTTCTTACTCGGCCGATCCATTTCAGACCGCATCCACCGGGTACTCCGATCCTTACCCCTTCATTGCCGGCGGTCACCTCGGGCAATTCTTTACCCCTGCGATTCCGTTCGCCTATGTAGTTACTCCTCATTTCCGCACTCCCTATGCGGAGAACTTCAATTACGGGTTCCAGTACCAACTGACGAAGGACACTGTGATTGAGGCCGCGTATGTCGGCAGTCTGAGCCGGAAAGCCATCAGCAGCACAAACCTGAACAATCCGGAACTTACGGGTAGCAACCCGAACAACTTGCTTGCTCAATACCAGGGTTATGTTGCGACGGCCGATCCTTTGAATCCCATCGATGTAGTAAATAGCATCTCTCCCGATTGCGCCCGGGCGCTGGCCAATTGCGATGTAAACTTCATCCCTCAAGGCGCAACTCAAATCATTACCAACGTCAGCAACGGCAGTTCATCCAGCAATGAGCTGCAGGTTACTCTCGACCGAAGGATGAATCACGGCCTGGGCTTCAGGGTCGCTTACACGCTCGCAAAAACGATCGATGTAAGTTCGGGTTTCCGCGCACGCTCCTCCACGTACACGAACCCGGCGGATCCTCGCTTCGACCGTGGCCTCGCGGATTTTGACGCCACCCATCGTTTAGTTCTGAGCCCTGTCTGGGAAATTCCCGGCGGAAAAACCGGCAATGCCTTGAAGCGAAATGCTCTCGGCGGATGGGTTGTATCCACCATCGCCTCGTTCCAGTCGGGGAATCCCTTTACCTTGTTTTCCAGCAATGGAGCCAGCGAATCGAATGAAGGCCTCGACCGTCCTGACGTTGTCGGTCCCGTTCAGGTCTTTAAAAACCCGCGCCAACTGCGAACCTTCAGCCCTGGTTCCGACGGACTTCATGGAAGCTGCCTCTCGGGCACCACGACCGGATTCTTTTACTTCGATCCGACGAACGTGGTCTGTTCGGTTGGGCCGCCCGCCGGCCAACCGTATGTCGCCGGTCTCGGCCTGGTTCAGGGAGGGGTCCCACTATTCTCTTACGGCAACATGGGACGAAACGTGCTTCGTGGACCGGGAATCAACGACTGGGATATCTCCATCATGAAAAATTTCAGGTTCACGGAGAGCAAATACCTTCAGTTCCAGTCGAACTTTTTCAACGCCTTTAACCACGTGCAATTTTATGGGCCAACTTCAAGCGGAGGATCGGTAGGCGGGGCCAGCCAGTTTGGGCAGGTTTCGAGCGATACTTCACCCTCGACCTCGCCGTATTACCGAGGACCGCGGATTATTCAGTTTGCTCTAAAAATGTTTTTCTGAGGGAATAACGGCCGCTTCAGCGACAGCTTCACGAAAGCGGCGAGTCGCTCATCCGGAAGCGTGTTCGCACGTGCTCCGAGATCAATTCGATCGCCGGACGGTTGATGACCGGATCGGTCTGGGCCAGATATTTCATCGCTTCAACCAGCAATTTCTGGCCATCGACATAGCGGGGATCGGGCGTGCGCTCTCTTTTAGTAGAGCGACCCAGCTGCGGGGGGACGGGAATAGTGAAAACTTTTGCCATGCGGGGACTCAGTCGGTGACTCTCAAGGCAGTATAGCGCCCGAGTTGATTTTTCCGAACAACATTCTTGTGCTTTAGATTCAATCTCTTAGCCGCGAGGCGCTACAAATTTCGTCTTCCCCGTGGTCTTCAAACGAAATACGTCGTTATTGATCTTTGCGTTCGCCTTGATCGCGGAGTACTTAGCCACGCGGTAATCGCCCTGGTTTTGCATGAGCTTTTGTTGCACCGAGATGCCTCGGCTCAGATCAATCCACAACATAATTTCCGGAAAATTGCCGCGAATCTTAGCGCTCCTAGGCACCAGTTTCAGCTTGCCGGTTGCAATGTTGTCGATCGTCTCTTCTCCTTCATACGTGACGTCGAAGGATTTCTTCAACTCCTCCCCGCTCCCTCCAAAGCCTAAGACCAGGAAGCTCTCCACCGCCTCATGGTCTGCCCCCACGGAATATTCCATGACTTGATCGATCTTGGGCTGGTACACCTGCAACTTGCCATCCTTGTAGAGTACAAACTTGCGGTCTGGCTCTTTGAACTCCGCCATCATCTCGATCTGCTGGCCCACGCGTCGGTAATACACAGTACCTTTCTGCGTGTCGGTTTCGTCTACCACTCTCTGATATTGATCGAAAATGAAATCGGCTTGGGCCGTCTGGAATGTGGCTGCGGTGTCGTCCATTCTCTTCAGGACGCTCTCGAGGGTTGCATGTTCCTGCGCTACTGCCAAGGAATGCAGCGAGATCAGCCAGAAGACGCCGGTGGTCAGCAGGAAAGTTCGTCTCACTATTCTCTCTTCACCCAAACCTTATAGCTTTGCACCTTCGCGTTCTGGTCGGGTATGGCGACATATCTCACGATGGTCACCGCGCCTGAAATCGGCTGAATGATGCTCAACAGCTGATTGCGCAGCGCTCCATCGTCACCCGGCGTTACCGCGCTGGCGGAAATCTCATAGATCAGACCGCCCTGCGGATCACTCGTAACAACCACTGTCTGATGCAGGTTGCGTGGTACAGGTTTGTCTTTGAAATCGATCCAATAGGGTGAAGTAAAAATAAATGCGAGGATCAGCGTGACCATGATGTCGTAGTGCAGAGTGCCACGCTCATGCTGCCACAGAATGTAGCTGCGGATTGTCCGCCAAGCGGAGTTCATCGGGAGCGAGGGTACGCCCGTTGCACTCGAGCTGATTTCCACATTTTGCAAGTCTAGTGACCGCACCCTTTCTTGGCAAATAAGACGCCGCCAACTGCCAGCTGCGCACTGCCGGTTCCTGGTCGCACTAGAAGCTTTTCTTCGTAATGCGCTCGGCGCCAATGTAGGGGCGCAACACCTCGGGGATCACCACGCTCCCGTCGGCTTGCTGATAATTTTCAACAATCGCCACCCAGGTGCGCCCCACCGCCAGGCCGCTGCCGTTCAACGTATGCACGAACTCAGTTTTGTTCTTGCCTTCGGGACGGTAGCGTATATTCGCGCGTCGCGCTTGGTAGGACTCGAAATTCGAGCAAGACGAAATTTCGCGAAACAACTGCTGTCCCGGCAACCATACTTCAATGTCATACGTCTTGGCCGGTGATGCTCCCATATCTCCGGTGCACAACGCTACCGTGCGATAGTGCAGCCCAAGCTTCTGCAGAATTGTTTCGGCGTTGCGCGTCAACTTCTCATGCTCTTCGTAAGAATCTTCCGGTCGCGAAAACTTGACCAGTTCCACTTTTTGAAACTGGTGCTGGCGGATGATGCCGCGTACATCCTTCCCATAAGATCCGGCCTCGCTGCGGAAACACGGCGTATAAGCCGTAAGCGAGATAGGCAGTCGCGGCGCATCCAGGACTTCGTCGCGATACAGATTCGTTACCGGCACTTCAGCGGTCGGTATCAGCCAAAGATCTTTTTCGCCATGCGGAACGCGAAACAAATCCGCCGCAAACTTCGGCAGCTGTCCTGTCCCGTACATCGATTCGGAATTCACCAGATACGGCGGCAGAACCTCGGTATACCCGTGCTCGCGCGTGTGCAGATCGAGCATGAAATTTGCAAGCGCCCGTTCCAGCTTGGCGCCCAAGTCCCAGTAGACGGCGAAGCGCGCTCCGGTCAGCTTCACGGCTCGCTCCAGGTCGAGAACGCCCAGTTCCGCGCCCAGATCCCAATGCGGTTGGGGAGTGAAATCAAATTGCGGCGGTGTTCCCCAGCGACGCACTTCCACGTTTTCATCCGCACCATGCCCCACCGGCACGCTCGCGTGCGGAATGTTGGGGATGCCGGAGAGGATGTCCTGAAGACGCGCGTCCAGATCCGCGGCAATTTTCTCGCGTGCCTGAATCTGTTCGCGAAGATCTTTCGTCTCGGCGATCGCGGCGGCCGCGTCCTGCCCCGCTTTTTTCAGCTTGGCAATATCTTCTGAGGCCTTGTTGCGCCGCGCCTTCATGGTTTCGGCTTCGGTTATCGCCTCGCGCCGCTGCGTGTCCACCTCGCGGAAATCCTTCAACACCGCTGCCGGATCCGCTCCGCGCTGCCGCAGCATTTCTTCTACCCGAGACAGATTCTCGCGAACAAAATTCAGTTCAAGCATGGGGATCCATTACTGGTTGTGGTGCAGTCTGACTCTTACGACGGCGTCATCCTGAGTGGAGCCGCTTTTCAGGCATAGCGAAGGATCTCATGCTTAACAGGACCCAATGCGTAGTCCAAATTGCACCACTAGCCACTACTTTATCGGAAACGGGATGAAAAATGTACTTCACCCACATCTGTCGAACCAGTAACACGCTGAGGATGAGTTGTTGCGAGAGCGATGCAGGAATGCGCTCGCTGATCTGCATCGTTTCCAGCAACGTCCCTCCGGGGATCAGGAAGAGCGCCAGCAATACATTGTTGTGTTGATTATCACTGCGCGATCGATCTGTTGCTAAAGGCTGTAACCGTCTGCCGCGATTCCAGAGAAGAAGCCATCGCTCAGCTTCACGCCGATGTGGTCGAGCTTCGGAAGGCCGCCGCCGCCAAAAGTGGCGGCACTTCGCTGGACCTTGCCCGCGCGGCCGTGGTAGCGGGCGAGGCCAGGTCAATCAACAAGAACGCCGAGACCCAAAAGAAAAGGCACAGATAAGATCCGGCGGCAAACAGCCAGTCTTCAAACGCCGCATGTACCAGGCCTGCCGTCGCGATCAGCGCGAACGGCACCGCGTAATGAGCCACACTGCCCGTTCCTCTTATCCAACTGAACACCTGCACTGTCGCGCGCACCACCATGGCGAGCAAAAAGAGGAATGGCAGTATCCCCAACATCCCCATGTATTCGGTGATGGCCAGATAGCTGCTTCCGTGTTCGCGGTTCGACCCTTCCTTGGTGTAGATCGAAGAGCCTTGTATGCCGACCCTGTCGCTTCCCAGATCGCTGGTTCCGAATCCCGTTCCGAACCACGGATGCTTTTTGACCGCCGCAATCGTCTCATCCCATGGACCGCGGCGCGATCCAAAAACGCCGTTGCTTTGTCCACTCACTTTGTATAAGAACCGCCCGGTCATGGAATCAACGACTGCGTCTACCTGCGAAGGATTGGCAACCGCCATGATCTCCAGCAATAAAGCGCCCGCAAACGCCGCTTTTACCAGGATTCCGGGACGCCGCAAAGACAGCATCAGCGCCACCACAACTACAGCATCGGCCACAATCGCAGCGCGGCAGACGGTAAAATACAGCAGAATACCGCAGAGCGCCACGGCCACACTCCGCCGTCGCCTTTCCCTTCGATCCTCCGCCGTCATCGCCCCCCAAAGCAGTACCGGCGCCGGTACCACGGCGATCGTTGCGCCTAAGTTGTTGGGATTACCGAACACGTGATAGCCCACCAAGTAAGTGGCGAAAGTAAAGAAGACCAGGACTTCGCACGCTCGCATCAGTCCGCGGACGAAGGCTCGCTCCCGTCCGGCCAATGCCACCCGCCCGCCGGTGGATGCGTAGAGAAGCAGCAAAAACAAGCTTGCGGCCTTCAGCGTTCCGGTTCCCGGAGACGCCGAAGCGCTCGCCGAGGCCAATGCAGAAATCGTGCAGAATAATGCGATCAGGTGGAACACTCCAAAATGTTTCTCGCGGTTCGATCGCATCCAGATCACAAGACCAAAGAGCGCTCCCACGCCCAAAAAAAGCCAGCGAACCGTAAAGGATTCTGCTGCGCCGGGCAGCGCCGTCGCAGGCAGGAGAAAGCATGCCATGATTGCGGGAAAAAATGTTCTTTCAAAGCGCCAGACGCAGGCGATCACGATCTCCAGGACCAGGATCGCTCCTAGCGTCGTCGAATTTGCAAACGCCCCGGGCCGCCGCTCCAATTGAAAGAACACGAAGCAGAATCCAATTACCCCCATCGGAATAAGGAGAAGTCTGGGTTGAAATTTCATCAAGACTCGCGATTTTGCAAGATATCGGCCTGCATAAATTTCGGTTTGCAACCCCGGGACCGTACGAGAGTAGCCAATGGTGCCGGTGTCTGTAGAGCGAAGCCCCTTGGCGAAAAGCACGGATTCAACATCGGCAAACATTGTACCGCGAGCTGTGACTTTCGCCGGATGAATACTAACAATGAATTTTGTATTTTAGATGGCCATCGTTTAGAGCACGATGGCGATTCTCAGACTCTCGTTAAACTGTGTAACGAGATGTGCAAGGTTTGGGGCCGAAACCACCCTTTCAACCCACCCTGGATGTCCCTTCCACCTCACTATCGAATCGGCGCACCCGCAATTCCGCGCGAGTTAGACGGCTGCCCACTGTCACCCGAACTGGAATTCGATTGCCCGCTCGAAAGTGGTAAGGCAACGCTGAATATCGCTCCGCCCTCCGGACCATTCTCGGCCCAAAGCCCACCATGTGCTTACTCCTTCGTAGGGCGCGCCAGAATATCTTTGAAGAAGGATATACTCGGGCAAAAGAAATACTCGCCCCCGGTCGGAATGATGAAGGGATTCGGAATTGATATAGTCTCGTCCGCTCCGCCGATCTGCAGATGAAAGGCTCGAACCGGATTTTGTGACAGGATGGGATCTTCGCCCGCGCCAAATCGCGGCATGTTAGGCCTGTTGATCGTCATAAGAAACTCGAACTGCTCCTCAAGCGATGTCTGATAAGCGACAAAAAGCAGGCCCTTGTCGTTTGCGCCAGCTGAGTATGTGATGCCTCTTCGCAAGAGTGAGTGCCGAGGAGTTCGCTCCGCCAGGCCGAGTTCAGGAATCTGATCGCGAGGGTTCACCTTGCGGATGTGAGCTCCGAGTGGACACAAATTACCGTCCGTATCCGCGGAATTTGGCCATGTGTCTTTTGGCAATGCCGGCGTCTGTTCCTGAGCGTACGAAAAATAATTGAGCGAGTCCTCCCGGTTGATGCCGACGTCTTTGAGAGGACTGCGAACCAGCGGTGTGCCGGACTTCCAGCGACCGATAAGAAGGGCCTCGAGGCGACCCGCATCAATTGGCGCGGCGGAATGTTTCCGGCTGAGGTCCGTGGCGGTCTTCTCTACAAAACGCCGGAATTCGTCGACCTGCTGTCGAAGCCGGCGATAGACCATCACCGAACCATTCTTGGCCCAGGGCGGCCCCTTGGCCTGATCTGCCGGATCGTAAGTCCGGGTGTCATCGCCTTTTTGCCTTCCATAGCCAAATATAAAGTGGCCCGGCCAAATGAGGCGGTTGCCAGGTTCGGCGAAATCTTTCCGAACAGTATCGAACATTTTATCGCCCGGTATTCTGCGCGGAGACACGTACTCGAAAGGATCTCTAGGCCATCGTCCACGCACAACGGGACGGGAAATGTTGTCTTTGAAACCAAATTGCTCGTGGCCGTGTTCGGGAGCTGCATTGGCGTCGCCTCTATCTTCATGCACCAGGCTCATGCCGTGCGCCCCGGTTTCCGCTGTCAGCTTTTTGGACTCCTCGAGCAACCACGGAAGGTCGTCGCTGGCCAGAATCAAAACTACATCCACCGGATGTAAAGCGCCGCCGATCACCCATTCGGAAACATGCCCTGGCTTGTTCTTTTGTTTCGGATCGCCGATGTATTCCGAGCGCGTGCTCATACCTACCTTAAAAGCGTCTTCAAATGGATCGACCTCGCCTTCAGTTGTCAGTTTGCGAAGTCCGGCGGCACTCAATGCCACGTTCTTGAAAACATAATGGGCCGCGTCGGGCTCGTGGCCCAAACGACCACGCATACTCTTGTAGAGCTCGTGAGCCTTCAGTACCTCGCTGGCGCAAGAGAGCCGCGAGTTCAAATTGGCGAGGCATTTCCGGGCAGCCGATGAATCCGTGATGGAAAAAAAGAGAAAGTGTTGATGATCTTTCAAAAAGCCGGGAATCACGTTGCCCTGAATCTCGTCTAACGCGAGGGCCGGTTCATCCGTTGGTGGCAGCCCCGCAATGTACACAATGCCATTCAGCATGAACAGGTACGCGCAGAACCAATGCAGGCGCAGACCCAATCGGGTGGACTGCTGTAATGATGCTGTCCGGGCACATGAGCGCATATCCAGATTCCAATGTCTGCCGCGACATCAAAGTTGCCGGTATGCGGATCTGGCTTGTGTTGATAGATCGGCGACGCCCAGTAAATAGAGATGCCACTCAGAATAAGGCCAAGAAGGATCGGTACATTCAGCCAGTGACTCAAGCGCACCGGAAAATAGTGTTTCCTGATTACGAGCACGCCCGGCTGTTCCGGCAACGTGCTCCTAGGTTTCGATTCACAATCAGGAAGTGTTGAGTGGCTCATTGCTCAGAACCCTTACTTGGTGCCGCTCGATACCGCTGGAATGAACTGGAAAATCTTGTCGGTCACAAGTGTTCCGTCCGGAAGCTTCTGAGTCGTCGCGTAGACAATATCGCCCGGGCTAAGAGTGACCTGCTGAGGCGCGACTTCCGTTACTGGGACATTAGGCGGTACGGTGATCGTCTGGGAGCCGTCCTGGTAGTTAACAACCAGCGTGGTGCCGCCGCTCTTCCGGACTGTTCCGTTCGTCATGCGTGAGTGCGAGGGACGAGAAACTGTGCCGTTGGTCATTCTGCTGTGTGCGGTTGCACCCGGGGGGTCTGTCAGGACGCTGCCTTCCGCAGCCCCACTCAGCTCCGGAGGGAAAATGAAGACCTGCTTCGCCACTTGCTTTCCATCCGCCTGCTCAGTCGACGCAACACCGATATAAGGCGCCGTTGCGACATGACTAAGATCGGAGGGTATCTGCTTATAGGTTGTAAGGGGCTCCTTGACAGCAACGTGGACTGCTCCTGCAGGTGTCATAACATCAAGCGACTTACGATCAAATGACTGGAGCTTTCCGATGACACCGTCAATTGGGGTGACCACTTGCTGCGCCTCGGTCGCACCGATGCCGAGCGCGCACGCGAGAAGAGTTAAGCCGAGACGCTGCATCAGCCCTAGGAGCAATGACTTGGGCTCCTGAGGCGCGGAATCAGTTCGGTGCGTTTGTGAGATTTTCATTTCTTTCTCCTTAATGATCATTGTTGTTTTGGTTAATTGTTCTTTCTCTTCCTCTCGCTCACCCTTTTAAGGGCGTGCTTGCGAGGATCTCCACTTTGTCCACCTGCGGAGAAACCGCAAATAGTTCGCTGGCCCGCGCCCCCAATGCCTTCGCGATCTCGCCAGTCAAGTGGGCATTGCGGCCCGCTTCATTTGCAAATGTGTCGAAGATGCCGAACTTCCGCGGCCCGATCTTGATCGCGTACCATTTCAAGGTCCCTTTTTCATCCAGCGCGAGTGGCTGAGCTGACCTTAGAAATGCCTCGGCATCAGCCTCTTTCCCTGCGCGCGCTTCGAGCGTGACTAACAATCCAATTGCTTCCATTGACTTTCCCTCCTGTGTTGAATTAGTTCCGGCCGATTGACTGATCTCGGCTTACAACGTGAGTAGACTGGATATCCGAAACACGCTTGTGCGGATTTCTGCTGCAGTGGTCGGAATCTTGCTAAATTCATCCTTCCCCTGACCGAGAGAGAACTCGAACAATTGGTCGATTGAGCTATGGCTTGGCCGAATGAGAATTGTCGACGGACGGCACCGCGCTAAGGCACGGGCACGAGCGATGATTTATGAATTCCGCGAGGGCTGGACTTAAACCAGTAAACAGCGGCATGTGAGCGTGAAGCTCTCCTGCTAACCAGCAATCACCAGGCGTGACGTATCTTCGGAGCCGCGACGCCCGGAAAGAGGAATCGAAAGACGCCGGGGGAGGGGACTTCTACGATCGCGTCTACGCCGCCGACCGGCCAGAAATCTTCTTCAAGGCTA
>Ga0209006_10001940_pt1 | contig 18751 bp, 11 predicted proteins | sample JacPin_JW_Ref_O2_FD_188567 | JGI IMG/M metagenome (GOLD analysis project Ga0209006, IMG submission 188567) | Forest soil microbial communities from Algoma, Ontario, Canada - Jack Pine, Ontario site 1_JW_Ref_O2 (SPAdes) (version 2) | ecosystem: Environmental > Terrestrial > Soil > Boreal...
CGAGCCGGAACGAATAGGCAAGTTTCTTGTCTTCGGCATCGCGTTCGGCGCTGACCAGAAGCTTCATGACGCTGACCTTCTGCAGCGGATGCTCGGCCAGATGCTGGGCGTCATAATGGCGGGAGAAGCAGGCGTATTCGGTCGCCTTGTCGAGATTGTCGGCAAACACCCGCTTGGCGAAATCGTTCTCTGCCTGCTGTGCATCGTCCGCAGCGGCCGGTTCGGCCATCGCGGGCAGGCAAACGGCCGCCGCCAGCAGAAAAACCCGAATTAGGCGCATTTGACCCTCGTTTGCCGCATCCACGGCCTTCTTAGTCGCGGCGGCCGGGACGGCCGTTCACGCTGGGGCGAAACGGAAAGTCCGACCCGATGGACCGCCACCGGGGTGGCGGGTAAGAATTGACCGGCCTGACACTACTATAATGGCCAGGCGCGGGGAGTGAGCATGGACGACCGGGCCAGAGTCGATTGCATCGCCAATGCCCGTGCTTTGGCGCCGGTCATCGCCGCGGCGGCGCCTCGGATCGAAGCCAATCGCGAACTGGATCGAGCATTGACAGCCATGAATATTCCTCATGAATACCAGGAATTCCCCGGTACACACGAGTGGCCCTATTGGACGGAACATGTTCGCCGGACGGTCGCCTTCTGCAAAACCGTTCTTTCGAAGTGACCTTACTTCTTAACGTTTATTGCGCGGGTTCCGTAGCCGATGCCGGCATCGGCATCCGAATCACCTTCGGAAAATAAATGTTTAGCGTCTCCAGCTTTTTCGGCTTCATGGTGTTGCAGACATAAGTGAAGACCAGTTCGCCGGGCTGTTCGAATTCGGGATGTTCTTTTCCCGCGTAGCAGAATGTATCTGGATCGTAGCCTTCCGTGCTCTTCTGCAGTTCGGGAATTTTGTAGATCACTTCGCCGTCCGTCCACGGTCCTGTAAGCGATGGCGCCGTGCGCAGCAAAACTTTGTCGGAAAAGATAGTAGCGTCGACATGCACCGCGACCCATTTCTTCAACTCCGGATGGTAGCGCACGGACATCTCTGAAGCCCCCGCGTTCATGACAGTCTTTGCTTTCGCAGGCTCCAGCCCCGGATGCCAACTCCCGTCCACACCGAGGTACTCAAGATTCTTCTGTGGTGCGTCAAGTCCGGAGAGTGGGATCCGAGTCAATATTTCAGGCCGCTTGCCCTTCTCATCGAGCGTAAAAATATAAAGAACATCGCCGTCAATCACGGTGGATGCCGACGGATATGCGTGAACGCCGTCCGCCACCAGGGGGAAGTAAGAGACGCTCCACTGCTGCGGATCTTTGTCGAGATTTGCAACGCGAGCGAGATCGGTTCCGCAGATTTCAAAGCCGAGGGCAAAGGCGTTTGAATTCGGCATATTGCGCACGCAGAGCAACGTGATCCATAACGAACCATTGTGCACCACTCCATCAAGCGCCCAGTAATACGTGCCATTCTCCTGCTGAGGCTTAAAAAAGCTGTCAAAATTGCCCTTCGCATCTTTCTTGATCACATAATTGATATCCCACTTACCGTTTTCGCATGTGGAAAGGCCAAGTGTGTTGTGCACCATTTCCGGGACCGTCCCCACAACTTGCCGTTTGTCGCCATAGAGCGTGTCGCCGAAGATCCAAACGTCGCGACCATCTGGCAACGGGATGGAATACGCGGCATCGGCCCCGAGCCACGGCGATCGCAGCGGAAACGAAGGAGTGCAATCAAAATGAGCGCCGGTTTTGGCATAAGCTGAAGCGGCCGAAAGCAGCAGGAGAATGATGACGGCGTATCCCGGAGTCAATTTCTGAGTAGTTAATTTCACGGAAAGCCCCAATTTAGAATGCAAGTTTTACTCTCCAAAGAGCCTAGGTAACGACTTTACATTGATCGTTTCACTTGAATTCAGTCATTATATCTGTTCGAATGTCCGAGAAACAGCCGGAAAATGTTTCCGGAAGCTTACGGATCCGCGATGTCTCTATGCATGGTAATGACGCAGACAAAATGGTGGTGACAACGCGAATTGCCAGGACGACGCGTGCCGGACTCTTGATCGCCGTGATTTTGGCGGTGCCAACTCTAACGGCGCTGCTGTTCCCAGTGACTGCGCGCGCAGCAGAGAACACGCTCTGGAAGATTGGGACCTTCGACGCCTCGTCGGGCGAATTTAAAAGCCAGAATATTCCGTACGACGATCCAAAGAACGACCCTATTTTTGTTGTTGGACAGAGCACCGATTCCGACTGGTACCGGTTTCAGCCGGGGCCAGCCAATGGCATGACGGGCGGACGTTTTCATCCGTTCACCGTGAAGTTTTCGATAGCGGGTCCTCCGCGCGGCGTCTATCACCTCAGATTAGCGATCCTATACGAAACGCCACGTCTTTCATTTTTGAAGTTGAATGTAAATGCGCATTCCGGATATTTCTATTTTCATCCGAGGCTCGACTTTCACGCAGGCGACTGGGAAGGTACCTTCGTTCCGCAGACTTCCACCGACGAAAAAACGATTTCAATTCCGGCCGCGTGGCTTCAACCCGGTGAAAATACGTTCGTCTTCACGGCGATGGATGATCCGGCAACAGTGCAGAGAGCGCTCGGCGCAATTGCTCCAGGCCACACGGGGTTAGTGTATGACGCGCTTGAGTTCACCCAGGACGACGCCGCGCAGTACGATGCAAATTCGTTTGTAGCCAAAGTTGAGCCAACTATTTTCTACCGTCAAACGGCTGGCGCTATATCGGAAGTGGTTGACGTGTTTGTCACTGCCGCGAATCTGTCCAAAAGCGGGCCTGTAGAACTTCGCATCGCGGACCATTCGTTCCGCAAAGAATTCGCAGCTGGTGAGTTCGGCGAAGCGCGGGTGGAGTTTGATGTACCGGAATGGAGTGGTTCTGTAGAAGCCACAGTTCGCATGGGTAATTTTTCGTCCTCATCACGGATTAAACCTGCGAAGAAATGGACGCTCGCCCTCATCCCGCACGAACATCTGGACATCGGATTCACAGACTACGCCGCCAAGGTGGCGGAGCTCCACTCGCAATCGATCGACCAGGCGATGGATCTGATCAAGAAGACACCTGACTTTCGGTGGACACTCGATGGAAGTTGGGTCGCCGATCAATACCTGAATGGCCGTTCCTCCGAGTCGCGCGAGCAATTTCTCGAACACGTGCGCAACGGCAGCATCGTCATTCCTCCAGAGTTTGCAAATCAACATACTGGGAATGCCTCTTTCGAAGCGCTGGCGCGTTCCCTCTACGGCCAGCATCGATTGGCGCGCGAATACCAATTGCCGCTGACGGATGCGGCGCAGATCGTCGATGTTCCGGCTTACACGTGGGGATATGCCTCGGTGCTGCATGATGCGGGCATCAAGTATCTGGTAGCGGCGAGCAACAGTTGGCGCGCTCCGGCGATGCTGCTCGGACGCTGGAATGAAAAATCACCCTTCTACTGGGAAGGCCCAGACGGTGGCCGAGTCCTGATGTGGTACTCGCGCGCTTACTTGCAGGCGCATACGCTCTTCGGCAGTCCCTGGCAAATGGAATCGATTCGCGATTCCCTGCCCGTTTTTCTCCAGTCGTATACGCGTCCTGATTACACCGCCAACACCGCGATTATTTTCGGTACCCAACTCGAAAATACGGCGCTCGCCAAAGAACAAAGCGAAATCGTCTCGACGTTCAGTAAGGCATACGTGTGGCCGAAATTTGAATTCTCTACCGTTCATTTGGCAATGCAGCGGATCGAGCGCGAATGGAAGGGTGAAATCCCCGTAGTTCGCGGAGACTTTGGTCCTTACTGGGAAGACGGGTACGGCTCCGATGCAGCGCATACCGCTATTCATCGCGAGAATCAAAATCGGATTGCGACCGCTGAAATCATCGGTTCTGCCGTGTCTTCCATTGATTCGCGAGTACTCCCCGACAAAACTATACTCGATGACGCATGGCGTAACGAACTCATCTATGACGAGCACACTTGGACCTACGTTGGAGCAACCACCCAGCCGGAACATCACCAGAGTGAAGACCAGATCGCACTAAAAGGTGCCCGTGCAAATCGAGCACGTAATGACATCAGCGAATCAATTCAGCGCGGATGGGCGCAGCTTGAGGCACTGGTAAAGCCGCAGGAAAACTCGATTGCCGTTTTCAATTCATTGAACTGGCCCCGTGGCGGGATCGTGGAAACGGACTTGCCGGAAGGCACCGCACTCGTCGATCCAAGCTCTGGAAATCCCATACCAGTCGAGTTTCTCTGGAAAGGCCGCGGTATTTCGCTGCCAGGATTTGGGCCGGGCAATATTCGCGTGCGATTCTTAGCCGCGGACATACCGGCGGTGGGTTACAAACTCTACTCGATCAGGCCCGCGTCGGCGAACACGCCAGCTAATTCTGAGAATGTTCAGGGCAAGATCGTCGAAAACAAGTTCTACAAAATCACACTGGATCCGTCATCCGGATCGATCGCCAGTATATTCGACAAGCAACTGAGTCTTGAACTCGTGGATGCGACGAGTCCGTACAAATTTGGCGAGTACCTCTACGTCACCGGCGGAGACGACTATCCCAATAATTCGCTCTACCGATTCGGAGCAGGCCTCAAGCCACCGGTCCTCACGGTTCACCCGGCCGCCGCCGGAAAGTTGATCTCGGCAAAGAAAACACCGATTGGGACGACCGTGACGCTGACTTCTTCGGCTCCAAATGCGCCGACGATTCGGACTGAGATCCTATTGCCTGATTCGGAGAAGAGCATTCTCATTACCTATCAACTGCACAAAGACCGCGTGCTGACCCGAGAGTCGGCGTATGTGGCATTTCCGTTTGCGGTTGCGAATCCGCAATTCGCGTATGGTTCGCAAGCGGGCTGGGTCGATCCTGCGAAAGATGAGCTGGCGGGAGGCAGCCGCGAATGGTATGTGCCCACGACCTGGGCGTCAGTGCACGGTCCGCAACTAGCCGGCACGGTCGTACCGCTCGACGCTCCGTTGATAACCTTTGGAGATATTGTTCGTGGTAACTGGCCCGCGGAATTCACGCCCCCAAGCAGTACCATTTTTTCGTGGCTGATGAACAATTACTGGGGGACAAATTTTCCTGCCTGGCAGGGCGGCGATTTTACCTTTCGCTATGCCATCACCAGCAATTCACAATTCGATCCTCAGTCTCTAACGCGCTTCGCGTTGGATAAGTTGACCCTTCTTGAGCGCGATGACCTCTCGGCATCGCAAGACAATTCCGCGCTTCCCAGTCGGGAGGCGAGTCTGCTTGAGATTGCAAACCCGAACGTCACGGTGCTGACATGGAAACGAGCGGAAGATGGTGATGGAACCGTGTTGCGGCTCCAGGAGACAGCAGGCCAATTATCCGACGTTAGGATTCACAGCCGGTATCTGGCCTTCGATCAGGCGTGGCTGTGCGATCTATTGGAAGAAAAGCAAGTCGAAATCAAGGCCATCCGTGACAGCATCACGGTTCCGATCAAGCCCTTCCAGGTACTGACGCTGAGGCTCCGCACAACGCCCCAACTAAAGCAACGTGACGCCAAATGAAGGGCGAGGGAGGCCGCAGTATCTGAATGCCACGCTGCAGGGTCGATGAAATTCAATGGAAGAATCGCCGCGCATACCGCCTTTCCAATGGCACGGTTGAGGTTATCGTACTGGAGGGCGGCGGCCACATTGCAGATTTTCGTTTATGTGGCTCACAGCTGAATCTTCTGTGGGAAGCCCCGTGGCAAACCATAGAGCCGCAGACATTTTCTCCCCGTGAACACGCAACCTTTTACGGGGATGCCGCGGTCGGCAAACTGCTCAGTGGATACACCGGGCACGCGCTCGCGCTCCCATACTTCGGCATGCCCTCCACAGCCGAGGCTGCACAAGGATTGGCCTTACACGGCGAAGCAGCCAGTTCGCAGTGGAGTATTATCCGTGCCGTCGGCGACGACAATTCAGGTTCGCTGCTGATGGAAGTTGCACTTCCCGTCTACAAGCTGCAGGTGCAGCGCAAGATTTCTCTGAACATCGATTCTTGCGTCGTCTCAATCACAGAAATTGTCACCAACCGCGCTGGCAGTGAAGTTGAGTTTCAGTGGGTGGAACACGCAGCTTTCGGCAAGCCGTTGTTCACGAATGGTGAAGCGTCCCTCTATATATCCGCCACTCGAGGAACCACTTGGCCTCTTGGCTATGAAGGCCATGACTTTCTTTTGAACGATGCAGAAATTCAATGGCCGCACGCACCGTCGATAGATGGTGGTTCAACCGATCTCTCGCAGCCGTTCGTGCGCGATGGAACCGGTTTCGTCGCTGCCCTGCTCACGGATCCCAACCGCGAGAATGCCTTTGCGGTCGTCCACAACCGGCGGTCCGCACTGGCCGCGGGGTATTCCTTTGACCGCGCAAGATTTCCGTGGATTGCCTTGTGGGAGGAAAACCGCGCCCGTGAATATGCTCCTTGGAACGGAATCACGCGGGCTCGCGGCGTGGAATTTGGCACGAGTCCCATGCCGCTAGGTCTCGATCACGCACGCCGAATGCATACTTTGTTCGATACGCCGGTTCTGGCCCACCTGGCCGGCAACGCTAGCAGCGAGACGCAATACCAACTGTTCGTCAGCCCTGTACCGGCGGACTGGACCCAGATTAAAGATGTCCGGCAATCAGGTACCACTCTGGTTGTACGCGGCGACGGAACTAAATGGATCAGCCTTCGCTTTTAACTTAGGCGCGTTTCCCTATTGCAGCAGTCCGTGCGCACGCAGAAATGCGTGAAGCTTTGTATAGGCATCCTCAAGCTCCGCATCGTTAAACTGTCCGTGCCCGCCGCCTTTGATGGTAATGAGATCATTGGGCACACCAGCTGCCGTGAGCGCTTTGTGCAGCCGCACCGACTGCTCGTAGGGCACCACAGAATCCTCGTCACCATGAATGCTGATGATTGCGGGCAGGCCCGCGTGAATGTAGGTAAGAGGCGAAACTCGCTTCGCGATCGCCAACTGATCGGGTTGGCTACCCATCCACGTGGCCGCGTAATTCTTTTGGTTGGGACCCTGCAACAGGTCGGTAACATCCGAAACGCCATACCAGTTGACGATCGCCGCCACTTTCAGTTTCTCGTCGCCGAAGCAGTTGTTATCGAGCCCTGTTCCCTCAGTCAGCATTCCTGTGATCAAGGCCAGATGCGCTCCCGCTGAGTGCCCGGTTAAAACGATTCGATCGGTATCGATGTTGTATTGCTTCGCATTCCTCACCGTCCAACGAAGAGCACAGCGGCAATCTTCGACAGCCGCCGGAGCCATGGAGACACTGGCCATGCGGTATTCCACGTTGACCACATTCCAGCCCATCTCCAGATAAGGCAGAAAGAATAACGTAGCGCCAGTTCGGTCGCCCCAGATCCAGCCGCCTCCGTGATAGTAGATCAGCGTGGGCGTGCTCGTTTTCGCGTTCTTTCTCTGCCATACGTCGAGCTTCAGAGTGTAGTTGTTTGCCACCCCGTAGGTAATGTCGGGATAGATTATATATTGTTCACTGACCGTGGAAGCCCAGCGGGCCGCCGGAGACAGCGGACTTGGGGTGCTTTGCGCATGGGCGCCGACGGAAGAAAATATCCAGAGGAGAAAAACGAGATAAAGACGATGGGTTGATTTCACGAATTCCTCGTCGTCATCGTCAAACAGATACACCTGTACCGTTGTTTAGGGATTTGTACGCACGAATGCTTTGATCGTCGCGCAGCGCTTCCCTTCCGATGGACCATGCGGCCGAATCACGTAATCACCGACCGCGGCAGGAATAATAAAGGTTTCCGCGTAATGCACAACGAAGGGAGGGAATTTGCCTGTCGGACTCTCGACCACAGCCTCGCGCCCCTCACATAGGTTCAAGACGTTCACACCCCCGTTCGTAGAGTGGTGGACAGGGGCGGTGAACCAGTGCCGACGCGTCTCAATGAATTCGCGTTCGTGCAGGCCGGTGCGTTCTTCTTCCCATCCGTCGCCCTTACAGAGCGGTTCGATCACACTAACCAAATTCTTTTCAACCCAACCCGTGGTGCGGTCCCACTGAATGTTTCGAAATCCGTGCTCCAGATGAATCGGCCGCGGAGCGCCATCCAAGCCGAGCCGCCCCCAGTCCCACATCTTAAAAGTAAAGATATACGGAGTTGCGCTGATTTCGAGAACCATGCTGCCGCGGCCAGAGCAGTGCGGAGTTCCGGCCGGGATCAGGAAGTGATCGTGCTTTTTGGCGGGCCAGCGGTTGACGTACCTGTCAGCATCAAACTGGATCTCACCTTCCTGAGCCCGTAGCAGATCGTCCGTCATCTGCTTGGGATCGATTTTCTCTTTCACGCCAAGATATACGCATCCCTCCTCCGTCGCATCCAGCATGTAATAACTTTCGTCTTGCGTGTAGTTCATGCCAAATTGCTGTTGGATATATTCGGTCAGCGGATGAACCTGAAAAGAAAGATTGCCGCCATCCATGGTGTCGAGAAAGTCGAAGCGAATGGGAAACTCGGTTCCAAAACGTGCATGCACCGCTTCACCAAGGAATGCTCGCGGATATTGGAAAACAAGATCGATCGACGGAATCTCAATCGTCACATCGCCAAAGCCGAGAAGAAGACTATTTTCTTCCGGCACGCAATCGAAGCACCACGCATAGTTCTCCACGTCGCGCGGCAAATCGCAAATTTCCTTCATCCACTGCCCGCCCCACGGCCCCGGATCGAAAAAAGGTACCACGCGAAACGGCTGATGGACGGCCTTCTTCAGGCCCTCGGCAAGCTGCTTGCCGGTAATCATTTTCGGTATATCGCGCCGATTCGTATCGAGCAGAAAATCAATTCGCGGCAGCAGTACTCTCTTCAATCGATCGGCAACGCGCCAGTCCACAAAATATCCGCGCTTATATTTCAATTGCGGGCGGTCGCTTAAATTCTGCAATCCAAGATTCGTAATCTCACCCGCCCGCTGGCGTTGTTGGACCTCCCACCGCGCCATATCGCAGTAAACGAGCAGGTCCCATTTTTGCGCGAGAAGAGTTGCGCCCGTGCCGATCACCAGCACCAATCCCGTCGCCTCATCCAAGCGAGTTCGCTGTTTCGCTAACTCACCCTCATCAAGGAATTCCGCGAGCTCGTATTTCCCCATGAACGCAAACACCGGGTCGTCCCCCAGATCACGCGCGCAGAGGGATTGAATTGCATTCTCGGGCAAATAACATTCCTCAGCGCGCAGAACGATCTGAGGCTTGAGCGCGCCCACCAGTTGTTTTTGAATGTCTTTTTCGAAGCAGCCGGGATAACACTCAACACAAATCACGAAACGCGCGGGCTGACCGTCGGGGACGACGCCCTTCAGACGCCGCCCGACCGCCTCCCATCCCACCTCGCAGCCATCCCGCGAGTCAGACACGCGGACTACGGGATGCTTATCATAATTCGAGATATACGGCTTCGACATTCATCCTCGGACGCGGGGGCTGGTCTTAAAGATACGGCAGCAACGGTAGATTGTTGCTGCCGTCGAAAGGGGGGTTAACTGATTAGAACGAAAACCTGAGTGAGAATTGGGCTTGGCGCGCGGTGCCGCCCCCAATCTGTGTTCCATCCGCATCGGCAATGGTCTGGCCAATACGGCCGAAGTTACTGTTGATCGCCGGAACACCCGCGGTTATCGTGCAACTCGCCGGGCCAGTAAGTGAGGCGGATTGGACCGAGGTGCATATTCCCCCATCAGGATTCGTAAAATTCGGATGATTGAAGATGTTGAAAATGTCCGCCCGGAACTGCACCTTTACCCTTTCTGTAATAGAGAAGTTCTTCATTCCCGAAAGGTCCAACTGGAAGTAACCCGGCCCGCGCAGAGCATTACGTCCGACGGTTCCGATGGTCGCACCCGGAGTTCCGTCATAAGTCGGTTCGACGGAAAAGGCATTGATGTTATAGCTCGAACCCGGCCAGCTGTGATTCGGAACCCATAAAGGTTCACCGGCCACGTAATCCGGCCGCACGGGATTACCAAAAAATCCACTGACCAGCGAAATGTTGGTCGGAAGTCCCGATCTTGTTTGGATAATGCCAGACGTCTGCCATCCGCCCAAAACCGTCCGAACCAAGGAGTTAGAGGCCTTCAGATCGGGCAGGCTGTAGAGTGCGCTGCCGGTGAAATTGTTCCGTACGTCCCAATCTCCACTGCTGCGATCGTAAATCGGAGTAAACGGGCTCTCAAAACCTGGACTGAAAACGTTAAGCATGTCGTCGATTTCGTGCGACCATGTGTAGTTCGCCTGCAGATCCAGCCTTCCCACTTTGCGGATCAGCTTCACTTGCAGCGAGTTGTAGTTAGATCCGAGTCCGTCAGATAGTACATTTTCGTTCGCGAATCCCGAGAACTGTCGAGCCTGAGTAAAGACGTTCGCTGGGTTGGCGTTTAAGGCAGCAAAGTCAACGCCCGCCTGCATGTGGTGCACATTGTTGCCAACGTAGCTCACAGTAAGAATGGTGTTGCGCGCCACTTCCTGTTGAATGTCAAACAGCCAGTTCGTCGCAACCGGGTCTTTTGGGTTTGTGGGGAAGGCGTTTACGTTTTGGGTACCAGCAGGCAGCGGAGGATTGGGAGAGGGATAGTCGATCACTGCCTGAAAAAGATTTACATTGTAGCTGGAGAGCGCGGGCACGTTAGTCGTGGTGGCGAAGTTAAAGTGCATCGGATTGTAGAAAAGTCCGCCGTACCCGTGAATAACAGTCTTTCCCTTACCCGTTGGATCCCATGCGAAACCCACACGAGGCGCCCAGTCGCCTTTCGGCGCGCTGTATGCCTTTTGATTGATAGAGAGCAGGGCCTGCGTGGCCACATCGAAATTTTGTCCCTGATTCGCGCCGGTGGTCCACACCGTGTTGTAGTCGTACCTGAGTCCAAGGTTCAAAGTGAGCCGGTTATTAACCTTCCAATCGTCCTGGATGTAGAAATCCCAGTTGGAATTGCGGTTACCAACAAATCCTGGGAATCCGATCTTTTGCAGGACAAAAGCGCCGGCGAAATCGGGAGTTTCGTTATTGTTGAGTATTAGGGCGTTGACGCTCGGGTAATCGTACGTTTGTTGCGGTCGCAGCCACTCATTATTTCGGTTAATGCGAATCTGCGGGCCAAATTTAAGCGTGTGGCGCCCGATGGTCTTGCTTACATTGTCAAAAATCTCAAGATCGGCAAAGGGAGTGATCTGATTGAAAGTATTCGGCCCGGGAAGCGAACCCAAATCGGTGAAGAAGCCCGCAAAGCCAGTCAGTGGCGCGGGGGTGTTCGAATTTGTGTCGGAATAGAAGCGATTAATCGCTACGCTGAACTCGTTGAGCAGAGTCGAAGTAAATGTGTGGGTCTCATCGACCTTAGCCAATTGTGTTCTCAACTTCTGAGGTGACACCTGGCCTTGATTCAGACCATAGGTATCGTTTGTCAGAGAGTCGTTGATGTTGTAACGAAAGAAAATGCGGTCCTTCTCCGAAATATTGTAATCGAGCCTGACAGAGCCCGTATCCTCACGAAGAATGTTGGGCAGAGCGGCGGGATCGTAAATCATGTCAGACTGACTCGAATCAATGGCATCCGGGAAGTTGAGGTTCCCTACGCATGCAGCCGGTGCCGGAATCCCGGTACAACCGGCGGGCAAAGGAGCGAACTGTGCCAATACTGGCGCCATCGAGAGCGTCGCCGCCATTCGTTGCCGCGCGTAAGCGCTTAGGGTGTGGTTTAGAGGCTGCTCGATAGTGATGTGTGTGCGATCACCTTCGTAATTCACGAAGAAGAAGAGCTTGTTCTTGATGAGCGCTCCGCCTAAGTTGCCACCAAACTGGTTAAGTCTTAAAGGTTGATTTGACGTCGCAAAGTAGTCCTTGGCGTCTAGAGCGTCATTGCGGAAATACTCGAATAGAGTTCCATGGAAATCGTTCGTGCCCGATTTGGTGATGATGTTCATCTGCGGGCCCAACGAATGTCCGGTTTCCGCCGTGTAACCGCTATTGGAGTAATCAATTTCTTGGATGCTATCCACACTGGCTCGCGTGATACGAGCAGACTCCTGGCCTTCCGTATCCAGGAATCCATTGATGTCGCCGCGCATCGCGCTCTGGCCGTCGAGCGTGATATTCAGGCCCGTGAAAATATTCTCCATCCCGTTGACGCTGCCCTGAAAGAATCCCGTGGAGCCTACCGATCCAGGAGCGACTTCCAGAAATTCACTCACATCGCGTCCATTGATGGGCAGGTTGGCGACCTGATTTGTATCCAAAGTTGTGCCGGACATACTCGATGAAGTGTCAACCGTCGTAGATGTACCGTTGACTTGCACACTCTCCTGTGAAGCCGCCAACCCAAGTGTCAGATTCACCTGAACGGTCGAGCCCACGTTCAGCACGATCTGCTGGCTCTTGGTCTCCGCGAAACCAGTCGAATTAGCGGTCACAACGTAGGTTCCAGACTGGACGTCGTTCGCAACATAGTTGCCACTTTGATCGGTCGTCCGGCTCTTCTCGATTCCAGTGCCGACATTCCTGACGATTACAGTCGCGTGCGGAACCACTGCACCTGATCGATCGGTCACAATCCCAGTGATGGTTCCGGTATCGAATTGTGCCAGTACTGGCAATGTGGCGAAGCAAAGAAGTGCCCAAAAGGCGATCAGACGCACGGCGCGCGCCCCATTAAGTCTCGTATTTCCTGACATAACGACTGTCCTCCCACATCCCTCAATCACGTCTCAAGGCATGCGTGTGCAAAATCGAGCCATCGGAATCGTAATGCGCATTGTTAATATGAGTCAATCATTTTCTTGTCTATTTAGGCGGAAACGGTCTTTCTTTGTTTCGTTTCTTGGGTCATCAGTGCCTCTTTGGAACCAAAACGGACATTTCTTCGGGGAGAGGAGGCGAAGCCTTCAACGAAGCCTGATTCACCTTGATCGCTGATGGCTGACGACTCGTTCCGCCGCCGACCCGTTAAAATAGCAGCTACCGCGAATGCGAAGAGCATCCTTAAATGTCGGCTTGTTGTTGCTTTCGGCAAACCTGATTTCTGCAGCGCAGATTTCAAAGACGCGGTCGAATGCGGATCTTCTACACAAGGCTGCTCAGGCCATCACCGCCGGAAAACTAGATCAAGCCGAAGATTCATTACAAACGGTGTTGCGATCGGCTCCGAAGGAGTATCGCGCCCTGGATCTTCTCGGGGTAGTCCGCGTACTGCAAAAACGCGAAGTCGAGGCTGACAAACTCTTCCGTCGCGCGGTACAGGCAAATTCGGACTTCGCGCCGGCTCACGCGCACCTCGGCCTGCTCGATGCGCAACGGGGCCAATCGCAGGAGGCTGTTCCGCAATTGCGCGAAGCGCTTCGCCTTGACCCATCGCGCAGCGATGCTTCCGCCGCTTTGGTCAATGCCCTGCAAGACCAAGCAGGGGTGGCGGCTACGGCCGGAGAATCCGAAAAAGCTCTGGCACTGCTCATTGACGCCCGCAAATATGCGCCTGAAAATTCCGACGTTCAATTCCAATTGGGAGTGATAGCGCTGCAAATGTCTCTGTGGCAGGACGCCGTCGACGCGTTCCAACAGACGTTGAAGTTGCGCGTAAACGATTCCCTGGCTGTCTACGACCTGGGACGAGCATCTGTGGGTCTCGCGAAATTCGAGGACGCCCGCGCGCAGTTTGTTCGTTATATTGAGCTTCGCCCGGACGATTCCGCCGGCTATTGCGCTCTGGGAATGACTCTGGCGGCCCTGCAGCGTTCGGCAGAAGCCAGAACGCAGTTCGAGCGATCAGTTGCATTAGCTCCAGCGCAAATCGAATCCTACTATCGGCTCGGGCTGCTTGATCTGGATTCGAACGATTGGGATGCGGCATCCCGGAACTTACGCCAAGTGTTGGATCGCGAGCCAAAGCACGCCGGCGCTTTGACAGCATTGGGACGAGCGGAATTTGAACAGAAGCACTACACCGAAGCCACGGATCTGCTGCAGCGCGCCATCGCCAACGATGAGTCATCCCGTGAGGCTCACTATTACCTGGGGCTCAGTTTCGCTCGACTGGGACGCAAACAGGAATCCGAAGCGCAACTCCAGATCGCGATGCAACTGGAACACGACGAAGCGGGACGGCGGAGAACCGTGTTTCGAATCGTTGATCCGACTCCCTCCGATGCACAAGGCGCCACATCCCAGAAGTGAGTCTTAGGGGTTTCCATTGCTCCGACTCCGCGCCACGAGTAGAATCCACTGAGGTTTTGGCATTCGCTCGCGGTTTTCCCTGCTCACCAACCTTGTCTCGATTCGTCAGATACCGAAGGGAACGGACCATGTTCACGAAAGCAACCAACGCATTGTTTGCCATTGGATTAGCCGGGATAGCTCTTGCTTCCGCTTCGATATTTATTTCAGGACAGCAAACAGTGCAACCCAGTTCTTCGAGCAGAACTGAATTTCCTGTCATCATGCGACAAAATGTCGTGGCGGGGAAAACGCCCGTGGGAACGAAAGTGCAGGCGGAACTCGTGATTGCCACAATGTTCAATGGCGTGGTGGTCCCGAGATCGGCGATCTTGTCGGGAGAAGTGACGGAGTCGGTCGCGAAATCGAAGACCGAGGAATCGCGCCTGTCGATTCGCATGGAGTCGGCACAGTGGAAGAACGGATCGGCTCCAGTCAGAGCTTATCTGACCGCGTGGTATTACCCCGAAGCGGCCGCTACAAATCAGGACGTCTCGTATCAGCCCCAGGATCAAGTCAACAGTAAGCGCAATTGGAACGGGCAAGGCGCATATCCTGATCCCAACAATCCCGTGTCTCAAGAGCGGTTCCCCAGCGGGCGTGACAGCGGAAAAGACTCCGGTCAAGGTGCGGCGACGCCAGCATCAAGCATTTCGAAACATCGAATTCCAATGAAAAATGTTCAGTCCGCGCGAAATGCCGATGGAACGGTGACTCTTAGCTCCGACCGTATGAATCTCAAGATCGATAAAATAACAACTTATGTTCTGGCGGATGGCGATCTACTTCCGAACTGATCTCGCGCGTCAGTTGCCTGTGCTCCTTAACCGGTATCGCCCACGAAAAGGGCGCAATCATGGCGAGTTTTACACGGAAATAATCCCCTCGATTCCATTTCTAAGGCAGACATAATGCACGCTGGTGGCACTTGTAATATGCCTGGGTCGTGGTAATATGGCGAGTCGTTAACGTACACGGTACAACATCGTCGAACCTTGGACACACACTGTTCAGGCTGCGGCACGGAACACGAATCCATCCATGTCTTTCCTGGGAATCGACGTCGGTACCGGCGGCACCCGCGCTCTCGTGATCGACGCCGAGGGACGAATCGTCGCTTCGGCAACGGAAGAACATCAACCGTTTACTTCCCCCCAAACGGGCTGGGCTGAGCAAGATCCCAATGACTGGTGGCGTGCCAGTTGCGTCGCGATACGTAGGGTACTGCAGCAAGGAAAACTTGGTCGCGATCAAATTGAATGCGTCGGCTTCTCCGGACAAATGCACGGAGCCGTTCTGCTCGACGACCAATCCCGAGTCGTACGTCCAGCCCTGATCTGGTGTGATGTCCGAACTGAGAAACAGAGTCGCGAAATCACCTCCCTGATCGGGGCCGACCGATTAATTCAACTCACGAGCAATCCTGCCCTCACCAATTTCACGCTGACCAAATGCCTGTGGGTACGCGAGAACGAACCGGATAACTGGAAGAAGGTTCGGTCGATCATGCTGCCCAAAGACTACGTTCGGATGAAAATGACGGGCGAGGTGGCCACCGACGTGGCCGACGCCTCTGGCACTTTGCTGCTCGACGTGGCGAACCGGCGCTGGTCAAAAGAGATGCTCGAAATGGCCGGAATAGATGCGTCGCTCTTGCCTCGACTGTACGAGTCGCCCGATATCTGTGGACAACTCTCCACCGCAGGCGCGGAGGCAACCGGTCTGCGTGCGGGAACTCCGGTGGTCGCGGGCGCGGGAGATCAAGCTGCCGGAGCGATGGGCATGGGCGTGGTCACGGTCGGTGCGGTAAGCGCAACTATCGGAACTTCGGGAGTGGTTCTGGCAGCGACAGACAGTCCCGCTCGTGACCCAGGAGGACGTCTGCACACTTTTTGTCATGCCGTTCCTGGGCGCTGGTTGGTAATGGGTGTGACGCAGGCTGCAGGACTTTCCTTGCGATGGTTCCGCGATCAGTTCGGTGTCAACAAAGACTGCAAAGACCGTCAGGTTGAGAGTTACGAGCAACTCACGGGCGAAGCGGCCACGGCACCTGCCGGATGTGATGGTCTTCTGTTTACTCCTTATCTGATGGGCGAGCGTACTCCGCATCTGGATCCGGCGGCGCGCGGCATGCTGGTCGGCTTGACCGCTTCGCACACACGGGCTCATGTAATTCGAGCGATTCTCGAAGGCGTTGCTTACAGCTTGCGCGACACGCTGACGATTTTTCAGGAAATCAGAGTTCCCATTACCACCATACGTTTGGGCGGTGGCGGCGCGAGATCTTCATTGTGGCGACAAATTCAAGCCGATGTTTACGGGCGCGAGGTCGAAACAGTTGAAGCCGAAGAAGGCGCGGCCTTTGGGGCCGCAATTTTAGCGGGGGTAGGAGCGAAAGCTTGGGCATCTGTCGATGCCGCTTGCGCCGCGGTGGTACGCGTTAATTGCCGACTACATCCGCGTCCCCAAGATGCAGCGGTCATGGAAAAGGCATACGCAGCCTATTGCCGAATGTATCGCGCGACCAGGTCCATCATGGCTGAGAACTGATTGAACCAGGGCCGATTGGTCGCAAATTGAGAGCCAGTGGATAGCCGCTTACGGCCGGAGAATGCTCCATGACGAGCAGGGATCAGTACCAACCGCGCGCACAGGATAAATTTTCTTTCGGCTTATGGACAGTGGGCAACCGCGGACGCGATCCGTTTGGAGATTTTGTACGACCCGCGATTTCGCCGATCGAGATTGTCGCGATGCTCGCGGAAATCGGAGCCTGGGGTGTCAACCTACATGACAACGATCTGGTTCCAATTGATGCGACGGCCGCGGAAAGAGATTGCATTGTCCGCTCTTTCAAAAAAGCCTGCGACTCCCACGGGCTCGTGGTTCCGATGGCCACGGTCTCTCTATTCTTCCATCCCATCTTCCGCGACGGAGCGTTTACCGCGAACGATCCTGATGTTCGAGCCTATGCACTTCAGAAAACAATGCGCGCCATGGATATTGGTGCGGAACTGGGTGCGAAGATTTTCGTCCTATGGGGTGGCCGCGAAGGCACAGAGACCGATGCATGCCGGCGGGCGGATGACGCGATCAAGCGCTTGCGCGAAGCTCTCAACTATCTTTGCGAATACAACCTAGAGCGTGGCTATGGGATGAAGTTCGCCCTCGAAGCCAAGCCCAATGAGCCTCGCGCCGATATCTACATGGCCACCACCGCCAGCTATTTGGGCTTCATTCCCACTCTCGATCATCCTGAAATGGTGGGAGTAAATCCCGAAGTCGCGCACGAAACCATGGCTGGACTCAACTTCATGCACGCGGTGGCGCAGGCTTGGGAAGCGGGCAAACTATTCCACATCGATCTCAACGATCAAATGCCCGGCCGCTTTGATCAGGATCTTCGCTTTGGATCGTCCAACCTGAAGTCGGCATTCTGGCTGGTTAAATTTCTAGAGGATGTTGGCTATGACGGTCCGCGCCATTTCGACGCGCACGCCTATCGAACCGAAGATTATGACGGGGTAAAGGACTTCGCCCGCGGATGCATGCGTACTTATCTGATACTCAAGGAAAAAGCGCAGCGCTGGAACGCGGATAAAGAAATACAGGAAATCCTGAACGAAGTTTCGGGAAACGGGAACGGTTCGTCCAAATCCAGTCGATTTTCTAAGGATGATGCATCCCGCTTGTTGGCACGCTCTTTCGACAAGGATTCGATTTTACAGAGGCGATTGCCTTACGAGCGTCTGGATCAACTCACCGTTGATATGTTGTTAGGGGCGAGATAGCGAGCTGGTTGCCTGTTTCCACGCTAGCGGGTTTTACGATTGACTCGTGTCCTATTTCAAACTGACCGATTCTTTCAGCGGCAGACTCTGCGATGATCCGCCTGCTAGAAAGGTGTACTCTCCCGGAACCAACTGCCACGCATCTTTATCAACGTTGAATATCGATAGAAATTTCGGGTCAATATCCAGCGCGACGTCTTTACTTTGTCCCGCATCCAGTTGCAGTTTGCTCCAACCGATCAGGCGCTTAGGCGGCTCTCCTGCGCTTGGTGGCAGCGCCGCGTAAATCTCAGCAACTTCTGCGCCTCCCTGCGTGCCTGTGTTTGTAACCTTGAAGCTCAGGTGAACCGGGGTTCCCGGCGTTACCTTGAAATCGGAATAACTGTACGTGGTGTAAGAGAGACCGAAACCGAATGGGAACAAAACCGGTTTGTGTTCGGCGTCGTACCATTTGTATCCAACCTTCAGGCCCTCGTCATAGGTCGTCTGAAATGCAGGTAGGCCGGCAGCAATCTTCTTCCAGGCGTCGGGCTCGCCGTTGGTAGTGGAGGCAACCGGCGGTTTGACGATCGTGAGGTGCGGCAGATCGGCCTCGCTCTTGGGAAAAGTCATCGGCAGTTTTCCACTGGGGTTGACCTCGCCGAAAAGCACTCGTACGATCGCTTCGGCACCGCGGCTGCC